>Ga0335085_10001521_pt1 | contig 48336 bp, 41 predicted proteins | sample Lox_Sample_45_FD_206712 | JGI IMG/M metagenome (GOLD analysis project Ga0335085, IMG submission 206712) | Soil microbial communities from Loxahatchee National Wildlife Refuge, Florida, United States - Lox_Sample_4.5 | ecosystem: Environmental > Terrestrial > Soil > Wetlands | place: USA...
GCGGATGCGCAAATCTCGCTCAATGCGACACTGTCATTATAGACGACGCGCTGCGCAGAATTGAGTTGGCTGGGAAGCGCAACCGCGCCAACCACGGATCAATCAACAGAACGGGCGCCCTGCTTGAGAGCGCCCGCGTGATCTTTCCTGTTCTCTGTTCCCTGATCCTTCTATTTAGCGCCAGTAGTAGGCCCCCCCTAAAACAAAATACGGCCGGTAAAACGGCGCCGGATAACCGTATGCACCATATGGACTGTAGGGATAAGCCGTGTAGCCGTAGTAAGACCGTGGATACGGCCGCCGATAGAGCGACGGGCCGCCGGGATAAAGCCCTTCTGCGAGCCGGGCCGCTTCTTGTGGGCCTACAGGATCCACCGTGAGCGGCGCCGCGGTATGGAATTTAACCAGCGCTTCGGCGGGAATCCAGGCCCTCGGGCCGGAAGACGCAGCCGATGCAGCGGTGCCGGCCGCAACGCCCGCGCCAGCGCCAATCGCGCATCCCGCTCCGCGACCTACAGCGCAACCGATGATGGTGCCGATCAGGCCTGCTCCAACTGCGTTACCCACCGTTTGACCGGCTTTGTTGGGGCTCTTCACGCGAAATTCGTCGGACTGAAGCGGGTAGGAGCGCCCACCCAAATCGAGCGACGTAAGCGCCAATGCAAGTTGTGAGCTGCCGGCCAAATTACCCGAGCCGACATTCTTCACCTGCGTGACGACGCCGTGAACCGTTGCCCCACGGGGAATCGCCAGCACCCCGCCCACACTCACGTCTTGAATCACAGTGAATTGCACCGGTTGGCCGTCTTGAGCGTGCTTGCTTTCAACCGGCTCAACGGTACGCAGATACATCAGTGTGCCCGGTGGAACGGTGACTGGCCCGCTGGCTGGCTGATACGACGGCGTTGTCGGAGCGTCGTGATACGGCTGTGGCGGATATTGCGAATATCCCGGCCGCTGGTATTGTGGCCGTGACGGCGGAGGATAAGCGCCAGGCGGCGGGTAAGCGCCTTGCTGCGGGTACTGCTGCGGATAAGGCGGCGGCTGTGCACCCGGCGATGCTGGCGGATTCTGGCCCTGAGCCGGATATTGATCTGGTGCCGGTCCCGGCGGTGCTAAGCCTGGCGTGCTGGCATCGGCCTGCTGGTTGTCGGGCACATCCTGTGCGCCGGAATCAGGAGGCGGCGGCATGTTCTGCGCATCCTGCCCTGGGTTTCCGACTGTCAGGTTGTTGTGAACCTTGGTGACCCCGTTCACGTGGGACACGATCGATTCGGCAAGCTGCTTCGACGCGTCGCTCGAGACCGTTCCCGAAAGGGTAACTTCGCTCTGGATGGTTGCGGCAGTAATCAGGTCGTTTTTCAGCGCTTCAGAAGCGTCCAGCGCATGAACGACATCCATTTCAATCTGCCCATCGGATCGCGAGCCCTGCTGCGCCGTTGCCTGCCCCTGGGACTGCGCGGATGCCGCGCCAGCATCCTGCGCGAGGGCAACGCCCACGCACAGCAGGACCATCCCCATCCACGCTACCCACTGCTGAATTGCCCGTTTCATCATGGTAGGAGTCATTCGCATCTCTCCTCGATCTGTTTCATTCTCGCGGCCTGCCCAAACGGCAGCAGCAACCTATTTAGAACCAAGTATCTACGGCTTACCTCTTAGACGAGGCTTGCCCTGACCTGTTAAAGATGGAAACCCCCAGGCCGGCAAAAAGTTGCCCATGAGGCTTAGAAGAGGGCTGCCGTCAGGCCCGCGCTCAAAGCCCGCAGGCCGGCCGATACGTCATTCCCCAGATGAACCCGAAGGGCCCGGCGGCCGCGGGACTCCAGCACGGCCAAGTCACCCGCCGCCTGGGCATCAATGACCACCCCGAAGCTGTACTTGTGTCCGGGGATATCAACGTCATTTGGGTGGCGGGCCGTGATCTGCAGAAAAACTCCCGAATTTGGGCCACCCTTGTAATCCTGGCCGGTGGAATGCAGGAAGCGGGGGCCGAAGCCAAGACAGGTGGCAACGTGCCTGCGGTCGCGCACTCTGTGCCGGAAAGACTGAATGGCCGCTTCGTATTCCCCAAACATGGGCAGGAAAGCGACGGTGGCGAAATAGTCGCCGGCGTGAAGCTGATTCAGGTGCGCGCGCAGCAGTCCGGTAAGCGTTGGTTTGTTCGCCGCCGACTTGAGCTGGGCCGCATATGCATCCGATGCGTAGAGTTCAATTCCCGCTTCAGACAAGACAGGCTTGCGCTCTGACAGCTTGCCCGATTTCTCGTACTCTTCGGTGAGTGCGCGAGTCTCAATCTTCGCCGCTTCTACATCCGGCTGATCGAAGGGATTAATCCCCATGACGGAACCGGCCACTGCCGTGGCAACTTCCCACGTAAAGAACTGGCCGAAGATTTCGTAGAGATTTCCAATTTCAAAGCGGATTACGGGATGGCCGGCAGCTTCGAGCGCTGCGACCTTGGCGTCGAGTATGGCTTGAGCTTTTGCATCGGCCGAATCGGTGTAGCGCACGTACGCAAAAACGCGGTCGTTGCCATAGACGTCGGGCGTGCCGATCGTTTCGCGATCGACCGGCGTAATGCCTTTGCCCTGCTTTCCCGTGGATTCAGCGATAAGCTGCTCCAGCCATGCTCCCAGATCGTAAATCTCGGGTGAAGTGAAAATGGTCAATTTGTCGCGCCCGGCGCTGGCCGCAGATCCTAGAAGTAATCCAAGTTGAACGGCGGGATTGTTTTGCAGCGGCTCTTTTGCGCCGGCCACAGCCTTTGCCGTTTCATCGAACAGCCTGCCGATGTTGAGGCCCGCAACGGTGGCTGGAACGATGCCGAAATTCGAGAGAGCCGAATAGCGGCCCCCAATTTGCGGGTCGCCATGAAAGATGTAGCGAAAGCCGTCGAGTTTCGCGACTTCCTCCATTCTTGAGCCAGGGTCTGTGATGGCGACAAAATGGTTTCCTACCTCGTTGATCCCGACAGCGCGCAGCACTTCTTCAAAGAAAAACTGCTTGAGGATGTTCGGTTCGAGCGTGGAACCTGACTTGCTGGCCACGATTACGAGTGTCTCGCCAAGATTGACCTCGTCGCAGGCAGCCATGATCTGCGCCGGATCGGTCGAGTCGACGATGCGCAGCTCAGGAAAGTTGCGCTGCTTGCCAAAGGTCTTGGCCAGCACCTCGGGACACAAGCTGGAGCCTCCCATACCGAGCAGGAGCACCGACCTGAAGCCCGCGCTCTGGACGTCGCCGCCCAATTCTGCGAATGAAGCGAGATCTCTCTTTTGTTTTTCAACGATATCGATCCAGCCCATCCACCGTTCTTCGCCGTTGCCGGTCCAAAGGCTCGGATCCTTCTTCCAGAAGCGTTCGATTTTATTGCCTGCCAGCCAGTCGGCAGACGCAGCTTCTACCTCACCGCGAAGTTCGGCGGGAATTGCGAATCGATATCCCATATGTCTATGATTTTGCCCCAAATTACCGGCCGCAAGACAAAGATTCTGCAAACGATCGCGCGATTCGGGGTTACAAACGTCAGTATCGCTTCGCGTAACTATCGCGATTCCGCGGGCCAATTCGGAGTTATGCGGATTAGATCGAGTGCCCCCTCAGGGCGAACCAAATCGTGCAACACAAATTCGGGCGAGGACGCGGGCACAGCGACGATCCCGCGGGTAGCAAGATCGATGGGCCCGAACCCCGGCCCGCTCAGGCGGCCTGCCCCTGAGGCTGCGAACAGGTAAGCAAGTCCCGGCTTCTCATTCGCGCGCAATTGCTGGCTGCTGATGGTCCCGCTGACGGGGATTCGTTCGACGCGGAAGTATTCGACGTCAATCAAGACGGTCCGGCCGTTCGACTGACGAGGAGCAATTTTGCCCGCGCGCGTGTCGAATCGCACCGCTTCAAGCGATTTTTCAAGATGCAGCTCGCGAGGGCGGCCGTAATCGTACATCCGGTAGGTGATATCCGAGTTCTGCTGGGTCTCGAGAAGAATCGGCCCCGGCCAGATGGCGTGCACTGTGCCCGCATCGACGAAAACCATGTCGCCGGCGTGGACGGACAGGACGCTGAGGCTGTTCTCCAACGTCCCATCGCGAATGCCTTGTTGCAAGTTGGCGAGAGTTGTGCCCGGCTTGAGGCCGGCCGCGACCTGCGCTCCCGGATCGGCCGCCAGGACATACCAGCATTCGGTCTTCCCGCGCGGCTGGCCGTATTTCTGGGCCATTTTGTCGTCGGGATGCACCTGCACGCTCAGCTTCTCTTTGGCGAAGATAACTTTGATCAGAAGAGGTGAGCCACCGGCAAAAGCTTGTGCGCCAAGCAGCGCGGAGCAATGCGTCGAAAAGAGGGATCCGAGTTTTTCTCCGGAGTGAGGGCCTGTGGCTACAATGCAGTCGTCGCCGGTGAGCCAGACCTCGCCGATGGGTTGAGCCTCAGTGGGCCGATCGTACCAGGGGCGGAGGTCGCGGAATCCCCAGACACGAGCGGTGAAGACTGGCTCGATGCGGAAGGGGGCGAGATAATCGGGCGAAGATGTTGACGATGCTGCCATGGGACTTGAATCCAGGCTTTCCTGAGGGCCGCCAGAGGCTCGAATCGCGCTGCCGGTACCGTCCTCAATGTAGCAGAGGCATTCGCCCGGCCGGCTCAGCAAAAAACTCCGCCGGATTTTCCACTCCGCGTGCTACTCTCAACGCGATATGCGCGGGCCTGTCTTTTTCTCCTTTGCAATGCTTGCCGTGGTCGTTGCCGCTTCGCATCCTGCAGCCACCCAGAAATTCGAGCCGAAGTCAATCGTGTTTGTGGGAGCACCTGAGTACAGCGATCAGGAGTTGTTGGACGCGACAGGCCTGAAGAGAGGCGTGGTGCTGAGCTTCGATGACATGAAGGGTTGCACACAACGCCTAATGGATTCCGGAGTTTTCGCGACCGCGGCTTTCAAATTCGACGGCCAGGATTTGACGTTCACACTCACCCCATCCACTGACCTCTATCCGATCCAGATCGAGAACCTGCCACTCACGCCCGGCAAAGAACTCGACGCGAAGCTGCACGAAAAACTACCGCTTTTCCATGGCAAGGTTGCCGCCCAGGGCGGATTGAATGATGGAGTGAAGGCGGCGCTGGAGCAGATCCTCGTGGATCAAGGGCTGAAAGCTACCGTCCTGGCGACTCCAAATGGACAGCCCGCCGATAAAGGTGGGGTGATTGGCTATTCGATCATGTCGCCGCCGGTTTTGGTCGGCGAAATCCGGATGGCGAGCGGTTCGACTCCGCTCGAACAGGGGGCACAGGAGATTCTCGCCAAGGTGACGGGATCGCCGTATGACATGGTGGGATCGCCAAGCCAGATCACAACGTATCTGGAAAACTACTACCGCGACAAAGGCTACGTTGAGGCGTTATTCGAAGCCACTCAACTCAGTCCGGCGACCGCGGCTGCTGCCGGAATCCATGTCTCTTTTGAAGTATCGGGAACGCCGGGCGTTCAGTATCGCCTTGCCGCGGCGCAGCTTGCACCTGGCCTTTTGGTGACGCAAGAAGACTTCAACAAGCAAGCCCATGTTCACCCGGGCGATATTGCAGCGGGCCAACTGCTCACGGCAGACTGGGAGTTCGTTGCTCATCAGTATCATAATCGCGGATTCATGAAGGCGAGCGTGCACCCCTCGCCAATATGCGACCGGACGAAGGGAACGGTGACCTATGCAGTCACAGTGGAGCCCGGGGCGGAGTACCACATGGGCAATCTCACCATCGAAAATGTGAGCGACGACTTGCGGGCCTTAATGCTCTCAGCGTGGAAGATGCCGCCTGGATCGATCTTCAACGAGAGCGCGGTGCTGAACTACTTTGCCATCGGCGACGCCAACCAGACTCTCAAGCGCGTGTTTACTGCGGTGAACTGCAAGTATGTGCTCACGCTGCATGATGACACCCGAACGGTGGATGTAGTTTTAAGGCTGGAGAAAAAGCCCTGAGGCCGGTTATTCTCGTCTCCATGCCACACTCTGCGATCTTCACGAGCATGTTCCATCTGCCACTCCCCATCCTGGAGAAGCTGCTTCGTCCCGCCATCGTGTACCTGGCACTGGTGGTGCTGCTGCGCATCTTCGGCAAACGCGAACTCGCGCAGCTCAATCCCTTCGACCTGGTGGTTCTGCTCTCGCTTTCGAACACGGTGCAGAACGCCATCATCGGCGACGACAACTCGATCACAGGCGGCATCATCGGCGCCTTCGGCCTGCTCGCGGTCAATTGGCTGGTGGTGCGCGCGTTGTTCCGCTCGCCGCGCCTCACGCGGGTGTTCGAAGGCAAGTCGACCGTGCTCATACGCAACGGCAAAATCGACAAGAAGGCGCTGGAGCGCGAATCGCTGACTCACGAGGAGCTTATTGAGGTCATCCACCGCCAGGGCTTCGACAACCTTCATCGTGTGCAGCACTGCGAGCTGGAGCCAAACGGCACGTTTTTCGTCGAGGCATTTGAGCCTTCAATCGCCGACACGCGGCATGACGAGCTCATGGCCAAACTTGAGGCTATGAGTCGCGAGATCGCTGCCTTACGGCGAACCGCAGAGCAAGGCGCCGAGTAGTGCAGGACCGGATCCGTTTGCTAATCTTGGCGCAACATGAGTAGACCGGCTGTACTGATTGCCGCTTTCCTTCTTCTCGGATCATTTCCTTCGTTCGCGCAAAAGAAGGCTCCGCCGGCACGCAGGAAGGCCCCGGCTCCCTCGATTCGCTTTCAGGGAGCTTCCCAATACACGCAGGATGAATTGCTGGCGGCCGCCGGACTCAATTCGAGCGTGCGATTGACGCCCACCCAGGTGAAAGCTCACGCCAAGCAGCTTAACGACACCGGGATGTTCGCGGTAGTGAAGTTCAGCACTGACAGTAAGGGTCTGCTCTTCACGCTGACGCCAGCCAGCCAGCTCTTTCCCGTCCATCTCGACAATCTTCCGCTCAAGCCGGGCCAGGAACTCGACGACAAGCTGCACGAGCGTTCTCCCCTCTATCACGGGCTTGTGCCCACCAGCGGCACCATGGTCGACGGCGTCTGCCAGACTCTGGAAGAGATGCTCGCTGCGCGGGGCATCCAGGCAACTGTGAAAGCCGCCCTCACCAGCGACCTCGGCCCGCAGAAGATCACGGCCATGAACTTCACGATCACCTCGCCGGCAGTGCGCATCGGCGCCATCCGGCTCACCGGCGTGTCGCCCGCCATGCAGGCCAAGGTGAGCGGCCTGATCGCCAGCCAGACCGGCAACGCGTTCGACACCGAGAACAGCGCCGCCGGCCTGCAGCGTGCCTTCGAAGATCTCTACCAGGACCAGGGCTATGCGGCCGTGCAGGTCAATGTGAAGGAGATGGAGCCCCCGGTCGTGTCGGACTTATCCGTCGACATTCTCTTCTCCGTCGCAATCATCGAAGGCGGCGTATACAAGCTCGGATCGATCAGCTATCCTGCCGACGCGCTGATTCCCCGCGCAGAAGTTGAGAAGGTATTAGCCAAGTACCCAAAGGGCTCCGGAACTCTGCTCAATCTCTATCTGCTTGCCATAAGGGATGCCTATCACGCCAGGGGCTATCTCGATTGCTCCGTCGCCTCGCACCCCTCGTTCAACGAGGACAAACACATCGTGAATTACAGCGTCGATGTCGCTCCCGGCCCGGCCTACAAGACGGGTTCGGTGCAGTTCGACGGCGCCCCCGACGCCATGGCTGCGAAACTTATGCGACTCTGGAAGATGGCGCAGGGCGACACATTCGATGAAAGCTACGTCTCGGGTTTCGCGGCGCGCGCGCAAAAGCAGGACAAGACTCTGGCGAAATGGATGCAGACCGTCATCACGACATTCGACGTAAAGCCGGACCCGGCCACGCATCATGTCAACTGCGTTTTTCACTTCGCGAAGGCGGCGCAGGGCGGGCCCTAAGTGCACAGACAGGGATCTCTATGAAATGGGACTACCCGTTTCAAACGGCGATAGGCTCTCGATAGTAGGAAGTCTGAATTTGCCCTCATCGCCGTATGCATAGACTTCCATTTCGCTCAGCTTGCCTTCATCTTGAAATACTAAGACACCGACAGTACTTCCCTCAGATGTTCGTCCTGAAAGGTCAGCTACAATTCGCCCCGTGGGAGCGAGCACTGCTGGAGCGTCTCCAGAAGCGACAAGGGAGATCGACGGACAACCGCAGCTACATGAGTTTTTCGCTCTCATTCCTTCGACCTGAGGCAGATATGACTTAGCTTCGTCAGAACCATTCTCCAGAATCCACCGGAGTAATCTCTCTTCTTCTGACGTGAGTGGTCTCAGAGCCGTTTTCGTCATAGGGTGCCTCCACCCAATTCGTCATATTAGCTGAAAAGCAAGGGATGACGCATCGCATTTCTAAAGATGGCGGCCGAAAGCCGCGGCTGCCTTGATGGCAAATCATTCCCACTCAATCGTGCCGGGCGGCTTCGACGTCACGTCGTAGACCACGCGGTTGATGCCGCGCACTTCGTTCACAATGCGGTTGGAGATGCGCTTCAGCAGTTCGTAGGGCAGCGGAGTCCAATCGGCGGTCATGCCATCTTCGGAGTGCACAGCACGAATCGCGCAGGTATACGCGTAGGTGCGCTGATCGCCCATCACGCCCACGCTCATCACCGGCAGCAACACCGCAAAGCTCTGCCAGATCTTGCCGTAGAGGCCGGCCTCCTTCACTTCGTGGACGACGATGTCGTCGGCTTCCTGCAGCAAGGCCACGCGCTCCGGCGTCACTTCGCCCAGGATGCGCACGGCCAGGCCCGGCCCGGGGAACGGCTGCCGGCACAAAATCTCCTCCGGCATGCCCATGTCGCGGCCGATGCGCCGCACTTCGTCTTTGAACAGATCGCGCAAGGGCTCGATGAGCTTCAGTTTCATGCGCTCCGGCAGGCCGCCCACATTGTGGTGGCTCTTGATGGTCTGGCTCGGTCCCTTCACGCTCGACGATTCAATCACGTCGGGATAAAGAGTTCCCTGCACCAGCCAGTCCACACCGCCGGTTTGCTGCGCAATACGATGGGCCTCGTCCTCAAACACCGCAATGAATTCCGCCCCAATGCGCTTGCGCTTGATCTCAGGATCGGTGACGCCTGCCAGCTTCTGGAGAAAACGCGCACTGGCATTGACGCCGACAATATTGAGTCCGAGCTTGCCGCGCAAATTCGCCTGCACGTTGACGAACTCGTTTTTGCGCAGCACGCCGTTGTTGACAAAAATGCAGGTCAACTGGCTGCCGATAGCCTTGTGCACGAGCATGGCCGCCACGGAGGAATCGACGCCGCCTGAGAGGCCGCAGATCACGTGATCCGACCCGACCTTTTCTCGTATCGATGCGACGGTCGATTCGATGAAGTGCGCGGGCGTCCAGTCGCCGCGCGCTCCGCAAATCCGCAGAAAATTGTGAATCAGTTGCGGCCCCAGCGGCGTGTGGTGCACCTCGGGGTGGAACTGCACCGCCCAGATGCGGCTTTCGTCGTTGGCGATCCCCGCAAGCGCATTCGACGTGACGGCCACGCGGCGAAAGCCGGGAGGCAGTTCAAGCGCCTCATCTCCATGGCTCATCCAGACATGGATCGAAGCGGGTAGGCCGGCAAAAAGCGGCGTCGCGCTGTCTTCAATCGCCACATCGGCATGGCCATACTCGCGCCTGGTTGCGGAGCGCACTTTGCCGCCCAGGTGATGCACGATGAAATGCAGGCCGTAGCAGACGCCCAGGGTGGGCACGCCGAGTCGCAGCACGTCAGGGTTGGCAGCGGGCGCATCAACGTCATACACCGACGAGGGCCCGCCCGAGAGGATCAGCCCGATGGGCTCGTATGCCTGGATCTCGGCGAGGGGCGCCGTGCAGGGGAGGACGACGGAAAAAACACTCTGCTCACGGATGCGCCGCGCAATGAGCTGAGTATACTGCGACCCGAAATCGAGGATGACGACTGTCTGGGTGTCCACGTTCCAGTGTGGCAGGATAGTCGGCGGCATGTAAAGAAGTGGCGCTGCCTGGTTTTCAACACACGCGCAACCTACTGCAGCTTCCTTGAGCGTGACAACCAATATGCATAAACGGTAATCAGCAGGAAAAATCCCGCCGCGACAAGATTCGGATAGAAGATGTGCCCTTCGACGCGCGGCTCGCTCCCCGGGCGGCCGGCCCACCAGCTGGACGACGGCAGCGCAATTGGAACATAGAAAAGCGGAGTCCAGTAGAACACGGAAATCATCAACCCGATCTTGAATGCCAAATTTGGCTCAGAGGATTTGCGCCAGAGCAGCCATACACCCATCCCTGAGATGCCCGCCAGAAAAAACAGCAGCAAGGCTCCGTGAAAGCGGGCGTGGGGCACCCACAGTGGATTCAGAAGGTGGTTTGATCGCCAGTCGAGCACGAAGGAGAGAATGCTTCCTCCCATCAGAATCGCGGTCATCAGGACGCGAGCAAAGCCGACACGAGTCATTGACATCTCCCGTGATAAGTGAGCACTCACTTACTTATACTGAACTTCCGCGTTGCGCGTCAAGAGATTTCTTATTCCCGCCCCGCGCAACCAATTTAGGATTCGTCTTGAGCCATGAAAAGCAACGTCAAAAAGCCGGCTTCTCCCGGGCGCGTCAACCGGCGAAGCCAGATCGTTGCCGCGACCGAGAAACTCCTGCGCACGCGCGGCCTCGCCAATGCCACGACCAGAGCCATCGCCGAAGAGGCGGGCTGCTCTGAAGGGGCGATCTACGTCCACTTCAGAAACCGCATGGAACTCCTCATGGCGGTTCTGGAGGAGAGCCTGCCTGACATGCTCGCTCCATTACGCGCACTCGAGCAGGCAACAGGAACCGCGACGCCGCAGGAGAATCTTCAGCGGGCCTTGGCTGCCGTTCATGCATTTCACTGTCGCGTGATACCCGGCCTGTGCGCGCTGTTTTCTGAACCGGCACTCCTGGCCGAATACCGAAAATCACTCAGCGATCGAAACCGCGGCCCGCAAGGAGCCATCGGCCGATTGCGCAGATATATTGCTGCCGAGCAGAAAATTGGGCGAATCAATCAAGCTGTTGATAGTGAGACAGCCGCAACGTGCCTGATGGCAAACTCATTCTTCCATTCTTTTACCGGCCTTTTTCTCGGCAGCACCACCCCGTTCGGCCCGTTTTGCAGCCAGTTCATCGCTATGGTTCTTGATCGTTAATCCCGCCTGGCTTCCCATCGTCCTACGGCAACTTTGTCGTCGCCGCGGCTGGCTCCAGCTGTCCTTGCCATGCAGGAGCACGCATACAACCTTATGCCGCTTTGCCGTCATGTTTTAGACGGATATGCCTTCGCCCCCATACGCAGATGGTTTCGAGCACGGGCACCAATGTCCTTCCGTAAGCGGAGATCGAATACGTGACGCACGGCGGAACGGTCTTCTCCTGGCGGCGAATCAGGATGCCGTCCTTCACCAGCTCCTGCAGATGCCGTATGAGCATACGTTCTGTGATTCCTGGGATACTGCGGCGCAGTGCGCTTGTGCGCATTGGCCCCTCACTCAGCCGCCATAGGATAGTTCCCTTCCAGCGGCCGTCAATCACCGACAGCATGGCGTCAATTGGACATTCCGAAATCTCTTTTTTCGATACCGGCATAAGCTGGCCCTCTCTCCCCGCGGCAATCGTCATACTGACAACTTTGTCAGTATGAACATTTGAGTCAGTATATCTCCACCCGGCGTCTGATGGCCAGGAGCACAAAATGATTTCCTCTTTCAACATCGTAACCACGCTTTCGATCGGCCTGATGATCGGCGTAGAATTTGCCGTATCAGTCTTCATTAATCCCGTTCTGCAACAGCTCGCGGACCAGCCTCGCGCGCAGGCAATTGTCCTTTTTGCTCGCAAACTCGGAAAGGCGATGCCGTTCTGGTATTCGTCCAATCTCATGCTTCTGATTGCGACGTGGGTCCTTCATCGTCAAGCATCCATTACGCTGCCCATGTCGGCGGCAATCGGCCTGTGGGCGCTTGTGATCCTATTGACACTCATCTTCCTTGTTCCCATCAACAACCGGATGGCTCGCGAGGAGGCGCATGCGCATGCGGAACAGGCTCACCGGGAACATCAGCGATGGGACAGTATGCATCGCGCACGCGTGATCGCGCTTTGTGCTGCCATGATCTTCTACCTCTCGGCAATCAGGGCCTAGCTCTTTGCGAAGCGAAGACGAGCCGCGACATTGGCCGAATTCAGACTTATGGCAGCTTCGCCGCGGCAGCGGCCGGGTTCCAGTGATCGTTGCCGGCCAGGAACACCCGTGGCTTATATTGCGCGGCCTGCTGCGCCGTAAGCTGATGCGACCAAGGCGCACGCGTCGTCGGGTTCGCGCCCGGCCCGGTGGATTTGAATTCGGCGTAGTAGGCCTGTGGCGTCTCTGAGCTTCGCCCCCAGGCGTTCCAGCCCTGGGGAATGACGTCGGCCGGCAATTCTGTGTTGATATAGACGACACGCGAGTACGGCCGCCATGGCCGGCCGAGGCTGATCGTATCGCGGCGTGCGTGATCGCCCGATTCGGTCTGGGCCTGCGCGATGCCGCTGGTCACTTTGCTGTCGATAATGACATAGCCGGTGTGTTGATTGGGCGCGGTGCGCGACTGCGCGGTCAGATAGCCGGGGCCGTTGGAGTGAATCTCGGAATGATCGAAGACGGCTGCAGCGTTGCCGAAGATAAAATCGACGCCGCCCTCAATATACGAGTCGACATAATACTGGCGGCCGTAGTCGGCAAACAAAGTGTCCTGGTGGCCGAGGAATCGGCAATGCTTGAAGACGGCTTTGTCTGAGCGGACTGCGGCTGCCACCGCCTGGCCGGTATTGCCGGCCGTATTCTCAAACGTGATGTTGTCGGCCTCAAAGCCGGCGCCATTGATCTCCACTGTCTCCGTAAAGAACGTACCGCCTGCCTGCTTAGCATTCAGGCTGTCGGTAATCACCACATCAGAAGGCGTTTTGCCCGTTCCGACCAGCGTAATGTTGGGATGATTCTGCGTGACGATGACGCGCTCGTGATAGACCCCCGGCGCAATTTCAATGTAGACGCGGCCGGAGGTTCCGTCGGCGCGCTTGCCGGGCCACGGATGGTGGTCCATGGCCATTTGGATGGCGGGGAATTCAGTGGTCCCCTCTGTTCCGGTCTTCACGTCGGGGGAGACACGCACGTGGACATCTTGTGCGCGGGCAACAAGAACGAGCCCGAACAGGGACAGGAGAAATACGGCGAATGGGATGCGATTCGGCATGAACCATTCTCTCTCGCTCGGCGCAGGGACGCTTTGCAAAGCAGCGAATTTCCGTGACGAAGCGCCCCATAGGCGGGCCGGACTGCGGCCAGGCGGCCTGGAACGCGCTGCCGGCGTGAGGCGAACACCTGCGCGCTCGCCCCGCGGGTGGTAGTCTTGTTCGGCAACCCAATCCGCGCCGGCGCTACACCCTTCAGCCGATTCCCTGGTTTCCGGGATCGCGCATGCGGGCGACCGCCTCCGCGCAGAGCTCCGATTCACTTCTGAGAGGACTCGTGATGAACACGCTTCGACTTGCTTTGATTCTATTCATCGTTTCTGCTCCCGCCTTCGCACAATCTTCTGCGTCTGCGAACGGCGCTCAGCCCACTCCGCCTCCAACGATCAAGAGTTTCGACGCGTCGGCAATGGACACTTCTGTCGACCCTTGCACCGACTTCTATCAATATGCGTGCGGCAACTGGACGAAAGACAATCCGATTCCTTCGGACCAGGTGCGTTGGGTGCGCTCGTTTTCGCTGCTGATCGAGCGCAACCGTTACCTGCTGTGGCAGGAGCTTGACGCTGCGGCGAAGGATCCTAAAACGGCCCTGCAAAAGCAATATGGCGACTTCTACGCTTCGTGCATGGATACCGATACGATCGAGAAGCGCGGCATCGCGCCCATTCAACCCTCATGGAAGATGATTGCGGATCTGAAAAGCGCCTCAGGCATTCCGGCGCTTTTGGCGAATCTCGAGAACCATGGGACGCCGGATGGGTTCTTCGGATTCGGCGTGAGCCAGGATGAGAAAGACTCGTCCAAGCAGATCGCCCAGCTGTTTCAAGGGGGGCTTTCACTCCCCGATCGCGATTACTACATTGTTGACAATGCCCACTTTGCTGCCATTCGCGCACAATACGTCGATCACATGAAGAAGATGTTCGCCCTGGCCGGTGACTCGCCCGAGCAGGCTGCTCAAGAGGCCGCCGCGGTGATGGAGATTGAAACAGCCATGGCCAAAGCCTCCATGAGCCGGACCGACCTTCGCCAGCCCGCGAATCGCTACCACATCATGACCGTCGCGGACCTCGACAATCTCACTCCTGCTTTCGATTGGAATGTCTACATTCACGGAGTGGGCATCAGGCACTTCGATACGCTCAACGTCGGCACGCCGGACTTTTTCAAGGCATTGAACGGCTTGCTGCAAAGCGAATCGCTTGGCTCCTGGAAGAGCTATCTTCGCTGGCAGGTTTTGCACAACCAGGCACAAGACTTGCCCAAAGCGTTTTTTGACGAAGATTTCGCTTTCTTCCACAAGACCCTTTCCGGCCAGAAAGAGCCTCCCGCGCGCTGGAAACAATGCTCGAGCCTCACGGATCAGTCGTTGGGCGAAGCCGTCGGACAGGATTGGGTGAAGCAGAATTTTCCCCCCGCGGCCAAACAGAGCATGGACAAACTTGTGGCCGCGCTTGAAAAATCGCTCGGCGACGACATCAAGACTTTGCCGTGGATGGGCGACGATACAAAGAAGGCCGCCGAAGAGAAGCTTGCCATGATCCGCAACAAAATCGGGTACCCCGAGAAGTGGAAGAATTATTCAAACGTAAAGGTCGATCGCGCCGATCTGATCGGCAATCTTCATCACGTGGCTGTCTTCGATCGCAATTTCAACTTCAACAAGCTGGGCAAGCCGGTGGATGAGAAGGAATGGGGCATGACGCCGCCCACCGTGAACGCGTACTACAATCCCAGCTTCAACGACATCAATTTCCCGGCCGGGATTCTTCAGCCGCCATTCTTCGACGCCAAGGCCGACCCTGCCGTGAATTTTGGCGGCATCGGTACAGTCATCGGCCACGAGATGACGCACGGCTTTGACGACCAGGGCGCCCAGTACGACGGCAAGGGCGATCTGCGGCAATGGCAGACCGATGCGGACCTCAAAGCCTTCAAGGAACGAACCGAATGCGTTGCCAACGAATACAGCGGCTTTGAGACCGCGCCGGCGACAGGTGACGCGCCCTCTCAGCATCTGAACGGGCATCTCACGCTCGGCGAAAACACCGCTGACAATGGCGGGCTGCGCATCGCATACATGGCCCTGCTTGACGCTCTCGCTGCTGAAGGAAAAAGCGTCGATGAAAAGATCGGCGGCTTCACTGAAGCACAGCGCTATTTCATCAGCTTTGCGCAGGTGTGGTGCCAGAATCAGACTGACGCCGAAGCACGGCGGCGGGCCCTCGTTGATCCACACTCGCCCGGTCAGTGGCGCGTGAACGGAAGCGTGCAGAATTTCGACGAATTCGGCAAGGCTTTCGGCTGCAAAAAGGGCCAGCCGATGTACCCCGAAAACTCATGCCGCGTCTGGTAGGCTCGTCCTGAGCCCAAGCCGCCAGGAGATAACCTTTCCCGCTCGTGTGCGTCCAAAAGCCGACCGCTTCAGGCAAGTAGAATCGCAAGGCAAAGGACGCACGGGCAAGGTGCGCTCGATGCTTCGCAATTCTCGAATAAAACTGCTTTTGCCCATTCCGGGGCGGAAACTAGGCACAACCTGCCTCCGCCCTATAAAATGCATCAGGGACTCCATCCCAACCCAGCACTGCTCGGGAACGATAAAACTGGCGGCGTATGCCTGATCAGGATGAAGGAATAGCATGAAGTTCACGAAACTCGGCAAGGCGCTTTGGATCGGCGCCCTTTCTTTGTGCGTCGTATTCGGCGTAACGTCTTGCGTACAGAGTTACACAGTTGGCTACTTGTATGTGACTGGAACCGTCACAGCCTCCTCCGGCAGCAATGGCATCATCTCCGGCTACAAGATTGATCACAATACCGGGCAGTTGACCACCATCAACGGCCTGCCAGTTTCATCGGGCGGCGCCAATCCGGTTCGCGCGTATTTGACGCTGGGAAGCCGCTTTCTTTATGTGCTGAACCGCGGCGCGAATGGGGGCAGCGGAAACTGCTATGGCACGGGCTCGAATGCTTGCGCCAACGCCAATATCACGGTGTTCGCAGTGGGCGGAAACGGCATTCTGACCGCGCAGCAGACATTTTATAGCCAGGGCTTCAACCCCTTCAGAATGCAGGTCGACGCATCGGGCAATTACCTCCTTGTCCTGGACCACGACGCTCCTGACAATGTAAACCCGAAGAGCGGCGACAATTGCGCCCTGGCGCTCGGCTCCTCGATCACGACTTGCGGCGATGTCACAGTTTTCAAGATCGACCAGACCACGGGCCGCCTTTCGCTGGTTGTCAATAATCAGGTAACGGCGGCGAACGGCCAGCCACTCACCTACTTCCCCGTGCCGGCCAATCCCGTCGACTTCGTTCTGACCGGCCAATACGTTCTCACCCTGGCCGGCGCTCCCACTCCCGCTTCCTATCCCTACGTTGGCGGATCGCTGGTATTCCCGTACGCCTACTCGAGCACCAATGGCCAGTTGACCTTAAGCCAGAACTCGTCACAGCCCCTGGGCATCGCGCAAGGCACGGCGATTGTGAACGCTTCGAGCGTCATCTACGTGCTCGACAACGAGCCCATAACCATCCCGCCCAACACAAACTCGCCGTTCAACACGTCAAGCTCCGCGATCACCTTTCCCAGCAAGATTCTCCCCTTCACCGTGGGAAGCGGTGGTGCGCTGCAGGCAGAGCCAAGCGGCACGTTTCCTGACGACGCTACGCTGGCCAATCCAATCGCCGTGCTGGTCGATTCGAAAGGCCAATATGTCTATATTGCCAACCAGGGAAACAACGTGACCGGCAACAACAACCCAGAGAGCGGAATTGCTGCGTATCAGCTGACCAGTTCACCGTCCTACCAGTTGCAGTTCATTTACAGGGAGCCCTTTCCTTCCGGCTCGGGACCGCAATGCATCGTCGAAGACCCCTCTAACCAATTCATTTACGAAGCCAACTTGTACGACTCCACGGTCACCGGGCTTTCTTTTGATCCCAGAAGCGGCACTCTGATCCCGATGGTCGTGCTTAGCACCTACAAGCTGCAGGGCCCGGCGACCTGGTGTCTGGTGGATGGGCGCACTGGCTAAAAGCGTGCGCCGCAGCGGGCTGGGCAAAGGTGGTTGGGTGGAGTGACAAAACGAGGATGGGAAAGTTCTGCAGTCCGCACGAAGTCATGGTCTGCTCATGCGGGCGGAAGATTGCGCTACTCGATTGAAGAAGGCGCGGGAATTTGATTTCTAAACAGGATGGAAGAAGGGCCGACGTAAAGCCCGCTCACGAAAGATGCGCATGAAGTTCACGAGATCGAGCCAGCTCGTGCTGGTTTCCGCAGCCGGCCTGCTGGCGGCAACGCTGGTGACCGCCTGCTCCCAATTTACCCAAACCCTGACCGTGGACTTTGTTTACATTGCGAGCTCACGGGCGGCGGGTCCTGACAACTACGGCGAGATCGATGTCTTCGAAATCAACTCCGAGTCAGGCCGGATGCGCCAGATTCCCACTTCGCCGTTCCCTTCGGACGGACGCAACCCGGTGGCTGAAGCTGTCTCATCCGACAACGGAAGCCTTTTCGTAGTGAATCACGACGACAATACCATCGTGCAATTCGTGATTGGCTCTGACGGCAAACTTTACCCGTTCAACACCGTCAACACTCCAGGGGTTTACCCCATGGCGGTCACAACCACCAAATCAGACCTGTTTGTGGTTGACACCTATCAGCCCCTGCCGATCGCCTCTACCGCGCACCCCTGCTCCGGTTCGATTGCAGTCTATCCGCTGACCGCGGCCACCAGTTCGAATCCCGTGGCCCTGGGCTCGCCCGCGTCCAACACCGCAGTAAGCGGAAATTACTGGCCATTGGCGCTGCCGGGGGCGAACAGCGATGCGAGCCACTGCACCAGCTCCGGCCACGTAATCGTGCCCACGGCGGTGAATGTTCTCGCATCGGGCGCGTACATCTACGTAACTGCGTACGACTCCTCAGTATCGCCCGGCGCCGGATATATCTTTGGATTCTCGGTTGGATCAGACGGCACCCTCACGCCGTTGAGCGGCTCGCCGTTCGCAGCGGGAATTCAGCCGTCGGCGATTGCCAGTAATGCCGCCGGCAGTTACTTGTACGCGACCGATTTCGCAAGCGCGAATATCCTGGCCTACTCGATATCATCAGGGAATTTGACTCCGCTCGCCGGCAGCCCGTTCCCGGCCGGCAACCAGCCTTCGGCCATCGTCGTGAATCCGACGTACAACTTCGCGTATGTGGCCAATTCGCTTGATGGCAACGTGATCGCCTACTCGATAAGCAATGGCGCTCTTTCGCGCATTGGTACCTACGCAGCCGGCCTGCAGCCAGTGGCCATTGGAATCGATCCGTCGACCAACCGTTTTCTCTACGCCATCAATTTTCTTGGCAATACCGTCGCCGGCTATCAGCTCAGCACCACCTCCGGCACATTGCTGAACTCGCAATTCTCACCCTACCCGACCCATGCCAACCCGACTGCAGTGGCAGCCATTCCACACAACGGCACGGGGGCTGGGATTCAAAAGTGAGAAGCTGAAGCAATTCCGCTCCGGATTCGGAACGGTTGTCAACGCCCCGCACGCGGCTTTTACAATAACAGCGGGGGCAACTTAAACAAGTTTTTCAGGGGCTTGTACAGACGGGCCCGTGACGAAGGAAGCGCATGAAGTTCAACAAATTGAGCCAGCTTATTCTGGTCTCTTTCATAGGCTTGGTCGTGGCCTCCCTCTTGACTGCCTGCCAGCTCGTCACCATCGACTATATCTACGTGGCCTGTTCCGCGGGGAACGGGCCGGGGAGCGCCGGGCAGATTTATAGTTACGCAGTTGACTCTCAATCGGGCGCGCTGCGCGTCGGCCAAAAGACCGTGTCTTCAGGTGGCACCAATCCGGTGGCATTGGCGGTCACCGCGAACTATTACCACCTTTACGCCGCCAACCAGGGGAACAAGAGCGTCGTTCACTTCAGCATCGGGCTCAGTGGTGCGCTCACGCAGAAAGAATCCGTGACCCTGACTGACGTTCCCGTCGCACTTGCGGTCAACTCTGCAAATACCTATTTGTATGTGCTGTCGGGCTCGACCTCGGCCACGCTCACTGAGTACCCGATTGACAAGTTGGGCGTGATCGGCGCGCCAGCCGCAACCCTCAGTCTCACCCTACCCGGCAACTTTGCGGGCGACACCATCGTGCCCACCGCTGTCACGGTCCTGGCCGACAGTACTGCTGTTTACGTCGCCGCCTATGATCAGTCGGCTTACAATCCCGGCGGAGCGACTACGAGCAACGCGAATCCAGGCTGGGTCTTTGGATACACTGTCGGTTCAGGCGGCGCGCTGACGGCTCTTTCCGGCAGCCCCTACCAGGCCGGCGTCAAGCCCTCTGCAATTGCCACTGATCCAGTCAACCGCTTTGTCTATGTCACTGACTATGCTTCGAACGAGTTGATCGGTTACACGGTGATGGCGAAAGATACGCTGAACTTCATGGTGAATGGACCGTTCAAGACCGGCAATCAGCCGACGTCGCTGGTAGTCGATCCCCGAGGCATTTACATCTACCTGAGCAACTCTCTGGATTCTTCGGTCTCAGCCTATTCAATCTCGCTGCAGACCGGGGCCCCTTCGACCGTCGTGAATGCAACGTCGTCGGCAGGAAACGGCACCGATACCCAGCCGGTTTCGATCGTTGTGGAGCCGTCTCTCGGCCGCTTTGTTTATACGGCAAACCATCTGGGCAACTCAGTTTCGGGATTTCGCTTGAATCCTGAGACTGGCTCGCTTGAACTGACCCAGGCTACGCCGTATCCGACGGGAACTAATCCGACAGCCCTGGCTGCTATTCCGTACGGCAACCACGCAACGCAGGCTGTGACCCCCTGAAGCGGCAAGGAAACACGCCAAAGCCCAGCCTGTCGGGCTGGGCTTTTTGCATGAGAGGCCCCGCGTGGCGAGGAAAGTGTCGCAATCACGAACTACGCAGCACTGAGGTCGCATGCAGCCACTCGCGCAGCTTGCGTTGCGCCGGCTTCTCAACGAAATAGAGCGCAAAGATGGCCATGACGATCAGCAGAAGGTAGCTTAGCCACGGATCGAAGCGGCTCAGGCCCAGCAGATCCAGCACGTGTGAGCCGTGAATGATGTTCCAAAGATTGAAGTGGAGCAGGTAGAGGCAATAGCTGGCTTCGCCCACGAAAACGAGCGGACGCACTCCCAGACCACGGGCCAGTGGATTCTCACCCGCCAGTCCGAGGATGATGCAGCCAAACAGCGGCATGAGCAGGCCGTCGTGAATGATGGCGTAGGGCACCCGCGGACCGAGACTCAGGATGCCGTAGATACCGCCAAACCCAGCAAGCCCCAGCCAAAGGCGCAACCTGCTTGCGCGATCGATCATGCGGTTGAGATCGGCGAGCATGACGCCGAACACGAAGCTGCAAACGTGCGTGTAGGGCGTGTATTTCAGAGCCCATAACCATGGGCCATAGCTCCAGCGGTTGGGCCACTGGATGCCGTCGGGATTAAAGGCCATGTAGAGGGCTCCGGGAACAAGCCCCAGGACCCAGATGCCGGCCATCTTCAGCACATGCGGCGTCGGGCGCACCGGACGCTTCCATTTGGCAACCCATGGAAAAATGACGTAGTACGCCGCCTCCGCCGACATCGTCCAGGCCGGCGTATTCAGAAACGTGGCAACTGCAGGAACGAATCCTTGCAGCAGTAGGGGCGTCAGGACCACGCCGGTCCAGAACATTGCGTGAGTATGGGTCGGTATTTCCGCTTTTAATTGACCGAGGCTCAAAAGCAGGCTCAGCAGGTAGATGGGATAAATGCGCGTGAATCGCGCCTCGTAGAACCGCTTACGGTCGAGTTCCCCGCTGCGCGCCCGCTCGGAGTAGTTATAGGCGAGCACGAACCCTGAAAGCAGGATGAAATAGCTCACCGAGATAAACCCGGCGTCCACCACCGGCGCCAGGAACCCAAACCACCGTGGATTGGAAAAGTGGAAGAAGACAATGTTGATGGCCGCGAAGCATCGCAAGCCTGTCAGTGCGTTCAGCGGGGCTGGCTTGCGAGTATCCACGAACAGTTAGACGACTCCCGAAAAACAGGGACCGAGGGGACAGGACGACAAAGGGCCAAGAACAAGTCTGGGGCAAATGATGGAGCAGGATGAGGGTCTGACGTGGGAAACTGAGCAATCGGGGACACAAATCGAGACCATTCACCGCTCGAATTGATGAACTCCCGCGTCTTACTATACCTTTGGCTTGCTATCTTGTTCCCTCGGTCCCTTGCTCCCTTGTTCCCTGTCTTTATGCCGTAACCAGCGATCCAACCTTCTCGCCCAGCACTACTCTGCGTATGTTGCCCGGCTGGTTCATATTGAAGACAATCATCGGCAGGTTGTTATCCTTGCACATACTCACCGCGGTCAGGTCCATCACCTTGAGCCCCTGGCGCAGGATGTCCATGTAGGTGATCTCGTCGTATTTCACGGCATCTTTCACCAGTACAGGATCCGCGTTGTAGATGCCTTCGACTTTGGTGGCTTTCAGCAGCACTTCGGCTTTGATTTCCATGGCGCGCAGGCTGGCTGCGGTATCGGTAGAAAAGAATGGGTTGCCCGTGCCGGCGGCGAAGATCACAATGCGGCCCTTCTCGAGATGCCTCACGGCGCGCCTGCGGATGTATGGCTCGGCAAGCTGATTCATGAAGACTGCTGTCATGACACGGCACTGGATGCCGTTCTGTTCGAGAGCGTCCTGCAGGGCAATGGCGTTGATCACCGTGGAGAGCATACCCATGTTGTCGGCGCTCACCCGGTCCATCTCTTTGGCTTGCTCTTCTACTCCGCGGAAGAAGTTGCCCCCGCCCACCACCACACCGATTTCCACTCCCAGAGAGTGCACTTCGGCGATTTCGGCCGTGATTTCGGCTACCTTCTTGGTGTCAAGGCCAAAGCCACGGTCGCCTGCGAGTGCCTCGCCCGAAAGCTTAAGTACGATTCGTTTGTACATGCCGATTCGAGTATCGCATATGGCAGCCGAGACGCATTTCCACCGCTCATGTCTCAGGCATGGGCGCGGCCTTTCCCAGATTGGGACCTATTCATGCACACAGGCCCAATTGGAGATCATTCATTGCCTTTTCATCGAAGTCCTGCCAGAGCTTCGCGCATTTCTCCTTATACTCCCCTCAACTACCCTTATCGATTCGATGCGCTGATCGATGCGAAGCGGGGAATGGCAGGTTTGCATGGTAGTCAAAACGGAATGTCGCGGGCGCGTCTTCACCGGCGTCCAGGTGGGCGCCGGCAATGTTCGCCGCTATTTCCCTCGGGAAATGAATGTCATCGAGTTGCATATTGACCATCTGCTGATCCAATGCGGCCTGCCGCCCGCATTCTGGCAGGGACACACTGAGATTCGCGATCCCAGGCTTTGCGCATGGCTCGAGTCGAAGAACTTCAACGGCGGCAGGGGGGATGAACCTCTCCCACTCGTGTTGATTCCGTCCGGTAACAACTGCTTCCGCCTGCAGGCCACCGCAAGAAAAGACCCGCGCAAAGAAAAACCGGCGCTGGGACTCATCGACGCAGCGTGCATGGACGCGTGTGAGAGTTGATACACTCGGATTGCATGGATCTGGCTCAACTTGAGAATGAGATTACGCGGCATTTTGCCGCCGGACAGGCCGCTGCCAGCGATCCGGCAGCCATGGCGGCCTTTCTTGCTTTGCGCACCGCCCTGGAGGCGGGTGAAGCACGGGCCGCCGAACCAGATCCCGCCGCGACTTCTGGCTGGCGCGTGAATCCCTGGGTGAAACAGGGAATCCTGCTTGGATTTCGGCTGGGCGTGCTGGAAGAGTCGCTGGCAGGCGTGCTTTCCTTCGTCGACAAGCACACCTTCCCCGCTCGGCAGTTCTCACGTGACGATGGCGTGCGCATTGTGCCCGGGGGCTCGTCGGTTCGCGCCGGCGCTTATGTGGCGCGCGGCGTGGTTTGCATGCCGCCCATGTACGTCAATGTTGGCGCCTATATCGACGAAGGCACAATGGTGGACTCGCACGCCCTCGTCGGTTCCTGCGCGCAAATCGGCAAGCGCGTGCACCTGAGCGCCGCTGCGCAGATCGGTGGCGTGCTGGAACCTGTGAATGCCAGCCCGGTCGTGATTGAAGACGACGTGCTGATCGGCGGCAATTGCGGCGTCTACGAAGGCACCATCGCGCGCAAAGGCGCCGTGCTGGCCGCTGGAACCATCCTTACGCGCGGCACCCCGTTGTTCGACCTGGTCAGCGGCGAGGTGCTGCGTGCCACTGGCGAACTACCTCTGATCGTTCCCGAAAATGCGGTCGTCGTCCCCGGTGCGCGAGCCGTCGACAAGGGCAAGGGACAGGAGTGGGGTCTCAGTCTCTACGCCCCCGCGATCGTCAAGTATCGCGACGAAAAAACCGACCTGAGTACTGCGCTCGAAGATCTTCTGCGATAGCCGATCAAAGGCCATCACCAGAACGGCCGCGGAGCCTGGCGCAACTCCATGTTTTGAGCAAGCCGATGCAAAGGTTCCCTCGCCCTTCTGGTGTTCGTCGCAATGTTATCCTTCTCATGCAACAATCCGCCTGCATGAATTCTTCGAACCGCATCGTTCTTATCCTGCCTCTGCTGTTCTGCGCGGGCCTGGCCCACAGCCAGCTCGCCAAATATGTCGACCCATTTCTCGGCGCATCGGGCGGCGGCAACGTATTTCCTGGGGCCGTCGTTCCTTTCGGCATGATCAAGGCGGGACCCGACATGACCGCCGAATTCGGACACGACGCCAATGCCGGCTGGAACGCGACCGGCGATATTCTCGGCTTCAGCCAGACCCATGTCAGCGGGACCGGAGGCGGTGACAAGTACGGAAACATTCTGGTCATGCCGACCACCGGCGAAATAGCACCGCTCGACTCCGCCTCGCCCCGCGCCGAAGAACATGCCTCCGCCGGCTTTTACGCCGTCACTTTGGCGCGTTACGGCGTAGGCGTCCAGATTGCTGCAGCGCGCCGCAGCGCAATTTACCAATTTCATTACCCTGACCGCGCCAAGGCAAATCTCCTCTTCAACGTGAGCCATTTTCTTCTCTCGGGCATGAGGACCGACGAATACCAGATCCTCACGGCATCGGCGGTTCAGATCGTTTCTCCCACTGAGGTTGAGGGCTCCACGAGCGTAAAAGGCGGTTGGAATAAGCAGCCAAAGCCCTACACAGTTTTCTTTTACGCAAAAGCGGATGCACCGGCAGCGTCGTGGGGAACGTGGGTCAATGGCGAGCTTTCGCGCGGCAACAAGAACGCCGGGGGCGGCGAAGGACCCAACGTGGGCGCCTGGCTGACTTTCACTCCGCCCCCCAGCGGCGTTGTCCGCATGAAGATCGGCATTTCTTTCATCAGCATCGAGCAGGCGCGGCGCAACGTCGAGACCGAGATTCCCAGCTTTGACTTTGCTGCGGTCCACACTGCCGCGGTTGCTCAATGGAACAAGGCTCTGCGCAATGTTGAAATCCAGGGCGTCACGCCTGAGCATGAGCAGATGTTTTACACCGCTCTCTACCATACAATGCTCATGCCTGCCGACCGCACGGGCGAGAATCCGCTTTGGCAGTCGGCTGAGCCGTACTACGACGATTACTACGCCATCTGGGACATCTTCCGCACTTCGGGCCCGCTGCTCACGCTGATCGCGCCTGAACGGCAGACCGCGATCGTTCGCGCGCTGGTGGATCTTTACCGTCACGAGGACTGGCTGCCCGACGCCCGCAGCGGCAACTACAATGGCCGCACGCAGGGCGGCAGCGACGCCGAATTCCTGCTCACAGATGCCTATCTCAAAGGCCTCAAGGGCATCGACTGGAAGACCGCACTCGCAGCGGAAATTCACGATGCCGAGGTTTCACCCGCCGACCACTTCAAGGAAGGGCGCGGCGGTCTCGACGACTGGCACAATCTCGGCTACGTGTCCGTTGAGGGCTCCGACAGGCCCGGCTCGGTCGATATGGAGTACGCTGCCGATGATTTCGAGATTGCTCTGCTCGCCCAGGGACTGGGTGACACTGCCGATTATGAAAAGTATCTGCGGCGTTCAGCCAACTGGAAGAAACTGTGGGACCCGGATTTTTCGGATGGCGGCTTCACAGGCTTCATCCGCCCGCGTCATCGCGACGGTAGCTGGCTCGCGCCCTTCACGGCGATGGACATCTGTACCTGGGGCGGGAAGACGTTCTACGAAGGCAACTCCTGGACCTACTCGACATTTGTCCCGCAGGACGTAGCCTCGCTTATCAAAATATCCGGCGGCCCTGACACGTTTGTCCGTCGCCTCGACGCCTTCTTCGATGTGCCCGGCCGCTACGATGTGGGCAACGAGCCAGGCTTTCTCGCGCCCTATCTTTACATCTGGGCGGGGCGCCCCGACAAAACCGAGACGCGCGTTCGTCAAATCATCGCCAAAAGCTTCCAATCCGGACGCAGTGGTCTGCCCGGCAACGACGATTCGGGCGCCATGTCGTCCTGGTTTGCATTTGGAGAGATGGGAATCTTCCCCAACGCGGGCCAGGATGTCTACCTCATCGGCAGCCCGGCCATCCGGAAGTCGACTCTCCACCTGGCGGCGGGAAAAGACTTCGTGATCGAGGCCAGAAATCTGTCGGCTGAGAACATCTACGTGACCGCGGCTACGCTGAACGGCAAGCCCCTCGACCGCGCCTGGCTGCACCACAGAGAGATCGCCCGCGGGGGCCGATTGGTGCTCACCATGGCGAACACGCCTGGCCGCTGGGCCCAGAACGAACTTCCTCCATCGACACCCGCCCCGGAGTGAGACGATAAAGGCAGTCAACGGCGCGGGCTCTCCAGCGTCTAAACGGCTGAGTAGCGCCAAAGACTCAGGATCCTATGAAACTCCGACTTTCACTCTGCTTTGCATTGTCGTCACTGGTCATTCCCAGCCTGGGCGAATCCGCAGCGGCCCAGCAGCCCTCGAGCGAACATTCCATGCCGACGTTGAGAGGGCAAGTCCAGGATATTTTGCTGCCCGTAACCGTGATCGATAAGAAAGGTGCGCTGGTGAAAGACCTGACGGCGAAAGATTTGACGCTGACCCAGGATGGCCGGCCGCAGGTGATCAAAAGTCTTACAACCGAAAGCACTCTTCCCTTCCGGCTGGGTTTGCTCGTGGACACAAGCCGCAGCGTCTATTCCGCGATCGACAGCGAACGTAAGGCCACTGAGAAGTTCCTGGAACTGATGCTGCCGGCGGATGCAAAGCCCGGTGGGCAGAATAGCGAGGCGTTCCTTATCCACTTCGATCGCGAGGTCGAGCTGCTTGAGGACTTCACCGGCTCGCGCGACAAACTGAATCACGAGATCGATGAAATGACTCCGACTTCGCCTGGAAAGGACAGCCCTCAAGGTCCCGAGACAACCGGCGACGACCGTGAAGCAAGTCAATCTCACTTCGGCCGCAATGGAACGCAGCTTTATGACGCCATTTATCTGGCCTCCGATGAGCTGATGAAATCTAAATCAGGAAGGAAAGCTCTCGTGGTCTTCTCCGATGGCGTAGACCGCGGCAGTAAAGAGACGCTGAATGACGCTGTTGACGCTGCCGATCGAGCCGGCCTTGAAGTCTGCACCATTTACTTCAGGGGCGAACCGGAACGCCAGGAGCCTGGGTTCCCGACCCAGCGCCGCGGCGGTATGGGCGGTAGTTATCCGGGAAGCCCCGGATGGCCGGGCGGTAACGGGGGCGGAGGCAATCCACGCAGTGGAGGCCGCGACGAAAACAAGCAACAGGCCGATGGCAAAAAAGTCATGCAGCAAATCGCACAGCGTACCGGCGGCATGTTTTTTGAAGCTAAAAAGAGAGACAATCTGGAAGAGATCTACTCTCTCATTGCGGCAGGTCTTCAGCAACAGTACATCCTCACCTATGCGCCAGATAAAGCGGACACCGACGGCGAGTTCCACAAGATCGCCCTGAAGGCGAACAACGCCGACTACACGGTGGAAACCCGCGAAGGATACTACGTTCCGTCAGCCGAAAGATAACTTCGCGCGCTCAAAAGCAAAAGGCCCACACCGAAGCGTGAGCCTTTTCGTTGGATCAGATCGATTGGCTCAATGTCCTCTGCCGTGGTCGTGTCCCTCGTTGCCGCGCTGTTCGTGCTGCTGGGGCGCAGGCCTGTTCTCGTGGATTTCTGGCCGTGGGTTGTTGTGCTGCTGCTCGTGCATCTGCGGCTGCGGGTTGTTGTGCTGCTCATGCACCTGTGGCTGCGGGGTGTTGTGTTGCTCATGCATCTGCGGTTGGGGCGCAGGGTGCGGCTGTCCGCCCTGGTTGCCGTGATTCGGCTCAAACCCCGGGCTTCCATTCCGGCCGCGCTCATTATTGTTGTTGAACGATTCATGCGGCTGAGGGCCAGCCGGCCGTTCCATCGCTGTGTTGTTCGGATGCCCGTGGTTGTTGTTGAAGTACGAGGAGTGGTCCTGCATGGCGGCGTTCCTGTGCTGCACCTGGTATGACCTTGCAGCCATGTGCTGCTCGTGCGAATAGCGTTCCTCATCAGGGGTTGGTCGACGGTTAATGCCGCCCGGTCCGCCGTTGAACGCCACGCGATTGTCGTTGTGCACAATCACCGTCCGGTCCACATACGTATTGCGAATGATGGTGGTGTTCACGCGAACCACCGCGGTGTTATAGGCGAACACATGGCCGCGCCATGCGCCACCCACGAAACCGACACCGAAGAACCCAAACCCGTAATTCACACCGCCGTAGTAGCCCACGTGGCGTCCCCAGTAGCCGGGGTGCCATATATACAGACTGTTCTCAAAGCCCCAGTAGCCCGGCGTCCAAAGCGCGCCCTCATACGGGGCAGGCACCCAGGTGCCGGGAACCCAGTAGTAGCCGTCGGGGCCGTAAGCCCAGTAGCCCGGTGTCCACATCCAGCCCGGTTGCGGGCAAGGTGGCTGCTCATAAACGGGCAATACCGGCGGGGCGAAGCCCACGCTGATCAGCACGGCTGCATGAGAAGAAATGGGAACGATACAGGCCAGAAGCGCCAGCAGCAAAACACGCAATGAACGGAGTCGTTTCATGGGGGAACCTCCTGCAAATTCAACCGCATGGGCCTTACCTTGATGGCCGCATCCAGTCTATGTCAGTTGGAACCCCCCACTGAGGGAGAAGTTGCACAGGAGAGTACCTTTGTGCAACGCCTAACTGGTTCAATACCTGTAGCTCAGCCCCATGCCCACTACGCTTCGCGCCTGCAGATTCACTGGTGTGGTCACGACCGGAGGACCCACAGTTGGGTAATAGGGATTCGGGACATAAATGGATCCGATGTTGCCCGCCACCTGGCCCACGCCAATATCGAACGCAAAGTGCGGATGCTCTCGCTGCGTCACGCGCACCGCGTAGTCCAGCGTCGTTGGTATGTGCGAGCTCATCAGCGGGTACGACGCCGGATTGCAAAGCGTTGCCTGCTCGCACTTATAGAGGGCCGCGTTCAGCAAAGTATTCAGATTCACTGAAGTCTTCGGCTCTTGCGTAAATCCCGCCGAAGGCACGGCCACGATTCCATGACCGAGTGGCAGCGGAATTCCCAAACCACCAAAGAACCGCCCTCCAAATCGAGTGCTCTGGCCGCCGATCCCGAAGATCGTGGCATTCGTTGCCTTCCAGCCCAGATTCAACAGGAACGGGACGGGAGGTTTCGCCCATGTTTTGGTGACCGCGATATACACATCGCCGTTGGTGTAGGACTTGTCTGTTCCCGTCAGCTCTTTGTTGGCGTAGCCCGAGACAAAGTGGTCGTTGGTGCGAACGATGCCACCGATGGCAATGCCCGGCATCCACGGGCCGAACTGCCCATCGTTGAACGCGACGACTTTGCCGTGAAAAACATTTATGCCGCTGTAATTCCAAAGTTCGCTCAAGCCGAGTGCCGCAGACGGAGTGGCGGGCTGGGCTACCATAGGCTGATCTCCCAGCTGATGCACGCTGCGTGTATAGCCTGCTTCTGCCCGATTTGCAAAACTCTCCGTGATGCTGAAGGTCTCAATTTTGCCGATGACCGACGAAGCGTTGATGAAATGGAAGCCGACGGCCGGATGCGAGAAGAACTGGCCCTTCTCTGCGTAGACCACATAAGCAGTCGGCGTCAGGAACCCGCCCGTCTGGCCCTCCAGCGTGAGGTATTGCGCCGGCAATCGGCTCGGAAGCACTGCCGCTGCGATCAAGAGACAAGGGATGAGACTAAGTTTCTTGCAAAAGGCCATAATTCACTCCATGGAGTTTGATCTGGTCCTGTCCAGGCAATGTTTTCAAATGAATTTAAGCTCTTGTAACACATCTTGATCCGAGTTGTCTGCATTACCGACCACGGTGGTAGACTCAGCCCATGCCGCGCGGTTTTTTTATCACGCTCGAAGGCCTCGATGGCTCAGGCAAAACGACGCAAATCAAGCGCTTGGCTGCATGGCTCAACCGCCGCGGATTGGACCCTGTGCTGCTGCGCCAACCCGGCGGCACGGCCACGGGTGACCGTGTCCGCGAAATTCTGCTGGATTCGCGCTCAGGCTCGGTGAGTGCCATGACCGAGATGGCGCTCATGTTTGCCGATCGCGCACAGGCAATTGCGGAAGTGATTCAGCCGGCGTTGGACGCAGGCAGGATCGTCATCTGCGACCGGTTCACCGATTCGACCGAAGCGTATCAGGGCGGAGGCCGGGAGATCGGTTCAGAGGTGGTGCTGAGCCTCCATCGGCTCATCTGCGGCGGCCTTCAGCCTGACCTCACTCTGCTGCTGCTCCCGGGTTTTGAGGCATCCCTGGCCCGCGCACGCAGGCGCAACGACCGCGTCGAAGCCGAATTCGGAAGAAATGAGGGCCGCTTCGAGACGGAGCAGGACGCCTTTTTTCGCCGCGTCTGGAACAAATATCACGAGATTGCGCGCCGCGAGCCTGGGCGCGTCGTCTTGATCGAGGGCGACCTGACAATCGACGAAGTGCACGAGCAGGTTGTTGAAGCCGTGGCCGAGCGAATCGTGGTTCAAGCGCAAAGCGCGTGATCAGCGCTTGCGCAGTTTTCAAGCAACATTGTGTGCTCAAGATCCGGGGTCCCCGCGGGCAGGTTTTCCAGAGCGGGTTAGATATTCTGTTTTTGAGACCCTGGAGTCGCATTCTGTGCTCCCTCGCTCCCTTGCTTCCTCGCCGGTCGGCTGCCTCGCCCTACTGACCACGCAACCCCAGCGCCTTCACGACCGATTCAATAGGCTGGGCCGGCTGTCCATCCCGCTTCGTTACCACATCGAAGCCGCCGCGATAGTCCCACATTGCCCAGCCAATGCCGTCGTTCTCCAGTGCGGCGCGCACGTCGTGCAGCCAGTTGGCGCGCGAATCAGGGTCGGTCGGCCGGCGGATTGCACCGAACTCATTGCATATGAGCGGCACGTGATGGTCCTTTCCCCAGGCCGCCGCGTTGTCAATCATGAGTTGAATTCGATGTGCGTTCCATCCGTCGAGCCAGTACTTCTCCAGATCGTATTTTTCCAGCGCATCCGGTACTTCCTTGAGCGCATCAGGCATCGAGCTTTCCGTCGCCGGATAGGGAATGCCATGTGTGTAGCTCCACCACGGCACGCTCCACGTGGCGCCCTGGTGCGTGAATTCGTGCGGCTCGTAGAAATGGAAGTTGTAAATTACGTTCCCGTCCGCCAGCGGCTCAATCGCCAGCAGGTCCCAAATGTCAGACCACATTCCGCCCGCCGCGATGATGGTATGGTGCGGCGCAACCTGCCGGATAGCCTCAGCCACGTGCGCCTGAATGCCCGCCCAACGGTAATTGTCGGCGATCTCAGGCTCATTCAGAATTTCGAAGAACAACCTGTTGGGGTCGCGGTCGGCATAGTGCGCCGCCAGCTTGCGCCACAACATGGTGAACCGCTCCACGGCCTCATTGTCGGTGCGCATCTTCTGCTTGTAGTCGTCGCTGGGATGTACATCGATGATCACTGCCAGCCCATCGGCCAGCATCGTGTCCACCGCGTGATCGAGCCTGTCGAGAAAATCGGAGTTCCCTCCGGGACGGTACATCGACATCGCAAGCGGCATGGGATCGACGCTCAGGCGCACGTGGTCGAAGCCAAGCTTCGCGATGAGCGCTATATCCTGTGCGTCGGTGTATGTATCGAGCTGCTGGTTCGAGTAATTCCCCGACTGCGCAAACCATCCCGACGCATTGATGCCATGCTTCAGGTGTTGGGCCCGCGCAAACGCCGTCTGTACATCGGCAGCGCGATCCTGCGCGATTGAAGGAATTACAAAGGCAATGATGGCAGTAAGCAAAAGGAGTCGGCGCATCGCAATCCTCCCCAAAATTGGACAACTGCCAACGATATCACGCAGGGTCGAATTGCAGGGAGTCCGCGACAATCAAAAGGCTCCCATTGCGGGAGCCTCGGCACTGCGGGAATCTATCCCTTATTGCCCGGTCGCCGAACCTTGATCCAGGTTCCGCGCCTGCTCGTAAGTCGTGCGCAGATACTTATGCGGATTGACCGGCACATTATGCACCCGCACTTCGTAATGAAGGTGGGGCCCGGTGGCCCGGCCCGACTGGCCTACATAGCCGATCACTTGTCCCTGCGTCACGTGTTCGCCCGGGAACACCGCGATCGCCGACAGGTGCCCATAGAGTGTTTCCACTTGGTGACCGTGATCGATTTGCACTTCGCGCCCATAGCCGGATTCCGTCGACGCCCCGATCACCTCGCCATCCGCTGTGGCGCGAACAGGTGTGCCGTAGGGCGCATCAATGTCGATGCCGGAATGGAAGGCGCCTTCGCCATTGATGGGATCTTCGCGCTCACCAAAGCTCGACGCCACACGTCCCTCGACCGGCCACATCGATGGCGCATCAGCCAGTTCCGTCCAGTCGCCGGAGTAGCTCGGCGTCAACCCGCCTTCCAGAGCGCGCGACACGCGTCCCGACAAAGCTTCGGAGCGGAGAGCGTAAAAGGTGTCAATCGTATTCGCAACCTGCTGCTGGCTCGGATCGTCGGTTTGCGCCATCGTCGCCGGCGTAGGCGCGTTCGCCGCGGCCACGCTGGCAGGTCCCGCCGGTTTGGCCGGTCCAAGCTTGTTCTGGCGCAGGCCATAGAGTGCGGTTACTTCATTTGCCAGTGCGCCCAACGACGCCACCTGCACGCTGCGGTTGTGCGCTATCTCGGCCATCCGCTGGTAGTTCTGGCGTAGAGTTTCGCGTTCTGCCCTCACCTGGTTATAGCTTTCTGTCTTTAAGAGCATGCGGGTGTACGAGCCCGCCAGGCCGACGATTGTAAAGGCTCCAACAATAGCCGCCGCCACGAACCCGTAGGCATACTTCAGCGGAAGCGGAATTTTCCGTATCTGACCGTCCTCATCCCTTGCAACAAAAAGTATGTAGTATCGCTTGCGTAACATCAGTCGCCTTCAATCCCGGCTGCCGGCCAGCTAGAAGAGGGTTCAGATCGGGGGAGAGTACATCATGCGCAGCAAGCACGCTGTACCAATGTCTTACGCCCACTTTGGGGTCGAAACGAGAACGTTTACTTAGGGTAGCAGAGCACCCATCCATGGTCAACGAAAAACCCCGGTGGTAATCTCGTACTTTTCCACCTCCAAAGTTCTCTCTTCTCATCATCAAGCATTGCATAACTGGTATTTGAATCAATATCAAAGAGCCTAATCTTGAATTCCTCAAAACGAGAATCGACCGTTCCTTTCCGGCCTTTAGGTTACCTTCGGCTCCCTCGTTTTTAGATTCCACAGCGCTGCCTTGCGAGGTCTGGCCTGAGGCAAGAAACAGGCGGACAAATTACAGGAGCAGGTCAACAGAATTGGATCACGTGAAAAACTGATTTGACCGTTGGGCCCTGCAGGCATGGGCTATCCTCAAATCATGCCGTCAAAGCCCCACCAGCCGGCGACCTTCACGAGCGGAGGCGAGTTGGACCTGCTGGCACGTATCCGCGCAAGAGCAAGACGCGGCCGCAAAGGCGCGGTCCGCTTGGGCATCGGCGACGACTGTGCCCTGTTGCGGCTTGCTCCGGACGAGGAGTTGGCCTTAACGACCGATCTCTCGATCTCGGGCCGGCACTTTCGCCTCGCATGGCACCCGCCTGAATCTATCGGCCATCGCACGCTGGCGAGAGGTCTCAGCGATCTGGCCGCCATGGGCGCTCGGCCGATCGCCGCATTTCTTTCTCTCGGACTGCCCCGCGAGCTGGCAACCAGTGCGCGTGGCAAGAAGTCGTGGCTCGACCGGTTCCTCGATGGATTTCTGTCTTTGGCCGACGCATATGAAACGCCGCTGGCCGGCGGGGATCTGGCTGAATCGGATTTTGCCGTCGCCGATATCGTTCTTACCGGCGCCGTGCAGCACGGAAAAGCGCTGCTTCGCTCCGGCGCGCATCCGGGCGATCTGCTTTACGTGACCGGGAGCCTTGGAGGAGCTGCAGCAGCCTTGGCGCAGATCAAAACACTCGATGCAGCTCTCAAAAGAACATACGCGCGCCGTGACGACATGGAGCGACTGCGCATCCCGCGCCGGCTCGCTGAAACGCTCCGGCCGCACCTCTTCCCGCAGCCTCGCATTGCGCAAGGCATCTGGCTCGCAAAGCGGTCGCTGGCCAGCGCCGCCGTCGATATCAGCGACGGCCTCTCGACCGACCTGGCACACCTCTGCCAGGAATCAAATGTGGCCGCCGTGATTGACGCCGCCGCCTTGCCGGTTCATCACTCTGCAAATCTTCGCCAGGCCCTTCACGGCGGTGAAGATTACGAGCTTCTCTTCACTGCTCCTGCTACCGCCCGCTTGCCGGGCGCCATTGAGGGCGTCGCCGTGACTCGCATCGGCCGGCTTTCTCGGCGTCGCGCTGGAATGCCCGTGGTCGCGATCAATACCTCGCCCGGCAGAAAGCCGCTCACTGCGCAGGGATGGCAGCACTTTTCTTGAGTTTCTTCGGCTGCGGCGCTATTGTCGAACCACGCATAGTCTAGGCCGGGCCGGCGCTTACGCAGATTGCGCGAGCCCGCTGGCTCGCATTACCGCTTCTACCACTTGCTCCGGCGTCAGCGCATCCACCGCAATCGACACATGAGCGGTGCGATACAGCGGCAACCGCCTCGTATAGCGTCCCGCCAAATTCGCCTGATCGGCAAGAATCGGACGCAGGTGTTCTGTGCCTCGGCATCGGGCGAGCGTCGTGGCCAGCTCAATCTCAAGATGAACCAGAAGTGTGCCTGGCGCATTCAGCAGCAGCGACCGCGTCGCCGCGTCCTCAATCGCACCGCCGCCGAGCGCGAGAACGAGTGCGTCGCGCCCGGCGAGTCGCGCAATCGCGGTCCGCTCCCTCTCACGGAAAGCAGCCTCTCCGTCGCGGCGAAACAGTTCGGGGATGGTGCAGCCGGCTTCCGCCTCAATCACGTCATCGGCGTCCACAAACTTCCAGCCGAGCCGCCCGGCCAGCATCGGACCAACCGTCGTCTTGCCCGAGCCCATGAATCCGGTAAGCACGATACGCCGCGGCAACGCGCCGGCCTCAGGCTTTGTTTTGTTTGGCTCGCTCACTCCATCAGTATAGGGATGCCCAATCGGATTCAGCTCAGCGCCATCACGATTGCGCCCGCCGTGATGAGAGTGCCGCCGATCAGCGCCGGCACATTGAGCTTTTCGCCCAGCAGCAGCCAGGCAAAGATCATGACCAGTGGAACGCTCAGTTTGTCGAGCGGTGCCACGCGCGAAGCCGGCCCCAATTGCAGCGCGTGAAAGTAGCAAAGCCATGACAGCCCGGTCGCAATTCCTGAAAGCGTCAGATAGACCACCGTGCGGCGATCGAGCAGGCGGATTTCGCCGTGCTTGCCCAGCGCAATCGCAATGCCCCATGTGAAAACCACGACCACACTCGTGCGCAGCGCGGTCGCAAGATTCGAGTCAACGTGTTCCACGCCCACTTTGGCCAGCAACGCCGTGGCTGCGGCGAATGCAGCGGAAAGCAATGCCCATCCAATCCAGCTCATGGCAATCAGCATACGCGCCGCGCTCGTCTCCCGTGCGAATTCCGCACCAAAAGAACAACGCTCTTTTGGTTGAAAACCCGTGCTAAGATCTCTGCATCCCCCCCAACCAAAAAGCTGGAGGTTTTTATGAGCAGTTCCCTCTTTCACGCGGGGACCAGCAACGAATTTCTGCGCTCGCCCCGGTTGGTTCTTCCGCTGATTCTCGCTGGCGGCGCGGCGATTGGTTGTGGCCCTCAAGCGGCACAAGCGCCGCTATTGCCGCAATCGCAGTCATCGCCTCAGGCTTCGCAAGCGCCACGTGCAACCCCGAACAGCCTCGTCGGCCAATGGCACACGGTTCTTTACGGCAACATCAATGTGACCATTACCATCCAGGCGAACGGCCAATACATGCAAGTGGGAGTGCCACCGAATGGTGGCACCCAGACCGCGCAAGGCGGGCCCTACACGCTGGTCGCGCCGAACACGATTGTTTTTACGGTCACCGACTGGTCGCCGAAGACAAGAATGATCTACGTCCCACGTCCCGGGCCTGTTCCATCTGTTCCCAATCCAGTGGGCCCATATCCGGGTCCGAACGGCCCGCAATGGCAGACTGAGGCGATGCCCAAGCCGCCCGGATCCAGGTACGCTTATACCTTCAACGGACCGAATACGATGATCCTGAACAACGAGCAGGCGCGGGAGTCGATCACCTTTACGCGCGTGACGGCTCGATGACCTTTGCGTGGGGTGGCCCAATCTGAGTGCTACGACGGAGACGTTTAAGTTGAGTTTGGAACTGAGAATCACCGGCAATAAACGTAGTGCGTCGCAGGATTCGTCGCGCTTGTTTTGTAACAAGGCGCGACTTTAGTCGTGCCGCAAACGCCGGAACAATAGGATTTAAGCTCTGGCCCCTGCGGAGAACTGCAGGGCTGAGGCTGCCGTCACCGGGTCTCGCACGGCTGGCCACCGCATGGGTCTGACGCGCGGTAAGATGGCTACATGCGCCGCATTCAATTGTGCTTTGCAAATTGGATTTGGATCATTTCGCTAAGCCTGAGCGGATGCGGCTATCACACGCTGGGCGCGGCAACCCATCTGCCCCCTGAAGTGAAAACTCTGGCGGTGCCGGAATTCGCAACACGAACCGAGGCCAGTGGCGCAGAGACTGCGATGACCGAAGCCGTCATCCGCGAATTCGCGGCGCGCACCCGGTTCCGCATAGTCCCCGGCGACAACGGCAACGCGGACGCGGTCCTGCACGGCACGATCCTCAAGCAGACGACAACGCCGCTCACTTACAACGCCGCTACACAGCAGTCGTCGAGCTTCCTCATCACCATCGTCGCATCGGTAACGCTCAACGGCCCCGGCGGCAAGGTTCTCTACCAGAACAAGAATTATGTGTTCCGCGAGCAATATCAGTCGACGACAAATTTGCCTACCTTTCTGCAGGAAGATCCTGCGGCCATTCAAAGGCTTTCGCAGCAATTTGCCCGCCAGCTGGTGGCCGACCTGCTTGAAGGCTTCTGAGCCCCCTGCGGTGCCTGCGTAACGGGCCAATTGACACCACAGCAGCCGCGCCTCTATTGTTCTTGCCGAGAGGTCTGACCACAAAATGAGGAGTTTCATGAGCGTTCCGAACGGACGTCGCGGAGTTTTCTTTGCCATTTGCATCACGATTCTTCTGGTCAGGCCGGATGCACGCGCGCAGGACAACATGCGCGGCGCGCCATACAACGGCTACACCGGTGTTCCCTTCGACACGCGCAATGATGCTTACGACTACCTGGTCGACAGCAGCCTGCCCCAGGACGAGCCGGTAGAAAAAAAGTTCAAGACGCTGCAAGCAGCTTATGCTGCTGCCCCTGCAGGCACGCCGGAGCACCCAACGGTCATTGGCATTAAACCCGACGTGTATTTTCTGCATGGTGGCGAAACCGAAACCAGCATGACGATCACCAAGAACTACATCACGCTGCTCGGCCTGACTGACGATCGGCGCAAAGTCGTGCTCGCTGACAATCGCGGCAACAAGGAAGGCGCCTCAAATAATGGCTACATCTTTATGGTGAATGCCACCGGCTTCACCATGATGAATCTCACTGTCGTGAACTACTGCAACCTCGACTACGAGTACCCGGGCGACCCATCGAAGAATCTTAAAATGCGCTCGCCGGTGATTACGCAGGCCGTAGCTCTCCAGGCTGACGGCGACAAGCACGTTTACTCGCACGTCGCTTTCCTCAGCCGCCTCGACACCTTGTTCATCCGCACCACTCGCTCTTATTTCACTAATGTCTATGTGGAGGGCACTGACGACTTTATTGGCGGCGGATCAGTGGGTGTCTGGAAGGACTCTGAAGTCTACTTCCCCACTGGAAACGGCGTCATGTCCGCCTCCGGCATCGCCTTCATCAATACGGTCTTTCGCGCTGCGCGAGGGCTTGAGTTCTACAAGGGATTTCGCAATCCGGTCGTGCTGATTCACTGCACGATGCCGGTGAACACGCCAAAGTCGCCGGTGGCGTGGATGGTGTGGAAGACACCGGTGCGGCAGAATCTTTACTCGCTCACTTACCAGACCAGAGACGCAGGCGGCAAACCAGCCGTCATTTATGACAGCATTGTCGGGCCGCACACGTTCACTCTTTCGCGCGAACTGACAGCGGAGCAAGCCAAGGCATTCAATCCCTGGAATATGCTGCGCGCGACCCCGAGCGGCCAAACTGACGATTGGGATCCAGCGGGCATGAGGGATAAATATCACGACAACGGCAGCGACGTGTTCAGGATGGCGCTGAGCGCGAAAGATCTCACCGCCTCCGCAAAACCCGCGAGCGCAGCGGCTGGTGATCCGTTTGCCAGCCTTGAACCACCCGGAAATGCATCGATACGCACAGGCGGTGCCGGTGTATCGCTTACAGCCTCCGTTCAACCGGGCCGCGCATCAGATTCCCCGATCACCTGGTCCACGACATCGAAGCTTATTTCGCTGAGCGCTACCACCGGCAAAAGCATCACGGTCACCGGCCAGAACAAAACCAACCGAGCCGAGTATGTGACAGTGCAGGCGAGGGCGGCAAACGGCTTTTACGTGACTTCGCATATCTACGTCGAGCCGGCATACATTGCGCCACCCACATTCACGCGCGCTCCAAAGCTTGAATCTCCCCAGAACGGTCACGTCGCCATTTCTTATGCGCTCAATCTTGGTGGACGCGAAGATCAGTCACTCATTGATTGGTATCTCTGCGACGACGCGCATTGCGCCACGCGCCGGGAGGTGGCTGTCAGCCGTGGGAATGAGCCCTTGCGGCAGCTCGCTCTGACGCCCGGATTCGCGGGAAGATTCGTCGAAGCTGCGATTCGGCCCAAGCACAATATCAGCGACCCCGGACGTGAAACGGATGTCATCTCAGCCAGTCCGATTGCGGCGTCCGCGATTCTGTCCACGACGATCAATCCAAACTTTCGCAACTTTGTCATCACGCCAAACAGCGATTACACAAGCGGCCTTTGGACCGTTCTCGGCACGTGGACCTCATCGGTTGGCGATAACCTGGTCAACGGTTATGGTGCGCGCGTTGCGTCGCAGGGCGCGGAACTTCTGTATCAAGATGACGCGCCCACCGGCGACTTGACCCTCAAAGTTGTGCTCACTCCGGAAAAAACTGCCGGCCAGGGATTCGGCATCGCCGGATCGCCCGACGATAACGCGGGCCCACGCAATCAGAAAGCCGACATCTTCATCAAATATGATCCGCGCACGCGCAACGGCTACTCGTTGCGCTTCTGGCGCACCATCCAGTCGGCAGAAAAGTGCATGTTCCAGCTCTACCAGGTCGTCGACGGCATCGGGCATCCGGTAAACGACCAGCAGCAGCTCACCGGTGTCTTCAAGCCCAACACCACCATTGTGCTTTCCATTTCCGGCTCAAAATTCACCGCCAAAGGATCGAACACCACTGACGGCGAAACTCTGTCGTTGGAAGGAACCATCGACCCGAACAAATTTGGCGGCGCTGGCGTTGCCTGGACCGGTTCTGTGCCCTTCGGCAACAGCGTGGTCATCAGCCAATTCGAGATTTCCTATCCGGCAAACTCCCAGCGATCATCCGGCGAAGGAACGGCGCAAATCGCGCATTGAACCACGGCGATTCCGCGCATCTTTTGATACCGGCCGCGATTTCCGCGCTGGCAACAGGCCGCGGAGAACGATATTCTGGTGCCGCATGAAAAATGCGGCCTTTGACGATGCTGAGGAGGAGCTTGGACTGTGAGCAGCTCACGATCCGGCCCCGGTTTTTCAGCAATCTCGCGTTTTATCGCCGAAGTTGAAGCTGCCGCCGCAGGCAAGGGCAAATTGCGGCCCGGGTACGTGCTGGCCGGCGATGAAGTCTTCCTGCTCGACCGCTGCCGCAGTGCCGTCATTAAGGCTTTTGTCCCCCCTGATCTTCGCGATTTCTGCCTTTCCGATCTCGACCTGACCTCATCCACTATTTTCGAAGTGCTCGATCGCGCCCAGACGCCTTCTCTCATGGCGCCGTTCCAGTTGATCTTCGTTCGCAACGTTCGCCAGCTCTACACACGCGGCGCCAAGAAGGAAGAGTTTGCTGCGCTCGACCGCTACTTTCACTCGCCCAATCCGCAGGCGCTGCTTGTGTTCATCGCCGATTTTCTGCGCATCCCAAGCGACACGCGGCGTATGGAGCTTGACGACAAAAACCGCTTCGAGCGCCTCTCTGAAACCCTGGGCCAGCATTGCGGCATGGTTGAGCTGGCCCGCGTCAACGAAGAAGACGCTATGCGCTGGGCGATCTCCACGGCGCAGGAAGCTGGTCTGCGCCTTGAAGGCGACGCCGCGCGCGAGCTCGTAGACGCGCTGGGCGCGGACATGATGCTCGTGTCATCTGAGCTCGAAAAACTGCTGCTCTTCGCGGCCGGCCGCGGCCGCATTACGCTGGGCGACGTCGAAACCATGGTGCTGGCCGCCAAACAGCGTTCGCTCTACGATCTGACTGACGCCATCAGCGCCCATGATCGCGTTCGCGCGCTGGCGTTGCTGCACGGGCTGCTCAACAGCTCCGATGCCGGCGAAGACTCCGCCATCGGACATCTCTACATGCTGGCGCGCACCTTCCGTCAGATGCTGGTGATTCTGGAAAAGAATGTTCGCGACTCGCGCGCCATCTGGCAGGCGTTGTGGCAGGGATTCCGCATGCCCCCGTTTGCCGCCGACGACCTCATCCGCCAGGCGCGCCGCTACAAGAATCGCCGCGAGCTCACGCGCGCCCTGCGCCTGGTTGCCCGTGCCGACCTGGAATTGCGCTCTTCCCCGCCCGACAAACGGCTTGTCCTTGAGCGGCTCGTGTACGAACTTGCCTCGGAGCCAAAACCCGCCGCGCCTGCCTGGGCCTCCGCGCAATTATCCTTTGAGACTTAGTCCGCCTCTTCTCTGGCAAAGCGCAAAATGGTGCTGATGGAGTTCACGCATCTCTTCACGCCCTTGAATGTCATCGCCGCGCTGCTCGCGCTCGCGCCATATCTGGCCGCGGCATTCTTCCCGCGCGCCTCGGTCGATTGCGTGCGTGCTTTTCCGGTCTGGGTGCAGTTCGGCTCTCCCGCAATTCTGTGTGTCCCCTATCTCCTCGTCGCCTGCGGCGCCGGCGATTTTCATTGGCAATGGCTCGCCTTGTACGCCGTTCTTCCCGTCGCCGTCGTCATCCTGCTGTGGCAAGCTGCGTGCGTCGATCCCGGTCAGCGCGGAAACTGGCGCGACTTTCTCGCCCTCATCGTGCTTGGCCTGGCCGTGGATCTCCGCTGGTTCGAAGGCGCCTGGCCTGCGCACCTGGCCATCTTCAACAAAGTTCTCCTGCTCGATGCCGGAATCTACGGATTCGTGCTGATCCGTCAACTCGGCGGCACCGGCTTCGATTTGCGGCTTAGCCTGATCGATCTTGGTATCGGTCTTCGTGAAGCTGCGTTTTACACGCCCATCGCTCTCGCCCTCGGCTTGTGGCTCAGCTTTCTGCATCTGCACCGCCTCTGGCCGACGCCGGCTCTGCTGGTGGGCGCGTGGATCTTCACGTTTTTCTTCATCGCTGTTCCTGAGGAACTGTTCTTTCGCGGTTGGCTGCAGAACCTGCTCGAAAAACGGCTTGGCCGCTTTGCTGCGTTGCTTCTAACCGCCTGCCTCTTCGGTCTTGCCCACTTCAACAAGCGCACTACGACTTTCAACTGGCAATACGTCCTCCTGGCAGCCATTGCAGGCATCTTTTACGGCCGCGCATGGCGTCAGCAGCGCCGCGTCGGTGCCTCCGCAATTACGCACGCCACGGTCGACACGATCTGGTCGTTATGGTTGAGATGAAGATTGGAATCGATGTGCGTAAGTGTGCGGCTTGTAGGTGAGGTAACTCAGTCCGACGCGCATGTTGTGATCCACGGGACCTGGAATGGTCATCGCCACTGCTATCCCCAGGATGGCATGCGCGATCATGAGCGGAAAGAGGCTGCGATAGCGCAGAAAGTGCAAACACGCCACCAGGCCCCACACCAGTGTGACCGGCACAAGCAAGAGACTCGGAACGTGCGCCAGCGCGAATAGACCTGCTGCGGTCAGGGCAGCGTAACGCTCATTGGGGATAACCCGCAAAAGCAGCAGGAGGAACAGACCCTGCAGAATGAGCTGCTGCACGCCGGCCCAGACGGCGTAAGCAATATACGTCTCGATAAAGCCTGGGAAGCCGCCAGGAGGAAGTCGCAGCGTATCCAGCCAACCGGCAACCATCACCGCTGTCCCCGCCGCGACGCTTGCCGCCGCGATGATCCACGAAGAGCGTCCAAAGTTGCGTGTCTGCAAGCCAAGGGCTCGCCAGCTCTGCCACGATCTCGCAAAGATCAGGACAGTTCCCATGGCTGCCAGCAGCCACAGAGCGCGCTGTATGGGTCGCGGCGACCAGATCACCGCCAAAATCAATCCGTATGCGATCGCGAGTTCGATCCACGTGCTGCCCCTGGACCGTTCCCAACTCGGATCTCTTTCCACCGCGGAGATGGCAATTGCGTCCGCCATCAAGCTCATCTTTCTTCTTCCACTCGAAAAGTTTGACGCAAAACTCCCCAGAAGGGATGTAGCGATTCGTTGCCGCCTGACTCGCGCACTCGTCGTGCCGGCTGCATCACTCCAAAATCACTTGCGGCTCCGCCTCATGCCCACGTGTCGTCAAGGTGATGGCTGCAGCCAGAATGAGTATGCCGCCCAGCCATGCAAAGGGGCCGAGCCGCTCACCAAGAAGCTCTACGCCCAGTACCGAGCCAAGCGCAGGCTCAATGTTTAGAAAAACTCCCGCGCGCGAAGCCGGCACGTTGTTGATGCCCCAATTCCATAGCAAAGTCGTCGTAGCGGTGCACATCACGCCGCTGATCCCTAAGGCAATCCATGCGGTCGTACTGATATGGGCAAACGGAATCGGCTGAATCTGTTGGTGCGCCAGAGCCGCCGCCAGCCTTTTGCCCAGGGCCCAAAGCAACAACATGATGGTCCCGGAATAAATGGTGTACGCAGTCACCACTGGCGGGCTGTGCGTCTGCATCAGCTTTTTGCTCAGCAGAATCCAGGCCAGGGCCGTAATCAGCGACACCACCACCAGTAAGTCGCCGGCGAGCGTTGGCACCTCATTCCCCGTGCCCGATCGGTTGCCTCCCAGCACCACCATTGCAGCGCCGATCGTCGAACCGCAGAGAGCCAGCCAGCCGATCACGTCAAGCCGCTCGCCCGCGAACAGCGCCGCGGCAGCGGCAAGCAGCACCGGCATGGCGCCAACCATCAAAGAGGCGTGGCTGACGGTTGTGCGCGCCAGGCCATGAAACTGGAGCAGAAACTGGATGGGAACGCCGAAAAAAGCAGCCAGCAGCAGGGTTCGCGTTTCACCGAAAGTAAGGCGTACGCGCCGGGTAAGCATCACCGGCAACATGCCCAGGCAGGCAAACAAGAACCGGTAGAGCACCATCGATTCGACGCTCATCTCATTGAGCGCCAGCCTGCCCCAATAGAATCCCGTGCCCCACAGGGTCCCGGCGAGGGCGCAAGCGCCGTAACCCAGGAATTTGAATTGCCGGTCCGCTGCGCGCCTTTCCATGACTTCTTTAATGTCGCATACAGCGGGAGTGGTTCGAGGGGCTTTCGGCAAAAAGGCTCCATCGGCGAGAATATCAATCGATGCTTCACTGGCGCGGAACAGCCCGGATGGGCCGGCAATACAGATCCGGGGCGGCTCGTGCGATCTTCGGAGTTGCCCTCGCCGGTGTGTTCTTGTTCGCGCTGCGCCTGGCCGATCCGCAAGACCTCGATGCGCCCGCGCCGCAGACCGAGCCTCCGCCCAAAGCGCGCACACTGGTCAGCCATTTTCCCGAAGCGCCCTCCGTCCCGCCTAAGTGGACCATCCCAATTGACCCGCTGGGATTTAGCGCCCCCGGCGCCATCTATCTCGGATCCAGAAATACTCTGGTGTCCCTCGACTTCATCGACGAGGACCGGCTGCTCTTTACGTTCCGCATCCCGGGCCTGCTCCACAGAGACCCGGCCAACGGCCAGGACAGCGATGAGCGCCAGATTCGCGCTGTCGTGCTGGGCTTGCCGCAGGGTACGGTTGACGCCGAGACGACCTGGACGGTGCACGATCGCCTTCGCTACCTGTGGATGCTGCACAACGGCCGCTTTCTGGTGCGCGACCGGAACAGCTTGTTTGAGGGCGATGCCAGCCTCAAACTCAAGCCCTATCTCGACTTTCCCGGTTCCCTCCTCTGGCTTGAGCTCAATCCCGCACAGCAGTACCTGGTCACCAATTCGCGTGAGCCGGTCACAGCGGCTGACGTGCCTGGACGCGACGCCGGCAGCCCAGCGACGGCTGCAGCCAGCGTCACTTCCGATCAGGATTCAGCAGCTGGAAATGGCGGATCACCTGAATTCGTGGTCCGCATACTGAGCCGCACTTCGGGGCAGGTCATGCTGGTAAGCCGCACGCGCGCGGCGGTCCACCTTCCCATCAATTCGCAGGGCTACCTTGAGAATCTGCGCGGCCAGGGACTACGGTGGATGCTCAATCTCAGGTATTTCACCGGCGGGTCCAAGCTCTTGGGCGGCGTGGAATCTGTCTGCGAACCGGAAGATGATTTTGTTTCTGAGCAAGAGGTTTTGGTCACCGCATGCGGTCCTGAAGGAGAAAGCACACTCGTGGCGATGACCACGGCCGGCCGAACGCTGTGGATTACGGATGCGCCTGGAACCGAGATCTGGCCGCACTTGACTGTGGCGGCCAACGGATCGCGGCTGGCATGGGCGACGCTCGACACCACTCACACCGTCAATTCATATGCTCCAATGAGCGCCGACGAGATTAAAGAGCAGTCAGTTACGGTTTTCGACGCCGCCAACGGCAATATCCCGCTGGTCGCGCCGCTTAGCCCGATATTTGACGCGGGTGGCAACGTAGCCCTCTCTCCATCCGGGCGGCGGATTGCCCTCATCAACGCTGGCGTCATCCAGGTCTTCGAATTGCCCGCGCCTCCCACCGTACCGGTCACGGATGAGAAACATCCCAAAGACTAGAACTCGTTGCATAAATGGTCTTGTATCAGGACACGACTTCAGTCGTGCCGTAAAACCTCCAATAAAATCGCGGGCTTTAGCCCTGCGGGATGATTTGCAACGGCACCAGGCCATTGATGCCACCACTGCTCGAACATTTACTCCGCGCACCCATGCGGGGCAACCTGTGTAAACTGAGCGGCGGAGGCTTTCTTGGCAATAGCGGTGATCCGCTACACAGCTGCAGCGCGCACTGACCGGGGACGCAAGCGCCCTTCCAATGAAGATGCATTCGCATACTCCGCCGAGCATGGGGTATTCGTGGTTTGCGATGGCATGGGTGGCGCCGCCGCCGGCGAGATTGCCAGTTCGCTGGCAGTGGATGAGATGATGCGTCGTCTTGCCAGGCCCGATATGCTCAACCGGATGCCTGCCGACGCCGAACAAGCGGTCGCCGCCGCGAATCGATCGATCCTTAGCCGGGCGGAGCGCAGCCAGAAGTTGAGCGGCATGGGTACCACGCTCGTGTGCCTGGTTGTGGAGAAACGCCATGCCTGGATCCTCAATGTGGGCGACAGCCGTGGTTACCGGCTCCGCAACTCGCGCCTCGAACAAATCACGGTGGATCACTCACTCGTCGAAGAGCAGATGCGCACGGGGCGTATGACAAAATCCGAGGCCCTGCGCTCACCCCTTCGCAATGTCATTACTCGTGCCCTGGGAACTCAAGCTTCCGTCACTCCCGATCTCTTTGAGCTCGAAGCGGAGCCTGCAGACCTCTTCTTGCTGTGCTCAGATGGCCTCACCCGCGAGCTGCCCGACGCGGTGATTGAATCAATCCTGCTGGCAGACGCGCCGCTCGACGACTTGTGCTCGCGGCTCGTTGCCGCCGCCAATCAGGAAGGCGGCCACGACAACATCACCTGTCTATTGGTCCGAGCGGAGGCATAAGCCACACCTGCAGCCGGCCTACTCTCCCATTGGCTCTGCGCCTGCTTGGACGTCCGGCCGTGGCCGTACCAGCAGCAGTGTGAGCGGAATGCACAGGATTGACAGGTAGCCGAGGAGCCGGAAGTTGTCGGCGTAGGCCATCAGCGAGGCCTGCTGCTGAAGGCTGTCGTAGATGGCGCCCAAAGCTTTGTGGTGCGCCGTTGCTGCGTCTGCGCCCGCCGCTGCAAGCTTCGCTGTCAGTCCTTGCAACGTTGTCATCGCAATAGGAGTGGTCGCGGTAAGGTGAGCACCCAGATAATCCTGGTGAATCTGGGCGCCTCGCACCAGGAAGGCCGTGAGCGCTGAAATCCCGATGCTGCCCCCGATATTACGCACCAGGTTATAAATTCCAGCGGCATTGCCCATCTCCTCCTTGCGCAGTCGTCCCATGGCCAGCGTGGTAAGCGGAACAAAGACAAAGCCGCCTCCAAAGCCGTTGAAAAAGTTTGGCCAGGCCACGGCTGTCATTGAGATTTCCAGGTTCAGGCGGCTCAAGGCAAACGATGACATGCCAAAGATGCCAAGGCCCACGGCCAGCAGGATGCGGCCGTCGAAGCGATTCACGAGTGCCCCCACCACAACCATCGCGAGCATCGATCCCAGGCCGCGTGGGCTCACGGCCAAACCGCTGTCCAGCGCCGAGTATCCGAGCACGGTCTGCAGAAAGAGCGGAAGCAATGCGGTGATCCCATAAAGGACAACACCATACAGCCCGGTCAGCAGCGTGCCCATACAGAAATTGCGGTTGGCCAGCGCGCGCAATTGCACAATCGGATCGTGGTGCATCAACTCACGAGTCACGAATGCCAGGAACGCCATCGCCGAGACCGCCGTAAGCCAGCAAATCCACGTAGCCTCGAACCAGTCCGCTTCCTGTCCCTTATCGAGAATCAACTGCATGGTGCCGAGCCAGACTGCCATCAATCCAAAGCCAAGGTAGTCGATGGCTCCGCGAAAAGCTTGCCGAAGATAGGGCGGATCCTCGATGTAAAGATTGGCCATAAAGAGCGCCAACAGGCCAACGGGGAGATTGATATAGAAAATCCATCGCCAGGAATACGCGTCGGTGATCCAGCCGCCAAGGGTGGGTCCCACCACGGGCGCCACAACAATGCCCACGCCGTAGGCCGCCATGGCTTTGCCGTGCAGTTGCGGAGGAAAGCTCTCCAGCAGGATCGATTGCGCCAGCGGCTGCATGCCACCGCCGCCCATGCCCTGCAGCACCCGCGCCACGATCAGCATGGGCATGCTCAGCGCTGCGCCGCAGATCATCGATGCGCCGGTAAATACAAGGATTGAAATCATCAGCAGCCGTTTGCGGCCGATGCGCCGCGCAATCCACCCCGAAGCGGGCAGCATGATCGCGTTTGAAACCAGGTAGCTGGTCAACACCCATGTGGATTCGTCGGTGGAGGCGGATAGATTGCCAGCGATATGCGGTAAGGCAACGTTGGCAATTGAGGAGTCGAGCACCACCATGAACGTGGCCAGCATCACGCTGAGCGCGACCATCCAAGGGTTGACTGACGGCTGCCATTCCGCATGCGGCGTGCCCGCACTCTGCGCCAGCTTGCCCGTTGTGCTCATTCGCCAGTGTACCGTAAGGATTCTTTTGAGCAGCGCGTCGATCCGGCCTCCCCGCCTCTTCAATGGCCGCAGATTGCCACAGATTGGCGTTGACACTTTCCCCTGCGGACTGTATTCTTCGGTAGAGTTAGCGATAACTTTACTAGACAAAGGTCAACCAGGCATGTCCGAGTCCGCCGCCTCCCCCATCATCGATCTCACCGCTGTTCCACAGCGAATGCTTTACACGGGCAGGAAGATGCCGGCGATTGGCCTGGGGACCTTCGGTTCTGACCATGTTTCACCTGCCGTGGTCGCCGCGGCGGTCAAGGACGCGGCTGCCGCCGGGTACCGGCATTTTGATTGCGCCTCAGTCTACGGCAACGAGCCGGAAATCGGCGCCGCCTTCGACGAGATCCTCCGCAACGGAATCAAGCGCGAAGAGCTGTGGATCACTTCAAAGCTCTGGAACGACAAGCACAATGAGAACGACGTGATTGCCTCCTGCCGGAAGTCTTTGGCCGATCTGCGGCTCGAGTACCTCAACCTTTACCTCGTCCACTGGCCATTTCCGAACTTTCATCCGCCGAGTTGCGATGTGACCTCCCGAAGTGCGGACGCCAAACCCTACATTCACGAAAGCTATATGAAGACCTGGCGCAGGATGGAGGAACTGGTCGACATGGGCCTTGTTCGCCACATCGGCACGTCCAACATGACGGTCCCGAAGCTCAAGCTCCTGCTGCGCGATGCCCGCGTCAGGCCCGCCGTCAATGAAATGGAGTTGCATCCCCACTTCCAGCAACCGGCATTGTTCCAGTTCGTGCGCGACA
>Ga0335085_10001522_pt1 | contig 48330 bp, 50 predicted proteins | sample Lox_Sample_45_FD_206712 | JGI IMG/M metagenome (GOLD analysis project Ga0335085, IMG submission 206712) | Soil microbial communities from Loxahatchee National Wildlife Refuge, Florida, United States - Lox_Sample_4.5 | ecosystem: Environmental > Terrestrial > Soil > Wetlands | place: USA...
GCTCCACGCAAATAATATTCTGATCGCGTGCGGCACCCGCCCGGCGCACCCTTTGGACATCCCTTTCGACGGCAAGAAAATCATTGCCAGCGACCAATTTTTTCAAATGGACGAAATACCACGCGAATTGATCATCGTCGGCGGCGGCGTCATCGGTCTCGAATATGCCTCGATGCTGGTGGCGATGGGCGTGGAGGTAACGCTGATCGAGCAACGGCCCACGCTGCTCGATTTCGTTGATTCGGAAATCGTGGAAGCCCTGCGCTACCACATGCGCCGCCAGGGTGCCATCTTCCGGCTCGGCGAAAAGGTTACGTCGATTCAGACCGACGAGCGCGGCCGCGTCGTCGCGCACCTCGAAAGCGGCAAACACATCCATGCCACCTGCCTGATGTACGCCGTGGGCCGCCAGGCGAACACGGACCTGCTAAACCTCGAAGCCGCCGGGCTCCAGACGGGATCGCGCGGCAAACTCGCGGTGAACGAGCGCTTTCAAACATCGGTCGCGAATATCTATGCGGCCGGTGACGTCATCGGATTTCCTTCGCTCGCGTCCACTTCCATGGAGCAGGGACGCGTTGCCAGCTGTCACATTTTCGGCGCGCCCGCGGAGATGAGCACGGCGCTGCTCCCCTACGGCATTTACACAATTCCGGAAATCTCCGTGGTGGGCAAGACGGAAGCCGTCCTGACCGAAGAACACGTACCCTTTGAGGTTGGTATTTCCAAATACGAAGAACTCGCGAAAGCCCAAATCGTCGGCGACCATACCGGAATGCTAAAAATTCTTTTCCATCCGGACACGCGAAAAGTTCTCGGGATCCACGTCATCGGAGAAAATGCCGCGGAAATCGTGCACATCGGTCAGGCGGTGCTTTCTCTTGGCGGCACGATGGATTATTTCCGCGATACGGTCTTCAATTACCCCACCTTTGCCGAAGCCTACAAAGTCGCCGGCCTCGATGGTCTAAACAAACTATAAGGGTAGATGGAGTGTAGTGGCGTCTTTTGACGCAGTGCTGAACGGACGCACCGCGGCAACCGGCCATCCCGGGTGAAGCGAGGAGTCTCTCTGTGTCCGCGAAACTTGCTAAAAAGAGAGATTCTCGGCGCAAAACACGCTTCGGAATGGCAATCAAGAGAAGTTTTCCGCGAAACGACAGAAATCGAGTAGCGCCACTACCAGACTGAGGCGCCGTTTGACGCGCACGTTCCCGCCCTGATAGCTTTGGAGCTTATGTCTTGGCCCCAAATCGCACACATACGGACCCTTGGGCAATGGGAATGAGAGTTCCTGCGTCGTCCCGAATTGCCTTTCAGGGCGAGCGCGGCGCCTTCAGCGAGGAAGCGGCCGTCAAACTTCTTGGCGAAGACATTCGGCTCGTTCCGCGAACCACTTTCGAGGCTCTTTTTTCAAGCGTTCAAGACGGCGTCGCGGATTACGTTCTCGCTCCCATCGAAAACAGCCTCGCCGGGTCCGTTCACCGTTCGTACGATTTGCTGATTTCGAGCGGTTTGCACATTCAGGCCGAAGCGGTGATTCCAATCGTGCACAACCTCATCGGCGTTCCCGGCACCACATTTGAGCGCATCACGCAAGTCTCCAGCCATCCCGTCGCCCTCGCGCAGTGCGAGCGATTCTTCGCCAGCCATCCCGCGATCAAGCGCGTCGCGACCGACGACACGGCGGGCAGCGTCCGCGAAATCATGAGCGCGGGCGATTCGGCGAAGGCCGGAATCGCCAGCCGCCGCGCGGCGGCCGTCTACGGAGGCGTGATCCTGCGCGAACACCTCGAGGATCATCGCGAGAATTACACGCGCTTTCTGCTGCTCGGCACCTCGGCCGAGCTTCCTGAAAATGCCGACAAGCTCTCGCTCGTCCTGCACCTTGCGCACAAGCCGGGCTCGCTCTGCGCCGCCCTGAACGCCTTTGCACGGCGTAATCTGAATCTGCTGAAAATCGAAAGCCGTCCCATTCCCGGCGCTCCGTGGAGTTACTGCTTCTATCTGGATCTCCAGGCGTCGCTCAAGGATCCGGAAACGGGCGCGGCACTCGAGGAACTCCGGCAATACGCCGACTCAGTAAAAATTCTTGGCTGCTACCCGCAGGCGAAGGTTTAAACTATGCGTCGCGCTCTACTTCCAGGAAAACGATTGGCCTAATCGAAACTGCAAAACCAGAAATGCAACAGGAGGAACTGTGAAGGTTTACTACGACAAAGACACGGATTTGAAATACATCCAAAATAGGAAAATTGCGGTGATCGGTTTTGGCTCCCAGGGACACGCCCAGGCCATGAACCTGGCCGATTCCGGCTGCGACGTGGTCGTCGGTTTGAAAAGCACCAGCGCGTCGGTCGCGAAAGCCCAGAAAGCCGGATTGCGCGTGCTTTCGGTTCGTGACGCGGCGGCCCAGTCCGACATCGTCATGATTCTCGTTCCGGACGAGATCGCGCCGGGACTCTATGCAGCCGAAATCGCGCCCGTCTTGAGTGCCGGGAAATATGTCGCCTTTTCTCACGGGTTCGGGATTCACTTCGGCTTCATCAAGCCGCCGAAAGACGTGAATGTGTTCATGGTCGCGCCAAAGGGACCCGGCCATCTCGTGCGCCATCAGTTTCTGCAGGGCGCCGGCGTTCCCTGCCTGCTCGCCATTCATCAGGACCCAAGCGGTGACACGAAGAAGATCGGGCTTGCCTATGCGAGCGCCATCGGCGGCGCGCGTGCCGGTGTGATCGAGACCAACTTCCGCGAGGAAACTGAAACGGACCTCTTCGGCGAGCAATCCGTGCTCTGCGGAGGCCTCACCGCGTTGATTCAGGCCGGATACGAAACGCTAGTCGAAGCGGGCTATGCCCCCGAAATGGCGTATTTCGAATGCTGCCATGAGATGAAGCTCATCGTGGACCTGATCTACGAAGGCGGCATCTCGGAAATGCGCTATTCCATTTCGAACACGGCCGAATACGGTGACCTGACGCGCGGACCCATCGTGGTCGACAAGGCGACCAAGGAACGCATGAAAGGCATCCTCAAGGACATTCAATCCGGCGCTTTCGCGAAAGAATGGATGAACGAAGCTGCCGGCGGACTTGTGCGCTTTAAGCAGTTGCGCGAAGCAGGCCAGAAGCACCCCATCGAGACGGTGGGAGCACAATTGCGCTCGATGATGCCGTGGATGAAGAAGAACCGCGTCATCGCCGAAGGCGCCTAGCGCCCAACATTGTTCTTTTGCAAGGAAACCTCGGTCAATTGAATTTTCGCTGGTCACGTGTCGTTGATCACGAGTCATCCTTTCCGGAGGAATCATGGATTCGCACCTCAGAGAACATAGCCGCGTCCTCCTTGACGGCCCGTCGAGAGCTCCCGCGCGCTCGTATTTTTATGCGATTGGCTTGACGGACGACGATCTCGCCAAACCCCTGGTCGGCGTAGCGAACACCTGGATTGAAGCGATGCCATGCAATTCGCACCTGCGCCGTCTTGCCGAAAAAGTGAAAGACGGAATCCGTGCGGCCGGAGGCACCCCGCTCGAATTCAACACCATCGCCATCAGCGACGGCGAATCGATGGGCACCGAGGGCATGAAAGCATCGCTCGTCAGCCGCGAAGTAATCGCGGATTCGATTGAGCTCGTTGGGCACGGCTACCTGTTCGACGCGGTCGTCGCGCTCGCCGGATGCGATAAAACCATCCCCGGCACCGCAATGGGCCTGACACGCCTCAATCTGCCGGGCCTCGTCCTGTACGGAGGCTCGATCCAGCCAGGCAGGTTTCGCGGACACGATGTCACGATCCAGGATGTATTTGAGGCCGTTGGCGCGCATGCCGCCGGAAAAATGACAGACGCGGACCTCAAGGAAATCGAGAGCGTCGCTTGCCCGGGCGCGGGCGCGTGCGGCGGCCAATTCACCGCGAACACCATGGCCATGGCGCTCGAATTTCTCGGCCTCACGCCGATGGGCCTCGGCAATGTGCCCGCGACCGACGCGCGCAAGGACGAAGCCGCCTACCGCTGCGGCGCGCTCGTCATGGATCTTTTGCGCCAGGGCCTGACGCCGCGCAAAATCCTGACGCGCCAGGCGTTCGAAAATGCCGTCTCGGCCGTCGTGGCGACCGGCGGCTCGACCAACGCCGTCCTGCATTTGCTCGCCATGGCTAAGGAAGCCGAGATCGACTTGCGCCTTGAAGAGTTCGGCGACATCAGCGCGAAGACGCCGCTTCTGGCGGACATGAAGCCGTGGGGCAGATACACCGCTGTCGATTTGTACAATGCGGGTGGCACCGCGTTGCTCGCGAAGCGTCTTCTCGACGCGGGCCTTCTCCGCAAAGGGCAAATCACAGCCAGCTTGAAGACGCTCGATGAAGAAGCGCTCGCCGTGAAGGAGCGTCCGGGCCAGGACGTCGTGCTCCCCCTTTCGAAGCCCATCAAAAGCACCGGCGGTCTTATGATTCTAAAAGGAAATTTGGCACCCGAGGGATGCGTCGTGAAAACTTCGGGCCATGAACGGCCCTACCATCGCGGTCCCGCGCGGGTTTTTGATCGCGAAGAAGACGCGATGGACGCGGCCGTGAAAGGACAAATCAAAAAGGGTGACGTCGTGATTGTCCGTTACGAAGGGCCGCGCGGCGGCCCGGGCATGCGCGAAATGCTCGGCCTGACGGCGGCGCTCGTGGGCCAGGGCTTGGGCGAAGATGTGGCACTTCTCACAGACGGACGGTTCAGTGGCGCGACGCGCGGCCTGATGGCGGGCCACGCCGCTCCCGAAGCTGCGCGCGGCGGTCCGATCGCGATTGTGGCCGAGGGCGATTTCGTCGTCTTCGATCTCAACAAAAAGAGTCTCGACCTTGACTTGAGCGACCCGGAAATCAAGGCGCGCCTGGCCAAATGGAAACCCCCTGCTCCGCGCTATAAAACCGGTGTCTTCGCGAAATACGCCGCGCTCGTGAGTTCCGCGTCTCTTGGAGCGATTACGAGGGCTGAGATCTAGGTAAGGAATTCTAGATGTTCAGACAGGGGCCAGCGGCCATCGAAAGGAGAGTTTTGTGAAAAACACATGTCGATTCACAAGCGCCGCGCTCCGGGCCTTTTCTTTCGCCGCGATTGGGGCCCTCATCCTTGCCGCAGCAGGCGCGGCTGCGGCCGATTCCCTGCTCCTGAAGGAGCAAGGGAGCTTCTTCGTCGGTGGCCGCACCACGTACACGGATGCGATGACCGGATCGGCCTCCGGATTCTTCGGCACCAGTCCCAACACCGGAAACATCACGGTCGAGCAAATGTACGTTCAATACCAAATTCCAGAGGGCGCCGAAGCGCACCTACCCGTCGTCATGGTGCATGGCTGTTGCCTCAGCTCGAAGAGTTACGAAACCACTCCCGACGGCCGCATGGGCTGGAGCGAATATTTCCTCCGCAAGCACCGTGCGGTTTATCTTCCCGACCAAGTTTCCCGCGCGCGCTCCGGATTCGACGCGACGGTCTTCAACGAAATCAAGCTTGGAAAACGCCCCCCGTCTGAAATGCCCGAGATCCGGATCGTAACCCACGAGATCGCCTGGCAGCTTTTCCGGTTCGGACCCAGCATCGGCAAAGCGTTCCCGGATGAGCAGTTTCCCGTGGAGGCCTTCGACGAGTTCGGGAAGCAAGTGATCCCCGACCTCAACAGCGAACTTCCTGCGGCCAACCCCACCTGGGGCAATCTGTCGGGGCTGGCGATCAAGCTAAGAGGAGCAATTCTAATGGGCCACTCGGAATCGGGTTTCTTTCCCGAGCAGTCGGCGCTCGTCAATCCGACCGATATCCGAGCGATGATTTCCGTGGAAACCACCTGCGCCGCACTAAGCCCTCAACAGATTTCGAACCTCGCCAAGATTCCGGCCCTTGTCGTCTTTGGCGATCATCTTGGAGATGTTCCCACTTACCCAACGATCTGGAAGGAACGATTCGACGGGTGTGCTAAGTTTGTGGAACAACTCAACGCCGCGGGCGGAGACGCGACGATGATGCACCTCCCGAAGTACGGACAATTCGGCAACAGCCACATGCTGATGCAGGACAAGAATAATCTGCAAGTGGCCGATCTCCTTCTGAAGTGGATCGACGAGCACGTCGAAAACAAGAAGAAATAAACGGATGAGCGGCGCGGCCGCCGCGCGCGAATCGGCTATTTCGACAAAGGAATCGCCAGCTCTTTCTTGTACTCCTCAGCTTCCGTCGGCGCGCAGATCATCTCCAGCATGTCCGTGTTGGCGGGCATTAATTTCAGGCGCAGCTTGTCCCGGGCAAGCCATGGCGCCGTGTACATTTTCGGATCGTCGATTTTCACCGTCAGCTCCATCGAGTCGCGGTCCAGGCGGTGATATCGCTCTTCGACGCGAAGTTCGCTGCTGTGCGGGTCGCCAGCGTTGTCGAGCCAAGTCCGCTCATCCATACCCGTCGTCTGGACGACGAATGTGAAATCGTCTTCCCATTTCCCCGCCGAGTAACCGTACCAGCGCGGATCGGGATCTTTCGGAAACGTGCGCCCATCCGTCCATATCACTCGCCATACTCGCTGGTACTGATACAACATCAAAATCTGATTGGCCGTTTGGACAACCTGAAATGGCCGGAATTCGAACAGCAGACCGCGCGGGAAACCCGCCGGGTCACAGCTGTCGAGCGGATCATTCACCAAGCCGATGGGAACTTTTCTCGGTCCGTCTCCCGGCTTGTAGACATTGTTGGCGATGTCCGCGCCAGACGGCGTGAACGGAGCATGCGAACGTACTCCTGCCGGCGAGATTCCCTCGCTCAGGTTTTCCACTTCCCAAATGCCGGACAGGTCGCGGCGGGGCGCGGGAGCCGTCTCTTCGCTCTTCGCCGTCTTCGGCTGCGGCGGTGGGGGCGCCTGCGCGAGAGCGCCGAGGGAAAGCGTCAGTACCGCAAAACTTCCAGGGGCCCAGCGGAAGCAGCAGCGCTTTGGCATTTCGCACTCCTCATATAATTCAATTGGTAAAGCTCTAGATACTCCCAGGGATTGCCCCAGCCTGCAAGGTCTGGCCGCTCGGCAGGACCACTTTTAGAAGCTGGCCCACCGGGTAGCCGTTCCTCGCGGGATGCATGGTGACGGTCACTTTGTCCCCAGGCTTGAAGGTTTGCCTAGACCAGCCGCGGCTGGTCATGCCGACGGGATTGCCAACTTCGACGACCCAGTGCGTGGCGTTGCCGGCGTCGTCCACTGAGTCGTACTTCAAGATGCAATGGGGATTTGCCCAGAGCCAATCCGTCACCGTCCCTTTCATCGTCAGTTCCTTGTCCAAGTCATAGCTTGCGGCGCCGTGATGCGCCGCGAGCGGCGTGCCAACAACAAGGCTGAGCACTGCCGCCAGCAAAACGCCCAGTGTCTTCATCCTCATGAAAAAACCTCCGGTCTTCGTTTCACCGAAAACTCTACCTTCCAGTTGCGGCGCTTCCGCTACGCCGTTTACTGGGCCGCGGCCATCTGCTTGGCCAATTCAGCGCGGAACGCCTGCTCGCGTTCCGTGATGTAGCTCTTGTAGCCGTCGGGATCGATAAACGGGTTTGGACCGCCTTCCTTCATTTTGGCGTACTTTGCTTCCATCCCGTAATAATTTCCATGCGCTCCGAGGAAGACGTCAATCGGCAGCGAATTCAGCACTCGAAACATCTTCTCGTAATCCTGAGCAATATTTGGATACAGAGGATTGTTCACTAATTTGTAGCCCGCATTCACATTCGGGCTGCCCACAATGACGACATTGTACGTTTTATCTCCCTCCTTCGCTTTCATCGTCCAGGTAGTTGTGCCCTTCGTGTGCCCGGGAGTCAAATGCGCCACGAGGACGGCGCCGCCGAGCCGGACCTCGCTGCCATCATGCAACACGCGGTCCACTTTCGTCGGCTGGTAATGAGACGTGAGAACATCGCCATACTGAAAATTTCCGACTCCTCCCGCCTCGATTTCCGGCGCATCGGCGTCCATCACCATGTATTTCGCTCCGGTCAGTTCCTTGATTGCCGCGCTGCCGGCGCAGTGGTCAAAGTGCGCGTGGCTGATCAGCAGAATCTTGGTATCACGAAAGCGGAATCCCAGTTTTTCAACGCTTTCCTTGATCATTGGCACGGACTTTTCGAGATTGCTGTTGATCAGGATATTTCCTTGCGGCGTCGTAATCAGGTATGACGCGAGACCTTGGCTTCCAACGTAATAAATGTTACCGATAATCCGGTAGGGTGGAAACTCATTGGTCCATTCGGGCGTTTCCTGCGCGAATGCGCGACAGGCAAACATCAGCGAGAACAGAAATAGGAAGAGACGAAAACGCTTTACCATGGACTTTCCCCCTTTCGACAACGCTTCACCCCGGGCGATGGCCTAGTCTACTCCAGTCGGCGCCTGTCAATGCTACGGTTCTGTGGCTGACGGTTCTGTCACGGAGGCGCAGTTCCACGATGGCTTATGAGCCGTCGCTCCGGTAGCATCAGGGCATGGCAGGTCGAGGAAAACCACGCCCAGCGGCACCGCCAGAGGACCACCACGAAGCGACCCTGTTTTTGATTCTGTTTCTCTTGGCCTTTCTGCCGTACGCCAATACTCTCATCAACAATTTCGTCTACGACGACTCCTTCCAGGTCGTCGACAATCCTTACGCTCATTCTTTCCGTTATCTCCGCCCGATCTTCACGACGACGGTTTGGTCCTTTCAGGGCGCGCAGGGGATTTCCAATTACTACCGTCCGATGATGACGTTTGGCTACCTGCTGACGTATCAAATTGCGGGCCTTGTTCCCTTCAGCTTTCACCTCGCGAATCTTGTGCTGCACGCAATCATCGTCTGGCTCGTCTTCTGCATTCTCCGGAGGCTTAGCGGCGAGCGCATCGCCCTCATCGCTGCCGGGCTCTTCGCCCTGCATCCGATACATACCGAATCCGTGGCTTGGATCGCCGCCGTCACGGACCTCGAGCTCAGCGTATTTTATCTCGCGGCATTTTGGTTGTACCTCCGGCTGCCCGAAGCAAAGGACAAAGCTTGGACGCGTGCGGCCATGTGCGCTTCGTTCGCGTTGGCTTTGCTTTCCAAAGAACAGGCTATGACGCTCCCCGTGCTGGCGATGATCTTCGAGCATTTCTATCGCGCCGATCGTTCGACAACCACATCCAGGGAGAAGGTTTCGCGTTACGCGCCTTTTTGGATGGTGTCCGCCCTTTATCTGATCGCTCGCACGGCCGTGATGGGAGGAGTCGCCAGCGTCATTACGCGCCCCAGATTGTCATGGTACGAAACGATTCTGTCGGCCGTGTCTTTGGCCGGCGGATATCTCGGAAAACTCCTTTGGCCCATGCATCTTTCGGCGTTCTACGTTTTCCACGCGAGCCGCCGTCTCACGGATCCCCGTGTTCTCTTGGGTCTCGCGGCACTCGCTCTCTGCGCCATCTGCTTCTTGGCATTGTGGCGGCGCGCGCACGCGGTTTCGTTCGCCCTCCTTTGGATCTTGCTGCCACTCGGGCCCGTGCTCAACGCGCGATGGATGCCGGCCAGCGTCTTCGGCGAGCGATACCTATACCTCCCTTCCTTTGGATTTTGCTGGATTGTAGCTTGGGCGGCCGTGACGCTTTGGAGCGGGAACGCGGCGCCCGTCCTGCGTCCACTGGCGCGTGCCGTGCCCGCGGCCGTTGGCGTTGTCGCACTCCTCTACGCCGCCAGGACCGTTTCGCGAAACCGGGTCTGGCGCTCGGACGATTCCCTGTTTCGTCGGGCCATCGAAGTGCAAGGCGAAACCAGCATACTTCGCTCCAACCTCGGCGCGAGCGCCTTCAATCACGGGGATTCTGCCGAAGCCGAGCGCGACTGGCTCGAAGCTCTCTCGCTGGGCCCTTCGAATGTATTCGCACTGGACAATATGGGCCTTCTTCGGCGGAACCAAGGCCGCTATTTCGAAGCTCTCGATTACGCGCATCGGGCGTTGCGCGTCCGCCCGATGTATAGCCGCGGCCATGTTAATCTCGCGCAGACGCTTGCCGCCCTGGGACGCAAGACCGAGGCCGATTGGGAATTCCGCGTTGCAACCGTCCTCTCTCCGCTCTCGACGGTCGCACACAACAGCTACGGAGAATTTCTCCTGGCCTCCGGCCGCACGGCGGAAGCACGTGACGAATACGAGCGCTCCGCCGAAGCCGATTTCAACACCGACGCCCACGATCAGTTGGGAGACATTGACCTCGCCGCGCGGGATTTTTCACGTGCCGGAGAATCGTTCCGTCGCGCCCTCGCCGGCAACCCATTTGATACGCGAGCCCACATAGGGCTCGGCACCGTACTCGAAGCCACGGGCCACCCCGGAGAAGCCCTCCACGAATATGAAAGCGGCCTGGCGATGGATCCCACCGATGCGGTCGCGAAGGCAGCCGTCATCAGGCTGCGCGGCCCTTCCTCTCCGCACACCGATTCGCGCTGAAGAAACCTCGCGTGCCGCAGCGTAACTGGAATAAACTAGAGTTCGGGTTCGGGTAGGAAAATCTTTCCGCGCGGAACGGAATTCGCTTCAATCGGTGGGTTTGCCTGCCGGCGCTGCCATGGATCGCGAAAAACAATTCGCCGCCGATCTCCAAGCCCTCCGGGCGTTGTGTGACGAAGCAACCTCTCGCGAAGAGCGGCAACAGCTGCTGCAATTGCTCAGCCGGCATGCGTTCGCCCAACCGGAGCATCAGGTCGTCTTCGAATCGATTTGCGTTCTTTTTCGGCACGGCCCCGTTTCACTGCCTCAACTGCGAGTCCACCTGAACAACCGCGGTTTTCCCGACGTCGACGTCGAGACGTATTTCCAGGCTCCGTTAGCCCGGCACGCCCAGCCCCTTCCTTCGGACAAAGTGACGCCATGACGGGCAAAATGACGTGCGAGCGCGGCGTGGGCAGATTGCTGGCGATTTCTTTCTTGAGTATCGCGGGTATTGTCGGGGCGCTCATGCTTTTCGGCCGGCCGGTTCGCCAATTCGTCCGAGATGCTTTCCTGCGGCATGTCACCTCCGCGCATTACGAAATTTTATGGCGCCCGGGCCTTGCTTCGGCGGAGGCGATGTCGCAGTTTGCGCAGCGACGGGAGTCCCTGTTTGCGGCCCTCGATCGGAAGCTTGGGGACGCCGGTTCGAACGCGACAATTCGCATCATTTTCGATCCCGGCGGAGCGGCGCAGCGGGCCAGCGAAAGCAGCGAGACGCCCTATTCGGTTTCGAAGACAACCATCCGTACCAGGCTCAGCGGACAGACTCCTGAGCTTTTCCCGGCAGCCGACGCGGAGGCGCTCCTCTACACGGCTTGGGGAAAACCAGGAAGTCCGCAGATCGCCCGCTGGGTCGCCGTCTCGCTGGTCGGCGGATGGCGGGGCGCCGAAATCGGAATGGCCGCAGCGCAAGTGGAACAAAAACTGGGCCACAAAAGAATCGCAACCTTGCTCGCCGGGCCCCCCGGCGAATTTTCTTCTCCCGATGACCGGGACCTGCTCGGCGGCGCGTGGATCAGCGAAATCGCCGAGTTCGGCGGCCCCGACGCCGTGCGAAAACTCTACGCCGCAAAGATGCCGCGCCCGAGTGTTGGCGAAGTGACGCGAGTTCTGGGCACGACTCCTTCGGAGCTCGACCGCAAATGGCAGCTGTGGATGTACGCATACCTTGCCGGAATGCCTTCTTCGTCCGGCGGCTCTTCGATGCCCACGGATATGCCGATGCCGGGCGGGCGATAGGAACAGTGACTCCTGGCCCATGAGTCGCGACTCGCGGCCCGCGAACCGAACGGGGATTCTCCGTGGTAGGGATCCGAGGCAAAGCGACACGCAACGTCACAAATTTAGCGTGTCGTATTTCTTTGCTCTGTCATCAGTGATATCGCCGAACTTAGATTTGGCGGGGGTGTTGGAGTTCGCCCATCGGCCCGGGATCGCGAGGCCACACGACGGGCAAGCCCCGTCACGAAGCGAGTTCTCCATCACATCGTGCCAGGAGCGGCGAATCAGAATTTCGCCGCAGCCCGGGCAGTAGGTGTGAGCGGCGTCGCTGCGAATGTTTCCCTCGTAGACGTAATGCAGTCCCGCCGCGAGAGCAATCTTCCGCGCAGCGTGGAGCGTCTCAGGCGGCGTATTCGGTTTATCGCGCAGCTTGAAGTCGGGATGAAACGCGGTGAAATGCAGCGGCACCTCCGGGCCAAGATGTTGCAGCATCCAGTCTGAAAGCTGGCGGATTTCGCGCTCGCCGTCGTTCAGGTCTGGAATCAACAGGTTCGTCATTTCGAACCAAACATTCGTTTCCTGTTTCAGCCAGGTCAACATATCCAGCACAGGCTGCAAATGCGTGAGCGTCGTCCGCCCGTAAAATTCCTCGGTGAACGCCTTTAGGTCCACATTCGCCGCATCGACGTGATCATACACGTCAGGAAACGCTTCTCTCGTGATGTAGCCGTTCGTGACCATCACCGTGCGGATCCCCGCCGCCCGCGCGGCGTGGCATATATCGATCACATACTCGGCCCAAATGGTCGGTTCGTTATAGGTAAATGCGATAGAGGGGCAGCCATACCGGATCGCCAGCGCAACGATGTCCTGCGGCGGAATATGCGTCGAACGGACCTGATCGGATTTCGATTTGGAGATATCCCAATTCTGGCAAAAAAAGCAGCCCATGTTGCAGCCCGCCGTGCCGAGAGAAAAAACGCGCGTACCGGGCAGAAAGTGGTTGAGTGGCTTCTTTTCTATCGGGTCGATTTGCAGCGCCGCGGGCGACGCGTATCCCAAGCTATAGAGCTTTCCGCCCTGGTTCACACGAATGAAACAAAAGCCCGATTGCCCTTCCCCAATGTGGCAGTGCCGCGGGCAGAGATAGCAGTGCACACGACCGCCTGGCATCGGCTCCCACCAGCGTCCTTCGTGGAGCGCGTCGGTCTTTTGAAAAAGTTTCAGTTCCTGCATAACGGTTTGCGGAAGGGGCAATCGCTTTCGAGCGTTGATCCTCACCCAAGAGTATACACCCGGCTCAAGGGAACGATTCAGCGGGAGCGGCCGCTTTGGACACGCCGGCGTTCAGCCGTCCAGGCAAGGAATCGCACAAGTTGTTTGCGCTCTCGCCATAACAGCCCGAAAAATTCCGTGCGCCCTAACGCATGCATGTTTCCGCCGAAAAACGTTTCGAGGCGCCAGCGAATGTAGGGGCTCGCCCAGGGACGCAGCCGGTATCCTTTCGTGGTGATCCAGTAGTAGCGCAACGCGGTGAACATCAGGTCGTTTGGGCCCTACCCTCTCGCCCGGTTGCAGACAGCAGCGTCTTTACCTCTCGCATGACAAAAAAACGGAGCCGAACGGACTTTTCGGCCCCGCTTCCGTTTCCCGGAAATTCATCTTCTGCGGCCCTACGAAATCGGGGTGCACACCGCCTTGACCTCAGTGTATTGCTCGAGAACTTCGTGGCCCATCTCGCGTCCCCAGCCGGACTGCTTGTACCCGCCGAACGGCAGAGCGGCGTCGAGCACGTTGTAGCAATTGATCCACACCGTCCCGGCACGGAGCAAGCTCGCGATCCTATGCGCCTTCTTGATATCACGAGTCCACACGCCGGCAGCCAGGCCGTAGACCGAGTCATTCGCTCGCGCGGCGATTTCCTCGATGCTGCGGAAAGGAATCGCGGTGACAACGGGACCGAAAATTTCTTCCTTCACCACCTTCATTTTTTCATTGGTGTTCACGAGCACCGTGGGCTTTACGAAGTAGCCTTTGTCTCCGGCGCGCGACCCTCCGGTGACGGCCTTTGCGCCTTCCGAAATCCCCGATTCGAGATAGCTGCAAACGCGGTTCAATTGCTCTTCGGAAACAAGCGGCCCCATGTCGCTCGAGAGGTCCATTCCGGGACCGACTCGAATGTTGTTCGCCTCTTGTGCCACGCCGTCCACGACTTTGTCGAAAATGTCGCTTTCGACGTAGAGCCGCGAGCCCGCGCAACAACACTGACCATGGTTGAAGAAAATGGCAAAGGCGGCGCCGGGAATCGCGGAATCGACATCGGCATCGCCCAGCACGACGTTGGGCGATTTCCCGCCGAGTTCCAGGGAAACCTTCTTCAAATTGCCGGCCGCGGCCTGCACGATCAGCTTGCCCACCTCTGTCGAGCCCGTGAACGCAACCTTGTCGACGTCCGGATGCGCTGCCAGCGCCGCGCCCGCTGTTTCTCCATAGCCGGGCACGATATTTACGACGCCGTCCGGAATGCCGGCTTCCTGAATCAATTCTCCGAGCAGAAGGGCCGTGAGCGGCGTTTGTTCCGCGGGTTTCAGCACGACCGTGCAGCCGGTGGCGAGCGCCGGACCCAACTTCCACGCTGCCATCAGCAACGGGAAATTCCAGGGAATGATCTGTCCGACGACTCCGATCGGCTCGCGCACGGTATAGGCCAGAAACTGAGTTGTTCCGCCGCCCGCCGAAATGGGAATCGTGTTTCCCTCAATTTTAGTCGCCCACCCCGCCATGTAGCGAAAGAGATCAGCCGCAGCAGGTACGTCGGCAACGCGCGCGACTTTCAGAGGCTTGCCGTTATCGAGCGCTTCGAGCTGCGCGAATTCTTCCAGGCGCTTCTCGATCAAATCTCCAATTTTCCAGATCATGCGGCCGCGTTCCGACGGCGTGATTTTGGACCACGGGCCGCTGTCAAACGCCGCGCGCGCGGCTTTGACCGCGCGATGGATGTCTTCCTTGTCTCCTTCCGCTACCCGCGACAGGACATCTCCCGTGGCAGGATTGTACGTGGGGAACGTCTTGCCGGAAGCCGCTTCGGTCCATTTGCCGTTGATGAGAATCTTATGTGTTTTGGAGACAAAACTTGAGACGTTCTGATCGAGTAACGGCGCGGATGCTGTCGTTGCCATTTTTGCCCTCCATCTCCGATGGCGTAACGCGCCCAAACTTCGAAGCGCTTCGGCATTGCTCATGCCGGTCACGGAACCCCTCGGCGTTGCGAATCACCCAGGCGTTTAGTCGGACGAAATTCAACTTACTCCCCTCAAGCTCCAAATTCAAGTGGGAGGCGCGTGGAAAAAACATCGAGTCGCTGATCCGGAAGCTGTGGGGCAAAGCGCCTAGCGGAAAATGCCGTGAATCTCTCCCATCGATCAATTCCACCAAAGTTTATTGCGCCCGCGGAACTTGCCTGCACTATGATCGTTCGGGGATCGTTCGGGCGTCGATCGCCCAACGGCCTGGGGCTGATCACATTTCCCGTCCCACTCCAGCAGGAATGAATGTTGCACTGCATGGAATGAGAGGAACCGCATGCAAATACCGCCGGATTTGCTCGCACACAGCGCCATGATATCTCCCGTCGCGCAGTCTCCTCCGTCGCCGGGTGGCAAGAAAAAACTGATCTACGACCAGGACCATCGCGGCCCGCTCTCCACCGATACGATTGCGACACTGATGCTCCTTCAGGCCGACACTATCGACTTGCTCGGAATTTGCACCGTGACGTGCGACATGTGGGCCAAGCAGGAAACCGCCTATGCGCTTGGACTGCTGGAATTGATGGGGCGTCCGGAAGTGCCGGTCTTCATGGGTGCGCAGGAACCGCTGCTCAACACAAAGGCGGAGGCGCAGATGCGGTATCAGATGTTCGGAGCGAGGACCCTCGGAAACGAAGGATATCTTGGCAGCTTCGCCAAAGACGCCGGAAGCCGTGACGTTGTCGAACCGCTGCCGCCGCCGTACAGCCGGTTCGCGAAAATTCAGGCCCGGACCGAGCCTGCCGCGGACTTCATCATCAGCACCATTCGCGCGAATCCAAACGAGGTTACGGTGTACTGCGGCGGACCGATGACCAACCTCGCGCTCGCCGCCATGCTCGCGCCGGACATCGTGCCCATCACGAAAGAAGTGATCTTCATGGGCGGCGGCGTTCATCACTCCACCAGTTCCGTAAATGTCTATTTCGACGCTGAAGCCGCAAAGATCGGCTTTCGCGCCGGCTGGCCGAAATTCACTCTCGTCACAACGGACCTTGCCGAGCAAGTGCATCTCGGCGACGACGGCAAGGTGGACTACATTGTGGACCACGCTCACGAGCCGATCTCCGATCTGTTTCGCCGCTACGAACAGGCGCCGCAACGCGCAAACCCCCAACGGAAATCCTTCCGCATGCCGGATGAAATGATGGCGGCGCATGTGATCGACCCTTCGATTTTCGGCGGCTCCGACGAAATGTACGCCGACATCGTGACGCACAACGACGGCCACTATGGCGACACTTCCTTCTGGGACGCAAATTGGAAGGAGGCCGTCACCGACGCGCCGCGCGCGGGCCAGAACAATCCTTCCGTCAAGGCGGGGCGTATTCAGATGCTGAAGGACATCGACAAGAAACGATTCCGGGAGCTTTTCGTCGACTTGATGACGCGCGCGATTCCGAGTTCCAAATCATAGAGCGAACTTCTGAGATTGCAATCGGGAAGGGCGGTGACAATGACCACGACGCGCCGTGATTTCATAAAGACCTTGGGAGTTGCGATTGCCTCCTCTCGGGTGCCTGCCGATTCCACGGCAGCGATCGGGGCGGCGCCCGAGCCGGCTCTGCAATCCGCCACTTTGCCGCCACGGCCCGGCGGAAAACGAAAAGTGATCTACGATCAGGACGCAGCCGGTCCGTTTGGCACGGATATCCTAGGCACACTGATGATGTTGCAGGCGGACAACGTCGATTTGCTCGGGATCACGATTGTTTCCGGCGATGCATGGATGAAACAGGAGCTGGCGTTCACGCTGCGCCTGCTGGAAATGATGGGTCGCACGGACGTCCCCGTTTATGCCGGCGCCGAATTTCCGATGCTGAATACAAAAGAAGAGTGGCTGCTGCGGCTGCAACTCTACGGCGGCCACCGCACAGACCCATGGCTGGGCGCCTTTAACCGCACGAATGGCGGCCCTGACGAAGTTTCTCCTCTGCCTCCGCCGTATGATCGCTTCGCGGAGCGGAAGGCCGAGCAGGAGCACGCAGCGCGCTTGATCGTCAGAACGGTTCGCGAAAATCCCCGCGAGGTGACGCTTTATGCCGGCGGCCCGCTGACGAACGTGGCGCTCGCCATCGCTCTTGCGCCGGACATCGTGCCGCTGGTGTCCGAAGTCGTCATCATGGGCACGGGATTCCACGCGTTCACCAATACGTTCAACATTACATTCGATCCCGAGGCGGCGCGAAAAGTCCTACGCGCTTCGTGGCCGAAACTCACTATCGTCTCCGTGGATCTCGCCGAAGAAATCCATGAAGGAGACAATCTCGCGCCGGCAAGCAGAATGATCGACGAAATCGCGGGTCGCGCGCAGAGCCCGATTTCCGATCTCTTCCGAAGATATGCTGTCGAGCCGCTCCAGCGCGATCCGAAGATGAAGTTTTTCCGCATGCCGGACGAAATGATTGCGGCGCAGGTGATCGATCCGAGCGTCTTCACGAAATCCGAGCAAATGTACGTGGACATTTGCACGACGCCCGGACCGCGATACGGCGATTCCATGTTCTGGCCAAAAAACTGGCGGGACGCTCCGGATGCGGGCAACCATGCGGTAAGCGCGTCTGATCGGCGAGTTTTCGTCAACCCGCGACAGTTTTATCTGGGTCCGCCCCCGTCCGCGGGATTGGTAAATGTGTTGCTAGAGATTGATCGCGACCGTTTCAAGAAATTGTTCGTCGACCTGATGACGAAGCCAATTCGCAAGGCCTGAGTCGCCGTTCCGAATCACTCGACGCAAATCCCGCTGCAAGGTCGTTGCATTGGGACGAGTTTCTTTGCAAAAATAGCCTGCGGCTGTTTGCGGGTGGCGCAATCGCTTCTCCTCGAGTCGAAGTTTCGAAGCCAAACCAGAGGAGGAATTTCCGAAATGCAAAGTCGTTCGGCTTTTTGGATTGCAATGGTCGTAGCCGTTGGCGCTCTCCTCGCTTTGTGGCGCGTCGAGGCGACCCGCGCCCAGGAGCGGGCCGACGCGGCAAAGGCTCAGGCCACGGCTTCCGCGCACGATCTATCCGGCGTCTGGTACGTGCACAAATTCCAGCCCACCATGTACCCGGGCGGCGAGCCGCCGCTCCAACCCTGGGCCAAGATACAAGCGAAGGCGAATAATCCGGAAACGAACGATCCGCATCTGAGTTGCCTGCCCCACGGCATGCCCATGTTCATGTATTCGCGGCAGCCGATGGAGTATTTTCAAATTCCCGGCCGCATCGTTGTGCACGTCGAAGATGACCCCGTGCTGCGCGAGATCTACATGGATGGGCGACAGCATCCCAAGGATCCCGATCCGACCTACAATGGCCATTCGATCGGCCACTGGGAGGGAGACACGCTGGTCGTGGACACCATCGGCCTCAAGCCCAATACGTGGGCCGACCATAACGGACTGCCGCACAGCGATGCGCTCCACGTCATGGAGCGCATCCATCGCGTGAATCACGATACGCTGGAGGACGACTTCACCATCGATGACCCGAAGGCGTACACGAAGATCTGGACGGCAACGCAAACGTACGATCTAAAGCCGGACTGGGAAATCCTAGAAAATGTGTGCGAGGAGAACAACAAGTATCGCGAACGTTCGCCGACGGCGCCTGCGCGATAGTGGTTTGATTTCATTGGGACTCGATGGATCGTGCGAAACGACCCTCAAAAACGATCCCGTGCGATGTTCCGGGAGGAATGGCAGTGACTAGAAATCGACTTGCTCTACCCGGCTTGCTTCTCTTCTGTCTTTTGATCGCCCCCGTGATCGATGCGCACCATTCGGTCGCGCAGTTCGACATGGTGCATATTACGACCGTCAGCGGAACGGTGACTCAGTTTGAGTGGAGCAATCCTCACAGTTACATCTATCTCGACGTCAAGGGCGACAACGGCCGCGTCGTAAAGTGGCTTACGGAAATGCGCAGCGTCCCCAATCTCTCCCGCGCCGGTTGGAACCACAGCACCCTGAAGCCCGGGGACACGATCATTGCTCACGGGCATCGGGCCAAGGACGGCCGCGCCTTCATGGTCATTGATCGTGTGGAATTGCCGGACGGGCGGGTCCTCACGAACGGGCCCGAAACCCTCAGTCAGCCGGCGGGTGGGCGATAATCGCGGCCTCCATCTGCTCGAACGAGAAGAATTCCTGAACGCACGTTTCGCAAACACAAGACGCGCCATTTTGCTAGGCCAACGCGCGCACCCAGATACGGCTCGTTGCGGGTTTGCCGAGGTGGATGGTGCGATTGCCGACGGCGAGCGTCATCGTCTCGTCGTATTCGCGCTTGCGGATGCGGGCGCGCGCGCCGGGATGGATCGAAAGGCCGGAAAGAAATTCCAAAAAGTGTGGATCCTTTTCGTACACGCAAAGCACTTCCACCGCTCGGCCGGTGGGCACATCGGAGAGCGCGACCGCTCCGTGTTTGCGGCGCAGTTTGGCGAGGCCGCCCTGTAGTGGCACTCCGTGAGGACAAAACCCTTCGGCCCCGAATCGAGCGAGGAGTAGCTTTTCGACTTCGGGTGAAATTCCGTGTTCGAGGCGCTCGGCCTCGTCGTGAGCGCGGGTCCAATCGAGGCCGATGACTTCTGTGAGCAGCTTTTCCGCAAGCTGGTGCCGCATCGCCAGCCGATCCGCCAGGCTGCTTCCCTTTCGCGTGAGCGAAATGCGGCCGTCGCGGCCCACGACGAGCAGCCCGTCGCGCGTCAGCCGCTTGAGGGCAGCTGTCACCGCTGGTGGTGTGACACCCAACTCCTCGGCGAGGCGCGCGCTGATCGGCTCCCGCTCCTCCTGGACCATCTCCCAAATGGCCTTCAGGTAATCTTCGCGCGACACGCTGGTTTTTTCGCGCGGCATAAGTCTCCTTTTCTCCCGGTACTGGGCGGCCCCAATCATGCGGCCGGATTTAGACGGCTAGCCGGCGCCCGGCGAGTTGGACCTTTCACGCAGCTGCCGCGCCAAATCGTCAACGCGCGCCGCAATCTGATCTCGAATCGCGCGATAGACCCCCAAATTGAACCCGTACGGATCGCCGACGTCCCAGTCTTCCATCGGCGGCGTCGGATGCGTGAAGACCGCCGATCCCGGACGCCCGGTCATGTTGATCACCAAATCCGCCGCCCACATCTTAACCCGACAGAATGACACGAATTCTACTGAGGCTCAACCGGGGCACCGGATAAGCGCGGGGAAAGGCTGGCGGCCAAGCTTCGCTGGTCGAAGCATTGCCCTGCCATTCGCAGAAAATATTTGTGCACGGCGGTATCGTTGGTGAGTTCGGGATGAAACGTGGCGATCAAGATGCGGCCCTGGCGAACGAGCACCGGATTGCCTTCGAACGTTGCCAGCACCTCCACGTCGGGTCCGACGCGCTCGATGATCGGTGCGCGAATGAAAACCAGTTCGATGGGTTCGGCCGAGACACCCGTTAATCCCTGCCTTACTTCGCTCGCAAGCTGGCGTCCGTACGCGTTGCGGATCACGGCGATGTCCGCGAGGCCCAAGGATGGCTGCTCGGGATTGCGCACTTCACGGGCGATCAGAATGGCTCCGGCGCAGGTCCCAAAAATTGCGCCGCCGCGCGCGGCAAATTCCCGCACGCTTTTGTCGAGGCCTTCCTCGACCAGGAATTTCCACTGCGTCGTGCTTTCGCCGCCCGGCAAAATGACGGCGTTCACGTCGTCAAGATCACGCGGCCTGCGCACAAACACGGGTTCGGCGGTTAGACGCGCCAGCATTGCGGCGTGCGCTTCAAAATCTCCTTGAACCGCCAAGATTCCGACTTTCACCTGCACTGCGCTCCTGATTCCGCAATCGAAACAGTTCCGCGATTCGCGAATGCGCTTTGTTGCGTCCACCTGCTCCATCCGGGAGTTTTGTTGCTCCGAGCGGAGCAAGGAATCTCTCTGCGGGTTTAGCAGTGTGCAAAGAAAGATTGTCCGCTGCGCTCGGAACGGCGACGTAAAGCCATGGGGCTCCCGGCAAGGGAAACGCCCCTTCGTCACCTGAACGGGCTACCAACCACGCGTTTGGAGCAGATCCTTCTCTTCCATCTGGCGGATATCGAGCCCCTTCATAGCCTCTCCGAGCTCCTCGGAAGCTTCGAGCACGGCTTTTGCGTCCTGGTAATGCGTCGTGGCCTTCACAATGGCCTTCGCGCGCTTTTCCGGGTCGCTCGACTTGAATATTCCGGATCCGACGAAGACCGCCTCCGCTCCCAGATGGCGAACGAGCGCGGCGTCGGCAGGTGTCGCAATTCCGCCCGCGGAGAAATTCGGCACGGGCAGTTTTCCCGCGCTCGCGACTTCGCGGACCAGATCGACCGGCGCCGCGAGTTCTTTTGCCACGCGCATGAATTCGTCGCCGCGAAGCGTCGTGAGGCGCCGCATCTCCGCAGTGATGGTCCGCATGTGACGCACGGCCTCGACCACATTGCCCGAGCCCGCTTCGCCTTTGGTACGGATCATTGCCGCGCCCTCGGCGATACGCCGCAGCGCCTCGCCCAGGTTGCGCGCTCCGCACACAAACGGGACTTTGAAATCATGCTTCCAGACGTGGTTCTCCTCATCGGCGGGAGTCAACACTTCGCTTTCGTCGATGAAGTCCACCTCCAGCGCCTCGAGCACCGCCGCCTCTGAGAAATGCCCGATCCGCACTTTGGCCATCACGGGAATACTGACCGTGTCCATAATCTCGCGAATAATCTTCGGCGCGGCCATGCGCGCGACGCCGCCTTCCTTGCGGATGTCGGAGGGGACCCGTTCGAGCGCCATCACGGCGCACGCCCCGGCCTGTTCCGCGATGCGCGCCTGCTCGGCATTGGTGACGTCCATGATGACGCCGCCCTTCAGCATCTCGGCGAGACCCACCTTCACGCGCCATTCGTTGCTCGCGTGGTTTCCATTACTTCCATCTATCGCTGTCATTCCTTCTCTCCTTGCTCCGATCCGGCGATCTTTGCTTCGTGAACAATTTTGTGAACGCCATGCCGGCCGCACACCTCAACGCGCCTGGTATTTTTCCCGGTCAATCACGACAAATCTTCCCTGGCCGCGGGCCAGCAAGTCTCCCGCCGCATTTCGAATTTCACCCTCATGATACAACTGGCGCCCGTCGCGGCGCTTCACAAATCCCTCCACGACGATGTCCGTATTCACGCGGATCGGGCGCAAATATTCGACGCGCAAGTCCGCGGTCACCGCGAGCTCCCCATGAAATCGCGTCGCCTTGCTCATCACTTCGTCCAGCAGCAGCGCGATGATTCCACCGTGCAGAAAGCCCGAGCCCCCCTGGTATTCTTCGCTCACGCGAAAACGCCCGACGATGCGCTGGCGCTCGTCGTCCTGCTCGAAGGAAAGCTGCATCCCTCGCGGATTCCCTCCGCCGCAGCCAAAACATACATTCGCCGGATTCGGATCGAGTCTCATCTGGGAAGTCTACACAAGCGCCACGCGCGGGACCTCCGCGCGGCGCGCTCCCCGCTGCCGTTTGCGCATCTCGACGCGCAACACGTCGGCCAGTGTCGCGATTCCTCGTGCGATTTCGCGCTCGTTCAGACCCGCAAACCCGAGGCGCAGCGTGTTCGGCTGCGGATTCTGGAAATAGAAATAGCGCCCGGGAGCAAACACAACGCCGCGCTCGCGCGCATGGATCAACAGTTCGTTCGAATCGAATCCGGGAGGCAGCTCGACCCAAACGCACATGCCGCCTTCTGGGTGCGTCCATTTCGTTCCGGCAGGCATATATCTGTCCAGTGCCTGCTCGAGCGCAGCCAGGCGTCCGCTATAGGCCTTCCGCGTGCGTTCCAGGTGGCGGCCGAGACGTCCGCGGCGCATGTATTCCGCGAGGATCGCTTGCGCCAGTTGGCCGGTGTGCAAATCCGTGGCCTGTTTCACGAGACGCATTCGGTCGATCACGTTCGAAGGAGCGACAACCCATCCGACGCGCATTCCTGGAAACGCGATTTTCGAGAAACTGTCGATTTGGATGACCAGGTTCGAACGGTCAAGCTGCTTCAGAGAAGGAATCCGGTCGCCGCGGGCACGCAGGCGCGCATAGATGTGGTCCTCGATGATCGGCACCTGGTAGCGCGCGGCGATCTCGAGCAGGCGGCGCCGCTCCGCAGCAGGCAGAGTGGTTCCAGTTGGATTATGAAAGTCCGGCGTGAGCACGATCATCTTGACGCGGTTTTGCATCAGGACGGTTTCAATCGCGGAGACGTCCACACCCGGATGCAATCCGGGGCCGGGCTCAATCCTCACGGGAACACTCAGAATCCGCGCCCGCGCCGCGCTAAAAGCTGCGAGCGCGCCCGGATACGCGGGATTCTCCATCAGCACGGTGTCCCCCGGCCGCAAGAATGCTTTGCAGATCAGGTCGAGCGCCTGCTGGCAACCGTCCGTAATGACCAAGTTTTCGTCGGTAACGTCATAGCCCTCCGAACGCAGCAGGCCGACCAACTCGCGCTTGAGCGCCGGATATCCGTCCGACGGACCAAATTGCAAAATTTCGGTGCCCTCTCGCCGCCAAACGACATTGGAGCATTTCCTCAATTCCTCAATCGGAAAAAACTCGGCGGCCGGCCTCGCCATGACAAAAGAGATAGCTCCGCGGGGCGCCGACTGCGTCAGCCGGCTCAAGATTTCCTCGCCGCGGTCGTCGGCAAAAAGCGATTCCCAGCGCAGGCCGCCGTCCGGGGAAATCGGATGCGGAGCGACTGAAATCTGTCGTGTGTTCCCCTCGCCACAGATGAATGTTCCTCTGCCAACGTGGCCGCTGATGAGCCCCTCGGATTCTAATTCGGCGTAGGCGTTCGCGACGGTCGTGCGGTGCACGCCCAGCTGCAAGGCGAGTTCACGGCTCGCGGGAATGCGTTCGCCGGGACGCAAATCGCCTCCGTGCACGAGCGCGCGGATCTGATCGCGCAACTGAACATAAAGCGGAACGTGGCTTTCAGGTTGTAGATGCAAAGGAATCATGAGTTGAACCAATCAGGCCAATCTATAGTATCTTTTTCCATCGAAAAGAGCCAATTTGTCTCTTGCTGGAATGACGCCCCCACCGGTTGGGAAGCCGGAAACAGAGTGCCCGCGTGAGGGCTGGCGCCGCACAAGCATGGCGCCTTTCACGCCCACCTGGTTGCAATGCACGTTACACTGCATGTCCGATTCGCCGTCTGGATGCGGCGTGTCGCTTCCCTAGTCGAAAGGAGAGTGGATGCGATGGAGAACCAAAAACTTCTCGCCAGAAAGATCGCGATTGTGACAGGCGCGAGCCGCGGGATCGGGCGGGCGATTGCTCTGCGCCTCGCGCAGGATGGCGCGGCACTCGTCTTAGCGGCCCGAACCGAGACAGACCTGGCTAAAGTCGCGGCGGAAATCCAATCGGCCGGCGGCAAAGCCGCCTCCGTGGCTGCCGATCTCCGCGACCCGAGCGCACCGGCCGCCCTCGTGAACGCCGCGCTCGCCGCTCACGGCGCGATCGACATCGTGGTGAACAATGCCGGCGCCACAAAACGCGGCGATTTTTTTGAATTGACGGACGCGGACTGGACAGACGGCTTTGCACTGAAGTTTTTCTGCGAAGTAAGGCTCACCCGCGCGGCGTGGCCTCATCTGAAGTCGCGGCGTGGTTCCGTCCTCAATATCATCGGCGTCGGAGGACGCACTCCCGGCGCGGAATTTGCGATTGGCGGCTCGGTGAACGCCGCCTGCATGACGTTCACGAAGGCGCTTTCGGATATCGGCATTCGCGACGGCGTTCAGGTCAACGCGATCAATCCTGGGCGCGTCCGCACCGACCGGTTCCACAAGATGGTTGCCGCGGAGGCAGCACAGCACGGAGGGAGTCCGGAATCCGCAATGGCAGACATTATTCGCAAGGCGAACATCGTGCGGCTCGGCGAGCCTGAAGACGTCGCGAACCTCGCCTCGTTTGTTTTGTCGCCACAATCGCGCTACTTGCAAGGCGCACTAATCGATCTCGACGGCGGACAGACAAAGACGGTCTGACGGCACTCCTCGACGCGGGACTGGCGGCCAGGCCGGCAGTCCGCGGCGAGCCCGAACGAAGCCCCCAGGCATGGCGAGCACGCTCTTCAACGTGCTAAGCTCGCGCGGTGATCGGAGAAACAATGGCAAGACTCACTCAGATCGCGTTCGCGGCGGCATTACTTCTTCAAGCGGCGGGATTGGCGCGGGCCCAATCGTCCGGACAAGATTCGGCCAAACAGCGAGCCATTGCCGATCTAAAACAACTCGCCTACGCTGGACAGGCCAGCGCCCAAGTCCAGTTGGGCTTGATTTACCTGACCGGCGACGGCGTTCCAAGAGACGACGCGGAAGCCGTGAAGTGGCTGCGTAAGGCCGCCGATCAGGATAATCCGCTCGGGGAACGTTACCTGGCCGAAATGTATTTCAAGGGCCGGGGCGTCCCGGCGGATAACGGGGAGGCCGCGAAATGGTTGCGTCTCGCGGCCGAGCAAGGCGACGCGCAGAGCCAATACAATCTCGCCGTCCTGTACACCCAGGGCTTGGGCGTGCCCAGAAATCTCAAGACCGCGGCGGATTGGATGCGCAAGGCCGCGGATCAGAATCTTCCCGCCGGCCAATTGGGTGTGGGAGTGTTTTACGAGAACGGAGACGGAGTGCCCCAGGACCATCTTGAGGCCGCAAAATGGTACCAGAAAGCCGTGGACCAGGACTATGCGCCGGCCTTGAATAACTTGGCTCTACTTATGGCGACGTCCCGAAATTCAAGCGTCCGAAATCCCAAGCAAGCCATCGTGCTGGCGACAAAAGCCGTCGCCGCCGGAAGCAATCCCGACTATCTCGATACCCTGGCCGCCGCCTATTTCGCGGACGGGCAGAACGACACGGCAATCCAAACCGAGCAAAAGGCGCTCGCCCACGATCCGGAAAACGATTCCTACAAAAAGGCGCTCGAAAAGTATCTGGCCGCCGCGCACGGCAACCGGTAGGCGAATGTTTTTTGTCAAAACCTAGCCAATATTCAATTCCATCGTTTGTCTTCGCTGTGCCGTCTCTCGACCCGGTCCGCTCGTGCGCCTGGCCTATCCCTTCGCACGGACATTACAGAGGCGCTTCGTTGGCCGCTCTAAGGTTGCAAGCGGGAAATGCAGGCCCAGGTTGTTGGGGGCTACGAGCAGGACGGGCTTGAGGCCCACAGGGGGCTTCACTCACACATGGGTCGCAAACGTAGACAATTTGAAGCCTATCCTAAGGAAAAACTACTTGCTCGAAGTGCTCTGCCCGAGCTTGCGGAGGCGGTCTTGGAGCTTTCTGCGCAGGACGGACGGGGTATTCGGGTTGAATGCCACGAGGTACCACAGCGGCTGGCTGCGGTCCTTGGCGAGCCAGGCGAGCGTGGTGGGGTCGGCGTTCGGATGGCGAGCCACGTTTTCGCGAATCGCGGCGTAGGGGTGCTTGGCGAGACGGCCAAGCGTTTTCGAAGTGACTTTGGGGTGCTCGCTGATCAAGCGCAGCAGGTAGAAATCGGACTCGGGCGCCTCGCGTGCCAGCTTGTCCAGCATTTCCGCCTTCGAATCCGCGTTCAGGACCAAGCCGACTTTTTCGTCCCAAGAAGAATTGATGTGATTGAGTTCGCGCGTGCGCTCGTGGATCAGTTCTTCGATCACGCGGCGCTCTTGATTGAGGCGCACTTGGGGCACGGCCGTTGTTTCAAGCGAATCGAGAACACGCAAAAGGTGCTGCCGTTCCCCGAATACGATTTGTGTCGTGCGGGGCGTCGAGCCTTTGGAAGGGGTCTGCACGAGATCCGAGCGTCTCATCGCTACCTCACTCAATAAGATCGAGTTCGCTTGCCAAATTTGCCAGCTCATCGTCTTGGATGTACAGGCTCCTTGAATCAAGTGGCAAGCCGGCTTCTATCTGCCGTTTCAGCCATCGTCCGGAGACATCGATTTTCTGTTCGCGCGTCAAGCGGCGCCGCCCATGCTCAAAACGAGCCAGGCTCATGCCCGAAAGTCCAACCACCGTTTCTTCTCCATTGACTCGAAAGAAGAAAAGTTCAGGCCGATCCCCCTGCGCCAGAAACCCTGCACGGACAAAGTCAACTGCGAGACGGCTACCGTCAGGCCCCACAACCTCGAACCGCTCGTAGATTGGCTCGTAAGTCATCTCGAATTATCTGACCGGTTACCCGGAGTGTAAAGTTTCAGACGCGGCCGAGGTTCCATCCCCGCAACAGGAAAGGCCTCCGAAACCGCGGCAAATGGGCGGATACTGCCCTGCCAGAGGACTCCATTCCGGCAACCTCCAGGTGTGCTCCGCATCAAATTTCCCGATTTGGTCCTCTCGTTTTCCGCTATTCTCGCGACGGGCTACGTCAGGCCATCCTTGTTGGACCAAGTCCCGCAAACAGCGAAAACCATTCGCCGTTTGGTTGCGTTTGCGATTCTTCCCGGAACCGCGTAATTTTGGACTGTATCCTTTGGCGCGAGCAAAGCAGCCGGGAGGCACCATGTCCGCGTTTGACGACCATAAGGAAGAGATCGAACATTACGAGCAAATGCTCGGCTCGCACCGCGGTCGGCTGGCCGTGACGCTGGACCGCGTGACCAACGCGATGGTTCTGGTCGGGCAGCATGGCGTGTACTGCCACAGCCAGCGCGACCCGACAAAACCCACCATGGACATCCAAATCATCACCGACGAACTGCGCAAGGCCAAGGAACTGATCCAGAGCGTGATGGAAAATCTGCGCGTCGAACGGGAGAATCGCCTGCGAGCAAACTAGGGCTTACTCCCTCACAAGAAAGGGATTTGTCTCCCGCTCCCGGCCGATCGTGGTGGTTTCGCCGTGTCCAGGATAGACGATCGTTTCGTCAGGTAGCGCCAGCAGCTTTCCTTTCAGCGAGCGCATGATCTCCTCGAACGAACCGCCCCAGAGGTCCGTGCGGCCGATGCTTCCAGCGAAGAGCGTGTCGCCGGCGAAGAGGCGCCCCGGGCTACTCGCGCGGTTTTCGTCGGGGGCATCTGCCGCGCCGGCACGGGGCACGTCCGCGGGCATATACAAGCAAATGCTGCCCTGTGTGTGCCCGGGCGTGTGCAGTACCTGCACTTCATACGGCCCCCAGCGGATTGCATCGCCCTCCCGCACCGTCTGATCCACTTGCACCTTTTCTGGAGGTTTGAAGCCGATCCACGCCGCTTGCACGTCGAGCATGCGGTACAGCGCGAGATCGTCGGCATGCATATACACGGGCGCGCCGGTCGCTTGATGCACACGCTGCAATCCTCCCACGTGATCGATGTGCGTGTGCGTCACCACGATGGCCACTACTTTGAGACGATGACGCTGGATCACTTCCAAAATCCGGGCGTCGTCCTCGCCCGGATCAATGACGATCGCCTCGCGGGTCCGCGGATCGCCGACAATGTGGCAATTGCACTGCAGCATTCCGACAGGAAGAATTTCGTGGATGAGTTTCTGCGGTTCGCCCATGATGACCATCAAGCGCTCGTTCGCCCGTGGTATTGTACCTATGAGGATTCCATCTGGCCATGCCGCTCGAAACTCCGCTGCTCGAACTGCACCGGACTGCCGGCGCGACGCTGAGTGAATTCTTTGGCGTTTTGCTACCCTCTGGTTTCGGGGATTTTCAGGCGGAGTATGCAGCCTTGCGCGACGCCGTTGCGCTTGTCGACGCGAATTACCGTGCTCTGTTTTCCTTCGCCGGTCCCGACCGGCAGCGCTATGTCAATGCCGTCCTGACTTCCAACGTCCGCGACCTGCGCCCTGGACAAGGAACCGTCGGGCTGCTCCTCACGCCGCAAGGGCACATCCTCGCGGAAGTCGAAACTTTTGAGCGGGTGGAGAGCATTCTGGCTTCTTCCCACGCGATGGTCCGCGAGCGAACGCTCTCTACGTTCGACAAATTCATCATCATGGACGACGTCACGATCGAAGATGTGACGCCGTCGACCGGAACGCTGGACCTAGTGGGCCCTCGCACAGAGGCGCTGCTCTCAGAGTTGGGTGCGAGAGACTTTGCCGGCATGTCCCTCCTCGCGCACGAGGAGATATCGCTTGGCCAAATCCTGTGCCGGATGATCCGCCGAGAAATCGGCGGCGTACCGGCCGCGACGTTCGTCGCGCCTCGCGAACATCTGGCCGATCTGTGGCGCGGTCTTTCCGCGCGTGTGCGCGCTCACGGCGGACGGGCCGCCGGGATGGGAGCGGTGAACTCCATGCGCCTCGAATCGGGGACGCCATGGTTCGGCGCCGACTACGGCGACAGGCAGATTCCGCACGAGGCTGGCCTCGAGCATTCGCATATCAGCTACGAAAAGGGATGTTACACGGGACAGGAAATCGTCGAGCGAGTGCGTTCACGCGGGCACGCGAACCGGCGCCTCACGGAGTTGCGCTTCTCCTCCGGGGAGGCGCCTCCGCCGGGAACACCGCTTTTATGCGACGGTAAGGAGATCGGCAACGTAACGAGCACCGCGTTTTCCCCCCGGCTGGGCCAAGCGATCGGCCTTGGCTACGTGCGGCGCGAGCAATCCCCGATCGGGACGCATCTTGACGCCTCCGGTACACCTGCCGAAGTAATTGCTCCGCTCTTGCCCGAAAAGATTCCTCAGGCGTAGCCCTCGAAGCCGCACTCAGAAGCTGACTTCCCTTCATGATTATCGACTCTTCGCTGTCAGCGACAAGCACCAACCTTCCTCGGAGTTAGAGCGATCGTTTTGAGCTTCGATTTCGCTTCGTGCCGTAGCCCGCGGTTCGACGTCGAGAAATCGCTTCGGAAGATGCCATTCGTAAGGTACATTCCCATCTCGTTAACCGTCGGTTTAGCCTTTGCCGTCGCCTTGATCGAGAGAGGAGAATTAACTTCATGAGCAGGCTGAGGTATCGATGGGTGGCATTTGCTTCGTTGTTCCTACTCATCGGAGCGCGAGGTGCCTGGGCGCAGGATGGCCCGGAAGCAGGCGGAAACGAAGTGCAGTTTTGGACGACAGGAGGGCATGGAACGAACGGCAGCGCGCAACACACTGGGGTGTGGACCGCGGGCTTTCGCTACGGATGGATTTTGACCGAGCCACACGGCCCCAGTTTTCTTCGCGGACGATTCGAGTACGCCGTCGAGGCGGTCCCGGCCTTTGTAGTTTTTCAACCGTCAAACACGGCGTATGGCGCGGCCGTCGATCCCTTTGCGCTGAAATGGAATTTCGATACGCGCGGCCGGATCGTGCCTTACCTCGATCTCGGAGGCGGCGCCTTGTTTACCAACCTTCAGGTTCCAGAGGGTACTTCCCGCATCAACTTCACCACGAGCGGTGCAATCGGCGCGCATTTTCTCACTGGAAAGGTGGTCTGGAGCGCCGATGTGCGCTTCATGCATATCTCCAACGCGGGCCTCGAAACGCTCAATCCTGGTCTCAATACGGTGCAATTGCGCCTGGGGATTGGCTGGTTCACGCATGGGCGGGGCTCGGGGCACTGAACCGCCGAACCCCCGGGGAGCATGTCCCGCAGCGCACGGGTCGAACGCGTGAACCGAACTGATCCTTCAATCACGGCCGCGTCAGAGGGCCTGCGGCGATCACATCGATTTCGACGCGTGCACCGGGCGAACTCAAATTGTTGATGCAGACCGTCGTGCTGGCCGGCCGCCACTCCCCGAAAAAGCGATTCATCACTTCATGCATCGCATCCGCCTCGCGCATGTCCGTCAGGTATTTCGTCACCTTGATCACATTTCTCCAGGTCAGCTTCTTGTGGTCGAGAACGATCTTAATATTTTCCATGGCGCGCCGGGTTTGCTCGCGGATGTCGTCGGGCTGGACATGCTCCTCGGGCACGTGCGGATGCTTGTGATAGAGAGGCGACGAAGTCGCGCCGGAAATGAAGACGAGTTCCGCCGGCGTTTCGACGCTCACGGCCGGGGCGTAGGGCATCGTCGCGGCCTCTTCGGGCTTGGGCTGCACGGCTTCGATCTTGTTCATAGGTCCTCACCTGTTGGCGCGACGGCCTATCGTTCGGCTCACTGACGAGACGTGACGGAACTCGAAACTGGGGAACGGCCGACATCGAAATTCCTGGCGCAGGCATTCACTAAGCGATGTTCAGGGCGCGCTTGAAACTGCCGCGCTCGTTGGAGATTTTCTCTTGCAATTGCAGAATGGAATAGAGCAGAGCTTCGGGCCGCGGCGGGCATCCCGGCACGTAAATGTCGACGGGAATCACTTGGTTGACTCCCTGCACGATGGCGTAATTGTTGAAGACGCCGCCGGACGTGGCGCACGCGCCCATCGAAATCACCCACTTGGGCTCCGGCATTTGCGCGTGCAACTGCTTGATGACCGGCGCCATTTTCTGTGAGACGCGTCCGGCGATGATCATGAGGTCCGCCTGACGCGGCGAAGGCCGAAATACCTCCGAACCAAAACGCGCCACGTCAAAGCGGGACGCCGCCATCGACATCATCTCAATGGCGCAGCAGGCGAGGCCAAACCCGAGCGGCCAAATCGAACTCTTGCGCGCCCAATTCACCGCTTTATCGAGCTGGGTGAAGATGATTCCTTCGTCCTGCAGAAGCTTGCCGAAATCATCCGGCTTTTCGAGCGTCACGCTCTTGCCAACCGATGTGCTCATGGCCTTCTTTCCCGCCCTTTTTAGTTTCTCACATTGGCCCCTTCGGTTCCACCTCGCACATCGACGCGTTGATGGCGGAAGCACCGCGCCCGCGACTGTCCCGCGCGAGCGGGTTGCGTTGACACCCCGTGTGGGGCTTGATATGTTTCCGCCTCAATCTGAAAAGTATTCAGAACAAAATTCGATTCGCTGACTTTTGTCGTAGCCCGGCACTTCGCGCCGTCCAAATTCGAGCACGAGGGAATTCATGAAAGTCGACATTTTTTGCCATATTATTCCTCAAAACTATTACGAGCGAATGCTCAAGTTGCCGGAGAGCGGAACAACCATCAAGAAACGAACGTCGAGCATCCCAGCCGTAGTGAATCTCGATGTTCGTTTCCGGATGATGGACCGGTTTGCCGACTACGTGCAGGTGGTAAGCCTCGCCGCGCCGCCGATCGAAGCCCTCGCGGACGCCAAGCAGTCACCGGAGCTTGCCCAGGTGGCAAATGACGGTATGGCGGAGCTCGTCGAAAAGCATCCCGACCGGTTTCCCGGCTTTGTGGCCTCGCTGCCGATGAACAATCCGGAAGCCGCTGTGGGGGAAATCGACCGGGCGGTGTTGCAATTGGGCGCGGCCGGGGTTCAAATTTTTTCCAATGTGAACGGACGTCCCCTCGATGAAACGGATTTTCGGCCGATCTTTGAAAAAATAGCGGAGCGTAACATTGCGGTCTGGCTTCATCCCACAAGGTCCGCGAGCTTTCCGGATTACGCGACTGAGAAGAAATCGAAATTCGAGTTATGGTGGGTATTCGGATGGCCGTACGAAACTTCGATCGCGATGTCTCGTATCCTGTTCGCCGGATATTTTGACCGATTCCCCGACTTGAAAATTATCTCGCACCATCTGGGCGCGATGATTCCCTACTTTTCCGGCCGCACCGGCCCGGGTCTCGATCAGATGGGCGCCCGGACCGAGGACGAGGACCTGGCCGCCTTCGGACGACGTCTCAAGAAACGTCCGCAGGAATATTTCAAGATGTTCTATGCCGACACGGCAACCTTTGGCTCGCGCGCGGCGATGCAGTGCGGCCTTGATTTTTTTGGGGCCGATCAAGTGCTGTTTGCGTCCGATTCGCCGTTCGATCCGGAGAAGGGGCCGGGGTATATTCGCGAGACGATTCGCTGCATCGAGGAGCTTTCGCTCTCCGCCGAAGATCGCGCCAAGATCTACGAGGGCAACGCGCGGAAATTGATGCGGCTCCGGTTGGCATAAGCGCCCTACCCGCTCACAGACCGCATTGGTGCCCAGGACCTCCCATGTGTGCCACGCTCATTTCAATTAGGCGCAGGGTCGCGCAGTGTTCGGGCGAGGCAACCCCTCTGCGAGCGGTACGTTCCAAACATCGTGAGTCCCAGGGGAAGCTGGGAAGGGAGGCTCGTTTCGAAACGGGCATGTTTTCTCCGCGACCGCTGTGTTAAATTTTTTCCCGGAGTTTCAACAGCACGAGGGTTGGTCACCCCGCGGTTCGCAAAGATCACGGGAAAAATCCCAGGGAGAGCGCGCTATGGCCGAGCTTTTATTCGGGCACACTACGTATAAACGATGGCCGTTTGCAATGATCCTTTTGGTCTTTTTCGCAGGCGCGTGCATGCTTCCGTTGGCTCGCGCGCAAGAGCAGGGGCCGATCAACCTGCCACAGAGCGCCACGAAACCGACGAGCGAGCCTCAACCGAGACCCGCGGCGGGAGCACCGGCGCAAAGTGCTTCAGCCGGCGCTGCGGCGCAGAAAACCTCTTTGGGGCCTCCGCCAGGTCCGATCGACGAAATCATCCAGAAATTTGCAGCGCAGGAAGCGAAATTCAAGATAGAGCGCGACAACTTCACCTACACGCAGACGTTTACGATCCAGACGCTCGATTCGGGCGGGCGGCCCGACGGCGAATACACGATGACCAGTGACATTGTGTTCACGCCCTCCGGCAAGCGATTTGAGCAAGTGACCTACGCTCCCGTGCCCACGCTTGAGCGTATTTCCTTGTCCCAGCAAGATCTCGACGACCTCGAGCACGTGCAGCCCTTCGTCCTCACCACAACGGAACTGCCAAAATACGACATCAAATACGTGGACCACGTTCCGCTCGACGAACTAACGGCATATGTGTTTGACGTTGCGCCCAAAACGATCGAGAAGAATCAGAGATATTTTCAGGGGCGTATTTGGGTGGAAGACAAGGATTTTGAAATCGTGAAGACCGACGGAAAGGCCGTCCCGGACATTCGCAAGAAAGGCCAGGAAAACGTATTTCCGCGGTTCGAAACGTTCCGCGAAAACATCGAGGGCCGCTACTGGTTTCCCACCTACACACGGTCCAATGACGTGCTGCACTTCAGCAACGGCGACGTTCCGATTCACATGGTCGTGCGCTATGAAAACTACAAGCGTTACGGCGTGACCGTCAAAATCGGACAGCCGACGAAAGCGGCGCCCGAGGACGACAAGAAGTGATCGCCGCGTATCCGGCGATTACGCGTAGCGGAACAGCGCTTTGAAACCGTAGTCCATGTGCTGCTGAATGTGGCAGTGGAATAGTGTAAGTCCCGGCTGGTCGGCCACCAGGTCCACCGTGGCCCGCCCATAGCCGGGCACGATAACGGTATCTTTCATCACGCCCGCAGTGGTTTTGCCGTTGATCTCGACGATTTCAAACAGGTGGCGATGCATGTGCAGCGGATGGTCATCCTCGCTGCGATTACGAAATACGATCCGGTAGCGGCCGCCCTGTTTCAGTACAAATTCCTGATCGTGCGGGTATTCCTTCCCGTTGACCGTCCAGCTATTGAAAAGCCCCGCGCCGCTCGGAATTTTCTGGAAAATCATGTCGATCGTGGCGTCCGGCGCAGGCTGCGTTCCGGCGCGGCCAAAAATCGTATAGTCCCAAACTGCTTTCGCCGGGACAGCCCATTGTGGCTGCTTGTGCTGATTCGCGTATTCGACGAGGATACCCATTCCGTTATTCCGGGCGTCATCCGTCGTCGTGCCAAGGACCCAGATTCCCGGCTGGTTCATCTCGACGATCGCGTCCACGCGTTCTCCGGGCCCAAGCTCAATCAGATCCACGGCTTGCGGAGTCGGAACCGGATTACCGTCCAGCGCGATCACCTGAAATTGGTGGCCTGGAAGGACCATTCGCCGGTTGACGCTCGCGCTCGCGTTCAGCAAATGCATGAGCACGCGCTGGCCGGGTTGGACGCGGATCGGCTCGCCGGCCCCCATGGCCTTGTCGTTGATCGAGAACATTTGGTAGCCGACTTCGAGGCCGGAAGGGCTCGTATCGAGCGTCTTGGGCCGCTCGGGCTGCGGCCCGGCATTTGTCTCGTCTTCATCGTCATCGTCCTCTTCCGGACTGAAAAACGGCTCCCATTCCCGAAGCGCAAGGAAAACTTCCTGGTCGTATTTTCCCGCATCGTTCCCGGAGTCGATCAGCAGAAAACCGAACTGCCCCGTGTAGGTCCCGCGGTGCAGATCGGAACCAGCCATTGTGTGCGTGTGATACCAGCGTGTCCCCGCGGGCCGCGGCGTGAATTGATAGCGAATCCGGCCGCGCGGCGGAACCATGGGAGTTTTTTCTTCCTCCGCGCCATCCACTTCCGAAGGCAGAAACAAACCATGCCAATGCACGAGTTCCGGCACGTCGGTTTCGTTGACGACGTCGACGGTCACGGGCTTGCCTTCTCGCATGCGCAGCACGGGACCAGGAGATTTTCCGTTGTACCCGACGGTGCTGATGACCCGTGTGGGAGTGAGCTCGACCGTCACGGGTGCGATGCGCAGTTCGAAATCGGCCTTGGAGCCCTCAACCGGGGGTGACGACTGCATGTCCGCCATGCCGGGCTGCGCCTGAGACTGCAGCAGCCTCGCTGCGCCCAATTCCATCGCAGCGACGCCCCCGAATTTCATAAATTCCCTTCGGTTCACAATCTCCTCCCGTCCGAATCGGGTGGACGCGACGAAACATCCAGCGCCCCAGCGTTCAAACCGAAATCCTCTCACGATGGCAGGGCGCGCACAAGGCCATCCCACGACAAAATCCTGATTCACGGCGGAGAATCACATCAACCGAAAGGGTGCGGGAATCCTGTAGACGAGTACCTGTACGGGGGTACCAGATCACTTTGGGACCATGCACCTATTGGGTCTGCCGAAGTCCGCTGCGATGATTGTTCTTGTAGACCGTTCGAAGACCGACTCGCAATTGTGTCATGGGATACGACGCATGAGCCGCATCTACGAAGCGATTAAGAGCGCACGAGAAACACGATCCAGATCTGGACTCGATCTTTCGGACCGGCTGGGTGAAATGGAACTACCCGACCGCCGAATGACCCCGAGGAAGGAACTAGACATCGATCTGACGGTTTACGGGCGATCCGCCTGCGAAGTTCCCTTTTATGAGTCGGCAAAAGCGATCAAGGGAAATGCCAACGGCGGGCTCTTCTTACTTTCCGTTCCGGTCACGGAGGGGCAAGACTTGCTGCTCATCAACAACACCACCTCGCACGAGCAAATCTGCAGCATTGTCAGCGTCCGCATCCGGGATATCCAGACGAGCGAAGTATCCGTAAGCTTCCCGTTACCAAATCCGGGATTCTGGAAGTCGCCTCGATCGGGCCGCCGAATCTAGCGCGCACACAAACTCCTTCAACGCATGCGTTACCTCAGGTTTGAGACTTTGCAGAAATAAGTGGGAAAGAAAATTGCCACTAGTGGCGACCGCGCTTTTCGAACCTCGCCCGCTTCGATTGCCCCTTCATCGCATAGAGGGCCCGATCCGCAAATTCGAGCAGCTGTTGGACCGTCACGCCGCATTGTGGGAATGTGGCCACGCCGATGCTGATGTTGAGGCGCGGAGATTCTTCATCCGCTTCCAAACAATTTCGCACGCGATCGGCCACTTGGTGAGCGGCGAAGGAGTTGGTCTCCGGAAGCACAAGCGCAAATTCGTCGCCGCCGTAGCGGGCAGCCGTGTCAATCGAACGGCAATTCAGGCGTAGGATCGCGGCCACGCGGCAAAGCGCGCGACTTCCGACGACGTGTCCGTGCCGGTCGTTGATCGCCTTGAGGCCGTCGAGATCCATCAGTAGAAGAGAAAAGGGCCGGTTCGTTCGGCCGGAGCGTTCAAACTCGCTCTGCAAAACGTCCACCAGGTGGCGATAGTTCGCCAGCCCCGTCAGGCTGTCGCTGATTGCCAGGGTGCGAACCTGGCGAAAAAGCTGCGCGTTGTCGAGTAACGTGGCGCCTAGCAGAACAATATAGCTGATGGCGTTGACGAGTTCCGCCGCGCCCGCAGAGGCGCCCAGGAGGCGCGCCGATTGGGACGCGATCAAGTGACTCGCGACATTCAAGCCCGCGACCCAGACGATCGCGGTGTCAAACGCAAAACGCTCCCGGTCCTTGGACCGGTTCAGGACCGCAGCAGCCGCGAAAAAGATTGCCGCGGGCAGCAATTCCCAAGGCCGAGGAATCGAGCTCTGCGGATGAATCGGAGGCGCGTGCGGAACGATCAGGAAGCCGATCGCGACCACAGAGGACGCGCAGATGACCGTTGCGAGTACGGCGAAGACATTCTTTTTCGGATCGCGCGGCCACGGCAGCCACTTGTTCACAAAACTGGCGAGCAAGAGAAGCAGTCCGAGCAGCGTCTGCCCTACCATCCAGGAGACCGGAACCCGGAGTTGATCGGTATGCTTCAGGAAGTGATCGTAAAACTCAAAAATGGCACCCAAGTGAATGAAGCCGGTAATGCCGAACGTCAATCCCAAAAGCAACGAAACACGGTTCCCCGTGCCGTAATATCGTACAAGGACACTGGCGGCAATCGTAAAACTGAGCAGCGCCGAAATAATTTCGGCGCTCGACCAAGCCAGCGGATTCAAAACGATGTTGAGCTCCCGCAAGAAGTGGCCCAGGACCACGGCACCGCCGCAGGCCACAAATGCAAGCCACCACGGGCGCGCGAGGCGCCGGAGAGTCCGCGATTCCCCCTGAGCGGCCATATCTATCTGCTTAGATGCCCCAAATCCCATTCTCAGATACTTTTGACGGAGCCAGCGCGTGGCCGTTGGGGCAGAATTGGGACAGGCGTGTGTAGCCTGTCCCTTTTTCCCTGTATTTCCTGTCTTTTTTCCTGATATTTTCCGGTCTTCCGCACGCCAAAGGAAGCCCCCGTGCTAGACCGTGGGAAACAGCAACGGCTCGGCGGGCGGCTCGGAGGCGATGCGATCGAGCTGAGGGTAACGCTGGCGGAGCGGCTCTGGAACCTTTACGGCTGTGCCGGTCAGCAGGCGAATTAGTTGAAGCGCGTTCACGACTCCCTTGCCTTCAAAGTGATTGTTCGTGATGACGAAGGTGGAATCGCTTCCTTCGGCTACACGCTGGATGCGTGCGGCCCAGGGCTCAAGCTCCTGCTCTGTGTAGAGGTAGTTGTAGCGTTCGGAAGGCGGTGTGTTGGGATCGTCGCCAAACCAAGTATCGTAGCGGCGGCCATGCAGGCGAACGTAGGCGACGCGGGCGGTGGCCCGTTCGCTTGGTTTGATCGAGCGGCCGATTACCGGTTGGTCGATGTTGCAGAAGCCGACGTCCCGCTCGCGCAACATCGTATAGAGGGCTTCATCGTTCCATGTGGCGTGCCGAACCTCCACCACGAGCGGATAATCGGAAAATCGTTTCAGGAGCTTCGACAAATACGCCATGTTTCCTTCCGTTCGGTGGAACGAAAACGGAAACTGAAGCAATACGGCGCCTAATTTTCCGGCGTCGCGCAGCACGTCGAACCCGGCGCGCGCGGACCGCTCGTCATCGGCCCCCGCGTCCGCTTCGTGCGTGAATTTCTGCCACAACTTTGCGGTAAAGACAAAACGGGGATTCGCGGAGACAAGTTCGATCCAGTGGCGGCAATGCTCGGTCCTCAGCGGCTGGTAGAACGATGTGTTGATCTCGATCGTATCGAAAAACTCGGAAAGATAGGACGCTTCGTGGAAATTGGACGGTTTTCGCGTCGGATAGACAATGCCCGCCCAGTCGGCGTACGACCAACCCGCCGGGCCAACACGAATCCTGCCCGCATTTGCCTTTCGCACCTTACGAGATGCCGGCATCGCCGCCGAACGGTATCCTCTCGACACTAGAGTGCTGCTTCGCCACAGGCAGCGCAAGGAGATTCCGAATTTGAGACTTGCGATTTCGAATTTAAGATGGGCTTTTGGAAGTCGGGCTTGACGTCGATTCGAGATTTTACACTTAGAATTTCAAATTTGAGATTTCGGATGAGAAACTGGCCTATGCTTCGCCTTTCCAGCGGTGAAGCCGGCCCTTTGGCCGCGCCGTTCGGCGTTCGGATCGGTTGGCGTCTGGGTTTACCCATTCGAAGCGGGCCCTGGATTGTCTTGCGTGGCGCGGTTGTATTCAGAGTATTTTGTTCGCGGATCTCCCAGGTCCAGGCGGAGCCAACACGAAGCTATGAGCCGAATTTTTGATGCTCTAAAGCAGGCGCAACTCGTTCGCACCGGCAAAGCGCGGCCAAAATCGCCCGGGACAAACGCCGTGGCGGCACCTGACCGGCGACGAAGCCGCCGCTGGGTGTTTGATGTCTCCGTGTACGTTTACGGGTATGACTCGGAAAAAGAACCCTTCCACGAAGAAGCGCATACGCTGAACGTGAATGCGACTGGCGCCCTGCTGTTGTTGAGCGTCCCGGTACGCAAGGGGCAAAAATTATTGCTCACCAATCGGATGACCCAGCAGGAGCAAGACTGCCGCGTGATCTTTCTGGGCACGAAGCGTACACGAACCGTCGAGGCCGGCATCGCGTTTCCGGAGGCAAATCCGGATTTTTGGGAATTGCCGGTGCCGCCCGAGCAAGAGCCTGCCGCGTAACGCTCCGCGATCCGAAATTTTCAATTTGAAGCCGGGACAGGAATTGCGAAGACGCAGGTTGCGGCCCAGCCGCATTTCGTGCGGTCCCAACGCCTCGCAACCATGTTAGAAACTAGCGGGCTGCGGAAAGCCACGAAACGCCGTCATTGCGAGGCACGCGGCGTGCCGAAAAATTCCGTTTTCCTTGCATTCCTACTTGAAGAGGAATTCCTCGCTGCGCGCTATGAGCGGCAGCGGGACTTTCTCCACAGCCTGTTAGGACAGCTTGCCCGTGTAGAGAGCCATTCCAACCGCGGCGTTCATCCGGATGCGCTCCAAAGCACGGACCTCCGCGCGGCTCCGAATTCCGCCGGCAGCCGTAATCGGGCGGCGTGTCGCATGGCGCAGAGACCGAAACCATTTAAGGTTCGTGCCGCGCATTGTGCCTTCGGCGTCCACGTACGTGCACAGAAATTCGGAAGCGTATTTTTCAAGCTCCGGAATCACTTCATCGGGCCGCAACCGCAATTTGTCCTGCCAGCCGCGAACGAGGATTTTTCCGCCCTCCGTGTCGAGCGCGATCATCACCCGCCGCCTTCCAACCTGGCGTGCCAGACGCCGCAGGAACGCCGCATTCACCCGGCCGTTCCGAAATGCGGCACTCCCGACGATAATCTTCTCCGCGCCCCAACGCGCAATCCGTGAGGCGTGGGCCACCGTACGAATTCCGCCGCCCACGCGGACGCGCAGCTTGCGCTTTTTTGCCGCCGCGCACAGCTCGCGCACGAGGTTTTCGTTGTTTCCCTTCCGCATCGCGGCGTCCAGGTCAATCACATGAATCAGCGGATAGCGGCCGAAGCGGTCGAGCAGGCCGAACACGTCGTCTACGGCGAGCTTGCGCTCGCGTCCGTGCACGAGCTGCACGGCGCGTCCATCTTGCAAATCAATGCAAGGAATCAGCATGTCGAGCCGTCATCCAGTCCGGCGAACGGATACGCCGCGTTCACTAAGATAGCGCTTGAGCGCGCCGAGCCCTTGGATGCTGTCGTGAAAAATCGAGGCGGCCAAAGCGGCGTCGGCACAGCCCTCGCCGAAGACTTCGAGAAACGTGTCCGGAGTATCCGCCCCGCCCGAGGCAATCACCGGAACCGAGACGGCCCGCGACATCGCTGCCGTCAGCGCGCAATCGAATCCGGAGCGGGTGCCATCCTTGTCCATCGAAGTGATCAGAATTTCGCCGGCGCCGCATTCCACTCCTTGGTGCGCCCACGCCACGGCATCCACTCCCGTTGCGACGGAGCCGCCGCGGACAAACGCTTCCCAACGGTCGTTCACGCGCTTCGCGTCGATTGCGAGGACGACGGCTTGGGAGCCAAACTCCGCTGCGAGCTGGGTGAGCAGCGTGGGATTGCGGATCGCGGCAGTGTTCACCGTCAGCTTGTCGGCACCCGCGCGGAGAATGGCGCGGCCTTCGTCGACCGTCGCGACGCCGCCACCGGCCGTCAGAGGAATCGCGAGCTCGGCGGCCACACGCCGGATGGTTTCGAGAAACGTGGGCCGGTGGTCGCGCGACGCCGCGATATCCAACACCACCAGTTCATCGGCTCCCTCAACGTTGTATCGCGCCGCAAGCGCAGCTGGGTCGCCCGCATCGCGCAAATTGACGAAATTCACGCCCTTGACGACGCGCTCGCCGTCCGTATCCAGGCACGGAATGATGCGGCGGGCGAGGCTCATCCTTTGCCGCCCGCCTGCCGCAAGAAATTGGACAGCACACGCGCGCCCACCGGCCCCGATTTTTCGGGATGAAACTGGGTCGCAAAAACATTGCCCTTCTCAAGAATCGCCACGAACGGCGCGGCATGATCGCAATACGCCACGCCGGCTTCGCCTGCATCGAGGGCGGCGTAGGAGTGGGCGAAATAAAAATATGCGTCCGCGGGCACTCCTTCGAGCAGTTTGCTCGGACGCGTGCGCCGCAACTGGTTCCATCCCATGTGCGGCAGGCGGTCCGACGGCGGGAGCGCGGAGACCTTCTGCGGAAACAGGGCGAGTCCCGCATCACCGGGCGCTTCGTCGCTCGTCGCAAACATGGCCTGCAAACCGAGGCAAATTCCGAGCAGCGGCGTCCCGCGCGTCACGGCCTCCTGCACCGGCTTCACGAGCGATCGCTCGCCGAGCGAGCGCATCAGCGCGCCAAAATGGCCGACGCCGGGAAGAATCAAGGCATCGCAGCCGTGGAGAGCTCCCGGAGTGGACGCGCGCCGCGTGTCGATGCCCAGGCGCGCGAGCGCGCGTTCGACCGAAGGAAGATTTCCGGCTCCGTATTCGATGAGGACGATATTCATAGCAGTCCTTTCGTGCTGGGCAGCACGCGCTTTAGCTGGGGATCGCGTGTGGCCGCAAATCGAAGCGCCCTGGCAAACGCCTTGAAAATCGCCTCCACCTGGTGGTGCGACGAGCGGCCGTAGAGAAGACGCAAGTGAACGTTTGCGCCGGCGGCTTGCGCGAAGCCGCCGAAAAAATCCTCGAGCAATTCGGTTTGCAGGCCGCCGACGTGCCTTGCCGAGAATTTCCATTTGCAGACGAGGTGGGGACGCCCGCTGAAGTCGATCGCCGCCGCCGCGAGCGTCTCGTCCATCGGCATGAGAAAATATCCGGCGCGCAGAATCCCGCGCTTCGAGCCCAGCGCCTTGCGCACGGCTTCGCCGAGAACAATGCCCGTGTCCTCGACGGTGTGGTGCTGATCGACTTCCAGGTCGCCGCGCGCCGCGAGCTCCAAATCCATGGCGCCGTGCCGCGCGACCAGCGTCAACATGTGATCGAGGAATGGGATTCCTGTGGACACGTTCGCGCGGCCTTGGCCGTCCAGATTCAGGCTCACCCGAATGTCCGTTTCGGTGGTAGTGCGGCGCAGATGTGCTTTTCTCATGCCAGCAATTTCTCCAGGTCCCGAACGTTGTGCAAGATCTTCAGCGCTCCCAATTCTCGCAGGCGGGCCGCACGCGCCCGGTGCGCGTCGCTGCCGTACGGCAAGACGCCGAGAAACGGAACACGTGCGCGTTTCGCGGAAAGCACATCGTCAATATTGTCGCCGAGGTAGAGCGCTTCCCGAGGCGCCGCTCCGTTGAGCAGCACGCGCAGACCTTCGGGGTCCGGCTTGCCCTTTTTCACGTCGTCCATCGTCACAGACCGGCGAAAAATGGCGTTCGCATGCGTTCCTTCCAGCGTGTGGCGAAGCTCCTGCCGCGTGCGGCCCGTAAACAACGCCAGCTCGGCGTACCGCGACCAGCGCTCGAGGCGTTTGTGCGTCACGAGCCAGCGCTCGCGCGACACGTTGCCGGGCCGCGCCTTTGTGCCCCAATAGAAAGTCTGAAACCGCGCTTTTACTTCTTCATACGGAATCGCCCGCCCGAGCGAAGCGATCCAATCCGTTGACAGACGCCAATCGTCGTTGTACCCGGAGCGATTCTTCCAACGATGGATTTCGGCGTACGTAGCGCGATGTCCGGTAAAAAAGTGGACCGTGTCGAGGATCGACCTGTGAAACGACCCGCGCACGTCCACGAGGACGCCATCGACGTCAAAGATGATGAGTTTGGGCGCGAGTTTCACAGGATCCTCTCCATGGCGCGAAGCACTTTACGCGTATCGGTCCTCGTTCCGGCGCTGATGCGCACAAAACCCTCCCGCGGAAAATCCCTTCGTTCGCGGATAAGAATTCCTTCTCGTTCGAGACGGCGCACGAGGCGCCGCGCTTTCGAACCGAAATCGGCGAGCACGAAGTTTCCACTCGTCGGATAAATCCGCGCCCCGAGCCGAATAAGCCCCTTTTCCAACATCGCGCGGCTCAAGAGAACTTCTTGCGTGTAGTTCCGCAGGAAGCGCGGATCGCGAATCGCGGCTTCCGCTGCCACGAGCGCCGCTGCATTCACGGGATATGGCGTGCAGGCCCGGCGCATGACGGCCAGCATCTCCGGCCTTCCAAACAGGCATCCGACACGCAGCGCGGCGAGGCCGGCGGACTTTGAAAATGTGCGAGCGACCAGTAAGTTCGGATAGCGGCGAATCCACGGCAGGATCGTCAGGCCCGAAAAATCGAAATAGGCTTCGTCGACAAGCACGAGCGTCCTCGACGCCGCGGCCAAAATGCGGCGCAGTTCTTCGCGCGAGACCAATGTGCCGGTGGGATTATTGGGATTCGCGATATAGAGCACACGCGGAGAGCGTCGAGCTGGCCCGCGCAACTCGCGCACCACGGCGTCCACGGGAAATCTCATTTCTTCGTCATAGCGCAAGGCGGTGACGCGCGCTCCCGCAAGCTCGGCAAAAAAGCGATACATGTCAAACGTAGGCTCTGCGATCAGGACGGAGTCGCCGCTCTCGATGAACGTATCCGCGATCAAGTGTAGAGCGTCGTCGATGCCGTTCGTCAGGTGCATCTCCGTGGGCCGCACGCGAAAGAAGCGTGCGAGGCGCCTCACCGTGGCTTGGTACTCCGGGTAGATCGCTATCTCTTCCCCCGTCATGCGCGAGAGCGCGCGCAAAACCGCGGCAGAGCAGCCCACCGTGTTCTCATTGAAATCGAGCCGAAGCTTTTTGGCGCGCCCTTCCTCCGGCGCGTTGTATGGCGCCAGAGCCAACACGGCCTTGCGGACAGGAATCCTCGGCAGTTTCGGTCGGGTCACCGGCGCACCTCGACGGCGCGAGCGTGCGCTTCGAGCCCCTCGGCGCGAGCCATGGCCGTGACGACTGGAGTGAGGCGCTCAAGGCCGGCGCGCGAGATTTCCTGCGTGCTCGAACACTTCACGAAATCGAAAACGCTCAGGCCGCCGCGCGCGCGCGCCCAGCCGGACGTTGGCAGGACGTGGTTCGTGCCGCTTGCATAATCTCCGATCGGCTGCGCGCTGAGGGGACCCAAAAACACGCTTCCGGCTTCCGACAGTTTCGCAACGAGCGCTTTTTTCGCATCGGGAACGCTCAAGTGTTCCGGCGCTACACGGTTTGCAAACGCAATCGCTGCATCGAGCGAAGGCGCGAGCAGAATCCGACTCGCCGCTTGCACTGACTTCCACGCCGGGTTGGATTCAGGCAGGCCACGCAATTGCTTCTCGATCTCCGCCGCAACGTCTTTTGCCAACCGGGGCGAGGTAGTGACGAGGAGCGCAATCGCATCCGGGTCGTGTTCGGCCTGCGCGAGAAAGTCCGCGGCGATGTAGCGCGGTATACCGCCCGTGGCCAGAATCAACACTTCGGTTGGACCGGCCGGCATGTCAATCGCGCAATCATTTGAGACGAGACGCTTCGCGGCGGTAACGTAGCGGTTTCCAGGACCACAGATCTTGTCGGCGCGGGGAACCGATTCCGTGCCGTAGGCGAATGCGCCGATCGCCTGCGCGCCGCCAATGCGCGCAATCTCTGCAACGCCCAGAATGTCGGCGGCAGCAAGCAGCGCGAGGCTCGGCTTCGGGCACGCGACGACAATGCGCTTGACGCCCGCCACCTGCGCGGGGATGGCCGTCATCAAGAGCGTTGAGAAGAGCGAAAATCGGCCGCCCGGGATGTAGCATCCGACGGTGCCGAGCGGCGTCACTCGCTGCCCGACGCGAACTCCCGGCTCGACTGTTACCGTCCACGAACGCGGCCGTTGCTGTTCCGCCACACGCCGGATGTTTCGGGCGGCATGCTCGATCGCGCGCACGAGGTCGCGAGGCACACCGCGCCGCGCAGAGCGAATCTCCGCGCGGCGAATCCACATCGACCGGCGCGTGAGAGGAAGCCCGTCGAGACGCAAGGCCCAGCGAAACAACGCGGCGTCGCCGTTTCTCCGGACATCGGCAACGATGCGCGCAGCAATGCGTTCTGCCGCTGCGTCATGGGAACTGCGCCGCGCGAAGAATTCCGAGACCACCCGGTCAGTTAGCTTCCAGATACGCATCTGTTTCCGTCTTTTGCTACAGCACAATCTTATTCAGCGGATACTCCACAATCCCCTGCGCGCCCGCCGCCTTGAGACGCGGAATAATCGTGCGAACAATGTCCTCATCAATGATCGTATTCACCGCAATCCATTCCGGATCGCTCAGTGTGGAGACCGTCGGATTCTTGAGCGCGGGAAGCGCGGCGAGCACCGCGGCCAGGTGCTCCTTGCGCACGTTAAGCATGATGCCCACCTTGGTGTAGGCGGCGATGGCGCCCGAAAGCAGCAAAAAAATATTGGAAATCTTTTCGGACTTCCAGCGATCCGCCGCCGCCCCATGATTCACGATGAACACAGTGCGCGATTCGAGAATCGTGTCCACGATGCGCAGGTGATTGGCGCGCAGGGACGATCCCGTTTCCGTAACTTCGACGATGGCGTCGGCAAGCTGCGGCACTTTCACCTCGGTGGCTCCCCAGGAAAACTCGACACGCGCGTCCACTTGGTTGCGCGCCAGGTATTGCTTCGTGAGATTCACGACCTCGGTGGCGATCACCTTCCCCTGAAGGTCCTTGACCGATTCGATGGGCCCGTCTTCCGGCACGGCGAGAACCCATCGCACCGGAGAAAGGCTTTGTTTCGAGTACAACAGCTCTCCGATTTCCGCGACGTTCGAGCCGGTCTCGCACACCCAATCGCGACCGGTGATCCCCGCGTCGAGCGCGCCCGTTTCGACGTAGCGCGCCATTTCCTGCGCCCGTACCAGCATGCAGTTGATTTCCGGATCGTCGATCCCCGGAAAATAGCTGCGCGAGTTGATCGAGATTCGCCAGCCGGCTTTGGCAAAAAGCTGGATCGTCGCGTCCTGCAGGCTACCCTTGGGAATTCCGAGGCGAAGTACGCTCATCCGCGTGCGTCCTTTCTTTCAGGTGGAGTCCAAGTGGAGCCCGCTCCCGTTCCGTAGACGGCATCCGGGTCGAACGTGCGCTCGGCAACCACCTTGGCTTCGCCGGAAGGCGAAAGCTGCCGGAAGAAACACGAGCGATAGCCTTCGTGGCAAACGCCAGGCCCCACCGGGTCCACGCGGACGAGAAGCGCGTCCACATCACAATCGACGAGCATTTCCCGCACCCGAAGCACGTGGCCGCTTTGCTCGCCCTTGCGCCACAGCTTGTTCCGCGACCGGCTGAAAAAGGTGACTTCCCCGCTCGCTTGCGTTGCGGCATAGGCTTCTGCGTTCATGAAGCCCAGCATCAGGACCTCGCCCGTGCGCGCGTCTTGAATCACGGCGGGGACCAGGCCGTCTAGCTTCTTGAAATCCAGGTCCATCACTCCTCCCGCATCCTGGCGACTTTATTTTTCCCATCAAAAGCCGCGGACAAATAAAAAACCCGCCGGCGTCTACCGCGCCAGCGGGCCGATGAGTGCGAATTTCGATTCGCTACTCAAGCCTCCGCGGGCACGGTCGTGCGCCGTGATGGTGATGATGACCGTGATGCCGCGCGGAGTGCCTCATAGCGACAGAAACTATACAAGACGATGGCATTCGCGTCAAGATTGGAATCCAGTTGGCAGTGGTGTTCTTTGCTGTGGTTTTGAGCGGGCACACCCAACCGACATCGAGCGTGCACCGGCCCGGCGCGTGCTACCCTCGTTCCCCGCGCCCTAGCGCCGTCAGATGGCCGCGCCGCCCGCTTCGTTCAGATGCCGATCGAATCTCCAGGAGGTAACGAATGCACAACAAAATCCTCAGCGACATGTTCGTTCTCGCGCTGCCCGTGGCCGAAAAGATTTTGCGGCCCATGGCCGTCTATTTCTTCCTGGTGATCGGACTGCGTCTAGCGGGAAAACGGGAACTCGCGCAGCTCAACCCATTTGACCTCGTGGTGCTCCTCACGTTGTCGAACACGGTGCAAAACGCGATCATCGGCGACGACAACAGCGTGACGGGCGGGATCATCGGAGCGGCGACGCTCTTGCTGGTCAACTACCTGGTCGTGCGATTTCTGTTCCGCCACGAAAAACTCGACCGGATCGTCGAGGGCGAAGCGACCGTGCTCATCGACAACGGAAAAGTTCTTACGGAAAAACTGTCCAAGGAAGTACTGACCATTGACGAACTCGAAGCCGCCGCGCACAAGCAGGGATTTGACGGTCTAGGAGAGGTGCAGAGGGCCGTCCTCGATCCCAGCGGAGCGATTTTCTTCAGCGGCAAAAAACCGGCCCCGGACGAGTCGCGGCATCGGGAATTGCTCGACCGGATCGACCAATTGAGGAACGAGGTCGCGACGTTGCGCCTGCGCATCGCTCCGCCGGCGCCGTAACCGACACTCCGCCTCGCACTAATGCATCAACAGTCCCGTGGCGGCGATTGCCAGACCGGCAGCCCCGCCGAGAATCCCCAGCAGCCAGTAGAACCGGTTCTTCGTGAGCAGTGCAAGGGAAGAAATGACCAGCGCAATTTCGAGGAATACTTCTCCCAAATCGAATCGATCCGCCTTGCGCTGCGCCCCCGCCGATTCGTTTTCCAAATCCTTGGCCTGCTCCTCGACGTCAGCCTGTTCTTTTGTGTACCGGTCGATCTCTTTCTGATATTTCTCGCGGACTTTGTCGGCCTGGCCTTTGTCCTTGAAGTCGACAAGCGCCAAAAGGTCCAGGCTCATTTCGTAATTGTGGCGCCGAATATTTTTCGCCTGATAGTACGACCATTGGTCGGTCGCGCGATTTTGCGTCAACAGTTCCTCGGTGTGCGAACGGTGCCCCAGCAGGGAGACGACCGCCACGCAAACCGCCAGGATGGCCATCGTCACGGAAATCGGAGCGAGAGAAGGGTTCTCGCGCCCGTGCTCCGCATTTTC
>Ga0335085_10001523_pt1 | contig 48280 bp, 45 predicted proteins | sample Lox_Sample_45_FD_206712 | JGI IMG/M metagenome (GOLD analysis project Ga0335085, IMG submission 206712) | Soil microbial communities from Loxahatchee National Wildlife Refuge, Florida, United States - Lox_Sample_4.5 | ecosystem: Environmental > Terrestrial > Soil > Wetlands | place: USA...
GTGAGCGCGACTCCGGGGCCGAGGGAACTGGAATGGTCCGGCAGCCGCGTGGTCGAACAAATCGTGCGGCCGACTGGTTTGATTGATCCGAAAATCACCGTCAAGCCGCTCAAGGGCCAGATTGACGATTTGATCCATGAGGCGCGTAAGCGGTCCGATGCGAAGGAACGCGTGCTGGTGACGACGCTCACGAAGCGCACAGCGGAGGAATTGACGGATTATCTGCGGGACATTGGCATCAGCGTGCAATATCTCCACAGCGAAATTGACGCCATCGAACGCGTGGAGATTTTGCGGGCGTTGCGCAAGGGAGAGTTCGATGTGCTCGTGGGGATTAATCTCCTGCGCGAAGGCCTGGATTTGCCCGAGGTTTCGCTCGTGGCGATTCTCGACGCGGATAAGGAAGGTTATTTGCGCAGCACGACGAGTTTGATTCAGACGGCGGGACGCGCGGCGCGGCATTTGAACGGGGAAGTGATTCTTTATGCCGATGTGATGACGCAAAGCATCCAGAAATTTCTGGCAGTTTCGGAATATCGACGCAAAAAGCAGATTGCGTATAACGAGGAACATAATATTACACCACGCAGCGTGAGCCGTGCGGTGGAAGACAGCCTGGCGACCTACCAGACCAATCGCGACGCGGCGAATTCTGTTTTGCGCGAGGGCGGCCTGGATATCGATGTCAGCGAGACGATCAAGGAGCTTGAGGAGGAAATGCTCGCCGCGGCGAACAACCTGGAATTTGAAAAGGCGGCTCTCATGCGAGACCAGATTCGCGAATTGAAAAGAAGTCTTGATGGCAGCGCCCCAACTCCGAACGCAAAAAGCGGACTTGTCAGCTACAGCAAGGAAAAGTTAGCGTCACGCGGTCGTGGACGCTCGAAATCCCGCGCCCGCTAAAGTGAATGCCAAAACTCATTTCCGGATAAGAGGGAGACGCTTCACGCCCCTGAGCCCTGAGCGCCACCTCACCCCGTCCCTCTCCCCCGCTCCGCGGCGGAGAGGGAGGCGAACCGCGCGCGAGGAGATAGAGTTTATCGTCGGCGCCGATTACCGTTCCAGACTGCACTCATGAGACATATCGGCTCCTTTGCGAACGAAGCGCAGGCGCGTTTTTTCACAGATTTTCTTTTATCCCGGAACATTCGCAGCCAACTCGAAGCTGAGCCCGACCGCACGTGGTCGATTTGGATTCGCGACGAAGACCAGATCGTGGAAGCGCAGGCGGCCCTAAACCGTTTTCTCGCGAACCCGCGGTCCCCGGAATTCGAGAAGGCCCCCGAAGCGGCCGAGCAAGCGCGCCAAACCGAAGCGGAAGACCTGGCCAGGTATCGCAAGCGCATCCGCTCCGGCCGCAGCTTGTTCGTGAAATTCGGCTCGTATGGCGTCGGGCCGCTCACCTTCGTGCTCATCCTCGCCTGCGGATTCATCGCCATTGCCAAAGCAGCGGGCGATGCCGAATGGACGCGGTATTTGTATATTAGCGATCCGGACGGCGCGAGCGGAGGGTTTCTTCCCGAAGTGATGCATGGGCAAATCTGGCGTCTATTCACGCCAATATTGATGCATGACGATCTTGGTCGTGATCCGCTGCATCTGATTTTTAACATGCTTTGGCTTTACCAACTCGGCTCGATGATCGAAGCGCGAAAAAATTCTTTGTTCCTGTTCGGATTTATTGCGGTCTCGGCTGCGCTTTCCAACGTCGCGCAATATCGCGCCCACGGACCGTCGTTTCTGGGAATGTCCGGAGTCGTGTATGCGCTGGCGGGTTATATTTGGATTCGGGGGAAATACGATCGCGCTTCGGGTCTCTATCTTTCTCCGCAGAATGTGGCGATTCTTTTAATTTGGCTGGTGGTGTGTTACACCGGCCTTATCGGGCCGATTGCGAATACGGCGCACCTGGTGGGCTTGCTGACAGGAATGGCGTGGGGAGGATTGGCTGCGTTGATTGCGAGGCAAAATCCGCAGTGAAGCGCCGTAGGCGCGGCATAGTTGTAGTTGCGCCCCTTCTAACCGGCCAGCTCCGTCAGGAGCGGCATATTCCGATTTTCTTTCAGACGATGCCGCTCTTGACGGAGCTTGGAAATTCCCCCCGATCGGTGCTACAAAGATATCGCGCCTACGGCGCTCAAGCCGTTTCGCGCGAAGAATTCGTTTTGTAACAGCATTCCTGCAAAAACCGTCTGAATAGCATATGCTGACCCGTGATCACCGCTTCCTGTGGACGTGTTTCCTGTCCGCGATCGTCGCCGCACAAATCCTCACGACCTCCGCCGCGCCTATTGATAACGTCTATCTCCTCGGCCCCGATTCATTGCCACACGAGGGAACGCCGCACGGCAAAGTCATTGGACCGCTCACACTCGCCGGCCAGGTATTCACCAACACCACCCGCCATTATTGGATTTATGTTCCCGCCCAATACGATCCAAAAACACCCGCTTCGCTGATGATTTTCCAGGACGGCCAGGCCTTTGTGAACCCGAATGGCGACTATCGCATCCCCAACGTGTTCGACAATTTGATTTATCGCCGCGAGATGCCTGTCACTATTGCGGTGTTCGTCAATCCCGGCCACACGCCGGAGCAGCAGGAATCCTCTTCAACCAACTGGGGCGATTCCATCAATAACCGCGGCATCGAATACAACGAACTGAACGACAAATATTCCCACTTAATCATCGATGAACTGATGCCCGCAGTGGAAAAGGATTACAACATTTCGAAGGACCCGGACGATCACGCGATTGCCGGCGCCAGTTCGGGAGCGATCTGCGCGTTTACGGTGGCGTGGCAGCGGCCGGACCAGTTCCACAAAGTCATCAGCACGATTGGAAGTTTTACCGATATTCGGGGAGGCCACGTTTATCCCGATCTCATTCTGCAAAATGACCGCAAACCCATTCGCATCTTTTTGCAGGATGGAGTCAACGATCTCCGTGGCCGCGGCCGCAACAACAGCCCCTACAACGCCAAGCGCGATTGGCACGCGCAAAACATCAAGATGGTCGCAGCGCTTACGAAGAAGGGTTATGACGTGAATTATTGCTGGGGCATCGGCACTCATTCGGGCAAACAAGGCGGCGCGATCATGCCGGAAATGTTGCGCTGGCTGTGGCGCGATTATCCCCGCGTGGATGATCCCGCCGACGACAGCAATCGCACGCTGCTGGGCGCGGCGGCCACTCCCGAGGCGGACTCTGGCAAGCGCGCCGACGCTACCCCCTCGAAATAGGGGTGAAAGATGGCTTTGTATAGCGGTATTAACTGATAAAATTCGACGTATGCTTTTCCGGTCGCGATTGTTGATCTGCATTTTGGCGGCTCAGCTATTGGGTCTTGCGCGAGCGGCTGAAGTATCGGGCGCGGCGCAGTTTCACAAGGACATTGAACCGGTACTCCAGCAGTACTGCTATGACTGCCACGGCGACGGTGAAAAAAAGGGCGGCGTGGCATTTGATGAATTCACGTCCGACCAGGCCATTTTGACCAATCGCGATCTGTGGTGGAACGCGCTTAAATACCTGCGCACCGGCATCATGCCGCCGCCCAAGAAGGACCGGCCCACGCTTGCCGAACAACAGCGCATTGCCGCCTGGATCAAATCCGCGGTTTTCGACATCGATCCGAATAATATCGACCCGGGGCGCGTGACTTTGCGCCGGCTCAACCGCGTGGAATATCGCAATACCGTCCGCGATCTCTTTGGTGTCGAATTCGATGCCGAAATCGAATTCCCGCCAGACGATTCCGGCTACGGCTTCGATGACATCGGCGACGTGCTTACGCTTTCGCCCATGTTGTTGGAAAAATATGTCGCGGCGGCAAGGGAGATCGTCACCGAAGCCGTCCCGGTGGTTCCTGGCGCGCCGGCTGAAACAATATTCAGCGGCGCTGAATTTACCGACGCAGCTATTACGAATGGAAACGGCCATTTGCGGAGAAAAGATTCCGAACTGCCCTTTGATAAACCTGCCGCCCTCGCCCATACGTTCCATTTGAAGCACGATGGCCATTATCAATTTCACCTGGAACTCGGCGTGCGGGGATTGACGGAGTTCGACCCCCGCCGCTGCCGCGTCTCGCTGAAACTGGACGGCCAGGAATTCGCCGGAAAAGAAATCGGATGGTACAACAGCAAAACGGTGCCGTTCGATTTGGATAAAACACTGGCCGCGGGTGAGCATCGCCTGAGCGTGGAATTGCAGCCTCTGAATCCCGATGCGCCCGGCACGAATGCCCTCTTGATGCGAATTCTTCCGGCCACCCTGCGCGGACCGATGGAGAAAGAATTCTGGGTGAAGAGCAAAAATTACGACCGCTTTTTCAGCGGAGCCATTCCCGAAGACGCCGCAGGACGCCGCGAGTATGTTCGCAAGAATTTGCGGAACTTCGCCACGAAGGCATTTCGCCGTCCAGTCGATGATCAAACAGTCGATCGTTTGGCGTCGCTGGCCGAGGAAGTTTATTCGCAGCCGGACAAAACTGTGGAGGCCGGGATTGCCGAAGGCATGGAAGCCGTCATTTCGTCGCCGCGTTTTCTTTTCCGCCTTGAAGGAGGCATTTCGCCCGCGTCATCCACGAATGCCTGGTCTGACATCGACGAATACGCGCTGGCATCGCGGCTCTCTTATTTCCTGTGGTCCACCATGCCCGACGAGGAGCTGTTTCGCCTCGCGGGCCGGGGCCAATTGCGAAAGAACCTCGCCACGCAAGTTGCGAGAATGCTGAAAGACCCTCGCTCCAAGGAATTCGTGCGGAATTTCACCGGCCAATGGCTCCAGGCGCGCGACGTACAAACGATTGCGATTAATCCCCGCGCGGTCCTGTCTCGTGACAGCGGGCGTGATGGAGCGTTCCTGGATGAACTCGCCGCGTTTCGTGGAAAGCAAGACGTGGAACCGGACAACACGGATTCAAGCGAACCCGGCACTTCTGCTTCGAACACCCGCCCGTTTCGTCGATTCCGGGAGAAAGAGCCGCCCCTGAGACTCGATGCCGATTTGCGCCAGGCCATGCGCAGCGAAACTGAAATGTTCTTTGCCAGTGTCGTCCATGAGGACCGTGACGTGGCGACATTGATTGACGGCGATTACACGTTTTTGAATGAGCGGCTGGCGGCTCTTTACGGACTGACCAATCTGAACGTCACCGGAAACGAAATGCGCCGCGTCATGCTGCCCCCGGACAGTCCCCGCGGCGGCGTGCTGACGGAAGGAACGGTGCTGGTAGTCACCTCCAATCCGGACCGGACCTCGCCGGTCAAACGCGGTGTTTTTGTCCTGAACAATATTATGGGCACGCCGACGCCGCCACCGCCACCGAACGTTCCGGCGCTGGAGGCTTCAGAAAAAACCCTGAAGCACGATGCCACGTTGCGTGATTTGCTCGCGGCGCATCGGAACGAGCCGCTTTGCGCGTCCTGCCATTCGCGGATGGATCCCATTGGGTTGGCCATGGAAAATTTCAATGCGCTCGGCATCTGGCGCGAGACTGAACGCAACCAGAACATTGATCCCGCCGGCAAACTGGTTACCGGAGAATCCTTTGACGGCGTGCGCGAGCTGAAGCACATCCTGGCCACCAATCATCGCGAAGACTTTTACCGCTGCCTCACCGAGAAGCTGCTCACCTACGCGCTCGGCCGCGGGCTGGAGTATTATGACGTCGAGACTGTGGACCGCATCGTTCAACGGCTTGACGAGCAGAATGGCCGCTTTTCGGCGTTGCTCATGGGCATCATCGAATCGGCTCCGTTTCAAAAACAACGTAACCTGGCCAACCCCGTTTTCGCCTATACTGGTGAGGCCACTACGAAAAGCGACGGCGCTTCAGCCGGGAAAAATTAGATTATGAGCACGAAATCCTCTTCGCGTTGGAATCACTTGAACCGCCGCCGGTTTCTGCGCGGGCTCGGCACCTGCATCGCGCTGCCGGCCATGGAATCACTCCATCCGTTCAGCCTGTTTGCGAGTGCCACGACTGGCGCCGGCCAGCCCGCGACAGCGCCGGTTCGGATGGCTTTTATCTATGTTCCCAACGGAATTATTCCCTCGGGCTGGTGGCCGCAGGGTGACAGCGGCGCAAATTTTCAACTTTCCGAAACCTTGCAGCCGCTGGAAAAAGTCCGCGACAAAATCACCCTTATCTCCGGCTTGGAAGACCTCAGCGCGAACCCCGAGCGCGATGGCGCCGGCGACCACGCGCGCGCAGGCAGCACTTTCCTGACCGGAGTGCGCATCAAGAAAACGGCGGGCGCAGATCTTCATGCCGGCGCTTCCATTGATCAGGTCGTCGCACAACATATCGGTCATCTCACGCGGTTTTCTTCCCTGGAGTTGACCTGCGACGCCGTTCGCAAAGCGGGTGACTGCGATTCCGGATATTCCTGTGCCTACAGTTACAATATCGCCTGGCGTTCTCCCGAACAACCGTTGACGCCCGAGCCGAATCCCCGGCTCGTTTTCGAACGACTCTTCGGCAGCGGGCCGCCGGAGGAGCGCATCAACAATCTTAAGCGACGCCAGAAAGAAGAGCGCTCCATCCTTGATTTTGTGATGGACGACGCCCACACCATCCAGCAGCAATTGAGCGGACGCGACCGCCAGCGGCTGGACCAATATCTGACCGGCGTGCGCGAACTGGAGCAGCGCATTGAACGCACTGAGCGCATGCCCATCGTCAATCCCTCGGTGGATGCACCTCCGGGCATTCCGCCGGATTTTGCCGAACACGTTCAGCTCATGTTTGACATCATGCTGCTGGCGTTCCAGACGGATTCCACCCGCATCGCCACGTTGCTGCTCGCCGCCGAAGGCAGCAACCACACGTTTCCGGAGATCGGCATTTCCGAAGGGCACCACAACCTCTCGCACCATCGCGGCGAGCCGGAGATTATCGCGAAGGTGAAAAAAATCGATTTGTGGTATGCCAGGCAGCTCGCCCGATTCCTGGAAAAAATGGAGGCCACCAAAGAAGCCAACGGCCAATCGCTGCTGCACAATTCGATGATCGTTTATGGGTCGGGCAATGCTGACGGCAACCGCCATACGCACATCAACCTGCCGATTCTGCTCGCCGGCGCCGGTGGCGGCTCTTTGCAAACGGCCCGCTATCTGACACCACAGCCGGTGCCGTTGAGTAATCTCTTTCTCAGTATGGCTGACCGCATGGGGGTCACCGGGCTGGAACGACATGGGGATTCGACGGGGAGACTGGCGCTTTAAAAGATGACGCTCGGGAGCGCGACCTTCATGCCGCTTCAATGTCACGGAGTCAATGAGCTCCGATTTTTCGATGCGCCAAGTAGAGTCGCGCTGAAGCGGCCTAAAGGCCGCGCTCTTCGAAACTAAACGACTTCCCTACGCCTTTGCCGGCGTCGTCCGCAGACTCGCCAGGATCGTCTCGTGCCAGAGATTCAGCGAATCGTGCAGTTTATCCAGCCAGGGCAGCACGCGCTTTTCGAGCGCATCGGAGAGGACGGTTGGGCAATCCCATTCACAGGCGCTGTTCACGTCCTGAATGACGGAGCCCAATTGCTGGAGCTGCCATTTGCGCAATTGGGTGAGTGACACCTGGCCTTCGGGCGCGTTGTAGATATTTTCCGGGAGGAGGCTCAGCGTCAGCAAGGGTTCCTTCAACGCCAGCGATAATTTCCACCACAGGTCATGGGCTTGCGCACGGTCGTTGATGAGCACGAGTTCCACGGCGGAGCGCACGCGATCGCGGACGTAAATGGTTTGTTGGAGCGCAGCCTTGATGAGTTGCACGGGCACGTCGCTCAAGCCCATCGTCTCGGCTTCGATGCTGGCGAAGGTTCGATCGTGTTCCGGCGGCTCGGTGAGATTGATCGGCGCGCCATCGACGGCGAGTGAACAGAGAATGCGCTGTTGATGGAGCGCCACCGATTCCAGGTAGGAACAGATGCCGCGCAGCGTTCTGCGTTCGGAAGGAATTTCCAGCGAAAGCCCGTCGAGCTTGACTTCAATGGCATTGTGAGGAACCGAATCAAATGTCATACGTGGCCGCACTTCTGCACGAAATGTACCTCCAACGCGAATGTCCGAAATTATACGTAAATTTTTCGCTAAAGCGGAAATCGATTTTTCCGCCCTCTGCTCAAAGTCCCATCGCGAAATGGCGATGTTCCAGAGGCTTTTCCGCAGAACGCTGATGGAAAAACGGCGTGTCCAGATAGGGTACAAGTTGTGTACCGTACCGGGGTACGAGGACGTTTTCGAGGACGAGAGCGAGAAGGAGGACGAGGACGAATGAATTCAATTCAAGGACAAGTCCTCAGGCATTTGGGCGAGGAGTGTGTACTTGGGGCCCATGGAGCGGAGCACTTTTTGCCAGAGCGTGTCGGGATCGGTGTCGAGGACGAGTTCGAGCGATGCCGGGTGAGTCAGCCAGGCTTTGCGCTTCATTTCATCTTCGAGCTGGCCGGGACCCCAGCCCGAGTAGCCCGCGAACATTTTCACTTTGCGCGTGGCGGAAAAGGATTCGCCGATCTCCACGAGCGTGTCGAGCGAATGGCCGAGGGCGAGGTTTGGAAGCACGGTTCCGGTGGGCGCTTCTTCAGCAGACAGGAATGATTGGTCGACTTCCGGAATGAATGAGTCGGAATGCAGGAAGCTCAGCGCGGTTGGTTGCACGGGGCCGCCCAGGTAAAGGGGAAATTCTTTTAAATTCTCCGGCAGGTCGGCGATGACCATCTCGCCAATTTTGTTCCCCGTGCTGCGATTGAGCACGAGGCCAAATGCACCCTCGGCATTGTGCTCGCAAATGAGCACCACGGTGCGCTGAAAAAACGACCCGCGCAACTGGCCGCTATCGAGCAACAACTGGCCCTTCAAGAACTTCTCCGGCGTGTTCATACCTTCCGAAATTTGCCCCACTTTTGCCATTCTGGCAAAAGCAAAGGCGCGGAAAATGTTTCCGCGCCTTTATCGAATTCGTCCGTAGTTTCCGCTTAGAGCGACTTCACCTTTTTCACAATCGCCGCTGCGTCGATGCCGTATTTGGCCAGCAGTTCTTCGGGCTTGCCGGAGTGCGGCAATTCGCGCACGGCGAGCTTGTGGACTTTGATGCCGTCCACGCTCAGTTCGCCGGCGACGGCGTCGCCGATGCCGCCTTCGGCATAGTGGTCTTCCACGGTCACGACGGTATTGTTGGTCTTCTGCGCCGCGGCGCGAATGACGTCCGCGCCGAGCGGTTTGATGCTGTAGGCATCAATGACCGTGATACCGATGCCTTCGGCCTTCAACTGGTCCGCTGCTTTCAATGCCTCGTACAACGTCACGCCGGCGCCCACGACGGTGACTTTATCTCCCGCATTTTGACGAAGCACTTTTGCGCCGCCAAACGGGAACTTCTCGTCGTTGTTGTAAATCACCGGCGTCTTGGGACGCGAGGTGCGCAGGAAATGAACGCCCCTGCTCATCGCCATTTCCTCCAGCAATTTTTCCGCGGCCACAGCGTCCGCCGGATACAACACCTTGCTGCCGGCAATCGCGCGCATCAGCGCGATGTCTTCCAACGCCATCTGCGAAGGACCATCTTCGCCGATGCTCACGCCGACGTGCGAACCGACCAAATTAATGTTCGCCTGGGAAATGCCCGCGACGCGAATCTGGTCCGCAGCGCGCGTAAAAAACGTGGCGAACGTGGATCCAAACGGCGTCTTGCCGCGCGCGCCAAAACCGGTTCCGACGCCGACGATGTTCTGTTCCGCGATGAAACATTCGATAGAACGATCGGGGAATTTTTTGAAGAACTTTTCCGCGTAGGTTGAATTCTTCGTGTCGCCGTCCAGCGCCACGATGCGCGGGTCGACGCCGCCCATGCGCAGCAGGCCGTTGCCGTAAGCTTCGCGGGTGGCGACGGAATCACCGAGTTTGTAGGTCAGCGGCGGGTAGCTCGCGGGAGCGGCGTTGTTCGGGGCGGGCAACTGACTCGGCGCGGGGATTTGCACGTCCATGCCGGTCTTTGCGCGGGGCTGCAATTCCGCGATCGCGCGCGCGGCTTCGTCCTTGTTCAAGGGTTTGCCGTGCCAGCCCTCTTTGTCCTGGATGAAGGAGATGCCCGCGCCTTTCAAAGTCTTGGCCAAAATCACGAGCGGCTGCTCGCCCAGGCCGACTGCCGCGAGCACTTCGAGGATTTCGTCCATGTCGTGCCCGTCTATTTCCTCGACGCGCCAGCCGAAGGAGGCAAAGCGTTTCGCGTAAACGTCGAGGTGGTGGCCGAAGGCCGTGGCCTCACTTTGGCCGAGGCGGTTGACATCGACGATGCCGACGAGATTGTTCAATTTATTAATGCCGGCGAGGGAAGCGGCTTCCCAAACGGCGCCTTCGGCGATTTCGCCGTCGCCCATCAGCACGTAAGTCCGGTAGTCGAGCTTATCCAAACGCGCGCACAGCGCCATGCCGACGCCGACGCTAAGGCCTTGCCCGAGCGAGCCGGTGGCGACGTCCACGAAGGGCAATCGCGGGGTCGGATGACCTTCCAGGTCGCTGCCGAGGGTGCGGAGTTTGAGGAGGTCGCTCGTCGGGAACAGGCCCGTTTCGGCCCAGGCCGCGTACAAGAGCGGCGCGGCGTGGCCTTTGGAAAGAACAAAACGATCGTTGTTATAATAATGAGGATCCTTGGGAAGATACCGCATGTGCCCGAAGAACAGCGCCGCTACAACGTCCGCCGCCGAACAACACGAAGTTGGATGCCCACTGCCTGCCGCAGTTGTCTCCTCGATAGAATGAATCCGCAACTGATTCGCGATTCCCTGCAGTTTCTCAATGTCAATATCGTTCATGAATTTGCAAACTGTATTCAGGAAGGCGCAAAAGGAAAGTAGAAAGAAATGGCAATTGTGTTGCAGCCAGACCCCATCTTTGCGCCGGCCACACGCCACGCCGCTCCCGTTTTTAAAGCCGAAGTGCTTTGCGGACAGCCGAAAGGAACTCATGCTCCGCCGGCGCGACGCTATTATCACTGTTTGCCTGCTGCTCCAGCAATTGATAGACGCCGCGGCACTGCTCGGGATCGGTGAAATATTGCGCCAACTGAACGGCGCGCGTGCGGGCAACCTGCGGGTTTTGGGAATATTCCCGCAAGCGCGTGATGGAATCATCCAATACGCGGTCCCGATCATATTCCGTGCTGACACCGATGGTTGTCAGCAGGCGATTCAGCCGTGCGTCCTCCTCCAAATCCAGGCGCCCGTCGGCGTACATCGCGAGGATCAATAAATCCAGCAATGCCACCTGTTGCTCGGCAGTGAGTCGAGAGATTTCCATAGGTTCAGAATCGGAACGCCGTGATAGTTACTTTTAATACTTCGGAACGCTGCGGTCAATTTCATCCGACCAGGCAGCGATGCCGCCGTGGACGCTTTTAAGGTGCTTGAAACCTTGTTGCCGCAGGAACTGCAACGCGCGCATCGAGCGCACGCCGGCATGGCAGTGCAGGTAATATTGCTGGTTCGGGTCGAGCTCAGTGAAGCGCTCGGCGAGTGCGCTCATCGGCACCAGCGTGGTGCCTTTCACGTGAGCGATGTCGTATTCGTCGGCTTCGCGGACGTCGATGACTTTGATGCCGAGTTTCGGGTCGCCGAGGGCGCGTTTCATGTCTTGTACGGTTACTTCGTCGGGATGCATAGCGGAGGTTTCGGGTTCGGCGGCAATGCCGCAGAATTGTTCGTAATCGATCAATTCCTTGATGGTTGGGTTCTGGCCGCAAATGGGGCATTGCGGGTCGCGACGCAATTTAAGCTCGCTAAATTTCATTTTGAGCGCGTCGAAGATCAGGAGGCGGTTCATGAGGGTTTCGCCTTTGCCGAGGGCGAGTTTCAAAATTTCCGTGGCCTGGATGCAGCCGATGATTCCCGGCAGCACGCCCAGCACGCCGCCTTCCGCGCAGCTCGGCACCATGCCGGGCGGCGGCGGCTCGGGATACAGGCAGCGGTAACACGGGCCGCCGAGATGCGGCGCGAAGACGCTCGCCTGGCCGTCGAAGCGGAAAATGGAGCCGTAGACGTTCGGCTTCCTGAGCAGCACGCAGGCATCGTTGGTCAGGTAGCGCGTGGGGAAATTGTCGGTGCCGTCGACGACGATGTCGTAGGGGCGGATGATGTCGAGCGCGTTTTTGCTGGTGAGGCGGGTGTTGTGGAGGATGACTTCGACGTGGGGATTGAGGCCGTTGATGGTTTCCTTCGCTGATTGCGTTTTGGGATGACCGACGTCGGCGTGGGTGTGGAGAATCTGGCGTTGAAGGTTCGATTCATCGACGAGATCGAAATCCACGATGCCGAGCCGGCCGATGCCCGCGGCGGCGAGATACATGGCGATGGGAGAACCGAGTCCACCGGCGCCAATGCAGAGCACGCTGGTGGCGCGGAGCTTTTTTTGGCCGGCCATGCCGACTTCCGGCAGAATCAGGTGCCGGGAGTAGCGGCGGATTTCATCGTTGGTCAGGTCCATATTGGGCGGAGAAAGAGTAGGCTAGGTTTTGGGAAAAGGGAAACATCGAACATCCAACATCCAACATCGAATGTTGGGGTGGGCGCGGTGATGAAAAAATATTGACAGCAAAATTCCGCAAAAAACCGCAAAAAAACCGGAGAAAAGGGCGAGGGGTGAAAGTCGAGGGGGATATGGGATCCCCCTTTTGATCTACCTTGACGAACCTTGCGGGGAGAAAAACTCGACCCAAAAGTCTCCAAAACCCTCCAAAATTGGAGACGGGGTGAAGGGCGAAGGCGGGAAAAAATTGAGCATGCTTTGCAGAAAACGATTCTTTGTAGTGGATTTTTTGGTTCTTAAGGATGGATGTACACAGTTTGCGGCGGGACGCCGCAAACCACGCCGGAGGCGTGTGCTCCCTATTTCGGATGGAATCATCGGAAAATATTATCTCGCCTGGTTGGTTCACGCGCCGGAGTGAGCCGCGAGGGCGCGTCTCACTGCGCCCGGGGCGGGTGCGCTCCCCTTTTTCAAGAGCGGCAATGAACGCGTAAGGGATGGTTTCTTTCCATTGTTGCTACAAATTCCGAATTCTGATCATCCTCCCGCCTGCTAATGCGAACGCGCAGAAAAGGAGTGAGCCTTCTTACGTCGGCTGCTACGTTTATCCAATGCGGTTCAGGCTTGGCTCGCGCTTCGTGACGCATAGACTGGATTCAAATGGTTTCACAAAATGCCAAAACGGCGGCGGACATGCTGAAAAAATCCGCCAAGTCTCGCCCCACCCTCGCCATCGTGCTCGGCAGCGGGTTTCATCATGTGCTCACGGAATTGAAGGTGGAGAAGAAAATTCCTTATGCGAAAATTCCGGGGTTTCCGAAGCCGACGGTGAGCGGACATGCGGGGGAATTGTTTTTTGGGAACCTTGGTGGGACGCCGGTAATCGTCTTGAGCGGGCGCGCGCATTTTTACGAGGGGCATCCGATGGAGCGGGTGACGTCCGCGGTGCGGACGCTGGCGGCGTTTGGGATTCGCGATTTGTTGCTGACGAATGCGGCGGGCGGGTTGAACAAAAAATTTCGCGCGGGTGATTTCATGGAGCTGACGGATCATATCAATTTGATGGGGGCGAATCCGTTGCGCGGCGAGGCGATGGCCGGGTTGCCGCGGTTTGTGGATTTGACGCAGACGTACGATCCGGGCCTGGGCAACCTTTTGCGCGCGGCGGCGAACGAGTGTAAAGTCAGACTGCAATCGGGCGTTTACCTGGCGGTTTCAGGTCCCAGCTACGAGACTCCGGCGGAAATCCGGGCGTTTGCGCGGCTCGGGGCGGATGCGGTGGGGATGAGCACGGTGCCGGAGGCGATTGTGGCCCGGCAATGCGGTGTGAATGTGGCGGCGGTTTCGTGCATCACGAATCTGGCCGCGGGCATGAGCAAGGAAAAGTTGTCGCATGCGGAAGTATTGGAGACGGCGGAGCGTGTGAAGACGCAGGCGGCGAGCTTGTTGGAAAATTTTGCAAAACTTTATGGCCGGAAAAAGTAGTTCAAGCATCTCGGAGCAGGCGTTATCGAAGCTGATTTACGCGGCGGCAAAGGCGCGGGAGGGCGCGGTGGCGCCGTATTCAAAATTCAAAGTGGGCGCGGCGCTGCTGACGGAGTCGGGGGAAATCGTGACGGGCGCGAACGTGGAGAGCGCGAGTTACGGCCTGACGTGCTGTGCGGAGCGGGTGGCGTTGTTCAATGCCTTGACGAGCGGCAAACGGAATTTCACCGCGGTCGCGGTGGTGGCGCGGGCGGCGGGCGGCCCGATGCCGTGCGGGGCGTGCCGGCAGCTTTTGGCGGAATATGCTTCCGAGGCTAAAGTATTCGTCGCGGACAGCCGAAGATTGAAGGTGGTGAAGCAGTTTACCGTGGGTGAACTGCTGCCCGGGGCATTTCTGGATTTTCGCCCGGCCTGAATCCTGCGGTGTGGATTGCGGCACCGTGGAATATTCGTTCCTTCCGCTAAACGCGGGCGGGGCCGCTGCAGCGCAGCGGCCCTACCATTACACGCGTTAAATTTGGTTGGAGAATCATTGCCAAAGCTGTAAGCTGCGACTCTGGAAAAGTTTTGATGAAGTCTGAAGTAGCTTTTGGTTTGGAGAACGCCGGGTGGCCTGTGCTTTTGGTCAACAGCTCGGGCGCCATTCTGCGCGCCAATCCGGCGGCGGTGGAGGCTTTCGGGTCCACGCTGGAGGGCGAGATGCCGCTTTCCGCGATCTGGACTTCAGAAAACGGCCCGATGGCGGAACAATACATCCTGCAATGGGACAGTTCCCCGACTCCTCCCGGCCCGCTCCAGTTTTGCTTGAAGAACGGCGCGGTGCGTTCGTTCATCACTTCGATCTGCACGCTGACCGACGGGCCGGAAAAGCTTTTTGTCTTCCAGTTGATTCCCAACGTGGCGCCTCCGCCGGCGAAGGACGCCTCGGCGGAGAGTCTCGCGCAGAAGCAAAAGCTGGATTGCGCGCTGCAACTGGCGCGGACGGTTTCGCTCGATTTCAACAATGCGCTGACAAGCATTCTCGGCCATACGTCGCTGTTGCTGACGAAGGCGGACGCGAAGCATCCGTTCCGGGGTTCGCTGCTGGAGATTGAAAAGTCCGCGGCGCGCGCGGCGGAAATTGCCAATGACCTGGGCTCGTTCAGCCGGACGGACAAGGAGCCCCGCGTGCAGCAATCCTCGCGCAATTTGAATTCGATTCTCGAGCGGGCGGTGGAGGTCTTTTCGCACGGCGAAGGCAAAAACATCAAGTGGACGTCGCAATTCGAGAAAAAGCCGTTCGCGACGAAATTCGACGAGGCGAAAATCCAGCAGGCGTTTGTGAAGGTGCTGGAGAACGCGGTGGAGGCGGTGAAGGACAAACCGGCGATCACGGTGCAGTCGCGCAACGTGGAGCTGAGCGAAGGTTCGCCGGAAAAGGATTTGCGGCTCGCGCCGGGCACTTATATGTGCGTGGAAATCACGGACAACGGTCCCGGCATCCCGGCGGACGTGAAGCCGCGCATTTTTGAGCCGTTTTTCACGACGAAGGGCGGGAAGCATCGCGGCCTGGGGCTGGCGTGGGTTTACGGGATTGTGACGAACCATGGCGGCGGCGTGGCGGTTTCGAGCAAGCCGGGCGCCGGGACTTCGGTGCGGGTTTATTTGCCGGCGGAAAAACGCGTGGTGCAGGATACGCGCGTGAGCCTCGATAATTTGAACGGTTCGCAAACGATTTTGATGGTGGACGACGAGGACCTGATGCTGACGATGGGGCAGACGGTGCTTTCGTCGTTCGGCTACAAGGTGCTTACGGCCAACAGCGGGCAAAAGGCGCTGGAGATCCTCGGGAAGGGCGACAGGAAAATCGAGCTCGTGATCACGGACATGGTGATGCCCGCGATGAGCGGCCGCGAACTGGTGGAGCAGTTGCGGAAGGCGTCGCCGAATCTCCGGGTGCTGTGCACGAGCGGTTATGTGCCGCCGCCGGTGAAAAGCGAGGAGTCCGCGTATCTGCAAAAACCGTTCACCAGCCAGGATTTGCTGGTGAAGGTCAAACAGGTGCTGCAAGGGGCTGGGCCGACTGCTGTTGACTCATCGTCCTGATTTGCGTATTAAAATCTCTGATGCAAATAGAAAGTCTCAAAGTTTTTTGCGACCTTGCTGAAACTGAAAGTTTCACAAAGGCCGCACAAATCAACGGTGTCACACAGTCTGCGGTCAGCCAACAGATCAGCTCTCTCGAACGCCAATTCAAATCGCTTCTCATCGAACGCAGCAAAAAGAAGTTCCGCCTGACGCGCGAAGGGCAGTTGCTTTACGATTTCAGCAAGCAGATCATCCAGACCTACGATGCGCTGCACAGCAAGTTGCAGGAGGTAAAGGACATCATTTCCGGGACGATTCGCGTGGCGACGATTTACAGCATCGGCCTGCACGATTTGCCGCCGTACATCAAACGATTTCTCAAGGAGCATCCCACGGTGCACGTGCACGTGGAGTACCGCCGCGCGAACCAGGTTTATGACGACGTGCTCGGCAACGTGGTGGACCTCGGGCTGGTGGCCTATCCGCAGCGCGATGCGAAGCTGGAGATCGTCCCGTTGCGCAAGGATCCGCTCGTGCTGATCGCGCATCCGCAACATCCGCTGGCCAGGGCCAAGTCCATCAAGCTGAAGGCGATTTCAGGCGCGAAATTCATCGGGTTCGAGCCGGACATTCCCACGCGCAAGGCGATCGATAAAATTCTCAAGGAGAATGGAATTGAGATTCACACCGTGATGGAGTTCGACAATATCGAAACGGTCAAACGCGCGGTGGAAATCGATGCGGGTGTTTCGATTGTGCCCGAGAGCACGATCGCCCAGGAAGTCGCGAAACAAACGCTCGTCGCGGTGCGGATCGATGACGGCGACTTTTTCCGGCCGCTGGCCGCGCTTTACAAGAAGAACAAGGTACTTTCGCCGGCGATGAAACAATTCATCGCAATCCTGAAACAGGACCGGTAGCGGGAATTTACGATTTACGATTTACGATTGGCGATCTTTGATGGCGGTTGCCACAGGAGCGCGCGCAATCAGGTGGCTCGATAGTTTTCCCGTTGCTCATCCGTTTGAGGCGAAGCGGGCATAAAAGCCCGCGCTCCTCATCACTTCAGGTTTGAGGGGTTTAGCGGCTTCAAATCTTTCGGCAGGAAGAGGCCGTCTTTGCGGATCAGTTCGTCATCGAACCAGACTTCTCCCCCGCCCCATTCCGGGCGCTGGATGAGCACCATGTCCCAATGCACGGCGGACCGGTTGCCGTTGTCGCATTCCTCGTAGGCCTGGCCAGGCGTGAAATGGAATGAGCCGGCGATTTTTTCATCGAACAAAATGTCGCACATCGGATTCAGGATGTAGGGATTGAAGCCGAGGGAAAATTCGCCGACGTAACGGGCCCCAGGGTCAGTGTCGAGGATTTCGTTCAATCGTTTCGTGTTGTTCGCGGTGGCGCCGATGACTTTGCCGTCCTTGAATTCGAGGCGGACGTTTTCAAATTTCGTTCCGGAGTAAAGCGTGGGCGTGTTGAACTGGATGACGCCGTTCACGGAACTTTTCACCGGGCAGGAAAAGACTTCGCCGTCGGGAATATTGCGATCGCCTTTGCACATTTTGGCGCCGATGCCTTTAATGCTGAACTTGAGGTCTGTGCCGGGCGCTTTGAGGTGGACGCGGTCGGCGCGTTTCATGCGGCGCTCCAACGGGACCATCGCGCGCGCCATCTTGGCGTAATCCATCGTGCAGACGTCGAAATATAAATTCTCAAAGGCTTCGGTGCTCATGCCCGCGGCCTGCGCCATGCTCGGCGTGGGCCAGCGCAGCACGCACCAGTTTGTTTTGTTCACGCGATAATTCAGCACGGGGCGAATCACGCGCGAATACATCGACATGCGGTCGCTGGGCACGTCGGCATTTTCGCTGGCGTTTTCGCTGCCGCGAATGGCGATGTAGGCCTGCATTTTTTTCATGCGGAACAGCTCGATGTCGCGCACCTGCTCGGCGTGCTTCTCATTGAGCCCACGCAGCATTTCGCGGCCGACGCGCGTGTGGCGCGTTTCCACAAAAGGAATCGCTCCTGCCGCGCGCACGGCGCGAATGAGTTCGATCGTGAACTCGTCCGGGACGTCGATCATATCGAGGAGGATGCGGTCGCCCTTTTTCAACGCTGTGGAATAGCCCACGAGCAGTTTTGCCAGTTTGGTGTAACGGGGATCGGTCATAAGAATGTGCGCACAATGTAATGGAGTCGCTGGAAAATGCCACGGTGGAAATTAGGTTTGCGGCTTGCTCAAAAGGCAAATTCCGGCGATGGTCACGCCATGACAGCAACGGCCGTCATTGAAGAAATCAAGCACCTGTCCCCTTCCGAACAGACTCGTGTGATTCAATTTGCTCTTGAACTGGCGCGGCAGCGTCAGTTGTCCGGGGATCGTTTATTGAACCCGGACGAACTAGGCGAATTGACCAGGCGGATGGCAGAGGCCAAAGAACCCGCCGAGGCCGACCGATTGCGGGAGGAAATTGTTCGCGGGTTTTACGGCGGCCAATCGCATGCCTAAAATCCGGCGCGCCAAACTTCCCGAGCCTCTTCTGCGTCATCTTCTAGCTCGCGTGCGTGAGCGCAACATTTCTCCCGAACAGATCATTTTGCTCGCGCGCTGCAGGCAAGGAGATTACTTCGTAAAGCCAAAACGTTTGGTTCGACCGCAAACTCGTCGGGACCTGGCTCATGTCGAGGGGACGCGGTCGCCCTTTTTCAACGCTGTGGAATAGCCCACGAGCAGTTTTGCCAGTAAAACGAATTGTCGGAAGAAGCAACCGCGCGGTGGGTGGGGGAGCGACTCAGCCGTCCCTGCGGGACTTGTAGGTGATTGTGCTTCAACCCGACGTTGAAACGCCGGGCTATTTTCGGAAGTCCCGTCGGGACCGGGGCTGGTTTAAGTCGACGGACTAGGATTTAGATTTTTCCTTGCGGCGGAAATCGCGTTCGCGCTTTTGAATTTCCGCGCGCAATAAATCCTCCGCGGACCAGCCTTGTTCCTGCGCAAATTGGGCGAGCGAAAATAACATCCCGGCCAGTTCCTTTTTTGCGAGCTTGCCGTGAGCCCGATCGGCGTCGGTGAGGACTTTGGCTTTGCGCGCTTTTTTCACTAGCTTTTCGGCACGGAGGAGCGCGGGGAGATGTTTCGGGATTCCGTCGAGCGCCGAGGCGCGGGCGTGTTTGGTGCCGTGTTTTTCGGCGCGCTTGATTTTTTCCCAGTTCGCCCAGACTTCGTCGACGTCCTTCACCTTGGTCGTGCCGAAGACGTGCGGATGGCGGCGGATTAATTTTGCGGTGATGTGGCGCGCGACTTTGTTGAAATCAAATGCGCCGCGCTCTTTCGCGAGCTGGCAGTGGAAAACGACCTGCAGCAGCAAATCGCCGAGTTCCTCTTCGAGTTCGTGGTCGTCTCGCGATTCGATGGCGTCGAGCAATTCATAAACTTCCTCGACCGCGTGCCAGCGCAACGATTGATGGTCCTGCTCGCGGTCCCAGGGGCAGCCTTTGGGGGAGCGGAGCCTGGCCATCACTTTGAGCAGTTCGTCGATCGCGGATTTTTTCTTCATGACTTTTTGGTTTCCGACTCTTCCAGGACGCAGGCGACGAGCAGTTGGGTCACGGCCTGGAGAAAATCATAGTTGAGCGTGCGCGGCTTGTCGCCGGGCTGATGATAGTAGGGATTGCGAAATTCGGAGGTGTCCGTCCACATGGTTGCGGGGATGCGCCGCGCCCAAAACGGCGCATGGTCGCTGCGCAAAAGCACCGGAAAATGCCTTTCCAAACCGAGCGTCACGCGCAAGCCGATAACTGCCAGTTGAGGCGAATAGGTGCTGGCGCAGGCCAGGACTTCGTCGAGCAATTCATTCGAATCCTTGTTCACGAGGAGACCGAGAAAATTTCCCGTGTCGGGAATTTTCACCGGCAGGCCGCCGGGAGTTTGTTGTGAGCCGGGTTTATCGGAAGCGAAGCCGACCATTTCCAGAACGTGCGCCTGCGCCACCTTTGGCTCGTGCCGCGATTCAATCCATTCGACAAAGTCCTGACTGCCGAGCAATCCGTCTTCCTCGCGATTGAAAGCGACGAACCCGATTTGCGCCTCCCGTCGCGAGCAGGCACGCGCGCAACCAAGCATGGCCGCGACAGCGCTGGCGTTGTCATCGGCTCCGGCACAACCGCCCACGCTGTCGTAGTGAGCGCCGACCAGCGTGACAGGGCCGGAAATCTTTTCGGGCATTGCCACCACGTTGCGCCAGTGGCCTTGAAGTTCGACGTGATAACCCCAACCCTGCAATTGTGACGCGGTCCAAAGTGCCACGCGCTCGTTTTCATCCGGCTCCATGATGAAGTGGCGTGGCACTGCAATTTTTTCCACCCACGCACGAAGGTCCGCCGATGAAACTAAAGCCATGGCCTTCGCGATTTCCGGTAACGGCGTGCGAGCCAGTCTTGCGGAAGCGCGCTTGGTGAGCATGGCGACTAAAGAATTACGAGGTTATCGCGATGCACCACTTCCACCCGCTGCAACGTCCGCGCCTTGATTTCAGCCGAGCTGAAGGCGGCGATGCCGCGCGCGAATTCGGTGCCGTCGAGGTCGCAAATGCGGACGACATCTTCGGCGGCGAAATCGCCTTCGCAGCGCGCGACGCCGGGCGGGAGGAGGCTTTTGCCCTTTTCGCGCAAGGCCTGCCTGGCGCCTTCGTCCACGAACAACGCGCCTTTGGGATAATGAAAAAATGCGATCCAGCGCTTGCGCCCTTGCAGCTTCGTGGCCTGCGGTACGAACAATGTCCCCTCGTCTTCGCCGGCAATGACGCGCGCGAGCATGCTTTTCTTTTTGCCCGAGGCGATGACGAGCGGGATGCCGGAACGCACGACGATTTTTGCGGCTTCGACTTTGGATTTCATTCCGCCGACGGCGGTTGCGCTGTCGGTGCCGCCGGCGAGTTTTTCAATCGCGCCGTCAATGTGTTCGATCATGGGAATTGTTTTCGGATTGGCTTTGCCGAAATTTTCAATCACGCCATCGACCGTCGTAAGGATCAAAAGCAAATCCGCGGGCAGGAGCGAGGCGACGAGGGCGGAAAGTTTGTCGTTGTCGCCGAATTTCAGTTCGGTGAAGGAGATGGCGTCGTTTTCGTTGATGATGGGGACGACGCCGCGGCTGAGGAGCGTGACAAGCGTGTTGCGCGCGTTGAGATGGCGTTCGTGATGTTCGAGGTCATCGTGCGTGAGCAGCACTTGCGCGACGTTCAGGCCGTGTTTTTCAAACAGTTTTTCGTAGATGGCCATCAGGCGCGATTGGCCGACGGCGGCGCAGGCCTGCAATTCGGCGAGTTCGCCCGGGCGTTTGTCGTATCCGAGCACGCCCATGCCGGCGCCGACCGCGCCGGAGGTGACCATCACGATTTCCTTGCCGGCTTTGCGCTGCTCGGCGATTTGCCCGACCAATTGCTCCAATTGCACCAAATCCGGCTGCTTCCGGCTGTCCGTGAGGACACCGGTGCCGAGTTTGACGACAACGCGGGAAATATCTTTGAGCAATTCGCGACGCACAACAGTTTGGTAACAAAAGGAGGGGCGAGTGTCGAGGGTCGAGAGTCGGGGTAGGGACGCCGCGCTGCAGCGTCACCGTCCGCGTTCAGCGGACGGAATGGATTACCCATCAGCCCCATCACGCCTTACGTTGCGCCGCTGAACGCGGCGCGGACGGCGTAGCACGCCGTCCTTACCAGAGGCACTCCCGCCTAGACTCTCCGACTTCCGCTGCTATCTTGCGGGCATGCGCGAACAATCTTTGAATTTCCTCCGCACACTCGTGAACACGCCGAGCCCGACGGGCCATGAAGTCCGCGGACAGCGAGTGTGGCTGGATTACGTGAAGCCTTTTGCCGAAGAAACTTTTTCCGATGCTTACGGCAATTGCGTGGCGGTGCTGAACAAGGGCGGTTCACCGCGCATTATGCTCGCCGCGCACGCGGATGAAATTGCGATGGCCGTGAATTACATCACGGACGACGGGTTCATTCACGTGAAGAAGATGGGCGGCATCGATGCGGCCATCACGAAGGCGCAGCGGGTGACGATTCATGCGCGCGATGGCGCGGTGAAGGGCGTGGTCGGCAATGTCGCGCCGCACCTGCAGCGCGGCGATGATGACAAGCCGAAGGTGCCGAAAATTCACGACCTGTTCATCGACATCGGCGTGAGCAGCCGGAAGGACGCGGAAAAACTGATTCGCGTGGGGGATCCGATTACGCTCGTGGATGAATTTGATTTGTTGCGGAATGATCTGGCGGTGGCGCGGGCGTTTGATAATCGCATCGGGACGTTTGCGGTGGCGGAAGCGGCGCGGTTATTGAAGGAATCGAAGGGCAAGCTCGCGGCGGAGGTTTGCGTGGTCTCGAATGTGCAGGAGGAAGTGGGTTTGCTCGGCGCGCGGCAGATTGCGTATTCGCTCAAGCCGGACATCGCGCTGGTGGTGGACGTGACACACGCGACGGATTATCCGACGGTGAACAAGGCGCAGCACGGGGATATCAAGGTCGGTAACGGACCAAGCATCACGCACGGCGGTTGCAATCACCCGGAGGTTGTGGCGCGACTGGAGTCCGTAGCGAAGGCGAAAAAGATTTCGTTGCAGCACGAGGCACAGTCGTCGACGAGCGGGACGGATACGGATGTGATTTTCTGGACCCGCGGCGGCATTGCGAGCGCGCTGATCAGCCTACCCAATCGATACATGCATTCACCGGTGGAAGTGGTGAGCTTGAAGGATTTGGAGCAGATTCCGCAGTTGCTCGCGGCGTTCGTGCAATCGCTCAAGGCAGGCGAGCAGTTTAAGGTGAAAATTTGAAACATTTTCGTCCCGCGCTGGACGCGTGTGACGGAATATGGGGCGGAGCAGCGGCCGCTCCGCCCTATCATGAGAGATTATCTCACCTGCATCGAGCGGAGAATCTGCAAACCGAAGCGTTCGTCGGGTGTGAGGACGCGGCCGTGGGCTTTGAGTTCGTACAGCGCGGCCATGGTCATGCAAAAATCAATCGCCGAAAACGGACGGCCGCGGACGACGCGTTCCTTCCAGCGATGCGGTTCGGTGACCTCTTCGATTTCCTGAAGCGCCCCCGGGTAGAAGGAAATCAGCCATTCGTCGCGGCGCAGGTAGCCTTCGCTTTCATCTTTTCCTTCGAGCCATTCGTCGCAAAGCAAAATGCAAACGGAACGCCCGCGGCTGGCGCCGAGGCGATAAAAAACCAGGCGCTCGGAGGTCTCGGCGAAATGATGATAAATTACTTTCGCGGAATCCGGCGGCTGCGGTGTGAACTTCGTTTGGATGCCGAGCTTGACGCCACTGGGGGCGGCGGGATCTTTCTCAAAGCACAAATTCTCATCGAGCACCCAGAGAAGGTCGGTGGAATAATCGTGCTCCTGCAGGAGCGATTTCCATGCGGCCAAGGCGTCCTCAAAGGGTGGACGTTGATAGCTGGTCGGTTTCTGCATACGGGTATCTTAATTAGGACGGGTTTCGACGAAACCAGTCAATAAAAAGTGATATCCCTTGCTCAATTTTTATATGGGGGTTGTAACCGAGTTTGGCACGAGATTTGGATACATCGGCAAACGTAATGGGAACGTCGCCGGGCTGAGCGGGCTGGCGATTGATGATGGCTTTTTTGCCAAGGGCGTTTTCGAGGACTTCAATCAACCGGCTCAGGGTGACGGTCTGCGATTCGCCGAGGTTGAAAATCTCAAATCCGAATTCTTTTTGCGTGCAGGCCATGACGCCATCGACGGTATCGCTCACGTATGTGTAATCGCGCGCTGTGGAACCATCGCCAAAAACGGGGATGGGTTTGCCGGCGTTGATGAGTTTGGCGAATTTGTGGATGGCCAGGTCGGGTCTTTGACGGGGTCCGTAGACCGTAAAAAAACGGAGCATGATCACGTCCATGCCGTAAACGTGGTGATAGACGTGGCCGAGCGCTTCGCAGGCGAGTTTGCTGGCGGCGTAGGGCGAAATGGCGGCGAAAATCGGATCGCTCTCGGCGAAGGGGACTTTTGCATTCACGCCGTAGACGGAGGAAGAGGAGGCGATGGTGACTTTCCTGACGCCGCGTTTACGGGCGGCTTCGAGAACGTTAACGGTACCTTCGACATTCACGCGCTGGTAGAGCGCGGGCTCCTCGAGGCTGGGGCGCACGCCGGCACGGGCGGCGAGGTGGATGATTTGGTCGAATTTGACGCTGCCGAAGAGTTCCTCCAGTGCGACGGGGTCGTTGAGGTCGCCCTGGATGAATTCAAACGGTTTGGCGAGGGTTTGGATTTCGCGGATGTTGCGGCGTTTGAGTTGGGGGTCATAAAAGTCGTTGAGGTCGTCGAAGGCCCAAACGTGATGGCCGGCATGAAGCAGCCGCTCGCAAACGTGCGAGCCGATGAAACCCGCGCCGCCGGTGACAAGGAAATTCACGTGGGGAAATTAACAGCGAACCCCGAAAATGGAAGTTGGAAGATAGAAAGGCCGGCGTTTACCTAATTGGCGCTCCATTGGTAGTCGTATCCGGGCGGCGGATCGAACGCGGCCGTTGGCGAATAGGCCATTTCCCAATACATCCTGATGTAACTGACGTGGCCATCCACGAAGCTGACCATGTCTTTGGCGTCCTTGAACAACGGCCATTCGTCACCCTGCGGCAGAGGGCGTTTCGGATCATGCCACGACCAAGGCGCGAAAGCGGGCATCTCGGCTACTAAAACTGTTTTGTCAGGCTGCTTGACTGAGTTGAGGCTGCGCCCCGCCAGTCCCGGGCTGTTGGAGCCAAACCGCAACGGCGTGCCGCTATTAAACCAGTAGCTGGAAAAATCATACGAGGCCTGATCATGAACACTCTTGAGAATGCAGGTCTGATTCGTGGCGGTGAATTCGTAATAAAACCGGTCTGCCGGACAGGCGAAAAATGTGTCCTGCGATGAAGAAACGCTGCCGGGTTCGACGTAAGTCTCCATGGCTTTTTTGTAACTGATAAAATCCAGCACATAGGCATTCGTGTTGTAAGGACTCGGCGGCGCTTTATCCGAGGCATCGTCACAATACATCCGCAAGCCGACGTTGATTTGCCGCAGATTGTTGAGGCACATCGTTCGTTTCGCCGCTGCCTTCGGACGGTCCGCAACCGGCAGCAGCAAAGCCGCCAGAATCCCGATGATTGCAATTACAACCAGCAATTCAATCAGAGTAAAAGCGCGCGTGCGATTCATCCTTTCCAATTGGACCGAAGCGGAAGAAAAATGTTTTGCGCGGGCTTCAGTTTCCGCTCCATTGGTAATCATATCCGGCAGGCGGGTCATACATGCAGGCTGCCAGCGCGCCGTTCCAATACATCCTGCAAAAATTGACGTGACCATCGGCGAATCCGAGCATGTTCATGGAATCGCCGAATTGATAATACCCCCGACTGTCCACTTCGGGCCTGTGCCAGGAAAACGGAAGCCGTGCGCTCGCTTCAAAAACGAGCAGCGTTTTTGCAGGATGTTTCAGCGCCGTCAGCCGGATTCCGGCAATCCCCGGATTCGCCAGCTTCGGAAACAGATTCGAGTTGAGGCTGTTTCCGCCATTGAAAGCATAGCTGTTGTACCCGGTCCATCCTTGTTCGCAGTAGCCCTTGTTCACCCGCAGCCCTTTCCAGGCCGGGCCGCCGGTCAGATCGCTGTCGAGGTAGCTGAACGTATCGGCCGGGCACATAAAGATTTTCTCCGACGGCGCGGACGGACCGTGGAGACCGAGATAATATTTCACCGAGGGCTTGTAGGAGACCCAGTCGGCATAAAACTGGACTCCGGATGGCAAACTGATTGCGTCCTCGTGTTCGTCGAAATACATCCGTGTCGCGACATTGATCTGGCGCAGATTGTTCAGGCACGTGGCGCGCCGCGAATTATTTTTGGCCCGGCTCAAGACCGGCAACAGCAGTCCGGCCAGAATGCCAATGACTGCAATCGTCACGAGCAATTCGACCAGCGTAAATCCGGCCCGTATTCGCCTACTTGCGATATTCCACATGTCCGTCGGCATATAAAACGATGTGCGGCTGGCCCGCCGGTTGATTGATTTGCTCGCAGAAAGTGAGCAGTTCGGGTGTTCTGGGTTTGGCATCCTTGTTGCCGGCGGTAATCCTCCAGTGGTCGTCATCCATTTCAGCAAGCCCGGGCGCCAGGTATGGGCGCAATTCCTGCATTGTCGTGGGAAACGTGCCCTGGTGTTCCTTCGAATATTTCATCAAAGCGGGCCACACGGACATTTTCATGGCCTGCATCTGTTGCATCAGGGCTTCTTTCTTTTTCATGGCAGGAAGGTTGGCGGCAACTTTCTGTGGGAAATTTTTCACGGCGGTCCTCACGGCGGGAACCGACACAGTGATGCCGATGATGATCGCCGCCGCCACTCCGGCAACCGCGATTGCTGTTTTCTTATAGGCCATCATTTTCAATGCTCCTTTGATGAGGGTTAAAGTTGAACCGCTCGCGGCCGCGCCTTTGGCCAGCGCGACGGCGGTTGTCGTTTTCATGAGGCCTGCTGGCGCGGCCTGAACCGAGTTCGCGGCGATCACCGTGCCGATGACGGCGGCCCGCGCGATCACGCCGCGGCCCGCGAAGAAGATTCTCAGCCGTTCGAGAGCGCGTTCCACCCGTTTGCGCGCCGCCCATTCCTGGATGCCGAGCAGGGCGGACGAATCGGCGATGCTTTTATTTTCGAAAAAGCGCAGCACGACCAGCGCTCGCTCTTTCTCGCTCAACCGGGCCATCGCTTCCTCCAACAGTGGCTCGAGTTGTCCCCAAATAGTTTCGGAATCGGGATCGTTGAGGACAGACTGCATGTAAGCCTCCTGTTCGCGCGCTTGCCGGCGGATTCTTGTTCGCAAAAGCTGGCTCGATGTGAGTCGCGTGGCTTCGTACAGCCATCCGGTCAAAGTGCTCCGATGCCGCAAGCGCACCGCTTTTTGAGCCAGAATGACAAAGACGGATAGCGTGACGTCCTGGGCGTCCTCGTGATTGCGCACGCAGCGCAATGCGACGGAATAGACGAGATTTATGTGCCGCTGAACGAGTTCGGCAAACGCCGGTTCCGAACCGTGATCGGCGTAAGCCTGCATCAAATCACTGTCACGAGTCTCTGGCATCTATCCATTATTGGCCGCAGAGGGCGGAAATTGGACATTTGCCAGGGAGAATTCTCACAGGGATTTTAAGCCGAAGGAGCGCTGGGTTTTTCGTCAATCCCCGCTCCATTGGTAATCGTAGCCGGCGGGCGGGTCGTAGAAGTAAGCGGCCGAATATAAACCGTTCGCATTGGTTGAGCTGTTCCAGTACATCCTGATGTAGTTCACATGGCCATCCACGAAACTCACTTCATCTTTGGCGTCGTTGAAAAATGGCATTAGAAGGCCGATGGGCAGAGTGATGGCCGGCCTCGGCTCATGCCAGGAGAAGGGAGCAAACGCGGTCGCTTCCGCAACGAGGACCGTTCTGGCAGGGTGCGGAATGGAACTCAGCCTGCGCCCGCTGATTCCAGGGAAGCTTTCGATTTCCGGATAGTCCTGGGACCAGAGGGACCGATTGGTGACTGAGTTTCCTCCATTAAACGCGTAGCTTGAATATAAAGAATCTGGATCCCTGTGAGACCCTTCCGTCACGAATTGCATATTTCCTGTAGGCAACGATTTGTAAAAGAACGTGTCTGCCGGACATGCGAAGACCTTGTCCTGAGGCGAAGGCAGGCCGTTCAGCCCGAGATAATTCTGCAACAGCTCGCGGTAGCGAACCCAAACAGGGGCCCCATTCGTCAGCCCCGGCGTGCGGTCATTGAAATCATCGGAATAGATGCGGATGCCAAGATTGATTTGCCGCAGATTGTTGGTGCAAGTTGTTCGCTTGGATTGGGCTTTGGCGCTGCTTAAAACCGGCAAGAGCAGGGCCGCGAGAACGCCGATGATGGCTATCACCACCAGGAGTTCAATGAGTGAAAAAGCGCGCTTGCGATGCATACCGTCCTGTTTGGACGAGGCTCGCACAAAAATATTCTGAACCCCATCTCAAAATAACAGGGCGGCGGTGTTTCGCCAAACTTGGCACTTGGCACTGCGAACTGAAAACTTATATTCAGCGCCATGCCAAATGAAACTGTGTTACAACTCGATTTGCCGGGTATCAAAAAAATCAAAAGCGGCAAGGTCCGCGAAATCTTTGATCTCGGCGACCGCCTCCTGCTCGTCGCATCCGACCGCATTTCCGCCTTCGATGTGATCATGCCCAACGGCATCCCGCGCAAGGGTGAGGTGCTCACGCAAATTTCCTTTTTCTGGTTCGACCGCTTCGCGTCGCTGGTGCCGAATCATTTGCTCGCGGGCGCGAATGATCCCTTGCCGAATAATCTTCAGCCGTTCGCGGACAAAGTCGCGCGCCGCAGTATGATCGTGAAAAAGGCCAAGCCGCTGGCGATTGAATGCATCGTGCGCGGGTATTTGTCGGGCTCGGGCTGGAAGGAATATAAGAAATCGCAAACGGTTTGCGGCATTCCCCTGCCCGGCGGTTTGACGGAATCGGCGGAATTGCCTCAGGCGATTTTCACGCCTTCGACGAAAGCCGAGGCTGGGCACGACGAAAATATTTCGTTCGAAGAGGCGTGCAAAATCGTCGGCAAAGACCTCGCCACGCAGGCGCGGGATTTGAGCTTGAAGATCTATAATGCGGGCCGCGATTACGCGCGCCAGCGGGGAATCATCATCGCCGACACAAAATTTGAATTCGGCGTGTTCGACGGGAAGTTGATTTTGATCGATGAAGTGTTGACGCCGGATTCCTCGCGCTTCTGGCCTGCGGACCAATACAAAGCCGGCCAGGGCCAACCGAGTTTTGACAAGCAGTTCGTGCGCGATTATCTGGAGACGCTCGATTGGGACAAGACGCCGCCGGGACCGAAATTACCCGACGATGTCGTGAACAAAACGAGCGCGAAATATCTGGAAGCGTACGAGCGGTTGACGGGGAAGCAATTGTGAACTGGTTCAAGAAGCAGCCAGAACCCGCAACGACTTCTAGGAACCGTGTTGAAGAAATTGCAAACAAACTACATCAGCAGCGGCGTCGTAATGAAATTGAATCTGCTCTTCAGCGGTTCGATTACCAAAGCCTAAACAACGAAGAGAAAGAGTCTTGGCATCACCTCATGGGAATCGAAGCGATGCGCCGAGGCGACACGGATCTCGCTCTCAAAAAATTTCAGGAAGCCACATTGCTGTTTCCTGATTCTCAAATGATTCGGTTTTCGTTGGCTCAGGAGCAACTTAGTCGAGGTGAAGTGGAAAACGCATTCCAAAATTTTGATCTATGCTCATTTCCAAATCTCCCAGCCATATGGACATTGGCACAAGCGAGATACGCTTACCTCTGGAATTTCACAGAACGTGGGTTGAGTTGTATCAGGCCGATTTTTAAAGCTTATTTTGATTTGAAAATTGCCGACGACCATTTTCTGTACACTCGAGGTTTGCCCTTCTTCGGGCAAACTTGGAATTATATGGTTTGTTTTGCCTGGATGAAACGCGATTTTTCGGAAGCCAAACAAATCATAAATGATGCGGCCAAAAAATTGACTGATTACGATTTTGAGGGACAAAAGAACTTTTTAACTTGCGTCGAAAATTCCAACTTCGTGCCGTTTGCTGAAAAAGTTCGTAGCTCGATTCAAGAATATTCAAAACAAAACTGGCCAGTAAGTTTCCAAGCCATGCAACTGGCAGGATTGGGGGTCGACGTGGAGCGTGATTTTTCGTCGGCCGAAACAGCAATCAGGAGCATTCAATTGAAACAGAACGACTTTCCTTGGCTGGAAGATGTTCGCACAATCCTCCTGGCAAAACTGAACCATAAGTATGGACGGCCTGACGAAGAAAAACATAAACAACAATTTCTTCAAAAACAGAAGTTACTGTTCGAACCTGATCATGTTGTGTCGTTTTTCCTTTTGGAATATCAGGAGTTGCTAAAACAGGATTATCAAAAAAGCGCGCGCCCCCCAACCCGTTGACTTGTTTTGTGCAAACGCTCGTTGAAGATTTTCTGCAATATCTCCGCCACGAACGCGGGCAGGCGGAGCATACGCAGCGCACTTATGCGGCGTTGCTGAACAAATTCGTCACGTGGGCGGGCGCGCAAAAGCTCAGCGATTGGAAACAGGTCGAACTGAAGCATCTCATGGCGTTCCTGCAGCACGAACGCGAGCGCGCACTGGCGAATGAGCCCAAGGATTCCACCCGGCGATTGAGCAGCGAAAGTGTCTACCTGGAGATCGCGGCGTTGCGCGCATTTTATCGGTTTGCGGAAAACGAAAAATTGCTGCCGAGAAACGTCGCGGAGAATCTTTCCCTGCCGCGGCGGTGGAAACGCCTGCCCAAAGCCCTCACCGATGCCGAGATCAAAAAGCTATTGACGCCGGAGCAGCCCGAGACTCCCCAAAGCCTGTGCGATCACGCTGTCCTGGAACTGGCTTATGCCTCCGGCTTGCGGCTTTCGGAATTGAAAAATCTGCGGCTGGAGCAGCTGCATCTTGATGCCGGATTTATCAATGTCATCGGCAAGGGAAACAAGGAACGCGTCGTGCCGGTCGGAAAAAAAGCGTCGGAGGCGCTGACTCGTTTCATCGAGGTTGGACGGCCCAAGTTGGTCACGCCGCGTTCGCCCGCGAATGTTTTTCTGACCAGACGCGGGACGCCTTTTGCCTCGGTGACACTTTGGTTGCGGATCAAGAATTGTGTTCGGCGCGCCGGGGTTTCACGCAATATCACGCCGCACATGCTGCGGCATAGTTTTGCGACGCATTTGCTCGAGCACGGGGCGGATTTGCGGGTCATCCAGGAATTGCTCGGGCACGCGAATATCAGCACGACGGAGATTTACACGCACGTGACGGGAAACCGGCTGAGGGATATTCATCGGAAGTTTCATCCGAGGGCGTAAGGCGTTCGTTGGTGACTTGCGTCCTTCTCGTCCTCGTCCTCGTTCTCGTCTCCTCGAAATGCTCTTCATAAAACCGAGCACGAGGACGAAACGGAATATCGGGTCGTAGACCGCCGCTACAGCGTTACTGTAGCCGGGCGCGGTAAAACCGGCAGTTGAGGGTGGTCGAAGCCGGGTCCGTAAAGCTGATGTTGGTGGACGATGAGCTATTCGTGTTAATGGGCGCCCAATTCCTCAGGTCGCTGGTGGCATCAATGACGCAATTTGAATTCGCCGGCTTGAGCAGGTTTAGCTGGAAGCCATTTGATGTCATGCCAGAGGTCAGAACGCTGACATTGGTTAACACATTCAAAATCGTATCGGTCAAAACGATCACGTTTGCATTCTGGCTGGTCACACTTCCCACGCCGTTTTGGACTATCACGGAATAGGCTCCTTGATTGCCCGTGTCGCAATTCGTTATCGTTAATATGCTTACCAAGCCGGCAATTCCGTTCGAAGAGCCTATGGTCGGATTCGGGATGGCTTTGCCGTTGAAGCACCAGGTAAACGTCGCCGAGGTCAGGCTCACCGCCGTCGTAGTGATAATTGCCGTGCCTCCTTTTTGGACAGACAAGCCCAAAGGCTGGACAACTATCACGGGCGGCAAGCCTAACCCCGCAAAGCAGCGGGCGCTGAAAAAGCCCAATAACGCCAGATAAATGGCGGCTCTTTTCAGCCAATACAGCTGAGCTGTATTCTTTTCGTTCATATTTCAGGACACAAAAAGCTACTTCTATGCCCAAAAACTAGAATCGATACGTTATTTTGAGACGGAAAGTGCGGCCATCCTGTTGAATCACGTTTTGCAGGTGGAACCGGCTGGAAGGATCGAAGTATTTGGTGTCGAACAGATTATAAATACTGGCCGAGGCTTCCAGGTTTTTGAACAAGTTTTGGCTGAAGAGGGTAAGGTTCACGACCGGGAACCCCGGGGCATCGGCGCCAGTCAGGGTATTGCCGGACAGGTCGGAAAAGACCGTGTGCCGGGAGCTGGTGTATTGAACTTCGAGGCCGGCGAAGATCTTGTCCTTGAAGGCCGGCACGGGGATCGGCACGCTGAGATTGAATTTAACCATCTGCACGGGCGAATCGGGCAGGCCGGCGTGGGTTTCCCGATTTTGGGTGTGCTGCAGCGTATAGCTCAGGCGGGATTGGATGCCATTGGTCCATTTGCCTTCGAGCGCCAATTCGGTGCCGAGCGTTTCAGCGTTGAAATTGGTAAAGCTGCCATTTTCGAAATCAATCAGGTCATTCAGGCGGTTGTAATAACCGGAAATGGACGAGCGCAGGTTCTGGTTGATGCCCTGTTCGTAAACCAATTCATAAGAGGTGATTTTCTCGGGTTTGATGTCCTGAAAACGCGGGTCGCTCAGCTCCAGAAAATTCGGGTCGCGAAATGCCGTTCCGAAAATCGCCTTGAAGGTCGTTTGCTCCCAGGGACTGTAAATCAGCGCCGCGCGGGGGCTGAACGAGGGATCGAAATGGCCATATTGATCGTAGCGAACGCCGGCGTTGAGGTGCATGTTCGTGAGTAACATGAAATCGCCCTGCGCGAAAATGCCGTAATTGCGACGGCTGGTTTGCACGTTCGTGATGAGCTCGCTCGCGGGCGGCTCGGAAAGAGTGCGGCTGAGATTGAAATCATCGCGGAGTTCCGCACCTACGGTGATGATGTGCCGGTCGAAAATTTTCCTGTTCAGTTGCACTTCGCCCCCGACCCATTCGCCGACCTGTTTTTCCACAAAGAAAGTCGGCTCCACTGGTTCCACGATACGGAAATCGCTGCGGTCGTAATAGACATCCGCTGAAACGTCCGTGTCCGGGTTGAATTTGTGGGCGTATTTCAAGGTCGCGTAGCCGCGGCCATCGTCCGTGCGGAGGCGTGAGTCGTTGAAGGTGGTGGCGAATTGCGCAGTCGGATTTCCCTTCACGCGGTCAATGTACGCGCCTTCCAGCGTGAAATCCTTGTAATTCACCGAGCCGAAAAAGCTGCCGTAACCGTCCTCGTCTTTTTTGTGCGCGACGCCGTTGTTTTGCGAGGGCGTGTTGAATTCGGGATAAAACAAATTTTCCGGGCCGTCGCTATTGTAGAGCGTGCCGGAAAGCATGAATTGCAAGCCATTCGTGAATTGTTTGCCGACGGTGACCCGGCCGGACCAGGCATCAAAACTTCCATACGTGGCCGAGCTTTCCACGCCGTCCACTTGTTTGCCCTGGCGCGTGATGACGTTGATGACCCCAAAGAATGCGTTGTTGCCGTACAGCACCGAACCGGGGCCGCGAATGATTTCCACGCGGTCAATCAGGTCCATGTCCAGGATGAATGCCGTGTCGACGAACGCGCCGTCGTTCAGGTCGTTGTTCACTCGATGGCCGTTCACGAGGAGGAGAATGCGGCTGTTGAAATCGCCAAGGCTCACGCCGCGCGCGCCGAGAAATTGATAGTTGCGATCGTAGGAGATGTAGAAGCCCTGGACGCTTTCGAGCAGGTCGCCAAGCGTGCGCCAGCCGTAGCGCTTGATTTCGTCGGAGGTGATGACGGTGGTGGAGGAGGGCGCTTCGGTGGCTTTTTGTTCGAACTTGGAGGCCGTGGTGACGGTGGGCACCTGGTACTGCATCAACTCTTCGAGGGACTTGTCCGTCAAATCGGCATTCGTGCCGGTCTCCGCGTGGACGCGAGGCGCGAAAAGAAGAAAGACGGCCAAAAACGCAGGCACGCGCAGGATTTCCAAAAGAGCAACTCTTTTGGTCCGGTCGTGCATTAAGTTCTTAATGGCCGGCAAAATCATGGGTTACGCCGATCGCGAGCTGACGAAAACCCCTTTAGCACGATGATTGCCATGTTGATGCAAAAGCGTCTCAACGAGGGAAGGATCGCCCGCAACTCAAAGAATCCCTTGTGTACCAGCACGAAATGGCGTTTCGGCTCCCGCGCTAACGGCGTCGCACGCCCGGATTCAGTCGGCGAAAACTGCTGGGGGATCGCGGCAATTATTACCGGCTGTGTTGCGTCCGGCGGCCAATCCAGTTGCAAAAAAACCTGCAATTTCAGCCTAAAATCGATTTCCGAAAAATAAAATCCGCGTGGCCCGGCAAATGCAAACGCGCTGCCATACTTGACATGGCCCAACGAATGGGCCGTCATAATTCATCACTTGTGTGACCGGCAAACAGAGATAGCACCACTGCCGTTTCCGGCCCGCTCCAAACTGGAATCGTTTCAAGAGACCGGCGACTTGGCCTCGCGCCCTGATTCCGAACGGACCTGCGGCCCCCGCGCACTGCTCCTTTTCTGCCTCTTCTTCAGCCTGAGCTGCTTCGCCCAGAGCCAGCCGACGGAATACCAAATCAAAGCCGCGTTCCTGTTCAATTTTGCGAAATTCATCGAGTGGCCGCCGAACGCTTTTCCCAAAACCAATTCGCCAATCGTCATCGGCGTGCTCGGAAAAAACGTTTTCGGCACCGATTTGAAAACCACCATTCGCGACAAAACCGTGAACAACCGGCGGTTTCAATTCGAGGAATATACCTCGGTCGCACAGGCGACGAATTGCCAGATCCTCTTCATCAGCCCGTCGGAAAAAGACAACTTGCCCGGCATTATTGAAGGATTGCACAACGCCAGCGTCCTGACGGTGAGCGAAACCGACGAATTCATCCAGGCGGGAGGCATGATCAACTTCATCCTCCAGGATAACAAGGTCCGCTTTCAAATCAGCGATGATGCCGCGAAAAAAGCCGGCCTGAAGATCAGCGCCAAGCTTCTGACTCTGGCGGCAAGCACGCATTGAATCCGTAGGACGGGCATCCTTCCTGTCTGCATTTTTTGTTTTCTGCGAGAAAAAAACCGGAGTCGGGCAGCATCCCGTCCTTACACGTCCGTACTTCCGCCACGTGATGGTCAACATGTTGGGAATGAAAATCGCTCTACATCCCACGTCACACCGCCGCATCTAAAAGGAGCGGCCATCTGACTTGAAACAGGACAGTTGTGCCCAGATTTCAGGACATTTCAATCAAGCGAAAGTTGACGGCGATCATCATGATCGCCAGTACGGTCGCGCTCCTGGTTGTTTCTGCCGGTTTCATCACGTACGAAATCGTGACTTTTCGGAAGACGACGGCCAACGATTTGTCCACGCTGGCAGAAATCACCGGCGACAGGTGCACGGCTGCCCTGGCGCTGCTTAAACCCGACGATGCCGAAGAAACGCTTCGCGGTCTGCGCATCGAGAAGCATATCACCGCGGCGGCGCTTTACGATGCGGACGGCAAACTCTTTGCAACCTACGTCTCCACCAACGCGCCTGGCGGGTCCAAAAACGCCGCCGCCAAACTGTTCCCAAGCAAACCGGAGGAGGACAGCGCGAAGTTTCTTCCGGATCAATTGATTGTCTTCCGCCGCATCTACGACCCGGGTGGCTTTGCCGGGACCGTCTACTTGAAATCGGATTTGCGGGCGCTGCACGAGCGCTTTGTTCGCTACGCGGAAATTGTCGGATTGCTCATGGTCGTCTCGTGGATCGTAACTCTTGTTGTTTCGGCCCGCCTGCAACGCGTCGTTTCGCGGCCCATTTCCCAACTGGCTGCCACGGCTCGAGCAGTGTCCATTGACAAAAATTATTCGATGCGCGCAACGAAACATGGCGACGACGAAATGGGCCAGCTCATCGATCGTTTCAACGAAATGCTCGGGCAGATCCAGAAACGCGATTCGGAATTGCAGCAGGCGCATGACAAACTGGAAGTGCGCGTTGAGGAACGCACGCGCGATTTGCGCGAGGAAATCGGCGAACGCAAACGCGCCGAGGCCGAATTGAAGCAGCAGTTTGTCCGCATCAGCCTGCTCAACCAAATCACGCAGGCCATCTCCGACCGCCAGGACACGGACAGCATTCTGCACGTCGTGCTGCGCCAGTTGGAGGACCACATGGCCCTGGACCTCGGCATCATCGTGTTGCTGGACCCGAAAGCATCCTCACTGAACGTGGCGGCGTTGCGCGTCAAAAATTCCCTGCTGGCGGAGCAATTCGATTTGCACGAAGGCAGCGTGCTGGCGCTGGCGGACTCGGGTTTTCAATTGTGCGAGAAAGGGCAAACGGTTTATTTCGCCGACACGATCAAAGGCGCCGCCCCGTTCATCGAAAAACTGGCGGTCACCGGCTGGCGTTCTGCGGCGGCGGTGCCGCTGATGGTCGACGAAAAGCTTTTCGGCGTGCTCATCGCCTCGCGGCTCAAGGCGGATGCCTTCAGCAGCGGCGATTGCGAATTCCTGCGCATGTTGAGCGAACACGTGGCGCTCGCCGCGCACCAATCGCGCCTGCACAAGGAACTGGAAACAGCCTATAACGAATTGCGCCAGACGCAGGCGACGGTGCTGCAACAGGAACGCCTCAAGGCCCTCGGCCAGATGGCCAGCGGCATCGCGCATGACGTGAACAACGCGCTTTCGCCCGTGGTCGGATTTTCCGACATCATCCTGCGCGGCGATTTCGGCCTGGATGCGCGCGCAAAAAAATATCTGAAATACATCCGCACGGCCGGCGAGGACATTGCGCACATCGTGGCGCGATTGCGGGAATTTTATCGCACGCGCGACGATCAGGAATCGCTGCACGACGTGAATCTCAATCAGCTCGTGGAGCAGGTCGTGGAAATGACCCGCCCGCGCTGGCGCGATATTCCGCAGTCCAGCGGCCTCACGATCGAGATGCAGACGGATCTCGCGCCGGATATTTCCAATCTGGCGGGCATTGAAAGCGAAATACGCGAGGCCTTCACGAATCTTGTTTTGAATGCCGTCGACGCGATGCCGAAAGGCGGAAAAATCACGCTGCGGACGCGCGTCTTGCGCCAGCAAAACGCCGAAAAATATCCCACGCAAATCGCCGTCGAAGTCTGCGACACCGGCACGGGCATGAGTGAAGAGACGCGCAAGCGCTGCCTTGAACCGTTTTTCTCCACCAAAGGCAAGCGCGGCACCGGACTCGGTTTGGCGATGGTTTACGGCGTGGTCAAACGCCACGAAGGCACGATCGAAATCCAAAGCGAAGCCGGCAAAGGCACGACCTTCCGCCTGTTGTTCCCTGTCCGCACCGGCCTCGGCAAAGACGCCGGCGATGAAGACATCATTCCCATCCCGCCGCTGCAGATTCTATGCATCGATGACGAACCGTTGCTGCGCGAGCTCATCAAGGAAATCCTCGAGCGCGATGGCCATGAAGTCGAGGTCAGCGACGGCGGGCAGTCCGGTTTGGACGAATTCCGTCTCGCGCGCGAGCGCGGACGGCCGTTTGATGTCATCATCACCGATCTCGGCATGCCGTACGTCGACGGCCGGCAAGTCGCCAAAACAGTCAAGCAGGAATCGCCGGGCACACCAGTCGTGATGCTGACTGGTTGGGGCGCATTCATGAAGGGTGAAGGCACCGCTTCGGAAGAAGTCGATGGCATCCTCAGCAAACCGCCGCGCTCCCGCGAACTGCGCGAGGTTTTGAGCAAGTTGAGCGCGAAGTAATCCGCCCACTCGTCCTCGAAGCTGCCATTTTTGCGGACAAATGTGTCCATCAAGCAACGCCCCATTTTGCCGTCCCGAGTCTTACATTTTTGGGACACTTACCCCTGTTTTACTGGTTTACAAATCTCTTTCTTTGATGGTCTTGCTCGCGTCGGGCCAAATTCCCCATGAGAGGGCGCTTGGGCATCGTAGTTGCTCAAATAAACTGGCTTAATGATGATTAAACGTGAGCTCAGTTCAGGTGAGGCCGTTCTTTCTGATTCACAACAGATTAGGCGGTTGATGAATCCCTCCCTTCAAGGGGTGGGCGATTCCTCCGGTTTTAATGCGTCAGCCGCCGTCTGGACCTCGTCCCGCGGAGGGCTGACGCCCACGATTTCCCGGCTCCGGGGACAATGGCACAATCCAGCGCGCTTTCTGTGAAATATCTATCGATCAAACAAAAACTGACGGCCATCATCATGACGGTCACGACCGCGGCGCTGCTGATTGTCTCGATTGGGTTCGTCTCGTACGAACTTCTGGCCGTCCAACACCGCATGCGCCACGACCTGCTCACGCAGGCGGCAGCCATCGGCGACGCCAGCGCAGCGGCGCTCACGCAAACCAATTCCGTCGAGGCGCAAAAACTTCTTTCGGCACTCTCGCTGCGCGACCACGTGCTGGCCGGGGCGATTTACAAGAGCGGCTCGCTCTTCGCGCACTATCCGACGAACGCCGATGCCGGCGAATTTCCCTCCAGCCCCGAGCAGGGCGGCGATCACAGCCGCTTTGATTTCAAAGCCGGGAACTTCGTGGTGTTTCACCAAATCAATGCCGCCGGCGATCCGGGCAATTCGATTTGCCTCAAATCCGACCTGACGGAGATTCGCGAACAGATGGTGCGTTACGCCGTGCTGTTCCTCTTTTTCATTCCGGCCACGGCGGCCCTGGCGTATCTCCTTTCCAAGCGGCTGCACAAAAGCATTTCCGAACCGATTGTGCAACTCGCGAAAACCGCGCGGACCGTGAGCGCGGACAAGAATTATTCCCTGCGCGTGCCGAAGCAGGGCCGGGCGGAATTGGGTGAATTGACGGATAACTTCAACGAAATGCTCGCGCAAATCCAGCAGCGCGACGCCATCCTGCACAAGATTAACGACAATCTCGAACGCCGCGTGCAGGAACGCACCCGCGATTTGGAAACGGAAATCGCGGACCGCAAGCGCGCGGAAGAGGCGTTGCACGACCAGTTCACGCGGACCAAATTGCTCAATCAGATCACGCACTCCATCTCCGAGCGGCAGGATTTGGAGAGCGTGCTTTATGTCGTGCTCCGCCAATTGGAAGACCATCTGGCCGTCGATTTGGGGATCATGTGTCTGTTCGATCGCGCGGAAGAGACGTTGAACATCGCCGCGCTCCGTTTGAAAAACCCGCTGCTCGACCGCAAGCTGAATCTGCACGAAGGCATGGTCATGTCGCTCGATCAAACCGGCCTGCGCGTCTGCAAGCACGGCGAAAGCGTCGTGACGCCGGACACGCACAAATCCTCCGCGCTGCTTTCGGAGCGTCTCGCAGCCGCCGGTTTTCGCGCCGCGGCGGCCATCCCGCTGCTGGTGGATGGAAAGCTGTTCGGGACGCTGGTGGTTTCGCGATTGGACGAGAGCTTCTCCGCCAGCGAATGCGAATTTCTCCACACGTTGAGCGAACACGTCGCGCTCGCCGGGCACCAGGCGCAGCTCCATGCGGAACTTGAAAAAGCCTACAACGAGTTGCGCCAGACACAGCAAACCGTCATGCAGCAGGAGCGCCTGCGCGCGCTCGGCCAGATGGCCAGCGGCATTGCGCACGACATCAACAACGCGCTTTCGCCCGTGGTCGGCTTTGCGGATTTGCTCGTCCGCGGCGAAACCGGACTCACCGCCAATGGCAAAAAATATTTGAATTACATCAAGACCGCCGGCGAGGACATCACCCACATCGTGGCCCGGCTGCGCGAATTTTACCGGCAGCGCGATACGAGCGAGACCTTGCAATCGCTCAACCTCAACGATCTTTCGCGCCAGGTGATCGATATGACCCGCCCGCGCTGGCGGGATATTCCGCAAAGCCGCGGCGTCATGGTCGAGATGCGCACGGACTTCGACGCCAACCTCGCCACGCTGGTCGGCATTGAAAGCGAAGTGCGCGAGGCATTGACCAATCTCATCATGAATGCGGTCGACGCCATCCCGAACGGCGGCGTCATCACCGTGCGCACGCGCGTTGGCGTGCAAGGCCCCGAGGAAACGCCCACGCACGTTCTGCTGGAAGTCGGTGATACCGGTGTCGGCATGGACGAAGAAACACGGCGCCGCTGCCTGGAACCGTTCTTTTCCACCAAAGGCAAACGCGGCACCGGCCTGGGGCTCGCGATGGTTTTCGGCGTGATGGAACGGCACGGCGGCCAAATTGATATCGAAAGCGAACTCGGCACGGGCACGGTCGTGAAATTGATTTTCCCGATTCGCCGGCTGGCCGGTTCCGACCCGCTGCCGGACGGCAGGCAACGCGAGGCGGTTCCGCTCAATATTCTCTGCATTGACGATGAACCGCTTCTGCGCGAACTCCTGCGCGAAATGCTCGAACGCGAGGGGCACAGCGTCAGCGTGGCGGACGGCGGCCAGAGCGGCGTGGAGGAATTTCGCGCCGCGGCGAACCGCAGCCAGCCGTTCGACGTGGTGGTCACGGATTTGGGAATGCCCTATTTCGATGGCCGGCAGGTGGTCAGGACCATCAAACAGGAATCGCCGGGCACGCCCATCATCATGCTCACCGGCTGGGGTTCGTTCATGAAGGAAGATGGCGACATGCCCTTGCAAGTCAGCGGCATTTTGACGAAGCCGCCGCGCTCGAATGAATTGAAGGAAATGCTCCGGCGCGTGGGCGAGAATCGCGGCTGATGCTCCAATTCATCGGCGGAGCGTATCGCCATGCGGTGGGGCGCACCGCCTTCGTTATCGCCATATTGCCAGTTGTCGAAGGAATCGCCGCGGACTAAATTCCCGCATGGCTCCGAATCGCAATTTCCTTCTTACTCTCACGCTCTCCTCCCTGCTGGCCGGCGCATTTCTCAGCGTGGGCTCCGTCATGAAACCGCCGGAAACCAAAAACAAAATGGAGATTTCCAGCAGCGGTTTCAAAAATAGCCAGCCCATTCCCGCGCGATACACTTGCAATGACAGAAACGCTTCCCCGCCGCTCGCCTGGAGCAGTCCCCCGCCCGGCACTCAAAGCCTGGCCTTGATCGTTGACGACCCCGACGCGCCTACGGGCATCTGGAATCATTGGGTGTTGTTCAATCTGCCCGCCGATACCGCGGGCCTGCCTGAAGACGCCTCCAAATCCAAATCTCTTCCCGCGAACGCCAGGGAAGGCGTGAATGATTTTAAACGCATTGGCTACGACGGCCCCTGCCCGCCCGACGTCAAACCGCATCGCTATTATTTCAAAATCTACGCGCTCGATGTTCCATTGGATCTTCCCGCCGGCGCTTCGCGGCAGACGGTTGAAGCCGCCATGACCAAACATATTCTTGCCCAAGGCCAACTGATGGGCACATATCAAAGGCCGTGATCGGACGATGATCGCCATCGGTGCGGCCGTTTTAATGCCGGCGGTTTTCGTCGTTATGTCTTCTGGAAAGAAATGAACAATTGAACGTTCAGATTCTGATTTTTGACGGGTTCGATGAATTGGACGCCATCGGGCCGTACGAAATTTGGCGCATGGCCGCGGACGTGCAGCCCAAATTCTCCGTGCTACTGGTTTCCCTTGATGGCGCCAGGGAAATCACCGCCGCCAATGGATTGCACGTGCGCGCGGAAGCGAAACTCGCGGCCACGCGGCCGGACCTCGTGGTCGTTCCCGGCGGCGGATGGCTCAATCGCGCCCTCGCCGGCGCCTGGGCCGAAGCGCAGCGCGGCTCCATTCCAACCACGCTCGCACAATTGCATCGCGAGGCGACCACCCTGGCTTCCGTCTGCACTGGCGCGATGTTGCTCGCCGCGGCGGGATTGCTGAAAGACCGTCCGGCCACCACCAATCACGCCGCCGTTGAGGAATTGCGCGCCATGGGAGCGCGGGTCATTTCAGCGCGCGTCGTGGATGACGGCGACATTGTGACGGCCGGTGGCATCACGTGCGGACTGGATTTGACGCTGTGGCTGGTGGAGAGATTCGCCGGCGCGGAAATCGCGCACGTGCTGGAACAACATCTCGAATACGAACGCCGCGGAACTGTTTGGAAACGACCCAAGTAAGTCCAAGGGTCGAGTCACGCCAACCTCAAGGCCCCGTTTCCATTTTGCGAAACAGGATGCCCACGCCCGTCACCAGAAGAATCACCAGCACCACCACCCACCAATTCTCCGGCGAAAAATAGACGGACGTATCGTCCGCCGGGGAGTCCGTGGAAACGGCCGCCACCTGAATGGCGGCAGCCTGGCTGGACGGCTGTCCAATATTGGACACTGGCGCCGATTGAGACGCCGGCCTGGTAAAGCCCAGCTTTCCGGCTGGATTCTCAACGACCCGAACTTCGCCGAAGCTCCGGACCGAAATGAGCCCAAATACCAGAAAAATCACCGTGAGGAACCGATGACAATTCACATGCACAACTCGATAACGTTTTCGAATTAACGCCTTTCCCCCCGCAAACGCGGCCCCGGAGCTATGTTTAGCAAGTTGCATTCCTACTTTCAGGCGAGTTTATGACAGGTTCCCGCGAAAAATGGCAGGGGCAGTTACCCTCAAAATGCTGAAAAAATCTTATTTCTTTGACCCGCCAATCGTGCTTAGTTGCGCGTCTCTATGAGCAAAACTGCATTACTTTTCGCCGGCCAAGGCGCCCAGGTCGTGGGCATGGGAAAAGACCTTGCCGAACAATTTCCCGCCGCCCAGGCGTGGTTCGATCGCGCCAACACCGCCCTCGGCTACAACCTCGCTTCGATCTGTTTCAACGGCCCGGATGCGGAACTGACGAAAACGGAAAATGCGCAGCCCGGAATTTTTCTCGTGAGCTGGGTCGCGTTTCAATTGCTCAAGGAGCGCGTGCCCGGGCTGAAGTTTGATGCCACCGCCGGTTTGTCTCTCGGCGAATTCACCGCGCTGACCGCGGCGGGCGCGATGACTTTTGAAGACGGCCTGCGCGTGGTGCGGCAACGCGGGAAATTCATGCAGGAAGCCTGCGACGCCACGCGCGGCGGCATGGCGGCGGTGATTGGTTTGGACGAAGCGCCCACGCGCGAAGTCTGCGCCGAGGCGGGGGTGGTGCTGGCGAATTTGAATTGTCCCGGGCAGCTCGTGATTTCCGGCGAAACGGAAAAAATTTCCAAAGCGATTGAACTGGCAAAGGCGAAGGGTGCGAGGATGGTGAAGCCTCTCACCGTCGCCGGCGCGTATCACTCCCCCCTCATGGCCAGCGCGCAACCCAAACTCCAGGCGGAGCTCGCCAAAATTAAATTATCCGCCCCCACCGTTCCGGTGATTTCGAACGTGACCGCGCAACCACACGGGGCGCCAAATGAAATCAGTGCGCGCCTCGTCGAACAAGTGACTTCATCCGTGCTGTGGGAGAGCTCGATGCGCTATTTGCTGGCGCAGGGATTCACGCGCTTCATTGAGCTTGGGCCGGGCACCGCGCTGAGCGGCTTCATGAGACGCATTGACAGGAATGCGCAGATGTTAAATGTGGCGGATGTGGCGAGTCTGGAGGAAGCTTGTAAAGCATTGGGCTGAATCCCGAGTCGCGATCCAAAATCATTTCCGCCCGGGGTTCGATGGCCAGACTGAGACAACATCCGCTTTGCCGGATCGTCGCGTCTTGCCCCAGGTCCGCGGCCCCGATCAAATCCAGCCGGTAGCCGGCGGTCACCCGGACGGCATTTCGCGGCGAAATTTCCATCGAAAAACCCCCCGTGACGCTCACCGGCGCGGCCCACCACCCAAGCTTGCGCAGATGTTGGATCACCGCATCGCGCGCCTCCTGGTTTGGGGACAGGATGGTCAGCGATTCGCACCCGCCGGCGCCGGGAGGTTTCCAGGCGATAATCCCCGAAGGAACCGCTTTTTCGAGTTTTCGGATCATCGCCTTCGTGCGGGAGGTATAGACTCCGTCGGTCCATTGATCAAAGGTTCGCCGGAATTCATTCATTCCGTGCCCTAGATTCAGCAGATCGTGTCTTTTGAGGGCGCTGCCGGAAGCTTCCGCAAACCGGCTGATCTCGCGGACATAACACCGGCCAGCCTTCTGGTTCTGAAACAGCTTCTCCGGCACCGCCTTCGCGATTTGGCGCCCACCGTTCGGGTTGAAAGCCATGCACAAATATTGGCCGAGCCATTCTTCCGCGCCCAAAACTGGCTCCGGCATGACTCTCACCAGGTAGCTGTGCAACAACTGAATGCCGCCAAACACGATGGGATAAACTTCATTGGCGGCCACGGCCCGGCCATTGGCCATTCGCCGTTCAAATTTCAGCGCCTCTTTCGCCAGTTCCTCCGGAGTGGGAATGCGTCCATTCACCAAATAAAACCGGAGCGCCACTCGCAAGACTGTTTCATTACTGGAAGCGGAAAAACCCAGGCCGCCAATATCCGGCTGCCGAATACGAATTCTTATCACTCCAACGTTAAGCTTGGTCATAATTGTGGGTGTGTTTAAGGATTGCCGTCGCGGAATCATCGCAGGCCGATTGAACGATGGATTGACCCGCGGGACGGAGTGCAGTTTTGAAATTTCAAGAAGCCGGCTGTCGTCGGCGGCATCCCTCCGGCCCCGTTTGCCGGCCTGCCGATGCCCCTCCCTGTCCCGATGATTAAAACCTGCCCGCCGTTCCATTCTTGCCCGGGCTCATTAGTCGTCGGGAACTTCATTGCGCGTGTATCGTTGAGTTTTTTTTAATTGGTTGTCAAATGAAATGTGTTGATTTATTCATCAATCCATTAAGAATACGTTATTCTATTCTTATATAAACATGGAATCTTGAATTATGAAAAAACAACGCCTCGATGAAAAAGACGAGCGTCTGATGTTGATTGCCGTGGCTCAGCTCAGCAGCGAAGGCCGCACCCAAACGGAAATTGCCAGGACCCTGAACATCAGCCAGCCGCAGGTCTCCCGCTTTCTGAAAGCCGCCGTGGACCGCAAAATTCTGGGCGTGGCCCCTCCCCCTCCTTTGTTGGAAAAAAATATTTCTTTGGAAGAGAAAGAGCAGGCGCAGGCAAAGTACTTCGCCAGCGCGGAACTCCGGAACAAGCTTTATCCCCACATTCAAAACAAGAACATTTCCTTCGACGTCCGGGAGTTCGCCGGAGACGAGGACCAGTTCGCCCGCACCGCCGCGGCGCGGGTGCTTCAACTTTTCCGGCAAAGCCGGCGCATCGGCGTCATGTCCGGCAAAAACATGCACAAGCTCGTCGAAGGCATTAAATTTTTGACCGCTTCCTCGAACGCCCCGTTTCCTTACGCGGCCGAATGCATTCCCCTCTGCGGTGACCCCATTCATTTGATGAATCTCCGGCAGGTGGATTATTCCGCCTCCCATTTGGCGGCTTCCATCAACTACTGCCTCACCGAGAAACCGGCGACCGATCTCCCCTGCCTTACCGGTGTTCCCGCCTACGTTTCGCGGCGGCTTCAGGTTACCAAGGGGTTCAAAGAATTCTTAAATTCAATTCCCGGCTACGATCTCATCTTCGGATCGCAAAAGAAAGGCGGAGCCAGACCCAGGGTCGATCTCATTGATACCATTCTGACCGGAATAGGAATTGTCTCCACCAAGGAGGATGGTGAAAATATGACCTCTGCCTTTATCCGCGAGCGCATCGAACAAGAAGAAGCATCGGAAGAAAATCTCAATAAAATCGTGTTGGGAGACATCGGCGGCCTCCTCATTGAAAGAAACAAATCCGACCGGGAACGCGTGAACCGGTTGAACCGCGGATGGATTGGCATGCGGGAAGAACATTTTCACCAAGTCGCCGAAGGAGCCCACGAAAGCGGCTTTCCCGGAGTGATCGTGATTGCGTTCGGGCAGGAAAAAAAAGCTGACCTGGTGTTTGAAATCATCAAGCGGGGCCTCGTAAACCACCTTCTGGTCCATTCCGCCCTCTCGAAAAAACTCCAGGCTTTGGCCGCTCAAAGCAAAAGCTGAGGCGCGCCGCCACCCTGAAGACGCTTAAAAACTACTCCCGCGTCAGCCACGTCCACGCCTTCTGATACCATGCGTCCCGCGGAATTTCCTCCTCGTCTTCGCCACTACCGGACACCAGCGACACCCTCTCCAGTGCCTCCGGCTCCGGCGCCCTGGTTTTTTCGCGGCGGCACGTAATCCCGAGCGCCTGGCAAAAGCGCTCCCGTAAATTCTCAGGCATGTGCTCCGAGATCCGCAACTCGCCGTCATACGCGTCATTCCACAGGAACAGCAGGCGCCCCTCGCGATACGCTTTCAGGTGGTTGAACAAATCCGCCGCCGGCCGGCCCACCGCCAATTCGGCGAGGCTTTTGAGCAATTCGTCCGACACGGTGCAATGATACATTTGCGGGATGGGCGCCACCATTTCCTGCACCACCACCATGGCGTTCGTGGCGCGATGCTCCTCATACAATTTGGCCGCCGCCGGGGCGATTTTCGCTCCTTCAAAATAAAGAATGGAACCCGGCGGCAACAACTTCGACAGGTGCTTGAAAAAAAGCATCGGGTAATCCACACGGTCGATGACCCAATGAGACGGTGTATCGAGGTCGATGCCCCTGCGGTTAAAGTGATTTTGCGTTCTCATGCAGCCGCCTCAAATACAGCAGCCGCAACGCCAATTTCGGGCTTCAGTTCAAAATCTTTTAACGCAAAGACGCCCGGCTGCGACGGCGCAAAAGGTTGCGTCTTAGGTACTTTTCGCCTTTGCGTTTACACAGGCCGTCAATCGCGGCTCGTGGCGATCACCCCGACGCGATCCCGGAAAATAAAAGGAGAGCGCCCGCCTCGAGCGCTCCCCGTTCCCTTTTTTACCCCTAAATTGTCCCGCAACTCACGCCGCTGAAACGCTTCCATCACCAGCGCCCCGGAAAACATGCCCAGCCAGGAGATATTACGTTTGGTCATAGCTTCGACCCGTGTTTTTGGATTCGTTTGAGTTTTTCCCGTTACGTCAACCGACGAAGGCCTTTAAGCACTGGCCGTGCCATCAAATTGACGGCGCACAATGCGAAAAACCGATTTCGATAAAGGCTCGCTGATTCGATTTGAGTGGCAAAAAGCGCGACAAAAATCCTCCCGGGCTCTCTCCGGCGTGCAAATTTTTTGACATGAGCATGGGACGAGATGCGACCAGATCACGGTCGCCGTACAAAAAAGAGGAGCGCTCGCCTCGAACGCTCCTCTATCTCCCTTTTTTCCCTTAACGTCCCGGACTTACGTCGCCGGAGCGCCGCAGCCCGAGAAATCCACAAACTGCGCCGTGATCTGGTTCTGAGACGGCAAGTGATAATCAATCAGAATCACGGTCGCGAAACCAACGATGTGGTAGGCCGTGTTATCGCCCTGGCCGCGCGTCTGGTCCCAAACCGGCACGGTGATTTGAAAACCTGCCAGCGCATCCAGCGCCGCCCGCACGTGTTTGCCGTTGGAAACACCAACCTTGCCCAACACCCAATCACCCGCGAGCAACGTATGATCGCTGTTGTTGTCCGGATTGATGTAGGTGGCGCTGTCGCCCGGTTGTGTAAGGCTGTTGATGAGCGTCGGTTCATCCGGATCGCCGGTCCATGAGAGCCAGCCGAAATTTCCCGGCTGCGATCCGTTCCAGATATTGGTGAGAATCGTGCCCGGCACGGCGTTGCTTAACGTTTGCGCCGAGAGGGCAATCGGATAGATGGAGCAATTTTGCGCGTACGCAACGCCCGCATCGAGCAGTGCACACAAACCGAATAAGGAGACAATGCGTTTGATCACTTTTTCAGACAGGTTAGGTGGAATAGTTCCAGGTTCTTGTTACATCACGGACGCTGTGCTTTTAGCACTGGCCGTGCCATCGAATCGCTCGGCGTTCGTTGAAAAAAAGTCGGTTTCGTTAAAGCCTCGGAGAATTTTTTTCGAATGGCAAAAAGCGCGACAAAAAACTTCTCACGCGCTCCCCGGGTCGAAAAAATTTTGTGACACGAGTGTTGAAAATGGCGGCACTCGCCAGGAGCACAGGCTTCAGCCTGCTTCAATGCCATCCGTGCGAGAATTGGGAAACGATCTGGCGGCCTATTTCGCTAACGCTGAAGCGGCATGAATCCGTAACCAAGCAGTCAATACTTTGGGGGAGCGCAGCCGCCCCGGCTGCAGTTCGGCGCGCCCTCGCGCCGAACTCGGGGGCGTGAGAGGTCACTAAACGGTGGGATTGTTTCGAGCGCTCGTGTGAGCCGCAAGGGTGCGGCTCACTGCGCCCGAGACGGGCGCGCTCCCCTTTTCCAACTGCCTGGTTACGGCTGAAGGCCGCGCTTCGAGTGTGCGAATTTTTATGACCAGCAAAGCATCACCACGCCCGCCGTAAGCCCAAGCATACAACCGGCAACAACTTCGGGATACGTATGCCGCGACAAAGCCACGCGCGACCACGCCAGCACCGGAAGAAATAATCC
>Ga0335085_10001524_pt1 | contig 48269 bp, 38 predicted proteins | sample Lox_Sample_45_FD_206712 | JGI IMG/M metagenome (GOLD analysis project Ga0335085, IMG submission 206712) | Soil microbial communities from Loxahatchee National Wildlife Refuge, Florida, United States - Lox_Sample_4.5 | ecosystem: Environmental > Terrestrial > Soil > Wetlands | place: USA...
CTGCTGCGTTTCCTGGCCTTTGACACGGCTGGAGTCAGCCTCTGGTCATGCGCCTATACCGGACTCGGCTACGCCTTCACCCGAGACCTGGACCGTGCGGCCGCTTACGCCGCCAGGACGGGACAGCTTATAGCGGTCGTTGCAGTAGCTGGACTCTGTGTCTACCTCGGTCGCAAGCTGGCTCGGTGGTATCGCTTTCTACGCGAGTTTCGACTGGCACGGATCACACCAGAAGAGCTCAAGCGGAAGCTGGACGCCGGCGAACCGGTCTTCATTTTTGATTTGCAGGGTAGCCGGCGTCATTCGCGCCGCTGTAAGGGCATCCCCAGTGCGGTTCGCATCGATCCTCGTAGGCTTGAACGTTACGGAGCCTATGACAGAAAAACGCCGGCCCCTCTCCCTCGCGACCGTGAGGTGGTCCTTTACTGCGCTACTCCGCATGAGTTCGCGAGCGCCCGCGTGGCTCTGGCCATGCGGGGGCGGGGGTTCCGCCGCGTTCGACCGCTCGCAGGAGGGCTTCGGGCCTGGCAGGAACGGGGGTTCCCTGTGGCCCAGGATTTACCTCTTTGGATGCCGAAATTAGTCGAAGAGCGGAACACTAACGGCATAACCGCTCACGACCCGGCTAACGTTCACAGGGATCTTTCCGTGGACCGCGCTGCCGAGCGCTAAGCTAAGAGATAGCAAGCTAGCTTCCTTTACGCGATGAGAGCAGCTATATAGCAGGGATCACGCTTGGACGTAGCGGCGGACAGATAATTTAGACTAGCTGCCGGCCTGGGGTGTCGTCGCAACGATTTGGATGCGATGCCCGTGGTTGCAGGCGATGGCAGCGGCAAACTCGTGGGAACCTTCACGCGTCTCAATGCGACTTACCACATTGCGAAAACGACAAATCAGGAGGCAGGGGTTCACACCTTCTGCACACTCCTAATGCGGCCAAGTGCTTGCATGTGGGCAGTAGAACCGCCCGCAAGAAAGCAGAATGAGTTTCGGTGTTCGACCTTGAGTCTCAGATTCAACAACTTGCAAAACGCAAACGACTTGGCATGTGATCTGCATTACTCGTGACCGCTGCGCGACACCATGAGGCAGTTGAATTCAAGACGGAAAGGGACACAGGGGCGTAGCGATGCCAAAGATGTGCCCGTGATTATGAGGCCGAAGCATCTGTTGCCGGCCCTTACGATGTTTGCCATCGCAGGTCCAACGGTACTGCTGGGACAACAACACGCTTTGCCAGGGGACACGGAAGCTCCACTGCTCACGCTCGATGATGCAGTTTCTGTCGCGCTCAAGAACAACCTGCTAGTAACGGACTCAGGTCTGGAAGCACAAAAGCATGACTTCCGCGTGAGCACGATTCGCAGCCGGTGGCTACCTCAGTGTCAATTTGCCGTTCTTGGCGGCATCTTATTGCGACCGTGTGGCTTCACTTTCCCGGCCGGCGTGTTCGGCACCTATAAGGAACAGTGCGCAGGAACCTGGCAGAGAGGGTCATTGACGGAGAATGTAGATGAGCGCTACGTGGACGCATTCGAGAGACTGCTGGAAGGCGATAGTTGCGTCACCACGAACGAGGTCCAAGGGACATGAGTTCGCGGACAACCGCGTTGCCGCCTGAGCCTAACGCCGGGGAGGCCGCCGGCTGGATTTTGTGAGTGAGACCTGGACAAGCTTGCCGTCCCCGAAGTCGTGAAGGATCTCGTGTCGACCAGGCGGTGGAGGCGAGCAAAGCGAGAAGAGAAGAACAAGCAAGAGAACGACAGCAGTCCATGAGGCGTGTCATTCGTGCGGCTCGCGGGCGTTGATTTGAGTCGAAAAAATTCGCCCCCGGCTGGGTGTGAAGGGTCATTGACCCAGGAAGGAAAATTGAATCATGGCCACCGCTACTCCGGTTCCCGAGCGTCTTCACTCTGACGGGAGCATTTCCGCGTACGGGCCGGCTCGCTCGACCATCAAGGGCACGCCACTGTCCCCTGAGGAGCTGCGCAAGACTGACGCCTACTGGCGTGCCAGCCTCTACCTCTCCCTGGGGATGTTGTATCTCAAGGACAACCCCTTGCTACGTGAGCCCCTGAAACTAGAGCATACGAAGCCGCGGCTACTCGGCCACTGGGGCTCGGACGCTGGCCAGAGTTTCACCTACACACACTTTAACCGCCTGATCAACAAGTACGATCTGAACGCCATCTTCATCTCCGGCCCCGGACATGGGGCCCCGGCCGTTTTGTCCCAAGGCTACCTCGAGGGGACATACTCCGAGGTCTACCCGGACAAGAGTGAAGACGTAGCAGGAATGCGGCGCTTCTTCAAGCAGTTCTCGTTTCCTGGCGGCGTCGGAAGCCACGCCACCCCTGAAACGCCTGGCAGTATCCACGAGGGAGGCGAGCTGGGCTACAGCGTCTCGCACGCCTTCGGGACAGTCTTCGACCATCCAGACTTGATCACTCTCGTGATGGTGGGCGACGGCGAGTCTGAAACCGGCCCCTTGGCCACTAGCTGGCACAGCAACAAGTTCCTCAACCCGATCAACGACGGGGCCGTGCTGCCGGTGCTGCACCTCAACGGGTACAAGATTAATAACCCTACTGTTCTGGCTCGAATCAGCCATGAAGAACTGGAAGCTTTGTTCGTCGGTTACGGGTACACGCCCTACTTTGTAGAGGGCAGCGATCACGAGAGCATGCACCAGGCAATGGCCGCCACCCTGGAACACTGCGTTACGGAGATCCGCAAGATCCAGGAGGAGGCGCGGCGAACTGGCAAGGCCTTCCGACCGCGCTGGCCCATGATCATCCTCCGCAGCCCCAAAGGCTGGACGGCCCCGCGGGAGGTGGACGGGCACTACCTGGAGGGCTTCTGGCGGGCGCACCAGATCCCGCTAACCGACATCGCCACGAACCCCAGCCACCTGAAAGCGCTGGAAACCTGGATGCACAGCTACAAGCCGGAGGAGCTTTTTGACGAACAGGGGCGGCTGATTCCCGAGTTGAAGGCCTTGGCCCCCAAAGGGCCGCGCCGCATGAGCGCTAACCCGGTCGCTAATGGCGGTTTGTTGCGGCGGCCTCTCGACTTGCCCGATTTCCGTAATTCCGCCGTCCAGGTCAAGAAGCCTGGCGCTACGCTGGCGGGCAACGTCCCTACACTTGGCATATTTCTCCGGGAAGTTATGCGGCTGAACATGCACAACTTCCGTGTCGTCGGGCCGGACGAAACTCAGTCCAACAAGCTCGAGGCCCTCTACGATGTTGGCAAGAAAGTCTGGCTGGGAGACTACTTCCCGGAGGACGCCGACGGCGGCGAGATGGCCCCAAATGGCCGCGTGATGGAGATGCTCAGCGAGCACACGGTGGAAGGATGGCTGGAGGGTTACCTTCTGAGCGGCCGGCACGGCTTCATCAACAGCTATGAGCCGTTCATCCATGTCATCGATTCCATGTTCAACCAGCACGCCAAGTGGTTGGAGAAGTGTAACGAGCTGCCCTGGCGGGCCAAGGTCTCCTCGCTCAACCTGTTGATCACCGCGCTGGTCTGGCGGCAGGACCACAACGGTTTCACGCACCAGGACCCTGGATTCCTCGATGTAGTTGCCAACAAAAGTCCCGAAGTGGTGCGCATTTACTTACCTCCTGACGGCAACTGCCTGTTGTCGATTGCCGACCATTGCCTGCGCAGCGTCAACTACGTCAACGTCATCGTCGCGGACAAGCAGGTGCACCTGCAGTACCTGGATATGGACTCCGCTATCGTCCACTGCACTAAGGGTGCCGGTATCTGGGACTGGGCTAGTAACGACCAAGGCGCCGAGCCCGACGTGGTCATGGCAAGCTGCGGAGACCTTCCGACCATGGAGTCCCTAGCGGCCGCCGCCCTCCTTCGCCAGCACCTGCCCGACGTGAAGGTCCGGTTCGTAAACGTCGTGGACCTGTTCAAGCTCGTGCCGTGCACCGAGCACCCGCACGGCATGACGGATCGCGAGTTCGAGGCCCTCTTCACGCCGGACAAGCCCGTAATTTTCAACTTTCACTCCTATCCGTGGCTGATCCACCGGCTTACATACCGCCGGCCCAGCCAGCACAACATTCACGTGCGCGGCTACAAGGAAATGGGCAACATCAACACGCCGCTGGAACTGGCCATTCGCAACCAGACCGACCGCTTCAGTCTGGCCATTGACGCCATCGATCGTATGCCCCGTTTCCACGCCACGGGATCCAGTGTTCGCGAGGCCTTACGCAACGAGCAGATCGCATGCCAAAACCACGCCTATGAATTCGGCCTGGATCGATCCGAGATCACGGACTGGAAGTGGCCATTCTAGTTGAGGGCTGGCGGGACGGCGGGCGAAGCTTCTTGGGCCTGGCCCTCCCGCCGATGAGGTCGGGCGGCGCACTGCTCCTGACAAACCGCGACGACTTCCTTGAGATTTGCAGATCATAAGAAAAGGATAGAGGCCGGCGCCCAGGGAAACAATTGCAATGCTCAAGCGCGAACACACACATGATCGATATGCCCAACGTAGGGCTTATCCCCTGGCTGTAAAGGATAGCCTATGCCCGCAACCAAAAGCAGATTCTTCGCTCCGCTGCTCCCGCGTCTGCGGGATCAGAATGACAGCAACCTTAAAATGTCCTCCAGACCGCAGCGAAGGATCTGCTTTTCTTCGCGGCCCGCGAAGAAATTGGAGATTGGTGCCACATAGGGCCAGGAGCCTGTTCAAACTGAAAGGCGCATTGCCACTGGTGTTCTTTACTGTGCTTGTCGGTCTTAGCGCTGACTTGACATTTGCGGCGGGCGCCCCACCTGGAGTTGCTTCATCAATGGCGGCCAGCGCTGTGGCCAGCCGAAGCGTTGCCGAACCGAGGGTCCTGCTGGCGACCCCAGAAGAGGACCACGGCCTCTCGCAGAAGGCCGTCCCGATCACCCGCGTCTTCGGCTTCCCGATCACCAATTCCATGCTGGTCAGCTGGATCGTAGCCCTGGCCCTGATCATTTTTGCTCAGCTTGCTACGCGGGACATGAAGCAGGTACCTGAAGGAGCCCAGAATTTCCTTGAATGGCTTGTTGAGAGTCTGTACAGATTTCTGGAAAGCGTCGTAGGCGGGCATCTGGTCAAAAAGACCTTCTGGTTTTTCGCGACCATCTTCATCTTCATTCTCGCCGCAAATTGGCTGGCCCTCATTCCCGGAGTGGGATCGGTAGGGTGGGGTCATCAGACCTCCGGTGGGTTCAAGATCGACGAACCCTGGCTGCGCGGCGCCAACGCTGACGTCAACATGACGTTCGCCATGGCCCTGGTCTTTTTCGCTTGCTGGATCATCTGGGGCCTTCAGGAAGTTGGTCCGATAGGATTGCTTAAGGAGCTTTTTGCGCCGAAGGGTCAGAGCACCGGCTTGCTAAAGGTGCTTATGGTGTTCGTGTTTTTCGCGGCCGGCTGTCTGGAGATCGTCTCGATTTTGTTCCGGCCGGTCTCCCTGAGTTTCCGCCTCTATGGCAACATCTTCGCCGGCGAGAACATGTTGGAAGCCATGTCCCGATTGCTCCCGGGATTCGGTTGGTTAGTGCCGATTCCATTTTACTTCCTGGAACTGCTGATGGGCCTTGTCCAGGCAATGGTCTTCATGTTGTTGACCGCTGTCTTCACGCTGCTGATTTGCCAGCAAGAAGAAGGGCCCGCACCCGCGCGTGATTGAATCACAGACTTCGACGGCTTGACCGCGTTCAATGGCGGGGGCTGGCGAGAAAGGCAAAATAGAATCTATGACCGGAGATTTGACCGTTGGGCTGGCGGCGTTTGGCTCAGCCATCGCTGTGGGGTTTGATCGGCATGAAAGCTTCGGACGCGGTGGGACGCAATCCCGACGCTTCCACAAAGGTTTTGGTCCAGTCCATTCTGGCCATCGCCTTCGCTGAAGCGATCATGTTCTACGCTCTGTTTCTCGCGAAATAGGGAGAAAGCCTCGGGCGCAAAGCCAAGGACGGGATGCGCCCGCACCAAGTAGGTGCAGATTATGAATAGTCTAGCTTTGCTGTTGCAAGTGGGACCTGGTGGGCAGGTTGAGAACATCACTAGGACGTTCGGCGTGGACTGGTCTCACCTAGTCGCGCAGATTATCAGCTTTTGCATCGTCTGTGCTCTCCTCTACCGATTTGCCTATCGGCCCATTCTGAAGATCTTGGAGGAGCGGCGTCGTCAGATCGAACTAGGCCAGGCTAACGCAGAGAAGATGAAAGCTGAGCTGGCCAAGACCGAGGCCCAGCGTCAGAGAGTGATGATGCAGACCAATGCCCAAGCGAACCGGCTGATCGAGGAAGCCCGCGCCGCGGCCGCCCAAGTGTCAAAGCAGGAAATCCAAAAGGCGATGGCTGCCGCCGAACAGATCATCGTCAAGTCTCGCGAGGCCGCGGCGCAGGACTACGCTCGCATGCTCGCCGGACTCAAGCGCGAGATAGGCCGGTTGGTGGCGCAGACCGCCGCGACCGTTACGGGTAAGATTCTGACGCCGGAAGATCAGCGGCGTTTGAGCGAGGAGACGACCAAGCAGTTGACAGTATAGCGGTCGCCCACCAGGAAACCAGGATGAAGACGAACAAGCAACTCCGGCGCGAGGCCATGCAGCTTTATCGGCTGTCTCTGGTCGATGGAACCGTGGATGAGGGGCGCGTCCGGCAAGCAGTGCAGCAGATCATCGGCGGAAAACGCCGTGGATACTTCGCCCTTCTCGCGCACTTTCGGCGCTTGCTGAAACTGGACCGCGACCGCCATACCGCCGAAGTCGCTACCGCTATGCCGTTGCCCGAAGACTTACGGAACAGCGTCCAAGCCGGCCTGAAAAGTGTCTACGGTTCGCGGATTAACATTCTGTTCGCGCAACGCACAGAGTTGATCGGGGGAATGCGTATTAAGGTGGGGAGCGATGTCTACGACGGCAGCGTGCAGGCCGGGCTGGCTGCGCTGGAGAGAAGCTTCTGAGTCAGGTGCGCAGCGCGGCGTTCGGCCTCTACCTGCGGGGCTTTCATGTTAAGCGACGTATCTGCTTCTGCTGCAGGCCCTTTGGAAAAGCAGATTACTCGCTGCGCTCGGAATGACAGTTTCGAATCTTCGCGCGACGCGAAGTGCAATGAGTAGATTGGGGTGAAAGATACATGGCTGACCTACTCCAGGAACTTGAAGCTCAAATCGTTGGAGCCAGAGCCACGACGGCGAAACAGAACGTGGGCGTCATCCGCGAGATTGGTGACGGCGTGGCCCGAGTCGAAGGTCTTACAGATGCCATGCTCAACGAGATGCTCGACCTCGGCCACGGCATCACGGGGCTGGCGTTAGACCTCGACGAGACGGAGGTCGGAGTGATCGTTCTGGGCGACTACACCCAACTTCAGGAGGGGCAAGCTGTTGCAGGTTCCCGTCGGCAAGGGCCTGCTGGGACGGGTCGTGAATACGCTCGGAGAGCCGCTGGATGGCCAAGGACCCGTGAAGAGCGAACTGGATTATCCGGTTGAAAAAATCGCCCCCGGCATCATCCGGCGCCGGCCGGTCAACCAGCCGGTGCAAACGGGCATCATGGCCATTGACGCGATGATTCCGATCGGCCGCGGTCAGCGCGAATTGATTATCGGCGATCGATCGACGGGCAAGACCACCATTTGTATCGACACGGTCATCAGCCAGGCGCGCCTCAACAAAGCAGCCGAGGCAGCCGACGACAAGGATTATCGCCCGCTTTATTGCATCTACGTCGCCATTGGTCAGAAACAATCCACCATCGCGCGGATCATTGCCACTCTTGAAGGGGCCGGGGCAATGCCCTACACCATTGTGCTTGCCTCGCCGGCTTCCGATTCTGCTACCGGTCAATATCTAGCGCCATTTGCGGGTGCGGCGATGGGCGAGTGGTTCATGGATAATGGCATGGACGCTCGGGGAAGGTGTGATGGGCCGGATGTTCGATGTCACCGGGAATCCGGTGGATGAGCGTGGGCCGGTTCATGCGGAAAAGTTCTATCCGATCCATCGCCCGCCTCCAGCGCTCGCGGACCAATCGACTTCTCCGCAGGTGCTTCCCACCGGCATCAAGGTCATTGATTTGATCTGCCCTTTCTTGAAGGGTGGCAAAGTGGGGGCGTTCGGCGGCGCGGGCGTGGGCAAGACGGTCGTCATCATGGAGCTGATTCATAATATAGCTAAGCTCCATGGCGGCGTGTCCGTCTTTGCCGGTGTCGGCGAGCGGACCCGGGAAGGCAACGATCTTTATGAGCAGATGTGCCAAGCAGGGGTCATCAAGCAGGACAACTTGGGCGAGTCCAAAATCGCCCTCGTGTATGGCCAGATGAACGAACCGCCGGGCGCCCGCCTACGCGTGGCCCTGTCCGGTCTCGCCGTCACCGAATACTTCCGCGACGAAAAGAACCAGGATGTGCTGCTCTTCATTGACAACATTTTCCGATTTTCTCAGGCGGGTTCCGAGGTTTCGGCTCTACTGGGCCGCACCGCTAGCGCCGTCGGCTACCAGCCAACCCTCGCCGCTGAGATGGGGGCCCTTCAGGAGCGCATTACCTCTACCAAGAAAGGCTCGATAACTTCCTTCCAGGCCGTCTACGTTCCCGCTGACGACCTGACGGACCCGGCCCCGGCCACCACATTCGCGCACTTGGATGCGACCATCGTATTGGACCGTGCGATCGCCGAATTGGGTATTTATCCGGCGGTGGATCCCCTGGCCTCGACCTCCCGTGCTCTCGCACCGGAAATCGTTGGCGAGGAGCACTACGAAGTAGCGCGTAGAGTGCAGAAGGTGCTTCAGCGCTACAAAGACTTACAGGATATCATTGCCATTCTGGGCACGGATGAGCTCTCACCGGAGGACAAGCTAACCGTGTTACGAGCGCGCAAGATTCAGCGCTTTCTCAGCCAGCCGTTCAGCGTCGCGCAAGTGTTTACCGGCCATGAGGGCAAGCAGGTTCCCGTGGCTGAAACGGTTCGTGGCTTCAAGGAGATCCTGGAGGGCACACACGACGAAGTACCGGAAGGGAACTTCTACATGAAGGGCCCAATCGAGGAAATCAAATAGAGTTGAGACTTGAGGGCTGAAAGCTTGTGTGAAAACCGCCATTGCATTGATTCTTGTGGAGGCGCCTTATAGAGCGGCAGTTTGCATTCAAACAAAATGCCCGCCTCTAGCCTTAGTCTAGAGGCGTCCTTGACAAGAACCAAGCCGAGTTTTCAAGCAGACTCTGGAGCCCTCACCAGGGGACACACAGGCATGGCCAATACGATAAAACTGGAAATTGTGACGCCGCAAGGCACAGCTTACTCTGAAGACGTGGAGATCGTCACGCTGCCGGGTGTGGAGGGCCAGATGGGGGTTCTTCCTCACCATGTCCGGCTGATGACACAATTGGTACCGGGCGAAATAATTGTACGCAAAAACGGGCAGGATCACTTTCTGGCTGCTGGCGAGGGGCTCATCGACGTCACGAGCGACCGTGTCGCTATCGTGACAGAAATGGCGATTGCGGCCGAGAGCATCGACGAAGCAAGGGTCGAGGAAGCGCGTCAACGCGCCGCCGCCCGCCTGCGCGAAAAGATCTCTTCCGAAGAGGTCGCTACCGTCAACGCCTCTTTGGCTCGCTTACTGGCACAATTGCGAGTCAAGCACCGCCATCGCAAGTCACCGGAGCCGTGAAGCTGGCCTCGAGCCGGGTCACCAGCTGGCCACTATGTCGCCTTGACCAGATCCACAATGCGCATTTGAAATCTCAATGAAACGGGCCGAAGTCAAAGAGGGACAAAACTGAAGTATCGACAACCATTGACAGCCTTAAGAGCGCGTCGAAACGCTCGGAATTCTCTCCTTCGGCCGTGAAGCCACAAGATAGGCGGGAGTCTAAATGTACGAAGCTAACCAGCGGCTGTAGATGCCAGTATCAAAGAAGATCTTCCCGCGTTGGCACGCGATGATCAAGCGCGGCCGCCTCAATGTGCCCGTGATTGGTGTGGCGAAACCTGGTTGGAATCTCGATCAGCTTCGAGCGCGGGCGTACGACAGCCTCGAGACACACGCCCGAGTCAATGCTGCGGTTTTCGAGAGGCTGTGCAGCCTGTTGCGTTCGTCGACGGCAACTGCCAGGTCCTCGCTACCTTCAAGGCGATTCGTAGAGAGCTCGGCTCCGCGCAGCGGCCTACCTGCTCTACACCCCGCTGAAGCGCAAGATGCCCATGTGCACGTTGATTGATGCTTTTCCCGGCGCCATGCCTCCGCTGATCGGACAGGCCGCGACATCGAGGAGGCTGAGCTTGCAGCCAAGCGTGCTTTATGCCGTGCTCTTCCTCTGGAAATGCCCTCTTCATGGCGATCGCCTGGATGTGTCGGGAGAACTATGCTCGGACGGGGCTACTTGGTACTGTTTTTTGGGGAACAACGAGGACCCTTCATCGCTTGGCAAAGCGTAGCGCCGGCTCTTACCCTGATATCCCTCAGCCTGGCTCCGAGCCTACCGGGCCATGCCAGTCCCATTTATTTCGTGGGAGCTTTGCTACTCAGCTCCAGCTTTCTCTATTACGCAGCCAAATTGGCTCTGCTAGATCGAATGCTGCGCGCGCCGGCTCCCTTTTTGTGTCGATTATCCATTCCTCTCTGCTATTTGTTCTGATGATGCTAGATAAGATCTAGTTCAAATCACTGCGACCAGGGCTTGCCCACATGTAGGCACTTGCCCGCGGGTGGGCACATTCTGCGGTCAACATCAAGGGCCCTCATGGAACGACGCCAAGACAGCAAGGATCTCAACCCAGGTGGTAACCCACGCTCGGTAAGTGGCTTAAAGTGACCTAAGCACCCGCTAAATTCTAAGGTTCGAGAATCTCATAGGTTCGGCCGCCGACCTGCAAATGCTTACCCGCGCGACGAATGATCCGTCACGCGAGATTATACATGACCAATGAACTTCATGCTCTCTATCTGGCTCGGCATGGTGAGACCGCATGGAGTCTTACGGGACAACATACGGGGCTTACTGATCTGCCGCTGACCGAACGCGGCGAGCGGAACGCCCGGGCGCTCGGAGAGCGACTCGACGGACTGAAATTTGCTAAGGTCTTCACCAGCCCCTTGCAGCGTGCGCGCCGGACTTGTGAGCTGGCTGGTTTCCGAGAGGCGGTCGAAGTCGATCGCGATCTCGTCGAATGGAACTACGGCGATTATGAGGGCAGGCGCACTTTTCAGATTCATGCCGAGCGGCCGGACTGGGAACTGTTTCGGAACGGCTACCCTGGAGGTGAATCGCCCGAGCAGGTCGGCGCCAGGGCTGACGACGTCGTGAGCCGCGTCCGCGCTCTCGAGGGCGACGTGCTCCTCTTCTCAAGTGGACATTTCCTCCGAGTGCTTGCCGCGCGCTGGCTCGGCCTGGAACCTTCAGCCGGCAGGTACTTCCTGCTAAGCACGGCTAGCCTGAGTGCTCTCGGTTATGAACACAACCGATGCCAGCCGGTCATTCGACTTTGGGACGACACCCTCCATGTGGGTGCGTCACCTGTTGTAAGTGCGTGTCGAACCCAGTGAAGTCCGCGCCCGGTATTCAAACATGCTGTCGTGGGAGCGGCTAATCACCTTCCCCCACAGGCGGGTTTCAGAAAGGATCTTTTGATGAGTAGAACCCGAATCACGGACTCTGCGATCTCAGGCGGATCCGAGATGATGTCCAGACTTCGCCATCAATACGGGTGCGGCCCTATCGAGTTCGCAGGCACGGATGAGGCCTTGTATGAGCGCCACCTCCTGTTCGACAACGTCGTCGATCCGGCTGCAGCCGGTCTGCGTGAGCGCTTTGAGGCTATCGCGCATTCTGTCCGGGACGTCCTCTCGCAGCGCTGGATAAGGACCGAGAACGCCTACGCACGGGGAAACCCCAAACGTATCTATTACCTGTCGATGGAATTTCTCATTGGCCGCTCGCTCGCTAACAACGTTGCGAATCTCTTGCTGGATCCGTTTGCGAAGCAACTCGTTAAAGAGAAGAATCTCGACTGGCTGGGGTTGCTCGAGGAGGAACCCGATGCAGGGTTGGGTAACGGCGGACTCGGGCGCCTGGCGGCTTGTTTCCTCGACTCGATGGCGACGATGCAGCTCCCGGCCATGGGTTACGGACTGCGGTACGAATACGGGATGTTCAAGCAGGCGATCCGTGATGGCTGGCAGCAGGAACAGCCGGACAACTGGTTGCGTCGCCAGGACCCCTGGGAAGTTCCACGCCTGGATGCCAAGGTTGAAGTCAAGTTGAATTGCTCCTTCCAAGTGTCCAGCGGGAGCCTGTCTGTGATGCCCGGCAAGCCGTCCACCCTGATCGGTATCCCTTACGATCGGCCTGTGGTCGGTTACGGCGGCAAGACCATTAACACGCTTCGCCTTTGGGCCGCTAACGCATCCGATTACTTCGATTTTCAGGCGTTCAGCCACGGAGCCTTCGTCAGCGCAGTAGCTGAGACGCTCGAAGCCGAGTCGCTCACGCGAGTGCTCTACCCCGATGATTCGACCAGCATGGGGCAGGGTCTGCGCTTCGTGCAGGAGTATTTCCTGGTCGCCTGCTCGCTGGCCGATCTTATTCGGCGCTTCCGGCAAAGCAATGCCGATTGGAATGAGCTGCCTGCCAAGATCGCCATCCAGCTCAACGACACGCACCCGACACTGGCGGTTCCCGAGTTGATGCGGATTCTGCTGGACGAGGCGGGCCTCGGATGGGATAAGGCTTGGGAGCTCACACAAAGGACTTTGGGGTACACGAATCACACGCTGCTGCCCGAAGCCCTGGAGAAATGGCCCCTCGCCTGGTTCGAAGACATGCTGCCGCGTCACCTCGAGATCATCTACGAGATCAACCGGCGCCTCCTCGATTCAGTCAGAACACGGTTCCCCGGAGACGAGGGCCGCGTGCAGCGCGTGAGCTTGATCGAAGAAGGTCCGGCCAAGCACGTCCGCATGGCCAACCTGGCCATCGTCGGCTCACACAGCACCAACGGCGTAGCCGCGATTCATTCCGAGCTGTTGCGCACCACCACGGTCAAGGACCTGGCCGAGATGTTTCCGGATCGTTTCAGCAACAAGACGAATGGCGTCACGCCCCGCCGCTGGTTATTGCTCGCCAACCCGGGGCTCGCTCGTGTAATCACCGAGGCGATTGGTGACGCCTGGATCACAGATCTCGGCGAACTGCGCCGACTGAATCGTTTTGCCGAGAATAAGAGCTTTCGCGACGGCTTCAGCAAAGCCAAACGTAAAGCTAAATCTCAGTTTACTACGTGGCTCAAATTGACATGCGGCCAGACAGTTGACCCGGACACGATCTTTGATTGCCAGATCAAGCGCATCCACGAATATAAGCGGCAACTGCTGAATGCTCTGCGCATCGTGGTGCTTTACAACCGCCTGAGGGAGAATTCTAATCTCGAAATGGCGCCGCGGACCTTCTTTTTCGGCGGCAAAGCGGCACCCGCGTATCAGCTCGCCAAACTTATCATCAAGTTCATCGAGAACCTGGCTAAAACCATCGACGGTGACCCGGCGATGCAAGGCCGGCTGAAGGTTCTGTTCCTGCCCGAGTACGACGTTTCACTCGCCGAACGGCTGATTCCTGCGAGCGATGTCTCGAACCAGATCTCGACGGCTGGCTACGAAGCCAGTGGAACAAGCAACATGAAATTCATGATGAACGGCGCCTTAACGATTGGCACGCGAGATGGCGCGACCATCGAGATGGCGCAGGAGGCTGGGGAGGGGAATTTCTTTCTCTTCGGTCTGACGGCGGAACAGGTGGCCGGCAGCCGTGGATCGTATAACCCGCAGTGGCACTACGATAACGAGCCGGAGACCCGCGCAGCCTTGGACTTGATCTCCTCCAATCATTTCAGCCGCAACGAACCCGGTGTCTTTGCTCCGTTATGCGATACGCTGCTGAGACACGGAGACCATTACATGCACCTGGCGGACCTGAAGTCCTACCTCGAGGCAGATCAGCGGCTGCGAGATTTGTATGCCGACTCCCATGAATGGGCGCGCAAGGCCATTCTAAATGTGGCGGGCTCAGGAAAGTTCTCGAGCGACCGTACGATTGCCGAGTACGCGGCCGACATTTGGGAGGTGAAGCCGTGTCCAGTCCTCTAGGTATTCGGTCGATCGCGAGTGAACAGAAGAGCTACGAGAAGATCTCTCCGCTTGCCGGCCAGCCCGCGCCCAAGGAGATGCTCATCGACGTGGCCCGGCTTGAGCGTGAGTATTTTGAGCGCCGGCCTGACCTCGGTGACCCCAACCAGATGGTAAGGTTCGGGACCAGCGGACATCGAGGTTCCCCGCTACGAGGCACGTTCACCGAAGCTCACATCCTGGCCATCACGCAGGCGATCGTTGACTACCGGCGGAGCCAAGGCACTGACGGCCCGCTCTACATGGGCAAGGACACCCACGCCTTGTCGGGTCCGGCCCAGCGCACGGCTCTCGAGGTGTTGGCGGCCAATAACGTTGAAACCGTAATTCAACGAAGCGACGGTGTGACGCCAACGCCTGTCATCTCACGCGCCATCTTGGTTTACAACCGCGACCGAAAGCAGCACCTCGCGGACGGCATCGTCATCACGCCCTCGCACAATCCCCCGGAGGACGGCGGGTTCAAGTACAACCCGCCTAACGGAGGACCGGCCGATACGGACGTGACGCGGTGGGTCGAGAACCGGGCCAACGAGCTGCTGCAAGGCGGCAACGCGGGTGTAAAGCGTATCCCGTTTCAGGCAGCTATCAAGGCCGCGAGCAGTCACCAGGAAGACTTCGTCGTACCTTACGTCCGCGATTTGGGAAACGTGGTGGACATGGACGCCATCCGAGGCGCTGGCCTTAAGCTGTGCGTGGACCCACTGGGCGGCGCTGCACGGTCCTACTGGGACCCCATCAACGCCGCCTACCACTTAGATATCGTAGTGGTCAACCCGACGATCGACCCGACCTTTTCGTTCATGACAGTGGATCACGACGGCCAGATTCGCATGGACTGCTCCAGCCCCTACGCCATGGCCCGGCTTGTCGGCCTCAAGGACCAGTATCGCCTAGCCTTCGCCAATGATCCGGACTCGGACCGGCACGGGATCGTCACGCCCTCAGCGGGGTTAATGAACCCCAATCACTATCTGGCCGTGGCCATCCGCTATCTGCTTACGCACCGGCCTCAGTGGCCCGCACACGCCGCAGTCGGCAAGACGCTGGTCTCGAGCGGCATGATCGATCGGGTGGTGCACAAGCTCAACCGGCGGCTGTGCGAGGTTCCCGTGGGTTTCAAGTGGTTCGTTCCGGGCCTATTTGACGGCTCCTACTGCTTCGGCGGCGAAGAGAGCGCCGGGGCAAGCTTTCTGCGGCGTGACGGCACTGTATGGAGCACCGACAAAGACGGCCCCATCATGGACCTTCTGGCGGCAGAGATCACAGCTCGTACGGGTAGGGATCCGGGCGAGCATTACCGGGAGCTGACGAGAGAGTTCGGCACACCGTACTATACCCGCATCGACGCACCAGCGACCCCGGAACAGAAGGAGCGGTTGGAGCAACTGTCGCCCGAAGCCGTGAAGGAGTCGAGCCTGGCCGGCGAGCCGATCATCGCCAAATTGACCCGTGCCCCAGGGAACGACGCCTCCATCAGCGGCTTGAAAGTCGTAGCCGCGGACGGCTGGTTTGCGGCCCGGCCGTCGGGCACCGAGAACATTTACAAGATCTACGCGGAAAGCTTCAAAAGCAAATCGCATCTGGACGCGATTGTGACCGAGGCTGAGGAAATTGTGAACAACGCCCGGAACTCGCTAGGTCCATTCGGCGCGGGTGCGGAAGGACGTCGATGAACCTTGAGAGGCGCCTATTAAGCGTTCCGCCTTTTGCACCGGGATACCGGGCTTCTGGTTTGCTGCTTCACGTGACGTCGCTGCCCTCGCCTTACGGCATTGGCGATGTGGGCCCGGCTGCCTTGTCGTGGGTCGACCGCCTTCACGATGCTGGCCAAAGCTGGTGGCAGGCCCTGCCGCTGGGTCCTACGGGATATGGCAACTCACCGTATCAATCCTTATCGTCGTTTGCCGGGAACGGACTTCTTATCAGTCCGGACTGGCTCATCGAGGACGAACTCTTGCGAACGAGCGACTGCCAGATCCACTCGTTTCCTCAAAATGAAATCGACTATAAGGCCGTTATATCTTTCAAACACCGGTTGCTCGAACTCGCGTGGAATAATTTCAGCGCTGGAGCGCGCTCAGATCTGCGTGCTGCCTACCAGCAGTTCTGCGATGACCAGGCGGACTGGCTCGAGGACTACGCGGTCTTCCGGGCTTTAAAAGCCAGGTTCGACGGCGCGTATTATCTTGAATGGCCGCGAGAGTTGGTCCGGCGCGACCCGGCTGCGCTCGGCCGAGCCCGGCGCGAGCTCGCGGATCAGATTGAGCAGGTCCGCTTCGCGCAATTTCTGTTGTTCCGCCAAGGCGAGCGTCTGAAAGCACACGCCCACAGCAAAGGCGTGCGCTTGATCGGCGACCTGCCCTTCTTCGTCTCACCCGACTCTAGCGACGTCTGGTCGAACCCTGAGCTCTTCCTGCTGGACGAGCAACGCCGGCCGCGCTTTGCTGCCGGCGTACCTCCCGATCACTTCAGCGTCCGGGGGCAGCTCTGGGGCAACCCGGTCTATGACTGGGATGCTCTTCGACAGTCCGGTTATCGTTGGTGCATCTCTCGGTTGCGGTCGTTGCTGGCCCGCGTGGACCTGATTCGCCTTGACCATTTCCGCGGGTTCGTGGCCGCCTGGCATGTTTCGGCCGGAGCACCGACAGCACAATCAGGAAACTGGGTCCCTGGTCCTGGCGGGGATTTCTTACGGGCCGTCGAGAGGGACTTGGGCGGTCTGCCATTTATCGTCGAGGATTTGGGGCTAATCACACCCGACGTGCATGCGCTGCGAGATCAGTTTCAGCTTCCGGGAACGCGCGTCCTCCAGTTCGCTTTCGACGGCACCTCCGATAACCCGTACCTGCCTCACAACTACGTCACCAACACGGTGGTCTACACCGGTACGCACGACAATCCCACGACTCGCGGCTGGTTTGAAGATTTGCCAGATGACGAAGGGCAGAACCTGTGGCAATACCTGAAGCGGCCCGCGAACGGAAGTGCCGAGGCTGCACCGGCGTTGATGGGTTTGGCGTGGTCCTCCGTGGCTGGGCTTGCGATGGCTCCGCTGCAGGACTTGCTGAACCTCGGGCGAGAGGCGCGAATGAACGTGCCCGGCCGCGCCGACGGTAATTGGCGCTGGCGTGCGACGGAAGCGATGTTATCCGATGCACGTTTCGAATGGCTGCGCGAACTCACGAAAGAATCGAGCCGGTTGAACCTTGTAAATCCGAATAGAGAGGAGTCCTTACAACCCCTCACACGAACTCAATCAGCTTACGAAGCGACGGCCTGACACACATTTTCAAAACAGGGGACCTGACCTGAGTTTACTCAACCAATCGCCCGCGCACCGCGGCACGAAGTATAGGAGATACCGATGAAAGCGACACAATTGCTCCACAATCTGGGTCAGAGTCTCTGGCTCGACAACATTACGCGGGACCTGTTGAGCATGGGCACGCTGAAGAGGTACATCGACGAGCTGTCGGTGACGGGGCTTACCTCGAATCCGACGATCTTTGACCACGCCATCAAGAACAGTACTGCGTATGACGCCGCGATTCGCGAGAAGCTGAGCAAGGGGACGTCGGGCGAGGCGCTCTTTTTCGACCTGGCGCTGGAGGACATCACCCGAGCCGCGGACCTTTTCCGGCCCATCTACGACCGGACGGACGGCGTCGACGGCTGGGTGTCGCTGGAAGTTTCGCCCTTATTGGCGTACGACACGACTTGTACTCTGGCCGCTGCCAGGGAGCTGCATGCCCGGGCAGGGCGCCCTAACCTGTTCATCAAGATCCCCGGCACCAAGGAAGGCCTCCCCGCCATCGAAGAGGCGATCTTTGCCGGCATCCCGATCAACGTCACCCTGCTGTTCTCGCGCGAGCACTACGTCGCGGCCGCCGAGGCATTCCGGCGCGGCATTGAACGGCGCATCGAGGCCGGGCTCAAGCCGGTTGTCGGCTCCGTCGCCTCAGTGTTCATCAGCCGCTGGGACTCCGCCGTGATGAACAAAGTTCCTGAAGCGCTGCGCGATCAGCTCGGCATCGCCATCGCCATGCGTACCTATAAGGCCTATCGCGAATTGCTTGCCTCGCCCCGCTGGCAGCAAGCTTTCAATGCGGGTGTGCGCCCCCAGCGGCTCCTGTGGGCCAGCACGGGAACCAAGGACCCGAAAGCCTCGGACGTCCTCTACGTCAAAAGCCTGGCTGCGCCTTTCACCGTGAATACGATGCCGGAGGCGACCTTGAAGGCCCTTGCTGATCACGGCGAACTAGGTACCATCCTGCCGGCAGACGGCGGCGATTGCGAGGAAGTGCTGAGTCAGTTCGCCAAGGCCGGTATCGATATCGACGAGCTGGCCGCCAAGCTTCAGGACGAAGGGGCGAAATCGTTCGTCCAGTCCTGGAACGACCTGATGACGGTAATTAATTCGAAAAGCGCTGTCCTGAAGAAAGCAGCCGATCACTGATCGGCTTACTCCGGCGGTTTTGGGCAAACTCGTCGCTCTGTACGAACACTCCGCGTTTACCCAGGGCGCCATCTGGCAGATCAACTCGTTCGACCAATGGGGCGTGGAGCTCGGCAAGGTGCTGGCCCAGCGCATCATCCCGGAACCGGAGAGCCGGACAGAGCCCGCGCCCAGCCACGGCAGTTCCACGAACAACTTGATCCGCCGCTATCGAAAGCTCAAGTAGGCTTCATGATACCTCGTGATTTTTACCGGGAAATCTCTTTGGGGAGATGAAACCAAGCTGATCGACCTTTGTGCGCCGCATTGCAGCCAGGCCGGCTGACAAGGCGGATTTTGAAAAGGAAGGAGTGTAGCATGAAAAAACTTCGGGATGTTTTAGCGGAAGCAAGGCATAGCAGAATTGCCGTTGGCCATTTTAACGTCTCAGAGCTGACTGCTTTGAAGGCCGTCTTCGAATCTGCCCACGAGCTGCGGCTCCCCGTGATCGTGGGGCTTTCCGAGGGCGAGCGCGCCTTTATGGGGGTGCGCCTGGCCGCAGCGGCTGTGCGGGCTCTTCGTGATGAGTATGATCACCCGATTTTCCTCAACGCTGACCACACTCACTCGCTTCCGAGCGCCGAGGAAGCCGCCAGGGCAGGCTTCGATTCCATTGTGTTTGACCGTTCGGAGTTGCCGTTCGCTCAGAACGTTGCGGAAACGAAAAGGGCGGTGGAGGTACTGAAGGGAATCAATCCGACGATCCTGGTGGAGGGAGAAATTGGGGAAATTGGTACTGGCTCTGAAATCCACGAGCAGGCCCCGCAAAATCTGAAGTTGACTACGCCCGACGAGGCCCGGGAGTTTGTCGCCGCAACCGGGATCGACATCCTGGCGCCCGCAGTGGGCACCACGCACGGCCTCTCGCGGAGCATGGTTCGAGGCGAGTTCCAGAAGCGCCTCAACATCGGCCGGATTGCTGAAATCAGTAAAGCGACGGGCCTCTTCCTGACCCTGCACGGCGCCTCTGGGACTAACGATAACGATCTGGGCGAGGCTGTCCGGGCAGGCATCACGGAGATACACATCAACACCGAATTACGCCTCGCCTGGCGCCGCGGGTTGGAAAAAGCCTTCGCGGCGGAGCGGGACCAGATTGTTCCCTATAAGCTCTTGCCGGCGGCGGTTAACGCGGTGAAACAAGTGGTGAGCGCGAGATTACTGCTATTCAGCGGAAGGCAGGGCATGGTCACCCACGGCTGAAAAGTTGTTTTCGCAGCGCGCAGTCGTGGGGGCGAACCTTGTGGTCGCCCAGGGCAGTCACAAGGCCTGCCCCACGGGAGCCGAATCAGCCAGGGAGGAACATGATGAGTACCACTCAAGTTGCTCGACCAATAACCGATGCCGAGATCGATCAGTTATGCATCAACACGATTCGGACGCTCTCGATGGATGCTGTGCAAGCGGCCAATTCCGGACACCCCGGCACCCCGATGGCACTGGCGCCGCTGGTGTATACCCTATGGAACCGCGTCATGCGCTTCGATCCGCAGGACCCGATCTGGCCCAATCGCGATCGGTTCGTGCTCTCGAACGGTCACGCCTCCATGCTGCTCTGGTCGCTTCTCCACCTTACCAAAACGCAGGCCGTGAACGCCGATTACGAAATTCTCGGCCAGCCCTCCGTAACCCTGGACGATATCCGCCGCTTTCGCCAGCTCGACTCCAAAGCTCCGGGACACCCCGAGTACCACTGGGTATCAGGGGTTGAGACGACGACCGGCCCCCTCGGACAAGGTGTCGCAACCAGCGTGGGGATGGCGATCGCGCAAAAGTGGCTCGCCGCCCATTACAATCGGCCTGGATTCGAGCTCTTCAACTACAACATCTATGCCGTCTGCGGCGACGGCTGCATGATGGAGGGTATTGCGTCAGAAGCCGCGTCGTTGGCCGCTCATCTGGGCCTGGACAACCTGTGCTGGGTCTACGACAACAACCACATCACGATCGAGGGGAACACTCGCATCGCTTTCACGGAGGATGTCGCCACCCGCTTTATGGGCTACGGATGGAATGTCCTGCGAGTTGGCGACGCCAATGAGACGGATCGCATCGAGCATGCCCTCGAGGTCTTCCGCAATACCAACGGCCGGCCTACCTTTATCGTTCTTGACAGCCACATTGGTTACGGTTCACCGCACAAACAGGACACCGCTGCGGCCCACGGCGAGCCGCTCGGCGAAGAAGAGGTCCGCCTTTGCAAGCGCAGCTACGGATGGCCAGAGAATGCAAAGTTCCTGGTGCCCGGTGGCGTCTATGAGCGCTTCGCTTCAGGCATTGGCGCGCGCGGTGCAGAAGCGCGCCAGGAGTGGACGAAGCTCTTCGAGGCCTACCGAACCGCCTACCCCGAGCTCGCAACCGAGATCGATCAGATGCAGCGGCGAGAACTTCCGGCTGAGTGGGACCGTAACCTGCCGGTCTTTCCGGCAGACCCGAAAGGTATGGCGGGGCGCGAAGCTTCAGGCAAGGTCCTGAACGTGCTCGCTCAGAATATCCCTTGGTTGCTTGGGGGCTCGGCGGACCTGGGGCCGTCGAACAAGACCCTTCTGACGGACACTGACGCGGGAGACTTCCAGGCCGATAACCCGAGCGGGAGGAATCTGCACTTCGGCATCCGCGAGAACGCGATGGCGGCGATCGTGAACGGGCTGTCGCTGTCTAAGCTCCGGCCGTTTGGCGCCACATTCTTCATCTTCAGTGACTACGCGCGCCCGGCCATGCGCTTGTCGGCCTTGATGGAGCTGCCTGCCATCTTCATCTTCACTCATGACGCTATGGGCGACGGAGAAGATGGCCCTACGCACCAGCCGGTGGAGCACTTGGCGTCATTGCGCGCCATCCCCGGGCTGGTGGTCCTGCGGCCGGCAGACGCCAACGAAGTCGTCGAGGCCTATCGCAACATCATGCAGCTGCGCCACGAACCTGCCGTGCTGACACTCTCGCGCCAGGCGCTGCCGACCCTCGACCGGAGCAAGTACGCACCGGCATCCGGTGTGGCGCAGGGCGCCTATGTGCTGGCTGACGCCCCCGGCGGCAACCCCGACGTGATCCTGATCGCTTCAGGAAGCGAAGTCAGTCTCGCCGTGAATGCCCACGAAACGCTGCTCGCCGAGGGCATCGGCTCGCGAGTGGTATCGATGCCGTCGTGGGATATTTTCGAGCACCAAACGCAGGAGTATCGCGACAGCGTGCTGCCACCGAGCGTGAAAGCGCGTCTCGCCATCGAGCAAGCCTCAACCTTCGGATGGAGGCAGTACGTTGGTGACTCCGGCCGGATCATCGGCATGAAGACTTTCGGGGCTTCGGCGCCGCTTAAGGAGCTCCAGAGGAAATTCGGCTTTGAGCCGGACCGGGTGGTGGCGGTGGCGAAGGAGCTCCTGGGCAGGGCGTAAGGCACATGAGCGTCATCCTCGGGCAGGCTGTTGTCGAACAGAGGCGGGCCGTAGCGAATCGTACGGAGAGCCCGGGGCGAAGCTCTCCTTTGGGCGCCACGGTTGCTCCGGGCGGCGTCAATTTTAGCATCTATTCGCGGAACGCCCACAGCGTGGAATTGTTGTTCTTTGATCGGGAGGATGATTCGAGGCCAGCGCGCGTCATTCCGATCGACCCGGCCGCTAACCGTGCCTATCATTACTGGCACGTCTTTGTGCCGGGAGTGGAGCCTGGCCAGCTATATGGGTACCGGGTCCGGGGACCGTTCGATCCGATGAGTGGGATGCGGTTTGATCCCACCAAAGTACTCCTCGACCCCTACGGTCGCGGCGTGATTGTCCCCAAGAGCTACAGTCGTGAGGCGGCGAGCCTGCCAGGCGACAATGCCGCGACAGCGATGAAGAGTGTGGTGGTGGACCCCCGCAGGTACGATTGGGAAGGTGACGGACCGCTGCACCACCCGTCATCTCGGACCATCATTTACGAGATGCACGTTAGAGGTTTCACGCGCCATCCCAGTTCCGGGATCTCAGAAAGAACACGCGGCACGTACGCAGGTTTGATCGAGAAGATCCCATACCTCCGGCAACTCGGTATAACCGCTGTCGAACTCCTGCCGGTATTCCAGTTCGACTACCAGGATGCTCCGCCGGGACGGGCCAACTACTGGGGATACGCGCCGGTCTCGTTTTTCGCGCCGCATCAGGGCTACAGCTCTAGTGAGGATCCGCTCGGACCTGTCAACGAGTTTCGCGACATGGTAAAGGCACTGCACCGAGCGGGTATCGAGGTCATTCTCGACGTCGTGTTCAATCACACCGCCGAGGGCGACCATCGGGGGCCGACACTGAGTTTTCGCGGTCTGGACAACACTGCCTACTATATTCTCCAACAAGACCGCTCGCGCTACGCCAATTACAGCGGCACAGGAAACACGCTCAACGCCAATCATCCGATCGTTCGCCGCATGATCGTCGAGAGCCTCCGCTACTGGGTGGAGGAGATGCACGTCGACGGCTTTCGCTTCGATTTGGCATCGATCCTGGACCGCGACGAGTGTGGCAATGTGATGCCGAACCCGCCGGTGCTGTGGGACATCGAGTCCGACCCGGCGCTGGCTGGTACCAAAATGATCGCGGAGGCCTGGGACGCGGCAGGACTTTACCAGGTCGGTAACTTCGTGGGAGACGCTTGGAAGGAATGGAACGACCGATTTCGCGACGACGTCCGCGACTTCTTCCGGGGCGCGAATGATTCGGTCTGGTCCGCAGCCGATCGTCTGCTTGGCAGCCCGAGTATATATGGCTGGAAAGAGCGCGAACCCGAGCAGAGTATCAACTTCGTTACCTGCCACGACGGGTTCACCCTTAACGACCTCGTCTCTTACAATTACAAACACAACAAAGAGAACGGCGAGGACGACCGCGACGGACGGGAAGATAACCGAAGCTGGAACTGTGGCTTCGAAGGTCCAACGGAGGATCCCGCAATCGAGAGCCTGCGCAATCGGCAGGTGAAGAATTTTTTCACGGCCGTGATGCTGTCTGCCGGTGTGCCCATGTTTGTTATGGGTGACGAAGTGCGGCGCAGTCAGCGCGGTAACAATAACGCCTATTGCCAGGACAATGACACGAGCTGGTTCGACTGGAACCTGCTATCCAAACATGCGGATGTCCTCCGGTTCGTGAAGCTGCTATTTGAGCGTCGTCTGATCCGGGATTTGGAACACGAACGTCGGCGCGTAGCTTTAGGTGCGGCTCTCCGCGAGGTAAAACTTGCCTGTCATGGCGTGAGACTCAATCAGCCGGACTGGTCGCCTTCCTCGCACAGTCTCGCACTCGGCGGGGAACTGAAGCGCGAAGGGATATTGGCGTATCTCATTTTCAATGCTTATTGGGAACCTCTCGAGTTCGAACTTCCGATATTGGGGGAGGGTACAGGGAACTGGCGCCGATGGATTGACACTGCGCTGGATCCGCCGGATGACATTTGCGAATGGAATGCGGAGAAACGAGTTCTGGGTGCGACATATCGCGCCGCCGCGCGGTCGGTGGTGGTGTTAATCGCAGGTGAGGCGGTGAATAGCAGACATTTCCGTTGACCTAGAAGCGCCGTGTGCTGTTGGCTTTTGGCGCTGCAGTCGGCCCTGCGAAGCGGGCGGTCAGCCAATGGTTCGGGTAGCGGGACCGCTACCTGCGTAGTCGGCGCTGATTTGGGTCTCACGAACGCGGCACAGCCTCCGATCGAGCCCCGATTGGATGAAGCGCAGCTCCGACGTTCGACGACGAATCCCGTTCCAGTGCCAATGAACCTCGATAGGCACCAGATGTGCGTAGGGAGTGAAAAACGGACTGCTCGCCAGCCGCGGGCCCGCGAGTCCTTGGGCCCTCTCGGGCTGCTACGTAAGGAAGAGGTGAGGCGCGGGACCAGGCGGCCGCTTCTCGATGCGTAGCAGAGTTCGACGGGCGCGGTCGGTGCCACAAGGCGGTACTGGCGCCCCGATTTCAGGGGTGCCCACACTTGCACACTACCACCACGCCTGCGCCGAATGCCAATGCGGTCGTAGTGCTCATCATGAGCTTGCTTGCGCCGCCCGCCATGGCTGATGGCGGAATCTCTCAAGCATTCCGGACACTGCCAGCCGGCACTAATTAAATTATCCGAGACGAAATCCCCCGGGCAGTCGGCCGTTTCCGTGTCGCCAACGATGCAGATGTCTGCCGCCTGCGCGCAAGCTGAAACCTTAGGCGGTCGATCGCAACCAAAGCGGCGCCAGCGCACCAATTTGAACATTCCGCCGACCGCCCCTGGAAGCGGGTCAAACGAAGCCTCCTTTGCCTCCCTGCGTCTGAGTGACTGCCGTCACCGCACCCCGGAGCGGTTACCGCTAGCCTGAGGCCATGGAACGACGGCAGTAAGGGCGGGAAGTATAGCGGTGCGGTTGCGATCATTTTTGGCGAGGCTGTTCAGTATTGCCGGCCTGTTCGCGGGCACACTTATCGGGTACGTCTTTGGGCTACGCCCCGTGCTACTTCGGTGGGGTGCTACTCCGGAAGAAACTGCCCGAGCGATGCCAGGGGACGGCCTTGTCGCGAATCCGACTTTCTACGCGACGCGGGCCATCACCATTCGTGGTCGCCCTGAAGACATATGGCCGTGGATCGCCCAGATGGGGTACGACCGGGCGGGCTTCTATGGTTACGACCTTATCGAGAACCTGGGCAGCATGCGCGGAATCCGCAGCGCTGAACAGATCCTGCCGGAGCTGCAACACCCCGCCGTGGGCGACCGTGTGTACATGAGCCGAATTGCTTACCTCAGCTTCGACGCTGTGGTGCCGAATCGGTATCTGATCTGGAGAGGAAGCGACCGTCCTGCGGACAGCGCCTTCACGTGGGCGATATACCCGATGGATGCCAATCACGCTCGTCTCGTCAGTCGCATTCGAATTCGATACCACTGGAGGGATCGGAGAATCCTGCTTGACCTCTTCACAGAGTTTGCTGATCCCGTGGCGGTCCCAAAGATTCTAGAAGGCATCAAAGCGCGCACCGAAGGACAAGAGTCCGCGCCACTCCAAACCCAAGCCGTGCAGGTCGCCGTGTGGGCACTGGCGGTGGTGGAGTCGTTCGTTGTGGCGGTATTTGTGTTTCGCTGGGACGCCTGGTGGAAAGCGTGGGCGCTTGCAGCCGTCTCGATCGGAGTACTGCTGTTCGCCCTATACGCACGTCAAGCCGTGTGGATGGGAGCGGGGCTCGTGCTTGTTCTCGGCGTTGCGCTGTGGATTGCGCCAAGGGACGTGGGACACCGCCCGGCGAAAGCAGCTTCCGCGGCAACAGATTTGGATTGACCAGTGTGTTCACACCCGGCCCAAATGCGTCGACTTGGCGATCCGCGCCACCCATGGCGAGGTCGCTGTGCCGCGGCCCCGGCAGAGACCCTTGTCAGGACTACAACGTCCTCTTTGATGTGACATTGGCGGCGCTCTGATGAGTCTCAAGTCAAGAGTGGTTCTGCGCCTCTCTGTTGGCGTGCCCATATTCGCCGGGGCGCTGTTCGTTCCCGCCGGCACATGGCGGTATTGGCAGGCGTGGGTCTTTCTGTCCTTTGCTCTGCCTTTCTTGGTCTTTGCCTCTAGCTATCTATATAAACACGACCGAGAGATGCTCGAACGCCGGATGCGGACGAAGGAGAAGATCAAGGAACAGAGGCTCCTCGTTCGGCTGCTAAGGCCAGCCTTCATTACCGCCTTAATTATTCCCGGTCTCGACCACCGGCTGGGCTGGTCGCGGACGCTCGTGGGCGACGTGCCTGTCTGGCTGTCCCTGATCGCCGAGGTTCTGGTTGCGGGGAGTTGGCTCATGATCTTCTGGGTCTTCAGAGTGAACAATTTCGCAGGACGCACGATTGAGGTCGAGGACGGCCAACCCGTGATCTCCAGCGGCCCTTACGCGCTGGTCCGCCACCCCATGTACGCGGCCAGCCTGCTGATGTTTCTCTTTTTGCCGCTGGCGCTGAGATCGTATGTTGCATGCCCTGTGTTCGCTCTCTTGATTCCGTTTTACGTATATCGTCTGCTGAACGAGGAGAAATTCGTCCGCAGGGAACTGCCCGGCTATTCCGAATATTGTCTTCGTTCGCGTTTCCGCCTTGTTCCATATGTATGGTGAGGCGCCAGCTGGCCATCGTTCGCCGCAAGCATCCAGACCGGGCCAGGAGGGATCGACGCCCTTAAGCGAGATACAGCCTGAACTCCCATCTCAGTCATCCACGCCTGAATCGTTGCCCACGCTTGCTTCAAAGCCACCGGCGCATGCGCTCCTCGGACGGTCCTTCAAGAGGGCCTTCGTCGGCACGGGCGGCATCCGCGCCGGCTGGCGTCTCACCATTTTCCTTGCCATCTTCATCGGTCTCATTGCCACGCTGAGTCTTATCGCTCGCACCCTCAGTCACACGAAGCCTTCTCAAGTCACCGTACTTGAACCTCGAAGCATGCTCCACAACGAAGCGGTGGCGTTCCTCGTCGTTCTGTTCGCGAGTTGGGTGATGTCGCGGATTGAGCACCGGAGAATTGCTGACTAGGGCTTGCCGCCACGCCGGGCGTTTAGGAGCCGATTCTGGCAGGGGGTGATGATCGGCTTCGCGGCCATGACGGTGTTGCTGTTTAGTAAGCGGCTGGCGGGCGTTTTCCGGTTCGGGACGATCGGTTTGCGCGGCGTCGAGGCGTTAGAGTATGCAGCGCTGTGGGCCCTGGGTTTTCTCTTCGTCGGCCTATTCGAAGAATTCTTCTTTCGTTGTTATACGCTTTTCACGCTGACCACGGGCATGACATTCTGGCCCTCGGCGATTGTCCTGGCCGTGTTCCAATACATCCTTGATCACCGTCAGAGATTTCTGCAGAGAAGACGCTGAGCGTTCCACTGCAGCCTTTCGGATAATTCCTCCCTTGAGACCGGTCAAGCCGGCTTGCTCAGACCCCATCACTTTGACAAGGTAGAATCCGGGCCGCTTCGGCTCGCCGCGGTCGCGGACGCAAAATGTCAGGTCCAAGGCGGTCTCGAAGTAGTGGCTCGAATAGAGCTGTTTTTCGGCGATCGCATAGACCGGCTCGCCCCGACGCTCGCTCTTTCTCGTTAAGACGTGCACCAACCGGAGCGTCGGCTTCAAGCCAAAGTTCACCCTGGCCCAGTAGAAGGTCTCTTCCACGTTTTCAGGCCTTCGCCTCGGGTAGGCGAGAAGGTAGTTGTAGAAGTCCGGCAGATACCGGGGCAACGCCCTCCAGTAGCCCAGCATATATTCAAATTGCCGGGCAACATCCGTCGGACTGCGCTTGTCGTTGTATTCCCCCAAAACCTGATCCCCCTCGCGTTGGTAGGCGATCAACAAGTTGAGTGCGCTCGTCTGGAGCATCCGGTTCAGCTGCTCTTGAACGTCGGGTGCGGACCAGTCAACCGTTCGCTGCAGATCTTCAATGTAGCTGCCAGGCATTTGAAGCAGACATTTGCCCGGCACGCAACTCTTCAGCATCTCGACTTCGTCGCTCTCAACAGCGAAATCCTTGAGATCGGAAAGCCGAGGGGGATTGCTGAACGGAGCGATCGCCAGATACCCGGGGAGTGCGCGCAGTCGGTCGAAATCACGGGCGAAATCCAGGTAGCGTTCCGGGCTGGAATCAATATGGACGGCGCCAAATATAAAGACCTCCGCCGGAGTGCGGGGGGGTAAGACCTTTGTGACTGCCTGGCCATCGCGAATGAACCCGATCTGGTCGTCCGTCAGCCCGACGTAGTCCCTGAAATAGGTTTGGAGATCGGGATTTGTTTGCGAAAAACAGGGAAGGACTCCCAAAGCGATGGTGGCCACAAGTATGGAGAGGACTCGCATATGCCGTCCGGAGCCGCACGCCGGGCAACGGAGAAACTTGTTAGCGTGACAGTCCATAACGCTCCTGGATTAACGTGGTGACCGGTTTACGTACGTCCTCAACATGGCCCAGTCGATAGCGTTGTTCGATCTTGCGAACGTCTGACGCCAAGCGATTGTCATGGAAGACATTCGCAATCCATCGAGAAAAGTCTGCGCGGCGAGCGTGTTCGCCGATCGAACCGGCCGGGCAGCCCTGTAACAACGCTGCAAACTGTTTTAGAGATCGGGCGGTAGAGCCAATCGGGTTGCCGCTCTCGGTGAACACGAACTCCTGTCCAGAAACGACATCAAAGTCGAAATACTTTGCCCGGTGCCGGACATGTGTGGTCACGCGAGGCAGCAGCTTGAACCGCCGAACTTGTCCTTGAGCCTCCTTGGACACGACGATCGCCTCATCGGCGGACAACTCGCCGAGGATGGCTGTCGCTCCCCGATACAGGTTCCTACTCTTGGCCATTGCCAGCAATGCTTCCACCTCGTGAACATCGGTGAGCCGCTTCGCAACTACAGCGTCGATTGTTTCGCGGACGTCGGGGTGCAGGTCGGAGGGTCGATAGGTGACGATCGTGTAGGCACCCAACTCCATATCCAGCAGTTGCTTGATATTCGGCTCATGAAGGAAGTAGTGGGCTTCGTCTACGACGATCCGGTGAGGCAGCCCCGTCGTGCGGCGCAGGGAGATCAGCATCGGCAGCAGGGCCTTCAAATACTCGATCTTTTCCCGGAGATGTACGCGCGACAAATCCAGCACGACACTCAAGTCAAAATGCTCGAGAGCGCGAGCCACTTCCGTCATATCAGGCGGCCGGTCCGCTGCGGGCAACACAACAACACCCCGAAGGGACTCCAACCCGCTATAGTCGCCCTCCGGATCGATGACGCACAGGCAGTACCCTTGTATGATCATTTGTTCGCAAAGAAGGCCAGTGGCCCAGGACTTGCCTGACTGCGATTCTCCGACGATCAAGATATTTTTCCCGCCGATGTCAGCCGTGAGGGCCTGGCCGTCCTGGTCTGTCCCTACCGCAATCCGGTGTCGGCCCAGTCGGCCAGCCGGTAGCCTCGTCTGCGCGGCCGCGCGCCGAATGTAAGCGGCAACGGCAGTCGGACCGTCGCCCTTCACGATCTCATCCGCCTCGGCTTGCAGCATGGTGCTTCCCCACCCCACGGCGGCGGCCAGTTCGCACTCCGCGAGAAGATCGTGGTCGTTTTCGGCGTCTCCTATGGCAATTGCGTTGTGCGGCGAGAGACGAAGAATATCGAGCGCGTCTCGCAGACCTGTGCCCTTGCTGATGGCTTGGGGAAGCACCATGAGGCGGCTCCGGTTGAACAGGATGGCGAGCGGCAGCTGTAGCTCTCTGATGACCGCGAGGATGGCGGGCGCCAGCGAGGCATCGGCCTCGACGACGCATTGGCCCGAATTGAAGGCGATGCCCCGCCGCCGCAATTCGTCTAAGAAGATTTGGGGCGGAGGGTGACCAACCATTCGCGTCTGGCCATTGCAGAGCCAGAGAACGGCGCCATTCTCCGCGACGACAGCATCCACGAAACTAAGATCGCCTACGGCACTCCGTAGGTCCGAAAGGATCCGACCCGTTACGATAACAGCTACGATCCCGCGAGCTCGTGCCTCCCCGACTGCAGCCTTGACGTCGGCGGATAACACGCCGTCTCGTGCAATCGTCCCATCGTAATCCAGCGCCAACACTCCAAATCTCACTATGTCCTTATTGTGCTTTCAATTTCGGATGTTCTTCCCGGGGTAACCGCAGGTTGCGATTGCACCGATATCTCCCCGCGTTGCACTCGCGAGAGCTCCGCACGGAAGAGGATGCGTTTGCCGGCTTCCACCAAAAACAGATAAGTTATGGTCACGATAACGAGAAAAGCGAAGTACGAAACCGGCAACGCCGTGAAACCCAGCGGCTGCGCGAACGGGCTGAACGGCAGAAGAACGCCGACCGCCACAACGACCACGTTGGTTGCGGTCAATGGCAGGCTGGGCCGGCTGCGGAACGGGTTTCGGGAAGTGCGAATGACGAAGATCACCAGCGTTTGGGTCGCCAGCGACTCAATGAACCACCCAGTATGGAACAGAACTTCGCCCGCGTGCATGAAGTGCAGCAGAACGTAAAAGGTCAAAAAATCGAAGATCGAACTGATCGGTCCGATGAACACCATGAAGTTTCTGATCAGGTGGATATCCCAATGCTGTGGCTTGCGGAGATATTCGTCGTCCACATTGTCTGTCGGAATCGTAATCTGCGACAGGTCATACATGAAGTTGTTCAGCAGAATCTGCGTGGGAAGCATGGGCAAAAACGGCAAGAAGACCGAAGCTCCGGCCATGCTGAACATGTTGCCGAAATTCGAGCTCGTGCCCATCAGCAGATACTTCATTACATTTCCGAAAGCCTTACGCCCTTCGACGATGCCGCTGTCGAGAACGTCGAGGCCGGGTTTTACAAGAATAATATCGGCGGCATCGCGGGCCACATCGACTGCGGTTGAAACAGAGATGCCTACGTCGGCCGCGTGAAGCGACGGCGCGTCATTGATTCCGTCGCCCATGAATCCCACCACGTGACCGCCGTGTTTGAGCGCGAGCAGAATCCGGTTTTTCTGCGCCGGAGAGACTCGGGCGAAAATCGTGGTGACGTCGGCAACATGGGTCAGCGCGGTGTCGCTCATTCGCTCGAGCTCATCGCCGAGCACGACCTTGCCCGGGTCGAGTCCCACCTCACGGCAGACGTGAGCCGTCACCAAGTCTCCGTCGCCGGTGATGATCTTGACCTCGACGCCGTTTCGCCTTAACGCGGCGAGAGCCCCCGCGGCATCCGGCAATGGGGGATCCGCAAAGCTGAGAAAACCGGCTAGAACGAGATTCCGCTCGTTGCCCACCGAGTAGTTCGGCTGGGGCTCTACCGCAGTGTAGGCCACCGCGAGCGTACGAGACCCCTCGCTGCTCAAGTCCTCATAGGTCTTTTGGGCGCTCGCCAGCGCCTCGGGATCGATCGCGGTGGTTCGGCCTTCGACCTCATAGGAAGTTACCAGCGGGAAGATTCCTTCTGGTGAACCCTTAGTGATCAGTAGCCGCTCGCCCTTGCCTTCCACCACAATCGAAAGCCGCCGGCGTTCGAAGTCATAGGGAATCTCGTCTCGCTTCTCATAACTCCCGACCTCCGCAGGGGCAGGCCGTAGCAGAATGGCTGCGTCCAAGGGGCTTCGGATCCCGGTCTCAAATTTGCTATTGAGATAAGCGAGCGCAAAGGCCCGTTCCGACGGTTTTCCGAGGCCATCGAGAGAGCGTTCGAGGACCATCTGGCCGCTCGTGATCGTCCCGGTCTTGTCGCTGCAGAGCACGTCGATACTGCCGAAGTTCTGGATGGCAGAGAGATGTTTGACGATCACCTGTTTCTGAGCCATGGCTCTTGCGCCCTTGGAGAGAGTTACGGAGGTGATCATGGGAAGAAACTCGGGAGTCAAGCCCACCGCCAAAGCGACGGCAAACAGAAGCGATTGCAGCCCGTTCCGATGAAGCGCGAGGCTGACCACGAGCAGGAAAATCACAAGGAAGAACACGGTTCTGGAGAGGAGCAGGCTGAAGTTCTTCAGTCCACGGTCGAACGCAGTTTCCTCGGGGCACGAAACCAGCCGGGCAGCGATGTCACCGAACGCGGTTCGGGCGCCGGTGGTGATGACTTCAGCGGTAGCCGTTCCGCTCACCACCGAGGTGCCCAGGAATGCCATATTCGCCGCGTCCGGATGCGTGGAAGCGGCTGCATCGCTCGCTTGCTTTTCCACCGGCAGCGACTCGCCCGTCAATGCCGCTTGCTGGATGTAGAGATCCCGGGAAACCCGGAGGCGGACGTCAGCCGGGACCAGATCTCCAGCGGAGAGTCGCACCACGTCTCCGGGTACCACGTTGCTTCGACGGATTTCCTGCCACTGACCATCGCGCAGCACAGTGGCGGTGGGTGCGACGTCTTCTCGAAGCTTCTCGACAGCCCGTTGCGACCGGTGAGTCTGGCCGAAGTCGATCACCACGCTGAGGAGCACGATTGTGATGATGATCCCCGCATCGGTGGCTTCGCCGAGGAAAGCGGAGAGCACAGCCGCAATCAAGAGAATCATCACCAGAGGACTTAAGAAAAGCCGCAGGAAATCGAGAATGGCCGAATGGCGCCGGGGAGGCGCGGGATCGTTGGGACCAAACTGTTGAAGTCGATCCCCAGCTTCCTGCGACGTCAAGCCCGCCATGCTTGCGGTTTGATCGGCACGCGGCGATATGGGCACTTACAGACCTCCAACCGCTACCCTGCATGGACCAGCGGCACCTCGACGAGGTGTTCGCTCAGAAACCAGGCCTGCAACTCGTTAGTGCGCAGCACGTCGCCGACCAGAAGGTCGCTGGTCCCGTCGTCGCCTACTTCAGATGCGCGGCGAGCCACCTTTCGCGTCTCACCGATGATCACCTGATGGGCGTCCAGGAGCCTTGAGAGTTGTACCGGGACCTCTTCGCGACCGCGAGGCGGACGCGGGATGTGTGTAGTCTCCGCCACGTCCGGTGCCATGGCGATGCTGATGCCCCCGAGGAGCTGAATCCGCTCGGCCATGGAGTCCACCAGTTCCACTTGCTCGTTGAAATGCTTGTCAAAGAGCAGATGAAGCTGATAAAAGGTGGGCCCGGCCGTCTGCCAGTGAGACTTCTTGTATAGATCGCGCAGTGTCATGGTATCGGCGAGCAATTGATTAAGCTGCTCCGTCATCTCCAGCCGGACGGGTTCCTCAAGTTCGAGCGGCAGCATGTGGGTAACGGTAGCGTAGCGCTGGGTCTCGGGTGCACTCTGATGAAGAATAGGTTGCGCGGTGATTGTGCCGGTGCGCTTTGGGTGATTTCCTGACATTGAATTCCTCCTGTTCGTGTTTCGTAGCTCTTCAACCTCGACCGACCCCATGACTTGCTTGATCAGCCGGATCGACCATCGATTGAGCCGCCCCGCGTTTGTAATCATCCGGGGACCTCGGCGCCGCCGTCGAGCATGGAGTCGACTTTCTCGACCTTCTCCGAAGCTAGGCTGTCCGCTGACCCGGGTCCTCTCGCACTGTTTTGGCCGCGTTATGGCGTGGCCGGTACCATTTGAAGTAGACCAACGCTCCCATGCCGGCCGCAACTGCCATCGCAATCAAAACCCACAGCATGGGCCGATAGTGGCGCGCGAAGAAAGCGATCACTTGCCGACCATAGGTCTTGCCCAAATAAGCCACTGCAAAGAAGCGTACGGCACGCCCTCCAATCAGCGCGGACAAGAACTTCCTGGGCGGATATTGCATGACGCCAGCGGTCATCAGCACGGGAGTGAACGGAAACGGCGGCGGCAAGATAGAACCAGCGAAAACCGTCGCAAAACCGCGCTTTTCGAATTGCCGGTAGACCTTTTCTGCGCGTCCCTTTCCTAGCTTCTTTTCTAATGTTGCCCGGCCGCCTTTCTCCGCTATCCAATAGCTCAAGTAGCCGCCCAACACCTCCCCGACCGTAGTCATGAAGGCGTAATAGGCCCACCACTTAGGGCTGTTGGCCGAAAGCAGAATTACCAATAAATCCGCGCTTCCCGCCGGGGCCGACATGAAAGGTGCGTTGTCGGCGACACCCAGCAGGATCAACCCGGATCCTCCCAACCGGTGGATCCATTTCCACACCGAGCCGGGCATCAAGAGTACGCCGAGAACCAGTGACACGAGGCCGGTCTCCTCGTTCGCGCACGCGACGCTTTGCATTTGCCCGCTCGTCGACTCTTCGGCAATCTGAACCCCACACCGCCGACTCACACAGTCGCTCCTTTCTGCTTCATCCTGTGTAATGGCGGATTGTGCGCGGCCGAGAGTTGCAGCTCGGAGTGGGCCTGCAATAACTGCATGAGCTGAGAACGGGAGACGATCCCTTGCAAAGTCCCGTTCGCCACCACCGGGAGCTGGTTAACATCTCCGTCCGCCATAAGTCTCAGCGCATCCGGAGCGTGCGCCTCAGGAGTGATGATATGCAGCTCTTCCAGCGGTCGCATGGCCTCGCGCACCGTGGTTTGTTCCCAACGCTCGCGGGGTATGGAGCCAACATCCCGAGGGGTAATGAGGCCCACAAGGCGACCATGGTCTTCCACAGCGAAGCAGCGCTGGCCGGTTCTCAGCAGGTAGTCATCGACAAGCTCCTGTATACTCATTCCGCGGTTCACAAGGATGTAGTCCTTTGACATCACCTCGGAGACTCGTATTCCCCGAAGCGCGGCGGCAGTCTCCACCTGGGCGTAGCTGGATCTGGCCGCGTCCATCAGAAACCAACCGATGAATGCGATCCAAAGGCCGTTAAAGCCGGCGCCTCCGAAGAATTGCCATAGCCCGTCGAAAATGAATAGAAAGGCCACGACCTGGCCGACGCGTGCGGCGATCCGGGTCGACCGATCCGCGTCCTTAGTGACTGCCCAGACGATCGAACGGAACACCCGGCCGCCATCGAGTGGAAAGCCTGGAATCATGTTGAAGACCGCCAGGCCAATATTGATATACCCCAGCCACACCAGGACCGCATCAACAGTAGTTCGCGGCTCGATTGAGGGCTTCCAGCCCAAGCCTGCCGCCATCGCGAGGGACCCAAAGCCGATTACCAGGCTGGCAATCGGCCCTGCGATGGCCACCCAGAATTCGGTCTTCGCGTCGCGGGCCTCCCCTTCGATTTGAGAAACGCCGCCCAGCGCGAATAAAGTGATCGCCCTGACTTTCAAGCCTCGTTTCTGGGCTACCAATGAATGGGAAAGTTCATGCAGCAGCAGGGTGACGAAGAACAGCACGGCGGTGCACAACGCGGCGCTCCAAATCTGGGCTGTGCTCCAACTGGAGTTCGCCTGGCGAAAGTGTTCGACAAGCGAAAAAACGATGAGAGCCGCGATGATGAACCAACTGTAATGGAGCCCGATCTCAATTCCGGACACTTTTCCGAGTTTTATGCTGGAGCGCATGTATGGACCTCCTTAACGCTGGCTGGATGGGCGGCGACGCTGGCATTCACAAACAGTAGTCCTCTCAATGAGGAGGCGAACACTAGCGTCGCCCCTTGGCTCACAGACGCGCGGCGGCGGTTGTCGCCGTTCGAGCGTCCTTCAGGAACTGGTCGACTGCAGCCGCCAAGTCCTTGTTAAAGGCCTCGGCGTCGGTACTGAGTTGCTTCTCAAACTGCTTCACGGCGCGCTTGGTGGCCTCCGCCAGCGCCTCTTGCACCTTGGACCGTCCGACGACGATCAGGGCGGCCGTGCTTGCCTGAAGCGTGTCCCCGATCTGTTTCAGATCAGAATGCGGCATTCCTCTCCAGAAGTGCCCGATTAAGCCACCGGTCACGGCTCCAGCGGGCAGTTCCCACACCAAGAACGGCGGGTAAAAGATGCCCACCAGCGCTCCCACTGCCAACCCAGCCCAAGCTCCGTACTGTGTGGGCTTTTCAGTCCTGCTGATCTTCACCTGACCGGCCGCATCCTTGGTGATGACCGCCGCATCGTAAGCGCCTATTACGCCGTCGGAGTAAAGCTGCTTCACCGCCGCATAATCGGCCTGGGCGTCGCTCGCGCTTGCATAGCTCGCGACATACACAACAACCGCTTTGTCTGCCATAACCCCTCCTTAGAATTGACTCCAGAGAGTCCTCGTGAAGTGAACATGTTCCTATTCTCGCGAAATGTGCGGCGACCTCGTAGGATCTAGGCGCCGACGCGCTCGGGATCCTCGAAGAGGCGCGCAGTGATGGCGCCAAAAGCCATGCCTCCGATGTGGGCCAGGTAAGCCACCCCGCCCGTGCCCGCTTCGACCCCGCTGGCCACCGCACCCGCGCTGAAGAGCTGGATGACAAACCACAGCCCAATCAGGAGCGCAGCGGGGATAAAGGTAATGCGCCCGAACCAGCCGATAAACAGGACCGACTTGATGCGGTCGCGGGGGTAGGTAATCAGAAATGCGCCCATCACGGCCGCAATGGCGCCGCTTGCACCGAGGTTAGGGATCGTGGAGTGCGGACTGGCTGCAATCTGGGCCAGCATGGCGACGATCCCGCCCAGTACGTAAAACGCGAGATAGCGGACCGGACCCATCGAGTCCTCGATCTCCGGGCCAAAGGCCCACAGAAAAATCATGTTGCCGATGATGTGCGACCAACTCCCGTGCATGAACATGGCCGTTAGGATCGTGATCCAGTGATGGCCGGCCGTGATATCAGCAGGAATCGCCGACCAGCGGGTGACAAAAGCGTCGCCACCGGAAAGCTCAAGAACAAAAACAAACACGTTAGAGACGATTATTAGAATGGTGACGAAAGGGACACTGGCGGGCCTTCGAGTTGCATCCGAAAGCGGAATCATGCCACCCATCTCGCCACCTTACTGCAGGAATTCGGGACGCTTCGTCACGGCCGGACGCCGATGCTTCGGTAATGGCGGTCTCGTGCGCCGCGGCCGTTTTTCGATCTGAGCCTCGGGGCTACTCGGTTCGTCGGCACTGGGTTCGGTATCTCTACGGCTCTGCTGATCTTTCACTAATTCGTTGGAGTTAGCGGCGCTTCGGGATCTCAGAAACAGCAATTGTTCGCTCAGGCCGAGATCGTGAACGACTCCAGGTTGAGATACCGGATGAGTCGGTAAAGGCCAGCCGCTCCTCTGGAATACCCTCGGCAAAGGCATCCGACTCTCTATTTCCTGCTTGATTGTGAGAAGCACGATATAGAATCCGAGCAGGAGGGCAGTTAGGGTTAGTAACGTGACGACGCTCGCCACGCGCCCGGAAGCGATGTACATAAACCCTCTATCGATAGTTGTCACGGCTAGAATCCACTTCTTCCGGGGCTGATTATCAGCTGTTCTGGCTTGTCGAGTCGCCTCGCCGGAAGGTCGGCGGCGCCCGCCTGGAGCAATCGCAAGCGCATTCTTCTGGCGTCGCCGACATACCGACACTCAGATATCCGCTCCATGCGGCCCGCATTCAGCGCCCGACCGTAAGAAGGTTCGTCAGCTCACTGACCCCGGGCGCGTTCCAGGCGGCGTACGCAGCCTCGTCGAACTCGTCCCAGGTGCGCACGCTGCCAGAGAGCGTTACCTTGCTCCCGTCTACCTGCACCTTGATCTGCTGAGCATCCAAGATGGCGTTGCGCTTGAGCGCGGCGTCGATCTTATCCTTCACCTCGGCCGCCACCACTTTCGGTTTGATGGTTATGTTGTTCCAGACTCCTTTTACTCCCGTCAGATGCTCCACCGCCCGTTCGGCGGCTGACTTTTGGAATTGCCAATTGACTTCCCCTTCGAGCGTGAGGAAACCCTTCTCCGCGATTGCCCTGATCTCTTCGTGGGGTACGGCGATGTCCCATTTCAGGGCCGTCTCCGCGGCCCGAACAATGTCAGAGTCGGTCCGCTCACTGGGCCCGGGGAGCTTGACCTCGAGCTCCATGGCGAGCCCCTTAACGCTCGGCAGCCTCTTGACGGCCTTCTCGGCAGACGACTTTTCGGCGTAACTATCCACGGTGCCCTCGAGTGTGACAACGCCATCCTTCACCGTGACGCCGATGTCTGCTGCATTCACGCTTGGGTCCCACCTGAGTTCATCCAGGACGTCTAATTGAATTTCCTTGTCAGTCTTCATTGCTCTTCTCCTTTGGTTTCCTAAATAATGCGTTCGTACGATGCCGGCGCGGACTTTCTGTCCTTTCGAATCTGCAGCCGGTCCTGTTGAAGGGCCCGATCTTTCTGCGCCGGCCTTCAAACCGCCCGCGGCTGGAACATCACCGGTTGGGGCGCTGGCCGGCGTTCAACGACTGCCGCCGGGCCTTAGGCTGCCTTGACGTGCACCTTTTTTGTTTGGGCGGCAGCAGCATGGCCGAATACATTCAGGGCCCAGCGGTCCTTCCCGAGCCAGCCGCCGTCAGCATCATGGAGTGCATGAGAGACTGGCGCATGACAGAAAGTCTTCCCACGGGTTAATTCACGCGGAGGCAGCTACGTGCTTGTGTGGTGCCGTGGCTTTCATCGCCGCGGCCCTCGCTTGAAGGAACTCGACCTTGGCCTTTTCCTGAGCTTCCGCCGCCTGTCGCCGCTGCTTGGCTCTCTCGAGTCGTGCTTGTATCTTCGAGTCGAGCTCGCTGATCTTTTCCCCGAGCTTCGCTTTCCGGTCCGCGTGAGCCTGGGCACGTTCGGCCTTCAACTGCGCACGGTCGGCTTTCATGGCCGCGACGTTATCGTCATGAAACGTGCGCCTTGCTTCTTTCAGCGCCCGCCGGTATACCGTTCCACCCAGCGCCTCCATACGCGTGTCCACCTCCGTCGTGGAGAGTTCACGAATCTCGGCGACGAGTGCGAACTTCTCCGGCTTCAGTTTCTCCCTGACCTCCTCGACGAAGTCGTCACAGATTCTGGCGTTGCTGACGTCCATGGCGTCGCCAACAACAAGGCCCGCAGCAGCGCCAAGCCCGGCGCCGGCCGGCCCGCCGAGGAGGCCGATGAGGGCTCCGAGCACGGTTCCGGCCAGAGTTCTGACCGGTCTCAGGTCATCCCCTGGCCTCACCGTTGCGGAACCGTCCAAGTTTCGAGCCACCACGGCTTCGTCAAAAACCGTGATGAGATCGTCGCTGTCCAATTCACGAAGCGCCTTCCTTGCTTCGTACACCTTGCTTTCTTCGTCAAAGATCACCGCCAGCAATCTGTCCACGGGCTTTGCTCCTTTTCACCTAATCTCAGTCGTCGGCTTTTCGGGGGCTTACTTCCTTGACTCGCGCAGCTTGTGGAGAATCTCATGCTGCTTGCTGATCAGATCCGTGATCGCCTTGATCTCGAAATCCGCCTTTGCCGTTTCAGCTTCTGCTTTCAGTGTCTCCAGTTTCGCTTTGACGGTTTCGATCTCCGCGACACACTTATCCCGAAACAGCTGTTTCGCTGCACCTGTAGCCACGCTCATACGTCCTCCTTTGATTGCGCTTTCAGCTCTCCAGCGCGATTGTTTGCTACCACACCTGATCTTGCAATACGAGGCCCACATGTAAGTTCCTGAATACGTTCGGCCTGGAGAAATAAGAAGAGCAGGATTCCTCGCGAATTCGCGAAATCCGTGAAACTAACCGTTAATGCGAAAAAGGCCTCCGGCTGGCATAGTCGTACGCCCTCGCCGAACACGCCGAAAAATCAACAGGGCAGAGAATGCGCTCAACCCGTACCATGGGTCATCCCCCCAACAACAACTGCACGTCCAGCGTCCGCGCAGTGACACTCCGGCGCGTTTGTAACGCCGAACTCGCCTGAGAACATGCAACAGGTCTGGATATCCGCCACCGCGCTAGACGGTGTGCGTCACCAAGCCCCCTCCTTCGTCACGACTCGGCAAGCTGTGAAGGGCCGCTGCAAAGCCCAGCAGGGCGCTGCCGTCGAGAAAGAGGTCGACACCAATCACGATGCCAACGAAAAACGTACTGGCCACCGGCCAGCTCGCCAACAGGTAGACACCGAGACCCACGGCGATCACTCCGGCAAACAAACCCAATCCCCACCAGGGGAACCTGATCACCGTGGCCCCCGCGGCCCGGAACAGCCCACCAACGATGAAAAGCGCGGCGAGCACCATCGTCACAGCTTCTGCTCCCGCGTCGGGGTGGCGAATCAGCAGGTATCCGATCCCACCCCGAATGAGCGCGTTCAGCAGAAAGAGAAAGAATATAGGCCAGGCGATGGTGAGAACCGCGCTTATCAGCCAGAACACGCCGCTGATTGCCAGTATCCAGCCCAACGCCAGGATTGAAAAAGTGGTTGCGGTCTGCGCCTTCGTTATACATGTGACGCCGAGGATCATCAGGAGGATTCCGGTCGCGAGGAACAATCCCCAAGATTTCCTGACTTCTGCCATTTCGGCTGCGAAAGCATCAGAGATACTCTTCATAGCCCTCCTCCATTCGCGTACTCGATCTTCTTTTCCAGCCTGATCCCCTCCCGAGCTAAGCGTGTTTCTCCGCTGCCCTGACCTTCAATGCCGCCGACTTCGCCTTCAAGATCTCGACTTTGGCCCTCGCCTCGCGCTCCGCCGCCTGCCGTTGCTCCTTGTCTTTTTCCAACTGAGCCTGAATTTTGGCGTCAAGTTGGTTGGTCTTCTCCTGCAACTTTGCTTTCCGGTCGGCGTGCGCATTGGCCTGCTCCGCCTTCATTTGCGCGAGTTCGGCTTGCATTGCGGCGACGTGCTCCTCGTGAATGGCGCGCTTCACATCGGAAAGAGCTCGCCGGTACACCACCCCGCCCAGGGCTTCCATGCGGCTGTCCACCGGACTCGTCCAGTCTTCCTGGATATCGGCGACCACGGCGAACCTGCCCGGTTGCAGTGCCAGCTTCACGTCGTCAATAAAGTCCGCACCGACCCTGGCATTTTTCAGGTCCAGCGCGCCGCCGGCAACCAACCCAACACCGGCTCCAATCGCGATTCCGAGCGGCCCGCCGATCAGTCCGAGGAGACTTCCCAAGGCCGTTCCAGCCAGAGTCCCAAGCGCTCCCGGGTGCTCAGATTCCTTCAATGTTGTGGTGCCATCGGGATTCTTGCCGATCACGGCGTCCGCGTAGACAACAATACTGCCCTCGTCTTCCAATTGAGAAAGCTCTTTCTTCCCTTCGTAGGCCTTGTTTTCCGTGTCGAAGACAACTACCAGCATTCTGTCCATGATGGGGCTCCTCCCAGTTGTCGGTCTCTTCCACCTGCCGTCCGGGGGTTATGAGTGCAATACGAGCGCCAAGGCTAAGTCATTGAACACGCAGGCAGTCGGGCATCAGAGACGCACAATTCCTTCGCAAATTCGCGAGGTTCGTGAGAACTCGCCGTTTTCTCGCTAAGCCAGGTAGATCAGGGAATCAGAATTACGGAGGAAGCACTACGAAGTGGCGATGCGCCGTGACAGATGCTACGCGCCCTTGAAGCTGTACTTGTTAATCCTCATGGCTCGAATCTTTGATTCCAGCGTCGAGGCGGGGATGCCGAGCCTGGCGGCTGCGCCAAACGGGCCCGACACCCGGCCGTGCGTCTCGGCCAGGGCAGCACCGATGATGTCCCGCTCGTCAGTCGGCGACCGTCGGAAAGGCTGTGCTGGCGGTTCGGTTTGAAGGCATTCGCCGGCCAGCCAGCTCTTCTTGATGGATAATTGTCCGTTCTCATACAGAATTGCCGCACGCTCAACAACGTTCTGCAGCTCCCGGACGTTTCCCGGCCAGGTATAGCTCGCCAGCATGTCCATCGTCTGCGGGGATATCCGCCCGATGGTCTTGTGCATCCTTCGGGCGAATTGCTGGACGAAGTAGCGAACCAATAGGGGAATATCTTCCCGGCGTTCGCGCAAGGGAGGAATTTTGATCGGGAACACATTCAGGCGGTAGTAAAGGTCCAGGCGGAATTGCTTCTCGACGACCATTTCCTCCAGGTCGCACTGGGTCGCAGCCACGATCCGAACATCGACCTTCCTCGTTTGTGTGCTGCCCAGGCGCTCAAATTCCCGTTCCTGCAACACGCGTAGAAGCTTCGGCTGCAGATCCAGCGCGATATCGCCGATTTCGTCCAAAAACAGTGAACCTTGGTTTGCCAGCTCCAGCCGGCCAATCTTCTGAGTCAAAGCCCCCGTGAACGCACCCTTCTCGTGCCCAAAAAGCTCGCTCTCAAGCAGCCCCGTGGGAATGGCGGCGCAGTTGAGCTTGACGAACGGCCGGTCCTTTCGCGGGCTGCAACTGTGAATGGCGCGGGCGATCAACTCCTTTCCCGTACCGGTCTCCCCGAGCAGGAGCACGGTCGAGTCAGTGGCGGCCACCATATCGACGAGTTGCAATACCTCCTGTAAGGCCGGACTCTGGCCTATGATTCCATCAAAGTTCGCAATTCGCGTAGGCGCTTGCTCCGACGAACCTTGGTCTCGCACGCCGAGCGCCGGCATACGCCGCTCGCAGTTGTGCTCCGCCCAATGCCACCGCTCCGCGTTCACCGCATACCCCGTGGCGCCCATGTCTTTGCTCCTTTCGGAAGCCGGTTTGGCCGAGGTTTAGAATTGCCGATATCGCACATGCGGGGCTGCCAGCGATCAGCCCAGCCGAAGATTCAGTGTCGTTAGCTGTCAGATTCTCTCGCGTGTTGCCGGTATAGGACGCCGGGGTTGGCGTTGCTTTCGGTTCGAATCCACTCACGAATGTATGCTGGGCAGTTCTCGAGCCTGATGCTGTCGCCTTCGCAGCGTGCGAGAAACTGAACAGTGTCCCGATCCGCAAGCGTCACGTCCCTCAGATCCAGGACGATCTGGCGGCCCGGGGGCTCCGACTTGATCAGCGTTATCAGATCAGCCAGGTTTCCTTGGTCCATCTCACCGCTCACCGCAAGAAGGGTGTCACGGTTGGTCGATTTTTCGATGCGCAGCATATGTGTTCTCGGACTTCTTCGTCCAACCCTATGATGCACACGGGGGACCAGTTGTAAGCGCTTGTAATAAGGAGACTTGACCCGACATGCGGTGGCGAGTTTTCGTCAATTGATGAATTTTTGTTCAAAAATCGCCAATGTTTCAGGCGGGAAAACGGGTAGGACTTCAGTGGATGGCGGGGAAAGGCGGCGCCTTGAAACGGTTCTTGTCAATCTTGAGTGACCTGATCTTCGACTCCAGAGTCGACCGTGCCATGCCCAGCTTGACGGCGGCGCCCTTCGGTCCAAACACACGCCCTCCGCACTCGCGCAACGCCCCCTCAATCATCCCTTTTTCGTGCGCCACGAGCGTCTCCGTGAAACCCAGATCGGCTGGCGTTCCGCTCGGCGGAGGCTGCCGCGAAAGCCAACTCTCATCGACACAGAGGATCTCTGTTTCACACACAATGACGGATCGCTCGATGACATTCTGCAATTCACGAACATTGCCTGGCCAAGGGTAGGATTGGAGCAACTCCAGGCTCCTTTTGTCCACCCGCCGTATGTCCTTCCCAGCTTTTCGTGCGTAACGAGCAGCGAAGTACTGAACAAGCAAGGGAATATCCTCCCTGCGCTTCCGCAGAGGACAAATTTGAATGGGAAAGACATTGAGGCGATAATAGAGGTCGCTACGAAAGGTGCCGGTCGCGATGGCCGCCTGCAGATCGCGGTTCGTGGCCGCAATCACTCGCACGTCAGCTCGAAGCGAGCGCGTTCCGCCCACGCGCTCGAACTCATGTTCCTGGAGCACGCGCAAAAGAGCGGCCTGGGTCTCTGCAGGAAGATCCCCGATCTCATCCAAAAAAATCGTGCCTCCTTCTGCGAGCTCGAATCTGCCCAGGTGTCGCTGCGTTGCTCCGGTGAATGCTCCTTTCTCATGACCGAACAATTCGGAGGCAATCAAGTTCTGGGGGATCGCCGCACAGTTTACTGTCACGAAGGGCCGCGAGGAGCGTCGCGATTTTTTGTGAATGGCCCGCGCGATCAATTCTTTCCCCGTACCCGTTTCGCCACTGATGAGCACCGTGGAATCCATCGCGGCAACCTTGGATACAGCCGTTAGCACCGTCTGCAGCGGCGGCGAGGCTCCGACGATTTCCTCAAACATCCAGGCCTTGTTAATCTCGTCGCGGAGAACGACATTCTCATTCTGGAGCCTCTCCTCCGCCCGCTTGCGATCTTCAATGTCCGTCAGGATGCCGTACGACTTCAGGACATTTCCTTGTGTATCGTGCAGGGGCACGGCGCGAACCAGGAACCAGCGATACTCGCCATGCGCAGCCCGGAAGCGCACCTCGTGTTCGAATGGTGTTCCACTCGCGCCAGACGCCCGCCACATCTCCAGATGGCGATCGACCTCCGCCGGGTGTATAGCCGAGTGCCAACCTGAGCCTGCTGTCGCTTCGGCGGATAAACCTGAATATTCCGTCCACCGTTGATTTACGAATACGTTGGTGCCGTCGGGCAAATTGATAAACGCTATTCCCGGAATGCCTTCGATAACTTCCCGGAGCTGTTCTTCGCTCTGCCGGGCCGCTTCTTCGGCGCGCCTGCGTTCCGTGATATCCACCGAAGTGCCCAGCAGCCTTACAACGTCTCCCGCGTCATTGAGCACAGGGTGCCGAATGGTGTGAATGTGTTTGAGCGTTCCGTCGGGCAGCACGATCCTGTACTCATCGAAGCCTTCTGCTTTTTCGCGGAGTGCCCTCTCAAAGTTCTCCTGCCATCGGGTCCGATCCTCAGGATGGATTCGCCGGCAGACCTCTTCGCGGGTCGGCAAACCCTGCTGCGGATCGAAGCCCCAAATTCGGAAGTCCTCCTCCGAAACATACACATACTTCTCGCTGGTCAAGTCTAAGGCCCAACTGCCCGTGTGGCTCAGCCTTTGTGCCTCGGTCAGGTAAGCCTCGCTGCGCCGAAGAGCTTCCTCCGCCCGCCTGCGATCGTCGATGTCCGTACTCGTGCCATACCATTTGAGGATCTTCCCCGACCGGTCGCGAAGGGGTACGTTGCGGATCAAGAGCCACCGGTATCGCCCGTCCGCCCCGCGCAGGCGCGCCTCACTTTCCATAGCCTCCCCACAGGCCACGGCCGTTCGCCACGCGTCCACGAACCTGGCAAGGTCGTCCGGGTGGACAGCCGCCTCCCAACCCCGGCCAAGCGCCTGCTCTAAAGAAACACCGCTGAACTCAAGCCAACGCCGATTGATGAAATCGACCGAGCCATCCGGCAGCGCGCTCCAGACATATCCCGGGATGGTGTCGATCACGTCCCGAAGTTGTTTGGACTCCCGCCGAAATTCGTGCACACGCAACCGGTGGGCCGACCACACCAGTGCCAGGAAGAGGGCGGCGCAGAGCGCGCGAAACCAGCTTGTCTTCCACCAAGGGGATGTGACGAAAATGGCCAGCGAAACCCCTGCTTCATTCCATACGCCATCGCCATTTGCTCCCTGCACGCGAAACGTATACTTACCGGGGTCCAGATTGGTATAAGTAGCGAGGCGTTGCTTGCTGCCCACCTCATTCCAGGCAGGCTCTAATCCCTCAAGCTTATACCGATAACGGTTGTTCTGGGGATTTGCGTAACTCAACGCCGCGAATTCGAGGGAGAAGACGCTGTCTCCATAGGGGAGAGTCAAGGAGTCGACATATGAGATCGCCCGCGTAAGTACCGACTTGGCGCCGATGGGAACGGGTTTGTTGAAAATCTTGAATCTGGTAATCACGACCGGTGGCAGGTAGGGATCGTCTCGGATCGTTTCAGGGAAGAACGCATTCAAGCCATTGCTTCCGCCAAAAAACATCTCCCCATCTGCACCTTGGTAACAGGCTTTACCGAAATCGTTACTCTGCAGCCCGTCGGACACATCGTAATTTCTAAAGATCCCCGTCTGAGGATCGAACCGGGATATCCCCTTCTTGCTGCTAAGCCAAAGCCTGCCGGCCTTGTCTTCCAGAATGCACTGAATGGCACTGCTGGGCAGGCCCTGGCTGTATCGGGCGAAACGTTGACTTTGGCGATCGAGGCGGTACAGTCCATCCATTCCTCCTAACCACAACGTTCCAGCCCGGTCTTCGTGAATGGCGACGATGTTGCCGCCTTGCAGCCGGCTGGGGTCACGCGAGTCGGGCCTGTCATTCACAAAAGTCTTCGTCCTGTCATCGAAGCGGCTCAGCATGCCACCGCCCCTGCCGAACCAAAGCGTGCCGGAACGATCTTGATAAGCGGACAAGGCCCAATTCCCGTAGCTCGTCGCGTCTTTGGCCTCGGAGCCATAGTGGGTAAACTGCTCCGTGACGGGATCAAAACGACTGATGCCGTCATTCTGCTCCACCCATATCTGGCCGCTTCGATCTCCATAGATCGTGAAAATGTAGTTGCTCATCAAGCTATTGGGATCATGAGGGTTGTGCCGGTAGTGTTTGAACTCTCCCGTGCGTTCATCGAACCGATCAAGGCCAGCTTCCCAGCCACTCAGCCAAAGATATCCGCGTGGATCTTGGTAAATGCCGTTGACATCTCTGCCTTTGCCGAGGCCATTTCTGTTTTCCGGGCCCGAGACATAGTGGGCCACTCGCCCCGTTTGTCGGTCAAATCTGTCCAGGGCGCGAGGGTAAAAGCCTACCCATAAAACACCGCCGGGTTCCTCATAAATCGCAGTGATTTCGCCGGGTGAAAGGCTTTTGGGGTCGCCGGGGCGATGCCATTGCGCGCCGAACTGCTCTTGGCGAAAATCAAGGAGATTAAGGCCCCCATTTTCAGTTCCTACCCACAACAGGCCGCCCCTATCCTGATAGACTGAGACAACGGTGTTGTCATTGAGGCTATCCGGGCTCGCCTCGCTGTGCCGAAAGTTATGCGTGAAGCGCTCTGTTCGCCGGTCAAAATAATACAGACCGTGGTTCGATGGCACCCAGAATCCATTCTGCCCGTCCGCCAGAAGGCTACTACCAGCCACGCCGACAGCATCGGCGCCAAGAGGATACTTCGTAACTCGCTCTGCCTGGGGATCATACTTAACGAGGGCCACGGCCGGGGAGTAGGCTAGTATCCACAAATCGCCAGCGCTGTCTTCGTAGACATAATCCGCCGCCAGGCCGGTGGCTGCAGAAGGACGCGTAATCTGTCCTGTGTCTGAATTCAAGTGAAAAAGGCCGCGCTCGCCCACAAACCAGATATCCCCATGGCGATCTGCTATAACGTCAGTGATCTCCCCAACGAATCGGCCGTCGCTGTCCTTCGAATAGTGAGTAAAGGCTGAGGTCGCCGGCTCAAATCTGTCAAGGCCGCTGTCGCCGGTGCCAAACCAGAGATAGCCGCGACTGTCGCAGGCGATGCGCTCAACCCAATCGCTGCCGATGCTGTTGGGATTTTTGGGGTCGTGGCGGTAGTGGGCAAAGTGTTCGGTTGTGGGGTCGAACTTGTCTACGCCGCCAGATAAGGTGGCAACCCACAAATAGCCCTGATCGTCTTCTTTCAGGTCCTCAACAAAGTTGGCGGCTAAGCTGCCAGCATCGCTGGGGTTGTGCTTGTATACGACGAAGTCGTTGCCATCGTAACGGTTTAGGCCGTCGCGGGTACCAAACCACATGAAACCCCGGCGATCCTGCAGTATGGCATTAACGTAGCTTTGAGATAAGCCATCGTTCGTGGTGAGATGGGTAAATCTGAGGTCTGTCACCCGAATATGGCGGGTTTGAGCGGGGCCATTCTGGAAGTAGCGAATGGGTGGCCCGTTTCTCCCTTCTCGGTCCTCGCGCAAGCCGGCCTTTCTCGTCGGGTGAACGGGGCGTGTGTTCTTGCCGTCGGCAATGTTGATTTTAACTGGGCGGAGCTCAGCCGAAACGGAATATGTTGCGTGAAGGATGCAGAGAAGCAGAATCCGGCTCGCAACCCGCAAGCCCCACGCTGTGTTTTGGCCCAGGGTGATCATGCATTCACCTGCCGTATCAGCAGCCTCACGGCTTTGCAAGCTGCGAGATCCTTCTTGCCCAGAGTCTCGCTTAGACGTTGCTAGTTTTCTGTGATCTCAATCACAAAACTCAATCTGTTGATTCTTGTGCTGCTCGGCGTCAATTCGCGCTTCTCGCCTGTACGTATAGCGTTTCAGCGATCTGATGGGCTTCGCCTCCAAGAGGCCCCGATTCTAAAAGACAATTAGGCTTCGCTTGGAGAAAGACTATCTCGTGAAGGTCTGCAGGTCTGAAGCATGGATTGCCAGGCTCTCTACT
>Ga0335085_10001525_pt1 | contig 48260 bp, 64 predicted proteins | sample Lox_Sample_45_FD_206712 | JGI IMG/M metagenome (GOLD analysis project Ga0335085, IMG submission 206712) | Soil microbial communities from Loxahatchee National Wildlife Refuge, Florida, United States - Lox_Sample_4.5 | ecosystem: Environmental > Terrestrial > Soil > Wetlands | place: USA...
TCATTTTGTTTCCGATCACGAGCCCGGTGCCGACATTCGGGTGACGCTTGAGTCCGCCCTGCTCCAGCGCGAGCTTGATCGAGATTGCTTGGCCGAGATTCTGAAGACCCGCGATCAGATTTGCGTCGCCGACGTTGGAGACAGCGAGATCGCCGCTCGCCGTGAGTTGAATATCAACGCCGTATGCCCGCTCCTGTTCACTCATGTTCTTCGTGATATTGTAGATTTTATTCTGGTTGATGCCCGTATCGACACCGGCCTTGTCCTGCGGGAGCAGGATGGCTTGACCAGGCATGAGAGTGCCAGGAATCGGTGAGCCCGTAGTGTTGATGTACGGCGGCTTCAGATTGTTGAGCAGGATGATATCGCGGTACTTGTCCGGGTTCCCGAACTCCCGAGAGGCGATGGTCTGAATGTTATCGTCCGCCAGGATGGTCACAGGGCGGACGGAGTTCGGAGTGCTGATCTGCACGTTCGAATTCGGATTCGAGTTGATGATCGAGATGGTGCTCGCGTCGGCTTGGAACACGTTCTCATCGAAAAGCTGCGACTGAGAGTTGAGAAGTGCAATCGCCTGATTTGCCTGCTGGAAAGCGTTTAGAACTGCGTATTGCTGATAGGTCGGAGTCGTACCGACCGGCGCAGAGAGAGTCGCCGTGCGCCCGGTCGCCGCATTGTATCCGCCCATGTTGATTCCAAACGCATCCGCCAGGTTGTTCGAAAACGTGGTGAGTTGAGTCTGGAGCGCCGACGTAAAGAGGCGTGTGATTCCATAGGGTCCAAGAAGCTGGTTTTCGCCGCCCTTGATCGCGAGGAGTGCCGTGTTCAATTGCTGAAGAGGTTGGAGAATGGCCTGAGTCACTCCGCGCTCGACGCGAGTGATGATTCCGATTGCTCCCTGCATGGTCTGAGTCGCAAGTTGGATGGAGCCCGTGACGGTGTCGAGCACGCTGTCGATGGTGCCAAACAGATTCTTACCGCCCGTAGTGTCCGCAACCGGAGCGCCATAAACACCGATGGCCTTCAGCACGATGTTGTAATCGTAGAGCAACGGACGCGAGGCCGACCGCTTCATCGAGAACTTTTGCGGCTCGACGTAGAGGAACTCCTTGTCCTTGTAATTCGAGAATACCATCCGTAGCTCGCCGTTTTGACGATCATCGAGTCGCTTCGCTTCCGAATACATGCGGAAGTAGGACCGCAACTCGTGGAACTCCTCAAAGCCAGAGTGACCGCTCGCGAGAATAGGATTGCCAGAATTGGCATTCGCGCCGCCCGTGGACCGGAGCGGTGAGATTCCGGTCGTACCGGAGATCACAATGTCTTTGAGAATAGTGCCGTGGTGTTCGACAAGGACGCCGCGCAGAGTGGGCGTCACTTCGATTGCGAAAATTTCATCCTGCGAGAGTTCTTGCGGATTGATCTGAAGCCTGAACTCCTGCCAATTGGCCGACTGGTCGGTCGCATTTGAGTTGGTCGCGACGACCGCTCCAGAGACATTCACGCGCACGACCTTGAACGAATAGCCGCGAGATTGCTGCCAGGATTTGTCAGCGTAGTTCGGGTCGTTGGTGATATCGGTATTTTTGATGCCAGCACCGACGGTGGATGGATACTTCTTGGTATTCGAACCGCCGCCGAAGACGTTCGTCAGGTTGACGAGGTCATTGATTTGAGTGCTGATATCGCCGAAGACTCCCATGCGCTCCTCATCGGAATTTAGGTAACAATTCCAGACCCAGAACCAGACCCCGGTGACGGGCTTCCGGTTGGGCTTCCTACAATCGTCACCGTGTCAATGGGCGAGTGCCCAAGCAATTCTGTCATTAGTCCAGTGGCGACGGCATTTGCGAGATCAGGGAACTTGGTTGATGCCCAAGAACCAGGCGCCGCCGCGATGATCGAACTCTTCACCGCCGACGCGGTGACTCCCGAATAGGCAAGCACGGTGCCTACACCAGCGAATACCGGCGTGTGTGTTGAGGTTAGAATCGCCGTACTCATTAAATGCGTATTGATCGCCGTCGCAACCTTCGTGCAGAAATTCATCCACTCAACGCCGGGTCCATCTCTCTGCTGAGATGCCCACGCGCCATTGCCGGTTGAATAAATCAGACTGGAAATATTTGACACGTTCATACCCTTGATGCCTGACCCTGAGCCGATACCCGTACCGGGAACGGTTCCGACGTCTGCCGTCGTGAAGGTCAGCGAACCCTTAAGAGCACCCACGACACCCATGCCAATAGCATTGCAGAAATTAGTAAGCTGAGTACCCGACCAACCAGCGGATAGTGTTGATTGAATTGCAGAAGAAAGTGCAGCACCATCCATCCTTTAACTCGTCGTGATTCCGCCGACCGGCTGTAGAGGAATGCCAGTGATCGGGTCGTTGTTTGCAGGGTTGTTCGTGACCAGTCCACCATTCAGAGAATCGCCAGCGGCCTTGAGAGAGATCGCTCCACCGGCTTCGACACTGAGAGCGCCAGAGGATTTCACGGTGCATGGGCCAGAGGACGTGACCGTCACTCCACCGCTTGTCATTACGACCGAGTTCCCATTCTTATCCGTGAGATTCGCGCCGGAGCTATCGAGAGTCAGCGAGTTACCGAGCGCTTTGAGGAGAGCCGACCCATCGGATGCGAGCTTGAGGAGAGTGCCGACCGCCGCCTGATTCGTGATGTTTCCGTTCACGTCTTTGAGACCGACAATGGTGAGTGTGAAGTTGCCGGATTTATCTACGAACCATTCGACGCCATTGTACTCCTCGCGATCAAAGAGCCCGTCAGACCGTTTCGGGTTTTTATACTTGGCGTGTTTCGGATGCGTGTCGCCGCCGACGATGAGAGGAATATCACCATTGCCCTCGATCATCATAACGTAAACCATTTCGCCGTCGAGATTCTCCGGGTACTGAGTGTCGTCGAGAGGGCCTGAGAACGATTTCTCGGTATGCTTTCGAACGCGCTCTTTGTAGTTGTAAATGCCGCCCGCGTCCCGCATGTCGATAGCGTTCGGGTAATTCTGTCCCTTCACGCGCACGACGTATTCCATCCGGTTTTTAGTGTTCGACTGAGGGTCGTCCGGGTAAACAGTTTTGATCACCTGACCGCGATAGATTCCAAACATTTTTCGGTGAGGGTCGTATTGACCGCCCACCGGCATCTTTGAAGAAACTACGCTGCCATCGCCGTTGACTGAGCCCATCTATTTTCTCTCCGTTCTGACCTTGTTGAGATAGGCGTTTGTGATCGTGGTGTCGGCGGCTCCGAAGTCTCCTGGTCCGATCTCATCAACAAAGATATTGGGGTCCTTGTTGTCCCCTTGAGAAAACTGTCCGTGTGTGACGGTGAACGTGGTTCGCCAGGCCGACGGGAATGTCCACTCGTGATCGTAGCCCTCGATGTAAAAGAGTTTCTTCCTGGAGCCTTGGAGAGATGGGTCGTTCAGCACCACGAGAGCCTTGCCGAGTTCGGCTTCGAGAACTCCGGTGCAGGTGATCGTCCCGACGTCGTAGAGATGATTCGCGTAGTTCATGTCGTAGACCTGAATCATAAACGCTTTGAAAAGCGCGAAATCCGGCTCTGGCGCTTGAACGGCAGTGCCGTCGGCTGCCTGGGCATAGCAGAAGTCGAGAAGCTGATCGAATCGCTTCAGCCCATATCGCTGAATGGAGTCGCGCCGGAATGTGGGGTTCGCGATAGCGGTCTCTTTGACGTTGGCGACTTTCGAGTAGGCATATTCGAACGATTGTTGCGTGCGAAGCCAAAACATATTCATGCGCGAGTGATCGTCTTTACCGAGGTCCTCGTAGATGATTTCGGCGGGCGATATCTCCACAAAGCTCGTCGTACCGAGGTCCTGCAAGGTTTGATAGTGACCTTTGAGCGATGGACGAGCCGCCGAATCCTCTGAGCCGAACTGCGAGCCGGATGGGTTCTTGTTCAGGAAGAACGGCGTGTTTAGAGGGCGCGGACGGAGCACGAGAGTTGGCTTTGCATTTCCGTCCTGATCTCTGATCTCATCGACAAACACTTCATTCACGAGTTCATTACACGACCGCTGAACCATCTGCCACACGGAGCCCGAAGACTCCGGCGAGAGCATGTTGCGAGCCTTGAATCCTGGGAGACCCGGCGTGATCACACGCTTGAGAATGTCGTAGTAGGACGGTTTGGATGAACCGAGCGCGAAGCTATCGACGCCGAATAGATTGGCGACCTCAGAGGGAATCCGCCATTGTCCGAGGGACTGAGTCTTCTGCGAGTTGAGTTGGGTGCCAGGACCGAGAAAAATATCGAGAACCTGTTTGACCATCGTCGAAGGATTGCCCGTGATCTCAAGACCTGCCGTCCTCAGAGCCACGTCGAGCGTGGATTCCTGAGTCACATATGGGTCAAACCAGATATCGGTCTCCTCAAGTGCTTTCGCGCTGGAGCGACCCGACACCACGAACGACAGAGTGACCTTATCAGAGTTCTCATCCTTTTGGAGAGTCCGCGAGACCCGGTCGATATTGCCGAGCATGATCAGGTTTTGCGTGTCGGTTTCGTTTGATTTCTTCTGGCGATATTTGTCGAAAATGTAGATCGCAACCCAGTCGCCAGGCGAGAGTACGGTCTTCCAGTTCTGTGTGGGCTTCAGGTGAAGCTCGAATGTGCCGGACGCTTGCGAGAGACTCTTTGACACTTTCATCGAAGCGACTTCGTCCTCGATCACGCCGGTTTGACATTGGAACACCGTCGAGTCAGGGAACACGGTATTGGTCACATTCGTCGGTACGCCGAAATTCTGTTTGACGTAGTGAAAGTATTTGACCGAAACAAACGACGTCCGCGAGCCGAGCACACGACGCTGCGCTGGGAACGAAGTGAACGGTGTCTTCCTATTGTTTAAGACGTCTTCAGTGGACACCGACTCCCTTTCCTACGCGGCCTGGGCGACCGCCACGCGAAGTGGTTGAGATAACCTGAGTGAGTTGCCTGATCGCCATTGTGTTCTCTGACGTGGCCTCGGTATTGTCGTCGGAGCTATCGGAGAGTCCCGCGACACCGCCCGTATTGGCATCGAGATTCGGATTTTTCGCAATCTTCTCTCGTGCTTTCGCTATCGCCTGATCGCCGGTCAGATTCGCCATCATTTTGTCTTCGCCGGTTCCGTACATGCTGTTGAACTCATCGTCGCTCGTCGAACCGGGCATCCACGACGGCAGCATATTTGAGAGTCGAGCAATTCCGCGCTCGGCCATGTTTGACTTCTGACCATAGCGATTTGTTTGCGTCGTGTATTTATCGAGGAGCGGATTGGCAATGTACTTACCCGCGCCATAGCCAGCGAGACCCGCAGCGCCAACGGCAGCGCCGCCGAGTAGCATTCCACCAACGCCCATTCCACCTGCGGCAGCGGCACCGCCTTCGACAGCGGCAGCACCTTCCGCACCGGCAGCGCCCTCAGCCGCTTCACCGGCACCGACACCGAACTTCTTGAGAATGGATTTGATCGTGTAGGCTCCGACCGCTGCGGTTCCAAGTCCGATGGCCGCGCCGCCAATATCAGCCGCATGGCCGCCAGAGAGTTTGTTGATCGCATCGACGATATCTTTGCCGATGCTGAAGACGGCATCCGAGAGGTCCTCAACGCCTTGCTCGATAGATTGTTGAACCGTCGAATCGAGATCGAGAACTCTGCCGTCGATGGAGTCCATCGTCGTTTGCAGCTTGTCCTCTGGGCTCATCGTGGCTTTTTGAAAGTCCTTCTCAGAGAGACCGGCTTTCGCGAGATTGCCGCCCGATTTGATCGCCTTCGCAGCGATCTCCATACCGCCCTCACCCTTGAGACCAAGGCGCTGCATCACTTCATAAAGCTGGTTGTCCGGGCTCATGCCCTTTGTGGCACCCACGGCGTTCTTGACGAGGTTCGAGAGCACCCCGCCAGGTCCACCCCTGAAAGCTCGCATCGTGCCCTTGGCGCCGATACCAGAGAGCATCTGCATGGTCTCAGGTCGCAGGGTCGCAAAGAGGCCCATCGTGCGCCGCTGTTCGATTGCTGCGGGTCCTACGCCGCCGCCTGCGGCGCCCTGGATGGCTCGTGCGGCTTGCGCTTGCTGGAAGCGGTCGCCCTTCTGGAAAGCGTCATTCAGGCCCTTGATCTGGTCGAATGCTTTGGACGGGTCAGATTTGAAGAATGGCAGAGTCGAGAGGGCCGCCGCAAAGCCATTCAGCGACTCCGAGTCCACGGTGATTCCGTTATGGCTCATCTCCTCAAGGGCCGCCGAGGACTCCTGTAGGAACTCCCCGATACGCGAACCTTCGAGTTTTGCCGCAACCGCAGCGCCAATAGTTTGACTGAGGTACTTTGTCTCCGTGCCAGAGCCGAGATTTTTTCTCGCGACCGTCATTGCATTGGCGGTCTCACCACCCTGAATGCCGTAAGCTCTCTGCACCTTCTCAGAGACGTCGGTCAGATTGCCAAGGTCCGCCGCTGAGAGATTGCGACCGACGGCTCGCTGAGTTTCGAGCATTCGTGCGCGGCGTTCTTCCGGTGTGAATCCGAGTCTTGATCGCTCGGTCGCCGTCGTCGATGAACCGCCGAGTTCGCGGATACCGATGCGCTCCTTTGCCATCTGCACGCGCTTCGTGTAGATCGCCATAGCGCCGATTGCGAGACCGAGGCTCTTTGCCATCGTGGAGATAGAGCCAAGGACTCCACCACCGCCCGCGCCTTCAGACTCCTCAGCCTTCGCACCGAGGCCGATTTTCGCGACCTCTTGTTTTTGTTTTTTCAGTTCTTTGACCGCGCCGGTTAGCTTCTCAACGCCAGCGATGGACTCTTCGAGGCGCTTGGGGTCCATGATCGAACCCTTGCCGACCTGCTCAAGACGCTTGTTGAGACCGTTGAGTTTCGTCTCGGCTTGCTTGATCTGCCGGTCCAACTGCTCGCCGAAAAGCTTTTTGAAACCCTCAGCGGCTTGCGGGGTGAGCTTGATCTTTGTGAGACCCTCGACAGTTTTCTTCGCCTGATCGACGGCCTTTTTCAGTGAACCGATATCCGCCGATATGGAAATCTTGGCCTGTTTCATCCGCCTCCCAGCGTGGCGAAGTCCTCTTCGAACTCATCGCCGCCTTTGACCGACCTTTTCTCTCCACCCAGGTCTCGCTCGAATTTTGAGTTCGGAAGGTTCCGGCCCAGGTTTTCGAGGATGCGCTTCTCTTCCTCTGCGCTGATCTCTCCTTTATCGGTTTGAAACCGTTTTAGAATGTCTTTTTGTTTCTCAGCATACCGACGTTTCATCCTGGCCTCGTGCTCGGCTGGCATTGTGCCGTCCCACTCAGGCGCCGACCTGGACATGAACTTGCCGATCTCCTGCGGATTGTGCTCGTAGTAGTCCTCGTACATCTGGACCAGAAGCTCTTCGAGAGTGTGGTCCTCGTAGGCTTTCGGAGCCGATTTATACTTCCGCTCCCACCAACGCTCTAACGACCGCTCGCCATCCGAGAGATTCGAGATGGCGATTAGGTGGAGATTGTCATTGTTGAAATTTGCGAGATCGTTACGGAGCAGGTACGGCAGCGTCTTTAGTCTCATTGCCCGCCTCGACTTCTTCGGGGACACCGCCCATGAGCTTGTTCCGCCACTTCGCTTCGAACTCCATGCACTTGTTGTAGATCGTCACCACAACATTCGCATCGTAGAGATCGGAGCCGTAGTCGGACTCCTTCCACCAATCCGGGTAATCCTTCAGGGTGAATCGCAGAGTTGCCAGAGCCTCGTTGAGCGCCTTCGCGTCTTCATCGAGGTTGATCAAATCCATATTTAGCCGGGTTTTCAGAGCCTCAATCGCGGCTCTCTCACGAAGCGTAGGACGGCGAAACATGAAATGGCCGACCCACACGATCTGCGATTCTTCGCCTTTGATCTGAATGTCAAAGGTGTGCTCCATGCTGGGGAGCGAATACTTTTTTTGCTTCATACCATCCTCGTCAATCTAACTGGTTTTATAACTAGACCCCGGTTGGCCGGGGTCCATTTATGTGATCATCACATTAAAAGCCGGATTCGTCGGTGGACTTGATTCCTTTGAAGGACCAAGTCTCGGTCATTACTCCCCGAGCATCGACAGAGGTTTGCCGACTTTCGAGTTTCACACCCTCCATGAGCAGAATCACCGCGTTGGTCGCCTGGTCGATCACTTCCGCCGTCAACACGCCCTGCGTGAGCAGGTTCGCGAGAGAGGACATGATGCCCAGTTGTTTCACGCTTTGGTTCGCCACTCGGAAGGTCTGACATGAGAGGTCCACGCGATACCCGGTCTCGGCGTATTCGAGGACTTGAATCATGTCGAGGACGTTCACTTCCTCAAGCTGGACGTTTTCGTTGTAGCTGACGTTTGAGGCGTAGGCGATTTGATTTCCAGCTATCCGAAAAATCGCCTTCGCACCTGTCATTACTATTGACATTGAAACCCCCTAATTCCTTTCCTCGCGTTACGCGCTCTGCTGAATGTCTGCCAGGTAAATCGTCGGCAGGATAAAGTCGATTCCTTGAACCGGAGTCACACAGACATTGATGATCGCAGTGTCACCTTGAATGTCCACGTTAAGGTTCTTGTAACCGAGTTGTTTGTTGTCGTCGTCGCCCACGATAATGTCAGCGGCGAGGTACTGCGACATGCGAGCCTTGATGAAGTTCGCAATCGCTTCCGCAGAGCCGGTCTTCGCCTTCGTACCAGTGAAGGTGAGATCGAGGTTGTAGCGCAGGTCGTAGGCCACGTAGCCCGCTGCCTGAACCACAGATTCACGGTTCCACACGAAGTTCGCGTCCACCCCGTAGGTCGTGTTGCCGAGGTCGATTTTGAACCCACCGCCATCGAGAGGCTTCCCGATGGTCACGCCCGCGTTGATCATGTCGTTGTAATCCACTCGCGGGTTCCACGATTTGTCAGCCACGAAGAGATTGTTCACGTTGATGATCTTTCCGGTCAGAGGCTCGCCGACTTCGGCGCCAGCCCGCATTCCGGCAGCGATACATGCGAAAGCCCAAGGGTCCTTGTCCGCGAGAGTTCCGGTCGAATCGAGCACCGTCACGCTCTGTCCAAACATCAACGTGTACGCGGACTGGAGAGTCTGCGCGGCGGCGATCAGGCCCGCCTTGTTGGTGAGCTTGGATACGAAGCAGGACCGCTCGGAGCGACCGACAGTGGACCAACCCCAGATCGCGTGGCTCGCGGCGAGAGCATTGATCGAGTCGATGCTCAGAGAGCCTTGGTCCGCAGAGATCAGAGGGACGACCACGTTGATTCGCTCTTCTTGGAAGGCCGTGAAGCCGTTGGCGAAAATCGAGTTGCTGCTTACGCCATCGACAGCGCCGCTCAAGAAGACCGGGCTTGAGGTCACACCGAGGGTGCCGATCACGTTCGAAATCTTGGTCGCGTTCACCAACTGCGAAACCGCGTTGATGTTGTCGGCAATCGCCTGTACGTCAGCGCGAATTGCTCCAGCGACCGTTTTGATCGGCAGGTTGAGGTAATAGTCGAGACGGTTCGTGTTCATGGCCGGGTTCGGGCCGAGAACGACAGCGGTGTACTTGCCGGTCGAGTTGATGAAGTCCACTAACTGTTGCAGCGTCAGCGTCGGATTTCCGTTCACGTCCTGGATGATGATGCTGAGGTTGTCCCCAGCCGCACCCGTGCAAGTCGTGGTCAGAGTCTTTGTGCTGTTGATGCCGCCCGAATCCTGGATGCTCAGAACCGCTGCCGTGCCGGAGCCGGTGTAGAGAATCGAGAATTGGTCAACGCCGCCCGTATCGAGCATCTGCTCGTTGATGAGTCCTTGCTTGAAGGACACCACACGCGAGCCGTGGAAGCCGCGAGCGGAGCCCACGATTCCAAGGATGGTGTCGAGAGTCGATGCCGGGTCCACCTGAATCCAACCGTAATCGCGGAACGCTGCGGGAATGGCGACGGAATCGACCGCGACGTCGATGAATCCGGTGACTAAGTCCACGCTCGCGATCACCGGCTTGCTCGGTGCCCAGTTGCCCGCGTTGTTCAGGTCCACCACCATCTGCGCTGCGGTTTGCGAGCCGGTCAGCGAACAGGTGTAGGTGTAAGACGTGCCGTTCACGATCAGGATGAGCGTATCGGTGTTTGCAACCGTGTACGGTCCTGCGATGGCGCCGTCGAGTGTGGCGTTTTGACCGATCACCCGTCCTTGAGCAACCGAGAAGCTGTCCTGGTTTTCAGCCGAACCGTAGTTGTCCGACTTCATCGCCAGGATTCCAACCGGGCTCGAAGCGGTATTGACCGCGTTGGCCTGAGACTGCGTCGATGGATTCGTCTTGTAGACGACAATCGTGCTCGCGCCGTTGGGAATCCGAACGTCTTTCGACGGATTCACCAAGAGATCGAGAGCGTCAGCAATCGGGCCGGATTTGTAACGCGCTTTTGCGGATTGGATTTGCGTGCTGGTCAAAATATCCAGTACGCCAGGCTGTCCGCCAGCCGCCTCACCGATGATTCCAACCGTGCCCGTGGGCAGGAGCGGGAACCCGTTGAGGTTCTGGACGATGATCTTTGAATACGCGCCGGGGTCCAGAATCGTCGCGCCGTTGAATGTCCTTGTGATAGCCATAGTCTTCCCCCTTAGAAGCCTTTAAAGATTTCTTTCCACTCTGCGAGTGTGGCCGACTTGACTCCCTTGGCCTTGGGATAAGCTAACAATGCTGCCTTGTGGTCGGGACGAATCCCGGCCAGTTGGACGTAAACATCGAGCGAGATTTTCGCATCGTCAGCGATGGCTTTCGGGCCTTCACCGATTTGTGCGAGATACTCGTTCTTTTTATGTTCCGGCAGCTTCGAAGCGCGAATAGCATCCGCCTTCGATTTCGGAGCCGCAGGTTTCTCAACGGGTGCCGCTTTCTCAGCGACTTTTTCAGATTTGTCTTCTTTTGCCATGCCTCACCTCGGTTTTAAGTTCCGTCACAATTACCAGACCCACCATCGACGTTGATTCCGGCAGGTATGCCGTCGCCCGTTCCGTACACGCTATCGGATGGTGCGATATTCACACCCACGAACTTCTTCACAATCGGGAGTTGACCGGCGTCGATACGGGCGAACGATATGCACGAGAAATTGATGAACCGCGAGTAGACGTTCGACGGCAGGTATTCATTGAGCTTTGAAAGGTCCGTCGCGGCGAAGGTGCTCAGATGAAGGCCGCGCTCCCGAAGGTCCGGTTTGAACAGGAGCAGGATATAAACGACCAGATAGTAAATGTACTTGGTCAGGTCCGGTGTATCCGCCGTGTGGATGCCGATATGCACCGTGTCCGAGATCGGCGAATATTTGATCTGTGACCGGCCCATTACCTCTTGGTTGGCATTTAAAACGTCCGCATAGCCCTCGTGGTCATTCAAACCCGTGTGGGGTATGTCTTCGCGCCCGTCGAGAAGCTGGATGCTCAGGCAGGGGAGTTGCTGGGGAATCATCGCGAAGCTTTGGACGATGTTGAGTTGGTACTTTTTCAGGAACGAAATGATCTCCTGGACCTTTGCCTCACCATATTTCGGGTCGAGGAACTGAGTCGAGAGATGCGAAAAAACGGCGTCCGGCGCGGACGGGTCTGAGAGGAACCACTTGAGGCCGACGCGGAGTACGTCCTCGATCAGAAAGTCCACCGGGAATACGCCGGTCCCCTGGTCCTCTGGGTCCGGCAATGGTGGGAACTGAAGTTGCTGTGGCTGAATCATCGACCGCCTCTAAAGATGAAGTTGATCATCCGTTCCATGTCTTTATCGACCCAGGCGCTTACTTCCTTCAGGAGATTGGCCGGTTTTAGTCCTGGGTGAATCCAAGACTCGGGCGGCGAGTTCTCGCTCATCACACGGAAAGTGTTGAGTTGGCCGGTGCGCTTCATGCCGCCTGTGCGCGTAGCCTGGGCGTATTCGGTCTTCTGCAAGCCCTTCAGGTACGGATGGACTGGAGCATTTCGCGGTATTCGTCGCGTGGCGACTTCGCCGACTGACGACGTCAGAGCCCTATCGAGCCCATACTGTTTGACGACCTTTTTCAGTTGACCCTTGAGATCAGGTCTGACACCCGCAGCTTTGCCGGTGTAGCCGAAGCGCGTGTCGCCGGTCGAATGGCGAAATGGAATCACGATATATTTGGAACCATCTTTAGCGGTCTTCGCCTTCCCGCCGCCAAGCCAGCCGGGTCGCACAGTTTTCATGTCGAACGAGCCCATGCCGAACTCGAAGTTATTTGGCATCACGCCGACGAGTTGAATCGTCGCCTGGAGACCGCCGCCAGAGGAATCCTCAACCTTGAAACTCTCGGCCTGTCTGAGACCGTTGATGTAGATTTCCTTTGAGGTTTTAAACCGGGCCTGCGCAAGTCTCACCCATTCGTCTCTGGCACCCTTGGCAACCTCGACGACTCCCTGGCAAAACGCCAAACGAAGGCCCTCTTCGATGCCCTCAATAATATGGCCGAGCGATTTGGCTTTGTCTTCTACGCTAAAAATCATGGCGATGCAGGCGGTATCGTCACTTGATTCCCGCTCCCTCTCGCCAGATAGTCCCATCGAATGACCGCTTCCTGTGGCATATGGACCGGCACTTTATTGGGCAATTTGAAATCGACATAATAATAGCGATGCTCGTGCGAGAGATCGAGAACTCGGAACGTCGGCAGCACGGCGTAGATCAGCGTATAGAGATCGCCGACTGCCGGACCCTTGCCGGGTTTCCAGGTGAGTTGATTCCCCTTCATTTTGAAGTCTTTATTCAGGAGCCATTGCTTGCCGGTCTTGTCGATGGCGAGCATGGGAATATCCGGTGTCGGCAGAGTCGCCGTCTCTGGCTGAGGAACTTCATCCACCGTGATTGCACCGATTGGCGCGACCTGATAGCGGAGATTGTCCACCTGTCCCGGCGCCCGCTTGAGGATTTGGTTGTAGGGAGCCGCGAAATCGAGGACCTCAACCTTGTACCAATAGTAGAGCTTCACGCCCTGCTGACAGGTGATTTTCGCATCCTTCACATCGAACACGCCCTGAACCTGAACGTCCTTCTCGAAGTTGATTCCCTGGATGAGCGCCCAGCATTCCTGAGCCTGGCTCGCGACGTCGATCAGTTGGTCGCCATTACAGAGTGGGCAATCGAGGACATGGTTCGTGTCAGTGAGATCAGTGCGGTTCGGACAGAGGATGCTCGGAGTGACCCGCACCATCACGCCTTGGTCTTCGATGGCGTTGTCAAACTCCTGCACCGTGATCTGAACGCGAGAGGACGGCTTGGCATTCGCCCGCTTCGGACGCACGTTTGCAGTCGCCGGATTTAAACCGGCCAACTGCTTCGTATGTGGGGGAGTGAAAAACCCCTTATCCTCTGTGTCGTCTACAGCCATTTAGCACACCTGCATTTGAAGACCGATGTAAAACTCCTTCAGATACTTGAGCATGGACGCAATCTCTTTCTCGCGCTGTTTGACGTTCGCGGTATAACCAGTGTTCTCAGCGGACGCGGTCGTCACGATGCTCTGAGAGAGACCGTCGATACCGATGGACTTCGACGCGATACCGGCGCCAGCGATCAAGTCACCGGCTACGGTCAGCGGGAAGAGAGACGCCTTCAGCCCGATGATATTTTTGATATCGTCAGGAATGTTGTTCTTCGTGAAGCCCGCCGTGTACTGGATATTCCAGATCGTCGGCACGTTTTGGAGACCCTGATAAAAGAGCGGCAGAAAGTTCCCGCCCATCGAGAGCAGGATGCTTGAGAACGTGCCCGCTGTCGGAACCAACTGCACCTGCGCACCGACAGACTCCGTGCGATACCAAGTCGGGTCGAACGTGAGAAGCTGGGTCGCGAGAGGGAACTGGATTTGCACATTCGTCACGGACTGTACCGGATACCGGAAGAGCTTGATGAAATTGTAGCTCACGTAATCCGTGATGTAGTAGTCGTGCTTTTCATTCAGCGTCGTCGGAAATAGTTGGAGACCCGGAATCTCTTTCTGGAGCCAATACATCGCCGAACGAATCTGTCCGTTGAGTGCATCCTCAGAGTAAGAGTTACCATTGTCGTCCGTGAGATCGACGCCAAACAGATAGGTCGATTTTAGTTCCGCCGCCGTCATTACCATCTGATTCTTTTCGATCAGAGGGCGAATGTTGTTCGCCGGTTGTGGAACCGTGTTCGGACTATTTGGGTCGCCGAATTCGTCTTCGCTCGCCACTTAAACCCCCGTTAACAGAAACGATCAATTAGATTGAGCGCACCTGGATATTGAACATAAGAAGTGATGCCGCTCTTAACCAGTTTGATTTCAAAATCAGCCGAAGCCAATGTGTCGGTGTCTGTCGGGTACAGGTGGATTTTCACCTTCCCCCAATTGACCGGCGACAGGAGAACTACGTCGCCGACGAGAAGCGATTGTGCCGAGGCCGTAGCCGTGGCGTTCACCGAAATCTTTATCGTGTTCGCAGCACTTGGACTCGATGCCGAGTCCGGCAGACTCACGATGGTTGCACCTGCCGGAATGCCGGGACCGGAGATCGGCAGTCCCTCAAGGCCACTGAGGAATGCCAGAGTCGCCGAATCGACGTTCGAGAGAATTTGGCTCGCGCTCGTCGTATCACCCACGACAGGAATATAGGCTTTGTAAAACGACCCGGCGTCGTTCTGAAAGCACGCTCGCAGAAATGAAATACCAGTCAGGTCGTAGGGGTCTCCATCGGTGTCGTTGATTTTCGCAACGATATCTCTGTCAGAGCCCTTGATCACGTCCAAAGCCATTGAGTCCCCCTATTCAACCGTTCCTTCGAGGTCCGGCGCGAGATTTACGACAGCGGTGAGTGCATCAACCGATGCCTGAGATGCTTTCGAATCAACCGACGTTTGCGAAGAGCGGGTCTTCAAATCCACGGCAGCGGAATTTGCACCGACATGCGCGGTCAAATCCTCGTCCCACACCGCGTCCGCAATGGCGCCGGGGTCCACTTCCATATTGATATTTTTCAAAGCCACACCCGCACTGTTGGCGACATTGTGGCCGGTCAAGTCTTCGTCCCATACCGCTTCCGCGATAGTTTCTGGAGAAGCTGCACCGCCAGCGTCGGACAGATACTTGCCCGCGCTTCCGGCAGTCAAATGGCCGCTCAGAGGTTCGTCCCATACGATATTTTTCACACTACTGATCGCGGCATCGAGATTATTGAGACGCGAATCAGACGTGAGAAGAGGATTTGTCGGAATCGCTGCGACGGCTGATTCGATGGATGCGATACCGGCATTGTCCGGCGCCACATAGCTGCCAGTCGCCAAGCGTGAACTGACCGCCACATCGAGATCGTCCAATTTCGCAGCCCGCGCCGAGGTGTAGTCAGCGTTCGACACCGCCGTAGCCGCTGGAGCGCGAGAAGAGATCGCCGCATCGAGATCATTGAGTCGCACGTCATTGGTCAATAACGGATTCGTCGGAATCGCCAGGACGTGCGCGTCAGTGGCCCTCGAAGAGATTGTCGCATCAAGGTTGTTGAGTCTCGCATCATTCGTGAGCAGAGGATTGGTCGGAATGGCGAGGACATGCGCGTCAGTGGCACGAGACGAGATCGTTGCATCGAGGTTGTTCAGACGTGCATCGTTCGTCAAAAGTGGGTTTGTCGGAATCGCCAACACATGAGCATCGGTTGCTCTCGTAGAGATCGCCGCGTCGAGGTTGTTCAAACGCGAATCGCTTGTGAGAAGCGGATTCGTCGGAATCGCGAGAACGTGTGCATCGGTCGCACGAGACGAGATGGTCGCATCGAGATTGTCGATTTTCGCCGCACGAGCCGTGGTGTAGTCCGTCCGAATCGCATCAACCGTCTGCTGGACCGATGCAGTTTGAGTGACGGCTCGGCGCTGGGCCGCGACTGCACTGATCGTGTAATCGAAAATCACCACAAGTGCGCGAACAGTGTCAGTCGAGTTTACCGTGTAGTTGTAAGAGTACCGACCGGCAGCATCGCGAGTCATTGCCGTTTGAGAGAGAACAGTGCCGCCCGCCGTATCTGTGATCGTGATGTTGACCAAGTTCGAATCGGGGTCCTTCGTCGCGCCAGAACCGCTGACGATTCTGAAAGTCATTTTGTAGGTCTTCGTACCGGAGTCCGGCAGAAGCAATGTTTCCGGCACGCTCCATGAAGAGATCGCGGCGTTTACAAGTGTAAACAAATCCTGGTCGATGGAGCGAACCTCAAGGTCCTCTTCGGCCCACGAATAGCTAGGGTCGATGGTCCCGAAGGTTCCATCCGTGTAAATCTCGTAGCGGATAGAGTAGAAACCTTCGACCGTCGGTATGAGAGAGTTGTTGGTATAGAGCCCGTTCGCCACATGCGAGAGCGTGAACGGTGAACCAAGCGCGGTCATTTCAGAGTTTGCAGAGTTGTAGACCCTGGCCCGGATGCCTCGATCTGTGAGTCGGTCGGGAATCTGGAGTCTGAGAAAAACCGCTGAATTTACTTCTGCAAGCATATTTACCTCGTTGCCGACAGTTTGTAGTCGAGGACAAAATAGTCGATGTAAACGCTTCGGGCCGTCGTCCCCAAAGTTTTGATCATCGTCGCAATCGGTGAAATGTCGGAAGTGGGAATGTTTGAGTTGATCGTCCCAACCGTCGTTCCATTGATCGCCAAACTAAAAGAAACCGCCGCGTTATTCGTAAACAGTTGGAGCTTGGTCCAAGAACCCGCCGCCACTGCAATGCTCGTCACGACGCTCGTTCGAGTTGAACCGTTGGCGGCCTTGAGAGACCAGTTGGCCGACACTGACGAGTCGTACTCCATGTAGATTCCATTTTGCATGTCGCCCGATGTGAAGTCTCCGAAGCCGCAGCGAAATGCGAATTGATCGGTTCCGTTCGACAGCGTCGGGACCTGCACATACCAAGTCATTGTGAACGCGCCGGAGTATGGCTTCATCGTGCCAGCGCCGGTCGTAGCGGCTAACAGAATAGAACTGCGACCTGTCGCTGTCGTTCCGGTATTGAGCGATAGAACGCCCGGATGATAGCTGTCAGGCGCGATCAGAGTTGTTGGAGCCGCGCCGGAGCCGGTATTGCCCGCCTGCCAGTTGAGATTTCCCGTCTGGGCGGCAGAGCCGGTAGACGCGAGAAAATCATCCACTAGGTAAATGCGAGAAATCGGATTTGCCGGTAAGAGTTGTGGAGTCATATTACCTCACGCTCGCATTCTTTAAATCCATAACGAAATAATCAACCCACACCTGCTTCGATGTGGTCCCGACACTGCTAACCATCTGCATGATCGGAGAGAGGCCGACAGTCGGTATATTGGTCGAAATCGTTCCGACCGATACCCCGTTAATGAAAAACGTAAACAGGCTTCCATTAGAAGTGGAGATTCCAAGCCTCACCCATGCACCGGCAGTGACCACGGTCGAAGTATTTGTGATCGTGCGCGTACCGGAGTTGGCAGTTTTGATTCGCCAATTGAGTGACTGCGAATCGTCGTACTCGAAATAGATTCCGTTCGTAAAATCGGCGCTTGGCGAATCGCCGAACCCCGCACGCCATTGAAAACGCTGAGTGGCGTTTGATAGGACCGGGACCTGGACATAAAATTTGACGCTGAAACTTCCTGCATAGGGCTGAAAGCTTCCATTCGGCGGCAGAGTGTCGAGAGTCAGACATGTCCGACCAGTCGCGCTCGTGCCGGTGCTCATCGCAAGTACACCTTGATGAACTGAGTCCGGGCAATTGGTCGGCTGACTTGTCGAACCTACTCCGGTACGGGTCTCGTCCCAGTTGAGCGTTCCGATATTCGTATTCAGAAATGCGGCAGCAATGAAGTCGTCCACCAAGTAGAGGCGGGTCTGTGGATTGACTTGCATTAGCTGGGCAGCAGGCATTACGCACCCGCCTGAATTTCAGCCAAGAAATATTGGCGAACGGTTTGACCATCCGGCACGGTCACGTTGAAAACCGTACCGTCCATCGGCGAATCGAGAAAAGTGTTCGAGGGAAGTGTACCTAAAAGATAAGCCGCAGGAGAGAGGAGACCGAGTTGCAGATACGGGAGCAGGCTCGATAGAGCGCCCATGAGCGCGATGGAGTCCGAGGCGCTCAAATTCTTTGCGACCGCGTAATCGCGGAAGTCGAGGACCACGTTTACGCCGTAGTCCATGCGACCCTTGATGCCGTCACGACGGACTTGCCGATCAGAGAGCCATGTCTGATAGACCGAGTTCCAAGTGTCGTAGGCGGCTTGGTTGGCGGCCTTCTGAGCGGCCAACTGATCGGGCGTCATTGTAATCCACGGCGCCTGGTTGTACGGGTCCGGCAAAGGTGTCACTTCGTCCGGCTGATCGGGGAACTCAATGACCTGCGACGGCCATTGGCCGGGCAAGCCGTTCGGATTCAAATCGTCTTGATACAATTTCACTGCGAGCATGAGCATAAATTGGTCTCCCAAGTCTCTATCGGAGTTAGGCCGGAACCGCTTTTACGAGATGCTGATATAGGCCGTAGGGCGTGATCATCTCCGTGTCGGGAATGGTTCGCACGGCTTGACGAAGCCAATCCGGTACGCCGTCCACATCGAGAGCCTGGGCTAGACCCACGCACAGAAATGTCCCCGGCGCGACCCACGGATTTTTCGGCGGAAGAGGTTGACCGAAAAATTTTCTTAGAATGAGACGCCAGGCAAAATAGAAATATCCGCCGTAAGCATACCCGGCGCCATCATAACCCTGCATCGACTTCTGATAGACGCCCTCTTCCGCATCCTGGGTCATTGGCACTTCGATAGAGTAAACAACGGTATTTGATTTTAGGAAGTTCGGGAACCAGTCGATGCAAACGCCCATGAGATTGCTCTGGAATAAAAGCTGGTCTGGTTCAAAGACCATCGTGAAATGGCTGACCGGCTCCTGAAGGAACCACTTTTCGATAGGACTCAACGGAAGGCTTGAGAATGTGAAATTGAGCTTCATAACACCCCTGCGACGAGATCGGATGATCGGGCGGTACTCTCAAGACCTAATACGCCAAGTCGATTGTCGCTTTACGGAGAGCCTCGAACTCCGAGCAGACCGATTGGTGGAACTGCATCTGGAGCCGCGTAGATTCTTCCTGAGAAAGCTCAAAAAAGAAACGAGCCTTCCCAGGTCGAAGTTTTTCGATTTTGACGATCTTATGTCCGCCCGCTTCTTTGGTTTGCAAGTACGTGGCGAACAAGTAATTCACCGTAGCAAACATGAGACCTCACAACGGATTCTGCATCTCGCAGATTCCGAGTATTCCGCCTGTCGTCGCCTGCACGACCGCAATCGAATCGTATTTGTCGAGCAGGAGAACCATTGGCGAGCGTGCCGGTACAAAAATATCAGCGACGGTTGCCGTATCGTTCCCGCTGGCAGCGTTCGATGAGAGGAATTGGCGGACGTAGCAATCGGTGTTTGACCAGAGTCGATAGGTCCTGCCTTGGGCCAATTGCTGTTTGGCTGACGTGCCGCTGACCGTGAGATTGTAGTTCAGGCCATTCGGTTGAGGCCAAAACGCGAAAAAACTAATCATTGTCTTCTCCCTTTACCCGCTTGGAGAATCGCGACTGACGGTCCTTATCGACCGGCTTCACGACGTCTTCATCGCCGCCGTCGTCACCTTTCGGTGGAGCGACTTGCTTGGAGGGTTTTTCTTTCGGCGCCGGGCCGACCGGCTTGAACTGCAAAATGTCGCAGAAAAAAGATTTCTGGTCGGCTTTGATATCGAGACACCCTTCGGCGTCACAGACCATCTCTCCCCACTCAGTCGAGAGCTTTTTGTTTGCGTAGTGGGCGTGTTGAACCATCATTCTTAATCTCCTTCAATCTAACGGTTGAAAATGCAAACGGGGGACCGAAGTCCCCCGCGTTCAAGACTGATTACTGAGGTCCGAGAGCCGGTTGTCCAGCGAGGCGACCGATGTTTTTCACGATCACCCAGCCGCGAGGACGGAAAATGACAGGTGTATTGTAGTACAACTGCATCCACCGGATACTCGAAGCGACGGTCGCCAGCGGGAACTTGAGCATCGGGCTCAACTCGCGAAGAGTGAGAACCGATTCGTCAAGCTGACCGATGTAGGCCGTTCCCAAACCGGGCAAGTTTTCGTTGCCGTCCAGGAAGGTTGTCGTAGCGCCCGCCGAAGCAATCTGCGCGATCAGATACGGAGTTCCAGCGACACCGTCGGCGAGACGAGTGCGATAGATGTTGTATCCGGTCGTGAGATCGTTTCCAGAGACCGCTCCGCGAGTGATCACGATTTGCACTTCCGCCGAGCCCGCGCCCGCTACGACCGCAGTAGCCGAGCCAGCGATTGCCGCCGACGAGCCGTTCTGCGATACCGCACAAACCGAGTACACATAGGAACCGTACTCTGACGATTGGAACCCGCGAGACGTGCTCTTCGCTTGCACCGTCACGACTGCCGAAGCAGGGGACGAAGCGGCGAGAGCGTTGTCCGCGACACTCGGAGCCGTTTGGTCGATGCGCAGGAACACGTCGGGACGGAGTTTCACAACTCCACCGCTCGTGCGAACTGCGTCGGCCACAAAGCCCACGGTCGCGTCGGAGTTCACAGGAATCGGGTAACGACCCTTGCTGAAGAACACCTTGTTGAAATCCGTGTGTGCGGAGTTCGGCATGTACGCATGGGTCGGGTACATGTAGTTGTCCATCAGGATGCGGGCCACTTCCTCGAACACCGACTCAGTGAGGACCGCACCACGAAGGTCGATCACAAACTGGTTGGCGGGAGTGGTGACACCGTCACCGATCAGGGTCGCGTCGCCATAACCGGCATTCAACTGCTTGTTGATACCGTCGAACGCTTGGCTGATCACAGAAGAGTTGGCTCCGAAGAGACCTTCTTCCATCCGTTGCAGCATCCACTTCGCACCGTTCTTGGTCTCCAGCGCGACCACGTTTCCGTGCGCCGGACGAACCAGCAACATCGGATGTGTGATCTCACGGGTCGTACCCATGAACTTCACGAACGCAGCTTTACGTTGGTAAACGCTGTCGTCAGTGCGAGGCAATCCGCCCTCGTTGATGAAGAATCCACCTTGGCCGCCGTACTTCGAGAGCACGTTGTACTCTTCGACAGTGTTGTAGGCTTTGGTTTTCGGAATGTCGTTGTAGAAAATGATGTTCTTTTCTAGGAACGACACAATCTTCAGGGTGCTATCCAGAGATTCCACGCGGAGTGCGGAACCACCGGAGTAGGCTGCGGTATCGGTGCCGTAGCCAGCCTGAAGCGCCTTATTAATGTCGGCGACAGTCTGTTGGTCCGAGATACCGAAACCGTCGGTCTGGTTCTCGAACTGTTTCGTATCAATGATTGGAAACATAGTTCACTCCTTCCTTACTGGAAAATTGCCTTGAGTTTCGGCAGCAACTCGGGACGAACAAAGCCGTTGGTCTCGAATCCGATCACATCGAGATCTTGGGCCTCACCCTTCCGTACTAATTGGCACAACGCCTCGCTCATTTGAGACTTGGCGACGTGCGGTTGTGGAGAGAGTCCTTTAAAGACCGGCTCTCCGGCTCCTTCACCTTCCAAACCCGAGGCCATTTTGCGCTCGGTTGCCTGCCCGCCTTTCGCGACGGTCGTTTCCGACTTCGCGGTACGTGCGGGAGCGTTCTCAATAATGCCGATGCGCTGGCAAATTGCTTTGAGAACGATGCCGATTTTGGCTTGCGATTTTTGAAGGTCTTCCACCGCGTCCATCACACTCTCGTATGATTTTGCGATTCGGCCTTCGGACTTCACGACGCGCTCGGCAAGCTCGTCAATGCAGTCGCCCGTGTGATCGACAAGGGACTTCAGGAACTCAGACACGTCAATCTTTGTCTGAATTTCTTCGGGCATGTCGTCAGTGAACGACTTCTTTGCCCGACGAGATTTTTGTTCGTCGTGCATGTCCTCTCCATGTTCTTCGCGTTCGTGTTTCTCGTGGTCGTCACCTTTCGCGCCGTAAGGCTTGCCGCTCGGCTTACCTTTGTGGTCGCTATGAGTTTCCGACTCATCCACATGGTCCGCGTCCATGTAGGATTTGCGAGCGTGAGACTTGCGCGACTTTTGTTCGTCGTGCATATCCTCACCGTGTTCCTCTTCCTCGTGCTCTTCGGAGTCGTGTCCCGCAGGGGCTTTCTGACCACCGATCTTGCCGCCTTTTTTGGCGTGCAACGACTTTTCGGCTTTGCCGGGTTTCGGTGAGAAGTCGGACATTTTTTTGCCGCGAGCTTCTTCGCCTTCACCCAAGTCGTCCCCTTCGGGCTGATCGAGGTCGGTGTCCGATGCTTTGGACAACGTCTCTTCGAACGAGGAGAGAGCTTCTTCAACTTGGTCTTTTGTGACTTTCATTTGGTTTCTCTCCTTTTCTTACACTTCGAGTTGTACTGGCGCGAGTGCCGCGACCAGTCCCGTGTTATACGGGTGCCCGGTGATGCTGTTGGTGTCCAACTGCGCCGCCAAAGCCTTCAGAGCCGCAATGATCGCATCCTGATTCGTTAGAATCGCTGCGACCGTGCGCTCTGGAGCATCATAAATCTGCGGTTGTCCGACCTGCGCAGCAGACAGACGTCCGAGACTTGTGCTTCCGCTCATAGCCTTCCCCCTTTCTTAAATAGGTGTTCGACAAAGATTGCCGCCGCTTCTTCGTCGAAGTCAGGACGGCTTTTGAGCACCCAGTCCATCGCCTCCAGTTTGTCGTCGAACTGAAGAATGGATTTGAGAGCTTTTTCTTTTTTCAATTTGAATTCCTGCGGACCCATTTTCTTCGCGTCGGAATCAAGAGACTCCTGCGCGAGCGCGGTTCCGCCAGTCTGACCAGCGATGCTTGTGGCACCCCCGGCTGACAACGCTTTCTCAGCGTCGAGAGACTTCATGGCGATCTCCTCGTCGTTGAATGATTTTGCGAGTAACTCCCAGGTGCAATCGGTGTTGACCGGGCAGTTGGTGATCGCGACATTTCGGATTCTCGCGGCCTCGATGGTTTTATTCGAGCGCCGAATGACTTTCCCTTCGATGGAGAAGCCGAGCTTCTTCCCTGGAACGGACTGGAGAGCTTGGGCAAGTTCCCAGATACCGTCGGCACGCTTGGTGCCCTTGAGGATATAACCCTGACACGTCCAACCCTGTACGTCCCGATACTTCGGGTCCACCGTACCGAGATCGCGGTGGAACTGCACAGACTGAGGATACCCGACAATTGCCGAGGTCTCCTGAGAGTGGTTGTCGTTGAAATGCCCGTGATGAAGAAAGTCATCGAAATCCAAGCCACGCGCAATGACCGTTTCGGCCTGTCGGTCCCGACGGTCGGTGGACATGATGCCCTTGATTTTTCGGGAGTCGTGCTGGTCTTCGGACTGAGCGGAGTCAGCGAAGAACACGTCTGGGAGCCAGACGCGAAAATCGTTTTCACCGATAAAATGTGGTTTCAGTGCTGCCAACTCAAGTCCCCGAAGGTGTTGCTCCTACTCCGTCAAACTTGAGTCTCGTGAAGCGCGTGTGAATACAGTGTCGGACACTGATTCAAAGATGTAAAGAGAGAATTGTCAAATATTTTTGTCGGGCGGGACTTCGTAAACGAAGCTGGACTGGATTGCCCGCATAACATCGGGGTTGATCGCGACGTCCGTCCCGCAACTTTTGCAGACCGCAAACATGCCGGAGCGGTTCCACTTGAGGAGTTTCGAGCGCATTTTCACTTCGTCGCCGTAGGATTTCACAATGGAATCACGGCAATGCGGACACTCAACCTCGACTTTTTTCATCAATGAGTCTCCGTAGGTAATCGGCCTTTGATTCTGATTTTTGGAAGCTGCGCGTTGGAATGACGTAGGACTTTTTGAATCTGACCGGGCCATTGTCCACCGGCACGCAAAGCGCCCAGGACTTTTTGACCTCGCCCTTCATCTCCTGTTTCACGATCTTAAGCAGGCCGACGGGGTCGATGATTTTATGGGTCAGGATGTGATCGAGAGATTTCGGACCTTTGAAAATGTCGCCATGAGTGAGCCCGGCCTCGGCGAGCTTCGATGCCGGAATGTCCACGAGGTTTTCGGCTCCCCCGCGCATCACGACATACTTGCGAAGCGCCGACTTCATCATGCCCTCTTGATACTGAGCCTGCGAGCCGGTGTGCTCTTTGCCGATGCGACCTTGTTGATTCGTGCCGACCGCTGTGGTCTGGTATGGATTCCCGCCCTCAGCCATCGTCTTTTTCGCGACGTAATTCCACACGGGCATCAAGTGGAGAGGCATCCACTCTGGCGGATATTTCGGTTTGCCGTCAGCGCCTTTCACAGCGGCATCGAAAATGTCACGCGGAACAGCGGTGCGAGTTGTCCCGGCCCACGATGGCTTCGAGCCGTGCTCGGTCCATGTCTTGATATCGCCGAATTTCGGATACGGTGGGGGAGCGGATGGATTGGCGGACGTGAAGGACTCTTTGAGAAATGGCTTGATACGAGCGAACTGTTTCGCGGCATACCCGCGCTTCATACGTTCGAGTTCCACGTTGATCGGGTCATTGTGCATCACTTCGTCGAGGGTCATAAATGTGGCCTTCTCGAAGTCCTCTCGCGGGAGCGTGCGGACGTTGCGGCCCGATAGCTCTTTGTACTTGGCGAGGAGTTGCGCTTCAGTTCCACCGGCTCCAACTGCTTCGAGCGCCGAGAGCATGTGCTTGGCGTTGTTTCGGCGCTCCTCTTTTATATCGTGCTGGATATTGTGAAAAATATCTTTGGCACGCTTCAGATACGGGTTCTCTCCGCGCCGCTGGGCTTCGACCATCTCACGAATGGGAGCCTCGGATGCAGCGAACGACGGGTCGCTCGATGCGAGTTCACGAGCCTCTGGCGAAGTCGGCGAGGATGAACGCATGGCTTCCGCAGCGCGGGCCGCAACATTGGCGCGGGCTTCGGCGGCGACCTGACGGACCTCTTCAGCGGGCCGGACACCTACGCGGGCGCGGGCGGCGGCGAGAGCTTCGGCTGACGGTCCTGCGGGTGCAGCGGGCCGTGGAGCCGAATGGCGACCCTCACTCGGAGTGTCGTCGTGCTCTGCGCGGCCAGAAGCTATTTCCCTTTCCGTGTCCCGGCGCGACGCTTCCGCGCCCGACGTGCGACGACGACGCGACCGACTTGGAGCAGGTGCCGCAGCTTCGCTTCGCGCCGGAGCCGCCGACGAACCTGACGAGATATGGCGCTCGTAGTCTGGGTGTGCGACGTCTGAGTGTTTCGCTTCATGGAGATGGTGCTCTTCGAAGTCGTGGCCGTGGTGGGCGTGGTCGCCTTCCGGCGCTGGCGCTCCACCAAGCTTTCGCTTCCCCGCTGAACGGAGATTCGTGATGTTTTCATTGACCTTGTGTTTGCCAACTCCCACCTCGGTCGCAATCTGTTCATTGGTCATTGCGTGATGGCCTTTGAGTCGGCCAATGATCAAGCGGCGAATGTGCTCGCGCTGCGCTTCGTGATGCTTGTGAGGGGAGCTTGCTTCGTCGTCCGAGGAGACGAGGCGACCGTCGGGCAGCTTATACCAGTATTTGTAGTTGCCTGGCGTTCCGGTGCGCTTGACATACTTATGTCCTGCCGCCTTGAAGAGATCGCTTTCAATCGTGTACTGCATCTCGCACCTCAGAGTTCGTAAACGTGGTCGCACCCTTCATCGGAGAATGGCAGAGATATCTCAGCCTTAGAGACTGGCTCTGCGTCCTCTCCGGTGTATTCCAGGACCGCGTCTATTGATGTTTTTCGTTTATTTTCAGTGTCCAGGTCGCCGTAAATATCGTCCACCAACTGACCCCGGCGATATTTCTTCCCGGCGTGCTCGAAATCATCGCTTGCCACGCGCCGGAGACCGAACTCATGGCCTTTCGGAAGCATGAAAAGCTGGCATCCGCACCACGGGTGCGTGGCTTCGATGCAGGGCTTCCAGTTCGCGGCTTTGCGACCGACATTGGATACGATCAGGTCCTTCAGGCGAAAGATTTTTGGTTTACCCTCGCTGTCCAGATATAGGCGCTTGCAATGCTTGCAGGCATTCGGTGCCGGGCGCTTATAACAGAGCGCATGATCGCCCTGCTCAGTGGACTCTCTGATCTCGTGATAGATGCCGTGCTGAATGGCGTTCTGGAGTTCGGTCGAGGCGATTCTCTGCCAGTCGCGGCCACGATTGTCGATCAAAGTGAAAAGGTTTGATTTCAACTGGCTCGGAGTCACGCGCTCTTTGATCGCATTGGAGACTTCCTGCCGGAGCACCTCGATGGAGTTCTTCGTGGCGCCGAGGCGAACGTCGCGGACCATGTCGTCTTCAAGACCTTGGATGTATTGTCCGGCGTGATCGGTCGCATACTCGATGGCCTTTTTCTCGATGCCGGTCTGCGGGTGCATCCGCTTCAGCATTTCGAGAATCTGGTCGTAGGACAGCCCGCGAGCCGTCATTGGCCCGAGAGCGGCTGAGATTTTGCCGATGGTCACACCGTCGGCGATGTACTCGCGTGTGGACGCAGGAAGAAGTCCTTGAGATTTCAAATCCTCAAGTTCCTCTTCGGTCAACGCACGACGTCCCAGAGTCCTATATGAGAAAGCTCTGAACCGTTTGCGAATGATCGCCTCAATCTTTTTTAGTTGGCTTCTCGTCAGCATCGTCCGTTTCGGCTCCGTGTTTTTTCATCAACGCATACAGTTTAGGGTTCGTCTTTTTCATTTCAGCGAGATTAAAGTCCTCTTCCATGTCGTGGAAGTTCGGGTCGTAATCCAGTTCATCGGCATCGCTGTAGCCGTCGTTTTTCTTACCCATTTGACGCCTCTCTGTGCTGGCGAGTTAGCTCTCGCCGTGCTGCCGGTGTCAGCGGAGCGTTTCGGATAAAGTGCTCACGCTGATCTGGCGGCCAACGCATTACACGTCGAATTCGCTGCGCTGTCATTCGGATATTTGTACGACCGGAGCCTACGATGCGTGGCGACCAATACTGAATCTGACGTTCGGAGATTCCCCCGCCGCCCGTACTGATGGAAGCCCTCGGAGTGACCTGGCGGGCCTGGGGTGTTGCCCGCTCGCCAGCTTGCGCGGCCTGGGCGACCCGCTGATAATTGGCTTCCAAATGCTTGACAGCCCGCTCACGGAGCGCCCGGTACGCATCGGCGTAGCGCGTGGTCGCGTTCTCCTCTTTCGAGTCCCAAGTCCCATGCCAGTGACGGCCCAAGAGATATGCTTTGCCGAGGTGACATGCCATACGAGTTGACCGGCCAGAACTGATCTCTTCCCGAGTGAGAGGATGTTCGCCTGCCGAGCCTGTGAGTGATCGCGACTGAATCTGCGCGGGCGTGAGCTTATATTGATGGACGTTCTTTATGTACTTCTTCCCGTTCGTAAATGCCGCGAAGTGGACCGGCTCGGTGAACGCCTGTAGGTCCTCGGTCGTCAGATGCACGCCATTCTCAGCGCAGAAAAGAGCGAAATTGTTTCGCATCGAATTTAGCTCGCTCGGCGATGAGAAGCTGAAGCCCTGATTGGCCCAGTTATATCCGCCGACGTCGAGGGCCGCTGTGACCTCGACAACGCCGCCATTTGGCTGACGTCGCATGAGTTCACGCTGTCCACGGTTAATGAGATCGCCGACCTTCGCGGTGCCACGATAATCGGCGCGGACTTCCATGAAGGAATTGTAGATATGAGGGCGACCCTCTTTCTTTGACCACTGCCGAGACCAATCGCGCATGATCGGATTGCCGTCTTCGTCGTAGACTTGAAACGACATGCTAATGTGAGCGCCGCGAGCTTCAGCGGATTTGATTTTTACCTTGAGACCCTCGGCCTCGAAGTTGTACGGCCACTCTTCCTTTTTCAGCGACTTGCCAAAGATTTGTTTGATCGACTGATCGAGTTCGCGGGCCATAGCAACCCGGTCTCCACCGCGCTCCATCAAGGATGCCATATGGAAAGCCATAGAGCCGCGCAGTTCGCCGAGTTCGCGCTCCTCGCGCTCTTTCTCTTCGCGGGCACGCTGTTTGGCACGCTCGCGGATACCTTTGAGGTCTTTCGGCTTGTGCTCGGCGGCGCGGGCCGTGCGCTTCATCTCCTCAGCGTACTCTTTTGGAATGACACCTTTGTCAGCGAGCCCTTTGATGGCGCGGTTGTAGATCATATTGCCGTAAGTGCCGCCATTGCTGGTCACGTCGCCATTTTGAGAAGTGAGATCGCCCTGCGCTTGCTCGACTCTCTTCACCGACTCGTGGAGCTTTTTCAGCATACCGCGAATCGTTTTCTGATCGCCGATCTGTGGAGCTTCATTCAGAATCGGGAGAAGCCGTTGGGCAATCGGGGTGGACGAGTGTTGGGTCAGGTAATCCTTTGCGTGCTTGAACGCTGCCGCTATCTCTCCGTGGGCCTTTGTAAGTTGTTCGCCTGTGAGTTCCTTGTCGGCATCGTCGGTCGCCTCTGCGCGGGCAACGGTGCGTTCGAGTTCGGACTTCTTATGCCCGATTGCCTCAAGGATAGCTGCGTGATGGCGGCGCTCTTCAGGAGTTCCGTGTTGGGCGAGGAGCCGATGGTGTCCAATGTCCTCTTCACCCATCTCTTGAATGTTTGAGACCAACTCGTGATGGTGCGCTCGCTCATGCTCTTCTCCGTGCTCGGCCAGGTGCCTATGAGCGGCGATATCCTCTTCGGTCAGCCGATGGTGACGCTCGCCCTCGTGATAAATGTAAACCCATTCGCCGGTCGGCCCTTTGTACTTGCGGATGTATTTGTGAGGGCGCGATTTGAGGAGATCGGGGACATACGACTTGGACTGATTTGTCTCCTCGCTGTAGTCCACGTCTTTGATTTTTTCTTTGGTCTGATATTGCTGTTTGGTCGCGATACCGCCGTGAGAGAAATCCTTACCCTGAGCCTTGGCCTGCTCGCGATAGTTATTGATCGAACCGCCTGCGCGATTCTTCCCGCCAGGAATAACGAAGTAGTTCGGGTCGTCGGCCTGACCTTTGGATTTGATGCAGAGAGCTTCGAGCACGACGTTTTTCGGCGAGTGCAGATTCTCTTTGACGTGTTTCGGGAGACCGCCCTTGTGCTTAATCCACTTCCAGCTTTCGACCTCTTTATCGGGGTCGTTGACCATCGAGGTTTTCGGGCGCTCCTGAACCTCGTATTTGAAAGCATGGATGGTCTTCTCTTTGCCGGTGTGAGTTTTTACCTTTGTGGTCTTGAGATGCTTGAGCTTGTCCGCCTCGATGCCCGACTCTTCTTTGAGTTCGCGCTTACCGCCTTCGTGGGCGTCTTCGTCTTTTTCGAGGTGTCCACCGGGGAGAGTCCATCGTCCATTGTCACGGCGCTTGCCCATAAGAATGTGATCGCCATGAATAACGCCCACCGAAGCAACTGTGCCGTCCGCTCCCTTGCCCAGAAATTTGTCGTCACGAGTTCGCTTGCCCTCGTCATTGTATTCCTTCACCTCTCGCGTGCGTGGCTCTTTGCCGGTCATTTTGAGGTTGGTCTGCTCATCGGACCCGTAGCTCGAACCATCCGCACCCATGTTGCCCTTGAGAGTTGCGGATGCTCCGCGAACCTGCTGGACCTTGCCGACGCCGCCAACCCAATACTGGGTCTTTGTTTCCTTGCGAGCGGGCATTTTGTGATCGGAGTAATACTGACGGGTGTCGTTATAGGTGCGCGTGGTGGACTTCACCGCCTCGTCGCCCTCTTGTTTGAGTTCCTCTTTGACCGGGCCTGGGCGCTCCTGCCGGTTGCGCTCCTTGGTCTCCTGAGCACGCTCCTGCATCTTTACGTCGGCGTCCTTGTACTTCTCCCAGTCCGGGTGACGGTCGAGTACGTCCTCACGACGGCGAATCATACGAGCGATTCTCCGGGCCATTTTCGCGCCCTGGAGTTGGTCCTCTTCGCTCTTTCTTATGTGATCATCACATAAAATGTAGAAATCACCCGTTGCCAATGACCTCTCCGATCTCGCGTTTGATTTCGGCAATCATGGAGTTAAACTCATGGTCCCATTCCTCAAGAATCGTAGCCTGAGAAGCGTAGAACGGTTCTTTCTCGTCTTCCATCGAACCGTCCTCTTTGGGTGTGATCACCACGTTGAATTTTGAACCGGCTATCGCCTTGATGAGTTCCTCGCGCTTGGCATCGAACTCTTCCTGCGACCCGGCCTTGATCACAACCTTCATAGTTCAAGCTCCAGAGACTTTCCGAATGGCTTTTTGATCGGCGGCTTTTTCTGTTTCGCTGGCGCTGCCGGTCCATCTGATATCGCGGCCTTCTTACCGCCAGTGATTCCGCCCGGCGCTTGTGGCGGGCCTGCTTTGACGTTGCCCTTGCCAGCGGTCGGATTCGGCATCTTTTGATTCGGCATTCCCGGCGTCACTTTCTCACCGAACGAATCCTTCGGGCCATTCGGTTTGCCGCCGCCTTCGAGTGCTGCGAGTTCGGCCTGGAGTTCCTCGATGGACATATTCTCGTAATCGGGTTCTTCCTCGGCTCCCTCTTCCTGGTCCTCGGCTAAACCATTCTCATCGGTGCCGGGCGGAAGCGGTTGGCCGTCAGGTCCCATCGGTTGACCATCCGGTCCCATTTGCTGTTGCTGAGATGCCTGAATCTGCGCGGTGACGAACGAAATGAACTGCGGGTCGAGAATCAGATTGCCCGGATTCTCTTTGATCGTTTCCATGTCGATATCGTCGAGATCGTGCTCGGCGCGGATTTCGTTCACGGTCTTATAGAGCTTGACCTGTTTCTCGGTCTTCTCCAGATCGCCCATCTCATCGCCGACGTTCAGGCCGACGAACTCAAGCTCGAAATCCGGGTTGAGTCGATAAACGATGTACTCATTGAGAAGCGTTTGGATGTGGCGAAGGAGCGGACGCAGGCCCTTGTCCTGCGAGAACATGATACGCTCCATCTGATTGCCGTTGCCGAGTCCACCGCCGCCTGCGGAGTTCTGACCGGCGCCCATGCGCGAGATATCGAATCCGATTTCGATTGGGTCCATCTGGAAGACGCCGCAAATGGTCTTGATACAATACTCCATCCACTTACCGAACTCCATTTCACGGTTATTCGCGTGGAGAGAAACCCAATTCGCTTTCGAGTCTTTGCCTAGCGACATGATCGGGGTCCGCCAAGCATTGTTGATGCCGGTGACTTGCGCGTACCATTGACGACGGAAAGCTTCGAGTTGATCGGGCGGCACCGAGCCCTCGAACGTGAGGATGCCCTTGATGCTGGAGCCCTGAGTGAAAAACTTGCGGTTGTAGGTCTCGGCGTTCATGTGCGCGGTCAACGTCGTGACCATCATTTCGATCTCTGAGAAGCCGTAGCCCTGAGCCATGATATCGGTGCGCGGGTTTCGCACGCCGAACGCCATCTCCCACTCATCGAAAACGTGACGAATCACGCCGTTGATCACCTGGGCCGTGCGCGGATGCTTCGGCTCGAACTCTTTGAACCATTGCTCGGAGCCGTAGGGTTGCACGATCACCGGGTCCACGTTCGGGAAGCCGACCTTCTCGACGTTTTCTTTCTTGTCCGCGATCAATCGAATCGTGGCCGCGTCCACGGCCTTGAACTGATACGGCAGTCCGTTGTTCCGTGGCGCGACCTCAAAGTTGATCTGATCGAAGGTAAGTGAGTCGCGACAGATTTTTCGCACGAAGGTTTCGAAGTTGTCGCGGCGCTTGAGTTCCGGCGTATCGTCAAACGTCTCGGGGACGCCGCAATAGAGCAGGAACTTCTCGATCTCCGACGCCTCTTCGAGTTCGGCCTTCGTTGGCGTCTTGTCGATATCGCGCAAGCGGACCTTGAAGCCCACTTTGTATTTGTCGAACTGAGGGACGGCGAAACTGGCGGCCTGGTTCACCCGTGTCTGAATCACCGCTGCCACGATTGGGTCGGCGTAGGTGATCTGACGGCACTTCGGGTAATCGAGAATCGAGTACCGCTCTTTGTAGCCGTAGCCCGTGCTCTGATAAGAGAACGGGTCCACCATCGAGGCTTTCGGGTCGTAGGCAGCATTGTCCGGTTTCAACAATCCGGCTTTGATCAAATCAGCGCGGAGAGGCAGAATCTCCTCTCGCACAAATCCAATCCCTTGTGATAGTACGTCGCGGACAATACCCATAGGCGGTCAAACTCCGTGGTTAGGCTACGCTGCCGGTTCGGGCATCAACCGTCACTGATTCAGCACCGCCGTAGCGTGCGTCAGCGATGATCATGCCGGGCTGATTCTGCGAAGCCATTTCAGCCTTCATCATTTCAATAAGAGCGGCGTCGGTCGGCGAGGTCGCTTTGATCACTTCACCGCCAAGCTGCAACTCAGTTTTGTTGAAATCGTTTTTGACTGCCGGAGTGGACGGGCTCGTTTTGTTGTCGAGAGCGCCGGACTTGAAGGCTTCTTCAACCTGCTTGTCCATCGGCATACTCATCGACTTCTGCCAGCCCTCGTGGACTCCCGCGCTCACGCCCGCTTCCTCTTCCGTGTGACCGGATTTGACGAAGTTGTTCAGCGAATGGTTGTAGGCGCGTTGCTGGTCCTTTGCGATTTGCATTTGCGTCGGGTCGGCGTGACGACTGAGCAGAACGGTCGCTTTGTCGGCGACCGGGTTGCCGGTCATTGGCCCGAAGTCAAACACCACACCGCCAGGTCCCGCGCTCTTCACGAACGGCATGGATTTATAGTGCGGATTCGGATTCTCCACGCGACCGAGGTCGTTGGAGTTCTCGTGGATGTTGGCGATGGTCTCAGGGTCATTGCGGTCCTCAACCATCTCGATCAGTGAATCGAGCACAGCCTCGGTCTCCGACTTGTTCATTTTCTTACCCTGTGCTGCGGCCTCTTGGAATTTCTTCTTGCCGTACTTCTTGCGGCCCACGTAGGCGGCGACACCGGGAGAGGTTTCGGCGGCGAGCTTTTTGAAGCCCATGTAGCCCTTGCGGAGTTCTTCCATCGCCTCGTCAACCTCAGCATAGGACTTGCCAATGTCGTGATACTTTTTCACGAGGGCGTTGATCTCGTTCTTGATACGAGCGTACATTTTCTCGGCGACCTCTTTCGCAGCGTCGTCGAGTTCCCGCTCCATGAACCACGAGCAGTTTTTCAACTCCTCAAGCTCTTTGACTTTCCATTTGAACTGCATGGCGAGGCTCGACCGTTGTTGATCGGGCGTCGGCTTGTATGGCTCGTATGCGATAGGCTCGGCCTTCTTCGGGAACAGCGACTTGCCGAACAGATCGTCCATGAAGTCAGACGACGACTTGTGGGCTTCTTCGCCGCCCTCTTCTTTGTCGAACTGACGAAGCTTTTTGATCGCACCTTTCGAGTGCTCTTTTTCTTTGGCCTCTTCATCGACAAATTCTTTGATCGGCCCTTTGCCAATCCACGGCTCTTTTTCAGATTTCATGGGAGCCATGCACTTCTTTTTCTTTTTCAGGTCTTCCATGTGATCATCGTCACAATCCGACTTGAGCAAGTCCTCGCCATTGAGATCGCCGAGAGCTTTGAGAAAGAGTTCTTCCTGGGTGAGTGAACGCTTCACGAGACCATCGCCAGAGGTGGTCTCTTTCTCTTTGTTGATTTTCTTTTTCTGGTTGGTGTAGCGCGGAGATTCATCGCGCTTGCCCTCGCGGACCTTGGGGTTTTCTTCTTCGTCCGCGCCATGAACCGAGTCCACTTCCTCGGCCCGGTCGTTATCGACCTCTTTGCGGGTGACGATCTTATCGTCGTGGAACTGTTCGCCGTGCGTGTCTTTGATGTTTGCGGCGCCATAGTTGTCGCCGTTGTCGTCGCCTTTGGAATACTCGGACTTGCCGATGTACTGACGCATGGACTTGGCGACATTGTCATTTTGCGTGAGGGTCGCCGTCAGCCGGTCGGCGGCATTGCCCGCGAATCCGATGCGACCGTTCTCACCTTTCGCGAAGCCTTTTTCGATCATCGGCGCCACGGTGTCCTGGGTCTGCACGATGAGTGTCGGCTGTCCCACATGGATGCCGAGAGATTTCAGTTGGTCCATTTCGTCCCCCATTGATTTCTTAGTTTTGTTTCCTTCGCGGGTGAGGCCGGTCGATGCCGTGCAAACGGCATATGCGTTGACCTTCTTACCCTGTTTGGCTTTGACTTCCTTCACGCATCGTTCCCATTTTTCAGGCATTGGCTTCTCCCTTGGGCGCCGGTTTCTTGGCCGGTGTTTCAGACCCTTGCTCTTTCGGAGTTTCGGCATGGATTCGGCTCAACGTGTGGCCGGGGAGTCGCTCCTTCATAAGCTGGGTCACGCGCTCGATGGCCTCACCGTGACTCTGCGACTCGACCTGCGGGAAGCGATGTTTGTACTCCTGCCCGTTGTGGGTGAAGTGGACTTCGACCGCGTGGTGCTTGGGCTTCATATTGGCGGACAGTTGGTGCATGAGCTTACGGGTTCCGCCGCGAGACCCTTCGTCCCCACCGTGCATTTTGACGTGTTCGCGATGCGCCTGGTCAAGTTCCTTTGGCGGCTTCCCATCGTACAGGTGAGAGACCATCTTGTGCGTGTGCTCGGCGGCGGCTCGCACGGCTTGGTTTTTAGCCTCGTCTATGGTCGCTTGGTGACGTGTCTTCTCCTTGATGGCCTCTTCGATGGCCAGGCGCTTTGATGCGGTGCCCTCTAGCTCCCTGGCAGCATGAGCCTGGTTTTTCGGGTCTGGGTGCTGGACCCATTTGGAGAACTTCCGGTGTTCGAGCCCGGCGACCGGCACCCACTTGCCCTCAGCCATTTTTTTGTACTTGTTGCCGTCCGGCCCGACATGGACCGTGCCGACGGGGACTGGCTTGCCCTTAAATATAAAGTCCAAGTGGGACTTCCTGAACTGAGAGAATCTCGATTGCGATTCGAGGACCGGCATGATGCGGCCCTGGAAGAGCGGATGGATTGCGCGAGGGTTCGATTCATCGCGGTCGTTCACGATGGAGTAAAACTCGCGCACGGTCTCATATCCACCGGCTGAACGTGGGCGGGTGAATGTCTGGCCGCCATAGTTCACGGTCTCGGCTTGTTCGGCCCAATAGGTGTCCGGGTATGGCATGTAGCCGCCGCTCGGGTGCTGCATGTACGGATTGTAGTATTGGCTCTCCGGCGTCACTTGCACCGGGGAGAATGGGTCAAACGAGAGAGCCTTCATCAAGTCCTGCTCGATTGCTTCGACTTTTGTTTTCGGGCGTGTGGCGAGACCTTTGACAATGTGTTCGTCGAGGATGCTCGACAGTTTATCCAAATCTTTCATCTGGCTCCTCTTCCATCGCCGCTATCGGAACGCCGTCCTGGATAACCAAGCGTTCATCGCAAACATCGCAACGGAACTCGGTCGCTTTGTCACTGACTATGTTTTCAGATTGACATACCGGGCATAGGTGAGTGGTCAGGCCGAAGCCGAGTGGTCCGTCTTTGCGATAGTAGGCGTAGACGGCCTTTTTGATTTTCGCGAGCAGTTGATTCGCTCGGCTTTCAGAGAACTCGAACTCGGTTGCGATCTCGCGGATTGACTTGCCCTCGATACGGCATCTGAGGATATCGAGTTCGCGGGGGGACAGAGCGATCAAGCAAGCAAACCGCTGTATGTCGATGCCTGAGTCCATTTGTTTATTTGCATTGCCGTCGTCAGAGATCAGCGCGAAGTCGAAATCGTCCACGCGCATCGGTCTGCGGGTTTTCGCCCGCTCGTCGCCGATCATCTTTCTGACCTCGTCAAGCACCGCGCCCTTGATACGATACTCCGCGAAGGTTTTGAACTTCACGTTCCGACCGGGGTCGAATCGTTTCAGGGCTTGCGAGTAGCCGAGCATTCCGGCTGAGATCAGGACCGAGGTGTCGAGCCGCGTGAGATTCTTCTCCTTCAGCGTTCGGAGCACCACGATCTTAATCCACTTGACGATCTCTGGAGTCATTCATCAACCGCCGATTACCAAGGTGCAAGGGCATACAGTGGTGCCAGGGTTGACGACTGATATAGAGGTGAAGGTCGCCCACATCTTTGTGGACTTGCCGGGCTGGAGGTCCAACGGCGCCTGTCCATTTATGATGAGAGAGAGTGCGGCAGTCGGCTTGATGTAGAGCCATAGGCCGGTTGCGATAGTCTGCATGTTGATTGCGGTTGTGCCGGGTGCGAACTGTGCTGGCGAGAGGTTTAGGATTTGGGTGAGCGACGTGACGTCAATGTCGCTGATCTCTTCGTCAAACCGAATGTTTTGCGGTTGGTTCGACGTGTCGTCCGAGATTAGGATTTGCGTCGTCTCTAGATACCTGCTCATTGTTGACCCCCTCGATCACTTTGATGTTGTGCGCTTGAGGCTTTCCAACGCCATTACGGATTACAGCCTGGGGGTCAAACTCGACCGTCTCTCCCTTTTGGAGAACCCTGAACTCACCGGGCTCCGAATTTATTTTGGAGTAGTGAGCGAAGTAGTCAGTGTTGTCCTGACCACGGATGAAGCCATAGCCGTCTTGTACGTTGAACCAAATCACCTGTCCGCGCATGTTATGAAGGCTATAAGACGAATTTGCGTTTGAACAGCGAAAAATTACACCGTCCTACACTTTTGCAAGTTCGTCCAGGAAGCCCGGCTCTTGGTCAGAGTCATTGTTTTGTCGGTCGGCGAATGACGACTCTGTGCGGTGTAGTACGGTTGGCTCGCGGAGAGCGGATATCGCGTCTTTAAGGTCGTCGATGTAGATGGAAACGATTTCGACGATCTCGCGGACCTCGCTTGCTGTCAGCTTCTTTTTGACATGGTCTGGAAGCAACTCGTCAAAATACTCGAAGAGCCTTTGGTTCAGCCGCTCTTTCACTTCTCGCATGAAAGGGCCTTCCTTGGCCCGAAGGCCATCCGTGGCATGTCAACTCAAAAACAAAAGCTGTTCGGCCTCGCGGCGCCGAAGCAATCCTTCAACCACCTTGCCGTTATCGTGGTCCCACTTGGGGAACTCCGCTGCGACCTCTGCGGCAGGTGCGCTGAAGTTGAGCAGTTTGAGCATGGTCGATGTTTCGAATGCGCCCACACCAACATTGTACGCGAACGAGCAGAGGGCGCAAAACTGATTGTCAGTGACCGGGACCTTGATGTGAGCACGGACGACGTTGGCGACCGAGGTCAACTCGGCGGCCATCCATTGATCGGCCTCTTCCTGTGAGCAGGCGTCGGATGCGCAGACTGGGCGTCCGCTGATACGGGTCGTTCCCCACCCGATTGTCCACACGCCGCCCTCGTCCTGGTAAGCTTTTAATTTACAGCCCTCAAACTCTTTGATGATCGCGATTGCTGGCAAAAGGGAAGGCAATGTCGTTAGGTCCATACGTCCACCTCGCATGAACCCTTTATCGGCTAAAGAGATTTGAGATCGGAGAGAAATGTGTTGGGCGGTTCTGGTTCGGGCTTGAGGTTGATATCTGGAATAATGAAGTCCACGCCGCCGTCTCCACCGCCACGAACGGTGAGATTGACTTCGATCATGCCAGCACCGGCATCGACGACTCTGATATCGCTGGCCTCCACACCGGCTGGCAATCGTTCGTGAACCATCTTTTCAACCACGCGCTTCACATTCTCGCGGGTCTCCTTCGTGTCGGCCTTGTTTTCGAACATGCCTCGCAGCGTGGAGTTCATGTAGTCTCTGAATTGCGCTTCGGTCATTGCTCCTGGCATCGAATCATAGGCGATGGGTGGACGATGCTTGTCCTCGCGTCTCGGTGCGCTCATAGCTTTTTCAACTCGGTGAGAAACTCTGGGTCGTGCTCGTTTGAAAATTTCGGGTCAGCGAACGACTCGGCGATTCCCATGCCGGTCTTGATACGGGCTCTGAGATCGGCGTCGGTCTCTGGGTTGCCGTATGCGTCCACTCCGCGTGTGAGGCCATAATCCACAGCGATAAAGTCGAGCGTTTCCGATTGGGCAGTCTCTATGGTCGGGAGCTTGTCGAAGTCTCCGAGCCATTCGCGGGCCTCGTCAATGGTAATCAGCCCGGCGTTGTGTGCCGCCGTTGCCATTTCAAGCGTCTTGCTGAGTTTCGACATGGGACTTATCGAGGATGATTTTCTGATCGTGATAGTCGCCGGAGATCGACTCAATGTTGATCTGATAGATTTTGCCGTCGAACGAGGTCCATCGGTGATTCGCGAGCCCAGTTTGCAGGGCCTTGATGAGAATCTCGGCGGGAATGGATTCGGGGTATATGATCTCGACGGTCTTCCCTATTTCCATTTTGCGTTCGCGTGGCGGCTCTGGAGTTGGCTTCGCCTCTTCGATCTCGCGCTCGATAGGCTTGTCCTTTTTGAAGCACGCCTCTGAGCAGGTGCGACTCGGCGAGTTCTTGTGGACTTTGAACTCGGTCGAGCAGACCACACACCGACGCATCACGAGTGGAAGCGGTTTCTCATCGGTGCTCATGCCACGTCCAAAAGCAAAGAAGTAGCGGCGCGATGGCCGCGATAGGATGGCCGAAGAACACGGCGGCTCCCGCCAAGCACAGATAAACAAATCTCAGAAGTATGATCTCCACCCACGTCTCCAGAAACCTCAAAAGTCCACCTTCACTCCCACGCCAGCCTCACACCCTTCGCCGGTCGCGCACGAGAAATGAACCTCAGCGGACACGGCGTTGTACGGTCTGCCCTCACGGGCTTTGCGTTGCTCTTCGGGGTCGTTACCAGGACCGAACGGCACGAGTGTCGTGTAATCGCCTGGTTTAAATTCAATACCACACGCAGGGCATTTTTGTCCCACGCTAAAGTGATCGGCAGACTTTGGCCCGAACTTTCTAGGCTTGTCGCTCACGTATGAACCGCCTTATTGCGGTCCTCTTCCAGATTTGGGAACTCTTTGTCTATGGCCTGAACGATCTCTTTTTCGAGAGCGCGGCGCCGTAAACCGATCATCCATGCGTTTGAGCCAGGTCTCCCACGGCAGGATGAAGAAGAGAATGCCAGCGGCCCACATGAAGGGCGAAGTGTTTATCCACAGGAGCTTCACCGACTCGATATACCTGTCCTTGCCGATTAGGTCCTGAATCAAACCGTTGACACAGATGGCGACGCAGTAGCCGCGAACGAACTGGCTCATTTAACTCTCCTCTAGCATTTGTTCATAGTCTCGATAGGCATTGCCGAGCCGGTCAAGCTCCTTCTCACCGTGAATGAGACGGATGAGATGATACGTGATAAATCCGTAGGTGCGCGTGACCTCGTGCCGGGTCTCACCGTCGAGCCATGTCGTCGTGTAATTGTAGTTCCACCCCGAACGTCTCCAGCCGGTTGTGGCGTGGCGACCTAGTTTCGCCATGTCCACGGCTTGTACCATTTGCGTTTGGGTTTACCATTGCGAAGCTCGTCCTCTTCGGCCATGAGTCGCCGATACGAAGTGGAGTCGGCGGCCTGATAGCGTTCGACTCTGGTCTTCACCTCTTTGACGATGTTGTCCCAGCGGTCCTCGTCAATGTCCTCGATCTCACCGAGCGCGAACTCTTTGTCTTCGAGTTTGATCTTATCCACGAACTTGTCGAGCGTGAGATCGCAGAACTCATCCACCCAGTCGGCGATGTAGTAGTATTTGTCTGGTTGATATTTGAAACGCCCGAAGAGAATCGGGTCTTTGTTTCGGATTTTCTCTTTGTTGGTCTTGAGCGGCTCGGACTTGGTGTAGTCGATGAACAGAATCCAAAACTCGTCAAAGATGTTTGCCTTCTGGAGAGCCTTGACCTTGAGTTGGACCTTGCGAGGCACGACACGCGGGAACTTTTCGAGCGGCTCCCATTTGATCACTTTCTCTTTGACGACGTTGCGGAATTTGTCGATGTGTTTGAACTCGACCCACTTGTCGATGCCGAACGCCACGAGTTCGGATTCGCACACGAGGACTGCGACCTCTTTTGTGAGTTCCTCGTAGAGTGCTTGCTGACCCATCTCTTTCGAGTAGGCCACGAGCTTCTGGAGTTTCGAGAGCCGTTTTTTCACGCGCTCGATCTGTACCTTGCCGAGTTTTGATTTCACGAACTTGATGTAGAGGCTCGCCGAGATATCCTTCGTCACCGGATTCTTACCGAGTTTCATCTCCATGCCGGTTCCGGCATTGGTGTAAACCTGATAGCCGAGAGTTGTACTGCCGGTGCTGAATCCACCGAAGCTGGAGTCGCCTATGAGCCAGGTCTGACCTGCCGGTGACGTGACGGTTGTTTGTGTACCTGACATTGCTGTCCCCCTATGCGATTAGATGAGCCAATGGGTCAAATGATTCTACTGGCAATGAAGCGCCCTGCACGGCCACGAATCCATTCACCTCGCGGACAGAGATTGAGAAGACGCAGAAAATATCCACGACCCAATCTCGATTCTCCGGCATGGTGAAAACCTCTGGTAGCTGTGCCACATGCCCATAGCCCAAGTCAAACAAAGCCGACGCCGAATAGCTATATCGTCCGTGAGCACCGTGCATTTCGAGCAGGTGCTCGGTCTGACGTAAACAGGTTTGTATATGGTTCACGGCCTCGATCTCCAGGCGCGTCCGCACATGGCTCCAGCCCATATTGACGACCGCCTGGTCGATTGTGAGCTTGCGGAGTTTCGCGTTCACACGTTTGCCAACTGTGGATTGTGTTTGATCATGGCGTCCATGCCGGTCGATTCGAGAGCCCGGATACGAAGCTCTTGTTCAGCGAGGATGCGACCGATCTCCTCGGTGATCAGGGTCATTGCGATGCCAGCGTTCAGACTCTTCGCTGCGTTCTTGAGGCGCTGTCTGATTTGCGTGTAGACCTCGTCGTACTCTTTATCCTTCATAGACCCCTCACATTGACTCCAATTCGGCACGCCAGTCTTTCGCCGACCGAACCTGCTTGAGCTTCCACGCCAGGTCCTTGTACTTGGACAAACGATGCTCTTCGTTTTTGACATGCTCATCGAGTTCAAAAAGTTTTTTGTTCACGGCTTTGTCGATATCGGCCTTGTCCAACAACGAAAGCTCGTCGAGTTTGTGGAGACCGGACACGATGCAGAACTCATCACACGAGATTCCTTTGACGCCGACCTTCCCCCAGCCAGCGATCAAGTCGTGACCTTTGTAGACCTTGTCTCCGGTATCGTATTCCTGCTCGTAAGCGTCAGTGATCGCTTGCTGTAGGCCAATGAAATCCTCGCCTTCGACAGCGGCGAACGTGTGGTTCTCAAACATTATCCAGGCCGTGAGCATCATAGATTCTTCAGGCTCTCGGTGAATGGTTTTTCGTTCGTGTCCATCGTCACGCGGACCTTCATACCCATACGGTCGGACATGGCCTTGGTCATTTCTTTTGCGAGGTCCGCTGGCTCGACGTGTTTGGCTGGCGGTTTGGGGAGAGCGATCTTTAGATTGTAGACCGGCTCCTCGAATATCTCATCCGGCACGTCGAGAGTCATTTTGAGTGCGATCTCGTTGGCCTTGCAGTTCGGTTTTGATTTGACGAATGTGGCGACCGTGCTGATCTCCCACTTGCTGCCGAAGCGCGACTTGCGTGCGCCGATTTTCATCCAGACTTCTTTTGTCACGGTGATATTCCTTGTCGTTGCATCTCTTCGTCGATGTACTTGGCGACAAAGATCGTCGCCTCGTCGTTTAGATTCTTGAGCATCTCGATTGCGGCGTTTGGGTCTTTAGCGCCGACCCTGCCGATATCGTGCTTGAGCACGATCATGCAGTCCATCCAGGCCGCGTGAAAACAGGCTTTGAGTTGTCGGCCCTGCTCGGACTTCTCATCCATACCCGGATAGGTCGAAGTGAAGAACTCCTGCCACTTGGATTCGATTGTGATCATGCTGTCACCTCTTCCCATTCGCGTTTGTCTGGAAAGTCGATAATCCGCCGCGTGCTCATCGCATGGAGATTTCTCGACGCCTCAAACAGATGAATCATCTCTGGTATCACGGCATCGACCTCGATCAGTTTGCTTGCGTGATAGGGCGAGCCGTCCTTGATCGCGAGCCAAGTGACCTGCGGAATGAGAACCTCTTCGCCTGAGTGTTTGGATTTTAGTCTGACAAACGAACCGAAAAGCTGTTTGCCGATGAGAGCCATTACCTCTTCAGATGCCATGCTGTCCCCTATGTTACGCCGTCGCCCACGAAGTTGAATGAGAACTGATAGCTTTGGCACGCCTCGTTCGCCATCCAGAAACTCATCACGCAGTCGTCGTGCGCTCCGAGACCCTGTAGCTTCCCATCAACCCATGTGAAGGCTTTGAGTTCGTTGATTAGCACGTCGGTCACGCGCCTGTCACGCTCCGTCTTACGCGGTATCACGACTTTGCGGTTTTCAAAAAGAATCTGCATACTTGGCACACCCTTCTCCAGCGAGTTTTTCGCCTGAGCGGTCGTCGTGAAGCCCTCGACTGGGAGATCGGTGTTCTTGATTAGCTCGTCCGCGAACACACGCTGGAAGGCGTTGTTCTCGATCAGGATTTTGAGTGGCTTGAACGTAGCCGCCGCATCCTGGATATCGCGGAGTTGCTCGGACATGTTCTTACCTTTTGAGCGGCGGATATCGAGTATCCAGCGGTTCTTGTGTTTGTCGAGCCCGATGGTCGTGATCACCGTGTAGTCAGCGCCGACGGTGGAAGACATTGCCAAGTCCACCCCACAGAAAATCTGAAGGTGCTGCCGGTCCTCTGGGGTGAGATAGCTCGGCATCTCATAGGTCTGATCGTAGCACCCTCTCAGCATGTACTCTGGGAACAGCGATGCGTCGTCGTTGATCGGCTGACACATATACTCGCGTGCGAAACGTGTTGAGCCGACCTCGCGCTTTTTCTTCTCCAGCATCTCGCGATTGTAGCGCGTGGACCATAGCGGTTTGGTTTCGGTCGCATCGTCGAGCGCCGTGTACCGCTTGAAACAGTATTCCTCGTTCACCTGGAGTTCAGCGTAGAGGTCCATTTGATGAAATGGAGTTCCCACCACGATGAGTTGCCCGCCTGGGACAAGCATTGGGGTGAGGGCCGAGAAGAAGTAGTCCACCTGTTTTTTACGGACGAGTTCCGAGTAGATCGTTTCATCGTTCAGAATGTCGTCACAGATAATCCAGCCAGGGTGAGCACCACGAACACGGGTGCCATATCCACGCGCTCTGACCATTGCACCGTTCGAGCACTTGATTTCCATTTTCGACCATGCAGCGTCCGAGTCGATGGGCTCTAGGAACTGAAGCTTTGGGTTCGATGCGATCTCGGTCTTCACGAGATCGAGGAGCGCAATCGCTTGGTCCTGAGTCGCTGAGAACAGATAGCCAAGTGACACGCGAGGAATGGACTTGCTGCCAGCGCCGGTCGGTATCCAGTTGTAGTAGAGCCGCCAGATAATGTAGGCGAACGTGAAGAAGAATGATTTGCCGTGGTCACGAGGCGCGTTGATACAGAGCTTGCCGTGTTTGGCGATGAGATTGGACCACGACTTGTGGTGATCGGCTATTTCAAGACCGAGTATGTCCTCAGCGAAGTACGACAGGTCCGCCCGTCGCATGATCTCTTCGTGGGTCTCAGTGAAAATCACTCCCGTCGGTGCATAGCCTGACGAGAGTGCGTCTTTAAACTCGGTCTCGCTCATTTCAGTCCTTCAGATGCTCTTCGATTTTAACGCTCATCACACCTTCGACGAGTTCAGCGCCGATTGGGTCTACGATCACGTAAACGTGTGGGTGACAGTTCTCACAGAGCCATTTGACGAGTGGTTCGGCGGCCTCAGTGAACTCCATCCGTTGCTCGTCGGTCATTGTGTCCATTTGATCTCCTTGCCGTTGCGTTTGATTTTGGTTTTGCCAGCGAATGCCAGATAGCGAGAGATGATCACGTCACAGTACGCGGGGTCGATCTCCATGCCGTAGCAGATACGCCTTTGCTTTTCTGCCGCGATGAGTGTCGAGCCAGAGCCGAGAAAACAGTCGCACACGATCTGGTCCTCTTGGGACGAGTTGCGGATTGCACGTTCGGGGAGACCCACAGGCTTTTGCGTGGGGTGAAACTCATTGACCGAGTCGCGCTTGAGTTCCCACACGGTCTTCTCATCCGATGGGCCGAACCATTGGGGTGATTCATCTGCGTGGTGCGCGTAGATGCACGGCTCGTAGTTGGGAATGTATTGGGCCATGAAAGCGCCGAGCCCTGAGTGGACCTTGTACCAACACAGGACGGCTCTCACCTTCAAAGGTAATTTGCCGAAGGCTTGAAACACTTCGACCGCTTTGCCGTTTGCATACCAGATGTAAAACGCTGCGTGTGGTTTTGAGAATTCGACCGCTAAGGAAATTGCGTTGCGGAATAAGTTGGTCAGCGAAGCTCCTTCAAGCTTATCGCCCTTGATTCCCTTACGCTTCTTTTTGTTATGGCCGCCCTCGTAATCCACGCCGTATGGCGGGTCAGTGAACACGAGGTCCGCTGCCTCGTCCTGAAACAATCGCTCCCAGTCCTCTTTGCGAGTGGCATCGCCACATAGGATACGGTGCCTGCCGATCTCGTACATGTCCCCAGGCTTCGTGACGGGCTCTTTTGGGGTCTCTGGTATCTCGTCCTCGTCTTTGCCAGCCACGCCGGTCGTAGCGGCTCCTAATAGGCCCTCAGCGAAGGACTTCATGTCGATATCAGGTATGTCGGTATTGACCTTCAGCCAGTCTATGTCGATATCAGCGGCCTTGATGAAATCGCCCAGGCTCTCATCGGTGAGTTTGCCGTAGGTGGAGACCAGCCCTAAGAGGATTTTCTTCGCCCGCTTCTCGTCCTCGGCTTTGATCACGTTGGCCGGGAATTTCTTCGGGAGCTTCACGCCCTCTTCGGCCATGCGTTTGAGTGTCGTCGTCCGTTGGTGTCCGTCGAGGATGTGCTTCTGTCCGTCCGGCCCAATCCAAACGTGAAATGGCGCTGTGAACCCATTATCGAGCAGTTGTGATTTGAACCGCTCGTAGCTGGAGTCGTCGAGCGTTTTGAGTTCGCCCTGGAAATCGAGTAGCTCCGGCAGGGTCACGTCGATGGTCTTTTCAAATCGCACGATCACTTCGTTCATAGGTCCCTCAGTTCGTCTAGAAAATCGTTTGTGGTTGCGATTACAGGTTCATCAAAGTCGTAGTAGTGATCGGTGAGATAGTCGTCGTCCGGTGGAATCGTCGGGTCGTACTTCATAACCTCACCGCAATCCTGACAGTGCCAAACCCCTTCACGGTCACGATAGAGCACATTGCGATGGTGACAGCGTTTGCCGATGCTCATGTCTCCAGGTCCTCTCTGCCGAGCATTCGGAGCATGGCCTTGAGAGCTTGAAACTCAGAGAGCATGTTGTCGGCGCGTTGGTGCGCGATGAGAGCCTTGGTCTCGGCCATTTTCAGTTTGAGGTCCATCTCATGTAGCTGTTGCTTTAGCTGACCGAGTTCTTCGGCCTGCACGCGATTGGTGTGCTGATAGCCCTCAATACGCTCGTGGCACTTCTTGACCGTGTTTGGAAAGAAATATGAGTCCTTCATTTGTACCCTGCCATTAGCGCCCTCTTCAGCGCGTGTTTGAAATCAAGATTCTGTAGCCGCCGCTCTTCACGCTTCTCCTCACTCATGCGTTCGAGTTTGCGTAAGACCTTCTGTGGGTCGTGCTTGCCGCCGTAGCCCTTGGTGCCCATATAGCCGCCCTTGGCATTCCAGCGGTCCACCTCACCACGGAGAGACTGCTTATGCTTCGAGCCCGGTCTCACACTCTCGCCTGTGGCATCTCGTTCGGTCGTGCCGGTTTGTTTGCGAACTTGATCTCGATATGGCGTCTGAGATACCAGAGCGCCTTCTCCAAATCCTCAGCCGTCTTCGCTGGGTCTTTCTTTCCCGCCCGACAGATGTACTTCACCGTGTTGCCCAGGTGATATCCGAGTTGCTGGTCCTCGATGAACTCGATCACCTCGATTTTTCCAGCGTTGTAGTGACTCGGATGGTTCACTTTGTCTTCGCTCATGTGCTCCCCCTCGCAAGGCTGTACTCTTCGGATTCGACCTCGTCGCCCTTGAACCGAATGGTCGTGTTCATCATGTGACGCTGGAATCGCCCGCTCGCTTCGAGTGCCTCTTGACACTGGATGCAGGTGCGATGCTCGCGGTCCTTGATGAGTCTAAAGCGCGGTGCGGGAATCTGTTCGCCGCATTCGTCACACTCTCTGTTTTCTTTCATGCTGTTCCCCCGTGATCTAGCAACTCTTCGAGCGCCTTTACAGTGGTGTTTGGATTGATCGCCCAACACCCGATACATATTTCCATCACAATGAAATCGGGGAGACTAAAGCCCTTCGCCTTAGCTCCCTTTTTCTCAGCCTCGTTAAAGCCGATGCTGCGTCTCAGGACGTGCTCGTGCTTACACTCTTGCTTCTTGAGTTTCGGCGGCACGAGTTTCACCTTTCGCAGCGATGTAGTTTTTGTTGAATACCGATTCGGGCGCTATCGCTGCGATGAGCCCGTTCACGAACGACCCGAACATGATATTCGAGAACGCTTGGTGCTGTTCATCGTCCATGTCACCGGCCATTTGTGCGATATCGACGCCCTGATAGCTGGCCTCGAAATCATCCGCGATGCTGTCACAGTTGCGGCCCACGAGATTGTCCATCTCCCGGTACAGCTTCAGTGTCATTTCGTCCGGTCTCACTCGTCGTTTGTTGGTTGGCTTTGTTTCGTTCATACTCTTCTCCTTTGAGTAGGTTTGCTTTCATTTTCAATAGTTCGGCCTCACGCTTTGGAATCAGTATCGCGAGGCATTTGGGACAGGTGACTTGCCCGTAGGCCGTGACAGCAATGGGCATCGAGCGGTCGTCACGATCATCGACCTCGTACTCCTTCGTGCAGAGCAATCGGTACTCCGGCGCTGTTCGCGGCTGACCCCAACCGAATCGTTCATACGATCTGGTCGTGTAATAGTGCGTGAGCATCGGTATTGGCCCGGTGATCGTATTGTATGGTGAACTGCGCTCGATCATTTCGGCCTCGTCACAATCTTTTGATTCCACTCGGTCGCATCCTTCACGACGTTCTCATTCACCGATTTGAAATTGCCGAGATGCCCGAATAGCAAATGGCAGTTCACACCGTCGGTCTTGTTCTCACAGAGCGTGATGAAGTTCGTCGGGTCGAGTTCGAGTTGCGGGTGCAGGTGGAATGGCTTGATGTGATGGACTTCGAGCTTCTTCGAGCCGCCGCACATCGCACAGACCGGATGCTCCTTCAGATGTTGCCTGCGTGCTGCGGGCCATTTGGCAGAGCGTTTCGCACCGTTTGGAGTTTTGTCGGCCTCGCTGTGATGGACAAGCACTTCGATCTTTTTCACGGCTTCGGCTCCTCTTTAGGAGTCGGTGGATACATGAGATCGCGGAGTGTGAACTGTAGCTGTAGAGCGTCCGCCGCCCGCTGTAGCAATGCCTTCGCCTCGTCCTCTGGGAGATCAATGACTTTGTGGCCCTGCATCTCCCAGGCGATATCCGGCGTGTCGTCTGGCGGCTTGAAACACGTCCAGGTCGCGTTATCCGGTACGGCTGAGTCCATTTGCATGATCACGATTTTCATAGCGGCTTATCCTCTGCGGGACAGATTACGAGTCCATCCGTGGTGTTGTGGCATAGCTCACGCTGTCGCTTTGGTTTTGAGTGCGAGCACCCTAACAGACATGCAAATGCAATAAGTGAAACAGTAAAACGGCGCATCCGACCCCCACTCCGAAGAAAAAATCCGTTCACGACGGATTGTAGTTGATTCATGCTGTACGCTCCTCAAGGATTTTTATCTGCGCATCAATGTATTCGGTTGTCCCCGATGGACCAATCCTCTTTTTCATCTCTCTCCATCTCTCCAATGCCCGCAATCGGCGCTGCCTGTGCGCTATCGCATTTCTCTTCGTCTTGAACTTCTTCTTGGGCGCGAGAGGCTTGCTCTCGTCCGGCGTTTGCGATTCTCCCATCTAGGTCTCCTTGCATCTCTTGGATGCTGTCGATTTCTTTTAACACGTCCGCATAGGCGAAGGTGCGCTGTTCGAGTCCAAACTCGTCAGCAAGGTTTCTCTTCAGTTGCACAATCGTTCGTAACGCTTCTAATAAGTCCCGACGCTTCATGGATTCGTCTCCTTAGTTCGAGGTTCTGGGCCTTGAGTTGCAGAGCCATTTCCTGCGCTTTCCATTTGAGTCTAGTCTGTTCGAGCAGATTCTCCCGACA
>Ga0335085_10001526_pt1 | contig 48241 bp, 67 predicted proteins | sample Lox_Sample_45_FD_206712 | JGI IMG/M metagenome (GOLD analysis project Ga0335085, IMG submission 206712) | Soil microbial communities from Loxahatchee National Wildlife Refuge, Florida, United States - Lox_Sample_4.5 | ecosystem: Environmental > Terrestrial > Soil > Wetlands | place: USA...
TGTCAGACTGGTGGTACCCGGACTTGAAGCCCCCGTCCCCAGCGAACTCACCACCGGCGTTGTTGTGATCGCCACATCCTGGGTACTCCCGTCGGCGTTGACCGAAAGGTAAAAGCCGATCCGAAACGCCCCGCTTGCAGCCCCCGAGTTGTTCACCGTGGTCGTTACCGACAGCGTCCCACCTTTAGTCGCCGTCCCCGAATTCGGCGTCACGTCGGTCATGCTCAGATCCGGAAGGGTCACCTGGATCGTCCCACCCGTGCACAGGCTGTTGTTCCCCTCATCCCCCTCGGGTAAAGTATGTCCGCTATCGGCCTCCGCACAGACATAGTACGTTCCTAATGCCGTGGTGGAAGGTATTGTTAACGTGGTCGAGGCGGCACTGGTGGCGCCGGCTCCCAAGGAGCTCAACGTCCGCGTGGCCGTGATCGCCACATCGTGGCTCACCCCGTCCGTGGAAAGGTAAAAGCCGATCTTAAAGCTGCCGGCCGAGAAGCCGCCTTGGTTCTTCACGCTGTTGGATAGGGATAGCATCTTGTCCGGGGCGATCACGGTCGTAGCAGTCGACACGGCCGTCATGACCAAATCAGCCTTCGGCAGCGTGACCGTACCCGTACTGCACAGGGCGTTGTTCGCCTCATTTGTCTCAGCCACCTGATTGACCGAATCGGCCATGGCGCAAAGATTATAGGTACCGCCCGGTACAATTGATGGAATCGGAAGGTTGGTTGTTGCGGTATTGGAAGCCCCCGCTCCAAGCGATATCACCACACGAATCGTCGGGATCACGACATCGTCCCCGTTCCCATAGATATTATCGGTGGAAAGATGATAGGCAATCCTAAAGACTCCGCTCGATGTCCCTTGGTTGCTCACCGTGTCGGTCACCGACAGAGTGCCCCCTTGGTTAGCAATCGAAGCATTGGGCGATATTGACGTCATCGTCAGGTCAGGCTGGTTCGGCACCGTTATCACCACCACGTCATCGGGACTGCCGGCGAGTCCCTTTGCATCGGTCACGACCAGGCGGACCATGTAAATGCCGGGAAGATCGGCCGGGAACGACGGATTCACCGCGGTCGGATTGGTCAGGGTGGGCGCGCTGCCGACCGGTTTCGAGATGATGGTCCAGGCGTAGGTGAGCGGATAATTGCCGTCTGGGTCCGTGCTGCCGCTGCCATCCAGCGTGACCGTGTTGCCCGGGTACACGGATTGGTCGGGCCCGGCATTCGCCACGGGTATCAAATTGGTCCAGGCAAGATTGGAGGTGTAGGTTATATTGCAGCGGCGATCATTCAAGGTGAGATACACATACTCCGGGGGCGCCACGCCCTTCGGCTCCGCAAACCACAGGGCATCTTTCAGCAAGGATGCGGAATTGAGCGAGCAGAATCCATAGACATACGTTTTCTCCTGGCTGTAGATATTCGCCCAGGTGCGCGAAGCGTTGGTATTCAGGCCGCAGGCGGGAAGATCCGGCGCGGCCGCAAACAAGTCATCCGGGAACGCCGACCAGTTGGCTACCCCCAACTGATAGCGGCTGAATTCCGCTCCGTCGACCGTCACATCTTCCTTGCCCGTCACGCTGAGATCCGGGGGCGGCAAAGCGGGATAGCAGCCAGCGGCCTCACAGGCATCGCCCACTCCGTCGCCGTCAGCGTCGGCTTGGTCCGGATTGGCAACCATCGGACAGTTGTCGACGGCGGTGCACACGGTGTCGCCGTCGACGTCCCCGCCGAGCGCGGCGCAGGGGTCCGGCGGGACGAAGACGAGGTCCGTGACGTAGATGTCCTCGTTGCCTCCGCGCGTGTCGACGTAGGCCACCGACGCGCCGAACACGTCGTCGAGGTACTGGTCGGCCGGGTCGGTGGTCACCTGGAAGGTCTCGCCGGTGGAGAGCCGGTAGACGAAGATGTCGAGGTTGCCGGTGAGGTTCGACTCGTAGGCGATGAGGTCACCGTCGATGGTCGGGTGGTAGTTCCCGGCGCCGTTGTCCGCGATGACGCGCTCCTCGGCGGTGTCCATGTTGCGGGCCACGATGCGGGTGCTCGCGACGCCCTTGTCCTGGGCCATCCAGACCACCCAGGGGCCGCTCGTGGAGATCTCCGTCTCATTAGTGTTCGGCGAGGCCGTCAAGGTGACGGGAACCCCCGCGGTGAGGTCGTAGGCCGCGGCCTCATAGGACGTCGTTCCTCGCTCCGACCAGACGACGAACCGGTCGCCGATCTCGACGTTGTAGGTCGGCGGGGTGGGGCCGCCGATGACCTCGGCGGTCTTGCTCGTTCCCAGCCAGGTCAGGTCGAACAGCATGACCTGCGTCGCGCTGGCACCGCCCTCACGCCACACCACCTTGGTGCCACTGATGCGCGGCTCCAGGATGATGGTCGCGCTCCCCAGCGGCCACCGGAGCGTGGTCGAGATCTGGTACACCATGATGCGTCCGGAGACCGAGGTCGTGCTGACGTACTCGGTGTAGACGATGTAGTCGCCGCTCACGTCGTTGAGCTGGTTGTCCTGCGCGCCGCTCGTGACCTGCACGGGCGCGCCGAACGGCGCGCCGCCCGCTAGCCGCTGGTACCAGATGTCGCCCTTGCCGAAGGAGTTGTCGGGCAGCCGCTCTCTCTTCGTGTAGACGACGAGCTCACCGAGCCCGTCGAGGCCGAGCCGGGGCGTCGTCTCCCAGCTCGTGCCGGGCGTCACCGCGTACTCGTGCGTCTGCAGCGTGTCCGCGAATGCGAGACCGGCAACTGCGAACCCAAAGGTGAAGCTACACAAAAATGAGAAGAAAAAGAGCCTGATCATACCGTCGCGCAGCTTCATGGGAGCCTCCTTATCAAGGTTGGATAGCAATGGGGTAATCGTGTCGTAACGAAATGGTTCCCGCCTTCATTTAACTATGTTGAGGCGCCATGTCCCGATCTGCTCGTAAAACATTGCCAAAAATACAAAAGCCTTCCTCCGAACCCCAGCTCAGAAGAAGGCTTGCTTTGTTAAACCGATTACCGACCCGCCATGGAGCGTACACGGATTCCGCCGCTAGAGAAGTCTAAACACCGCATCATGGCTAATCACAGGTGGCCCAATGAAACCTGTGCGGGGTGCTTGGCTTCTAAGATAAGCGTTCTTTTCAGCTTATGGAGAAAATTTGAGAACTGAACGGACTGACTTCAACATATTTTATGGAGAATGTCAACTACCCAAAAGTGGCATATATTGGGGTCTTTGGCGTATTCATGTACGATGGAACGGCATCAACGGAGGTCGTTTCTTTGTCACTGCACCAAGATCCATGTAAGCCGCTCGCCGTAGAACTCGGCCTGGATCTTATCGCCTTTTTTAAGATCCGACTTGGTCAGGACCTTGTCGCCCTTCATAATCATGCTGCCCTCGTCCAGAATGATCTGGATCGGCCCCTGCTCCTTGGTGTTCAGCGAGACGAGGTTCAAGGTGGGATGAACTCCGGTCACGGTTCCGTTCAGGCGTTGACTTCCGTTGGTCGTACCCCGCCAGATGGCGCTCAGGTTGATTTCGCGGATCGGATTTCCGTCCTTGGGCGTCTCCCCGGATGTTTTGAAGAATAGACGGTTTCCGAGGCGGGGGCACGGGACGCCTTCGACGGAAATATATTTATAGACCCATACCACGTACTGGGTACCCGGTTCCAGGGGATCCTCCGGCGTAATGACCATCTGAGCTCCGTGCCACTGCACTGTCCCCCCTACGCCCGATTCGCTGGTGAGCAGCCGGCCGAGCTTGTAGCGGCCTCCGGCGATATTGACCGCGTTCAGAAAGGGCCTGAAATCGTAAGGGGCCGTCGAGGGCTTGCCGGTTTTGGGATCGGTATAAGGGATCATATCGACGGCGCGATCGAGCGCCAGCACGATGGGCGCCTTGGGATCGTGCGCCGCCACATTCATATTCGCGCCGACCATGATGATCGGGGGCGTTGGACAGCCCGTCGCCGCCCAGGCCGTATCCAGAACGGACAACAGGAACATTCCGATTAAAAATCCTCGTATCAGGAACTGCTTCATCGATGGCACCTCCATTAGGACGGATAATTTAGCACAACGCACCGAAGCGTCTAAAACAAAATTTACTCCCCCGCCCGGACCAGAAGCCCCTTCATCTTGACCACCCGAAACATCCCGTTAAAAAACAGGACGGCGGCCGTAATGTAAACGACATTGAGACCGGTGGCCCACACCAACTCATGGACCGGGAAGGTCTTTGTTTCGATCACCGCCCTCATTCCCTCGAACACATGGGAGGCCGGGATGCCGGTCGCGATCGTCTGAAGGAAAGGCGGAAGGACCGTTACGGGATAGAAAACAGCCGAGACCGGCTGGAACAAGAACGCCAAGCCCCACGCGAGGACTTCGGCCTCCTGTCCGAAACGAAGGATGATCGCCGTGGTGAAGATTCCGATCGCCCAACCTGTCGCGACCAGATTGATCGCAAAGGGAATCAGCGAAACGCCAATCATGAAAAGGTTGAACGAATAGAGCAGGTAGGCCAGTCCGACCGTCACAAAAGCAGCCCCGAGGACCTTGATGACGCTGACCAGCATCGTGGCCGACAGGAATTCCCCCACCCGCAGCGGGCTGACGAAAAGGTTGAGGAGATTCCGGGACCAGATCTCCTCGAGGAACGAGATGCAGATACCCTGCTGGGCGCGGAACAGGATGTCCCAGAGAATGAGCGCGCCGAGAAAAAAGGCGACGAAGGCCGGAAGCCCTTCTTTGTATCGGGCGAGGTACAACGTGATGAAGCCCCAGACCAACAGATCCAGCAGCGGCCAGTAGACGATCTCCATGATCCGCTGCGGGCTGCGTTTGTACAGCATGAGGTGGCGGTTCACGACGGCCAGGATGCGATGCAGCTTCATAGGTCATCCCTTAAGAAGGCCCGAAGCGGAGGTGTGGAAGAATGGGTCATGCGCCCGAAATTGATAAAAAGGAAAATCCACCGGCCGGCATGTCGTAACGGCGACCTGCCGGCCCAAGGAGAATCTGTGCTAATCCCAAAACCGCTCATCGCATAGGACCCATTCTGGAATCCCTCCGCGAAGGCCTTTTCACAGACCCGCTTTACCACGGGCCACCTTCAGAAATACCTCTTCGAGATCCTCGCCCTGGAAACGATTCAGGATCTCGGCGGGCGTACCGGTCGAGATGATCCGGCCCTTGTTCAGGAAAATGATCCGGTCCGACATCTCCTCCATCTCTTTCATGTTGTGCGACGTATAGAGAATCGTCAGGCCCGACTCGGCGCGGATGGACTTGAGCAGGGAACGCGTCTTGTCCGCGATATCGGGATCCAGGCTGGCCGTCGGCTCATCCAGGAAAAGGATCTTCGGATCGTTCAGGAGCGCTTTGACGAGGGAGACCCGGGTGAGCTGTCCCGTCGACAATTTCCGGGCCACGGTATCCCGAAGGTGGGAGATCTCGAATACCGACAGTAGATGTTCGATCTTCTCGCGGGCGTTCCGGACCTGATAGAGCTGGGCGAATACCCGGAGATTCTCCCCGACGGTCAGGGATTGGGGCAGAGAAACATAGGTCGAAGAAAAATTAACCCGGCCCAGGATCTCTTCGCGGTGGCGGCCCAGTTCGAGACCGAAGATCCGGATCTGGCCGCCGGTCGGCGTCGTTACGCCCAGGAGCATCTGGATGGTCGTGGTCTTTCCGGCGCCGTTGGGGCCGAGGATCCCGAGGATCTCGCCCTGGTAAATTTCGAAGGAGATTCCGTCAACCGCGGTGACGCGTTCGAATCGCTTGGTGAGGTTCCGGACTTCTACGACGGTTTGCGGCATGGAGTGTGATCGAGCCGGGGCTTATTTCTTTCGTCCGAAGATCTTGGCGTTCTCCCGCTCGTCATCCGAGAGAATCCGCTGCCAGTCCCTTTTCTTCCGCGGCGCCTTCCGGAAGGCCTCAAAAATCCCTTTGGCCAGTTCGACGCGGTCGACCCCGGGCGGCGCCACCTGGATATCCATTTGCGCCATGGTCAGGTCGAAATCGGTGTCGAGCATCGTCTCCGGGTCCATGCCGTACTCCTGAAGGGTCTGCCGGATCACGCCCGCGTCGACGCCGAAGCGCCGCGCCACGTCGTGTATATTGGCCGGCCGGTAGGACTTATCCGGCGCAATGGCCAGATGATAGGCGCAAAACAGATCAAAGGGATCGATCCCCGACTTGGGTCCGGAGGGTCGCTGCGCGGGTCCTCCGCCGCGTTCGGGTCTTCCGCGATCCACCGAAGGCCGACGGCCCCCGCGCTCCCGATACGATCCGTCCTGACGATGTCTCAAGAAACCCCCTTCTGTGTTCCAGGGACTCGCATCCCCCCGCCGTTCACACATTCGAACGTTCCGGTTTTGCCACTCACGATTTATGTTTCCCGATCCGCTTGCATGGTCCCCCGGGAATCTACTGGAAGCATCCTAGGATGCTCTCCTCCCGGACCAGGACGAACTCTTCACCGTCCACGTCCACCTTGGTCACACCGTACTTCTCGTACAGGACATGATCCCCCGGTTTGACCACCGTGGGCACAAATTTCTTCTCGATCACTTTTCCCTTTTTGTCCCGTTCCTCTTTAAAATGACCACTGCCGACGGCCAGCACCTCCCCTTCCTGGGGTTTTTCCTTGGCCACGTCCGGGATGATGATCCCGCCGGCGGTCTTCTCCTTTTCCGATTTGGGTCGTATCAAGGCCCAGTCATTCAACGGTCGTATCTTCATTGGAGTCTCCTTTTAATCGCCTTTTTACAGGGGAGATAAGCCTCGCGCCTGCCTAATCAACGGGCACGAGATCAATTCACCGGGGCCTCGCGCACCTCCAAGGTCCCCACCATTCCTTTTTCCTTATGGCTCTCGAAAAACAGGAGCTTCTTGTCGCAATAGAATTCCGTTTTCCCGGCGCCCGTGGGAGTGAATTGGACCGTCACGGTCTTGCCCGCCGGGACCTCCTGGCTCACATTGATGCCCAGCTCCGGAGCTTTGATCACAAAATTATGCGGAACGATGATCGTCACGCTCTTCAGCGTGAGCTCCACCGAATGGCCCACAGGGACAATCAAACGGTCCGGTTTATAGGAATACGAATCCACCACGATCTCCGCGCGCGCAACCCCATCGGCGCCGATGGGAATAACCTCCGCGGGGGGCGACGGTTGATTGACCGACGTTTCCGCAGCGGCGCCCGGCGATACGGCCGCCAGAAAATAGATTCCTATCACCGCGCAGGTCGCTCTTCGCATGAGACCGCAACATTGAAGGTTCGAAGTCGGGTTGGCTTAATTTTATTCCCAACGGCGATGATCTGTCAATCGCGCATCTATTCTTCTCAAAAATCGCCTCACCGTTTGTACGTCCCCATTACCTGGGCCTCGACAAGAATGTGGTTCTTCATGGCGTCGAGGATTTGCGGTTTGGTCGCCCGAGGCGGCAACCCGATCTTTTTGTCCAGGGCGTACAACTTGAAAAAATAGCGGTGGGGCTTTCCCGGAGGCGGACACGGACCGCCGTAGCCGACACGCCGGAAATCGTTCAGTCCCTGCCGGGTCCCGTCCGGAAGGGTCTCCTGCTTAGGAAACCCTTCGGGCAAACCGCGCGCCTCGGCCGGAAGGTCGTACACCACCCAGTGGACCCAGGTCCCCATCGGGGCGTCCGGATCGTCGGCGATCAGGGCGAAGCTCTTCGTCCCCGCTGGCGGATCGGTCCATGCCAGGGCCACGGAGAGGTCCGACCCCTCGCAGGTATATTTCTTCGGAATGGGCTGACCCGGTTCAAACGCGGAGCTCTTGATCTCGAAAGCCATGGTCTCCCCTCCTCCGTTCATCCCCAAAATGGGGACGAGACACAGCCACCCGGCGGCGATTCCGGGCCTCAAGGCTTTGCGCCTTTGTAATAGATGCTGAATACGAGGTCGTCCCCGTCCTCCTTGGCCGTGACCTGCGCTTCTCCGAACTGTTTTTTGGCCGGGATATCGCGCACGAACTGGTCCCGGTCGGCCTGGGTGAAATAGCCCTTCGGGGTCGCAATCTCCCAGGTTTTTTCCAATCCCTTGGGCCCGTACAGCTCGGCGTACACCTTGCTCCAGGTTTTTTCACGCGTCTCCGAAGATTCGGCGGCGGGTGGCCGGGCTTCCTCCGCCGGGTGACGGTACTTGGAGCGCTGGGGGTTGGTGTAAAGGGTCAGATAGGCCATCACCGCCAAGAGGCAGAACATCAGGATCCAAAAACCGGCCGCTTTCATCTAAGACTCACCTTCCGCAGTGGACCTTTAAATAGTCCCGGGCGTGCTCGGCCTTGGTCGGCTCGATCGCATCCGGCGGGGCGATCTCTAAAAAACGTTGAAACTCACCGCAAGCCTCCGTCACGCGTCCGAGCTTCTCGTTGGCCCAGGCCGTCATGAAGACCGGGGTGTAAATCAGCGACCGGTCCCGGATCTGGTAGTCCTTGGCCAGCGCGGCCGCCTTCCGGAACTCCACGATCGCCTCATCGAATTCGGCCTCGGACATCGCGATCATCCCCTGACGGTTGTGTTCGTAAGCCTCCTCTTCGGATTGGGCCATCACGCAGGGTCCGGGGCTCGTGATGGCCAGGAAGAGGACCAGGGCCGCAAGGGGTATTTTATTTTTTCCCAATGGACTCACAAAGGGCTTTTTGGGCAAACCGGGGACCATTGAGGCAACGTACCAAGTTGCCTGAAAAATGTCAAGAAAGTCTGCCGGGGCAAACTATTTTATTCAATTAAACCGGTGCGTTTAGTATAATGTAATGGCCGATCGGGAAACCCGCGGGTCTCTACGAATCAGCGGGCAACGCGAGCGAGAGGGGGAGGACTTCGGCGAGCTCAGTCGAGCCGCTCCATGCGGCTCTGCCAATGGAGGGGGCGACGCGAGCCCCTGCAAACAGCGTCATCTACGCGGACGGTGTTCGATGGGCCAAGACTACGACCATTTAAAAGCCATGGAGCTCCGTAAAAAGCTCCGGGACCGCTTGGGAGACCTGCAAAGCCGCGTCGAGAAAAGCTCGTCCGAGGCCTTTGAACAGGTGTTCCACGAGCGGATGGACACGTACTTTGCCCAACAGGAACGCCTTGAAGAGATGGAACTGCTGCTGGCCCAGCTCATCGGCGAAATCGATCAGGCGTGCGTCTTGGACGATCTTAAAAAACTTTCGGCACGACTCAACTTCCTGGAAGAACATTTCGAAGAGATCGACAGCCAGTTATACAACCGGCCGATGCGCCGCCGGAACCGTTTCAACCTGTTTGACTTCCTCCGTCAGTGGGAAACCAACAACTCGCCGGACGCCCGACCCGAGATCGGAAGCGAGGCCGAAGCCTATCGGGAGCTGGGCATGGAGCCGGGTTCGAGCATGAGGTCGATCACGGCCGCCTTCCGCCGTCTGGTGAAAGAGCTTCACCCCGACCGGCGGGGCGGGGACCGCAGCACCGAACCGAAATTAAGAAGACTGGTCGCGGCCTACGAGCTCATCAAAAAAAAGTCGGCCGACCGTCAGCCCTTTTCCCGGTAGGGGCGAGGCATGCCTCGCCCCTACCTACCGGATCAATCATAGATGCTTCTTTAAAATTTCATTATCGGCGATCTTGGGATTATTCGGCGCCAATTCCTTGGCCGTCTTGAACTGTTCGGCCGCCTCCTGATGGTTTCCCATCTGATCCAGAACCAGGCCGAGATTAAAATGCGCCTCGGCCATGTTCGACGACAGGGCAATGGCGTCTCGGAAAGAACCGGCCGCTATATCCCAGTGTTCCTGCTTTAAATGCCCGACGCCTTCGTCATTCTTCGCGGCCGCTTCTTTATTCGGGAAATCCTTCGGGGCATCGAGGGCCATACCAACCACCGGACTTTGCTGCGTTCCGCCTCCCGGGGGAGAACCATAGCAGGATGCCATTCCGAATAATAAGACCACACCGAGCCAGACGTTTAAATACCTGCGACATTCTCTTTTCATGGGCCACCTCCCTTCTGTCATCCTTATACTCCTCATTCGGCCTTTTATGCAAGCAACCCTCGAAAACGGCATTTATTCTCATCCGGCCTGACTTTCTGTTATAATAGGTTCGTCATGAGATACCAGCTTCGAGAAGCCGATTTCCCCCGCCGGAGGAGGATTCTTCCATGAAGGGTCTTCAGTTTGAATGGATCGGGAACCGGCATTATAGCGCGATTTTTCATTTTGGAGAAAGTTTTGTGCCGGTGGAGGATGAAATTCTGAGGCACCTTTCGAAACAATCCGAGGCCGCATCCGAAACGTTTCTGGAGGAGGTCGTCGAACGAATCGGAAGAAATCCCTATCTGAAAAAACGAATCCGCGCGGCGGCCGCCGAAGGCGATCCCCACACTCAGGTCGCGGCCATGAAGGCGTTTTTACTTAAACATAAATTTTAAGATAATTATATATCTTATTTTTAAATAATAACTTATTTATTATTAGGATCGAGGACAAGGAGGTGGCGATGAGTAAAAATCCAAAACCGCACAAAGCCGCGGACGAAACGAAAAAGAAAACTCCGAATAAAAAACCGATCGCCATCCCTCTCCCCATCGTTGCCAATGATGAAACGACCATGGATGAGGAGATGAGCGATCTGTTCAATGAGGACAAGGTAAAGCACGAACACGGACATTCAGAGCCGGAGAGAGATTAAGGGCTTCAGTAGCCGGAACCCCGTTTCATGAGGCCGTACAGGGCCACCAGAATAATCGCCACCGTCCCTACGGCCAGGATGATCCGTATAATAAAATTCACCTTCTCCATTCGGCTGGGCTTTTCGGACGGATCGTCCATGAAGACCTCCTTTCCATAAGGGGCTCGCGTCGCCCCCATCCCGCTCGTCCCGGTCGCGGACGATCTATTTTGCATTCAGATATTGTTCGAGGCTTTCGAGGGACTGCACCCCGGCTACAAACTCCCCATTGAGCAGAAAAGTCGGCGTAGAGCTCACCCCGATCTTTCGGGCATCCGCCATATCCTTCTGGACTCGGGGAGCCTGCTCCGCATTATCATAACAGGTCAAGAACCGCTTTTTTTCGAGCCCTTGTTGCTGGGCCAACTGTCCGATTTGTTCCCGAAGTTGGGCGGCGTCCCGAATCGGCGGGTCCGAGAAGAAACGGTCATGGAAAGACCAGAAAGCCTCGGCTTTTTGAACGCGGGCGCACTCGGAGGCCACGGCCATCCGGTAGGAGAGCGGATGGATTTGGGTTATCGGCATGTGTTTATAATAGATCACGACGTCTTGAGGATATTTTTTAAGCAACTCCCCGATCGGTAATGTGGCCTGCTTACAATACGGACATTGAAAATCGGAAAACTCGACGATCACCAACTTCCCTCCCGGATGGCCACGGGGAACCCGGTCCGCCATATCAAGATCCTTGATATCGTAATGGACCGGTTTGGGCTCTCCAACCTGCTTTTCGGTCAGGTTCTCCCGCGTCGACAGGTCGAAGATCTGCCCGAGGAATATTTTATTGCCGGACAGGTAGACCAGCCCGTTCTGACGCTTGCCGTTCATCTCCAGTACGAAGCGGACCTGTTGCAGCCCCGGAACGGGCGAGGGCTCGGCCTCGTGTATGACCGTCAGGGAGACGACCGGTTGCTTGGCCGTCAATGTCTTTAAAAATGTTTCGATGGCATCGTAGTCCACGGCCGGGGCGCCTTGGCCGGAGGCCTCGGCGATCCCGAACCCGTTCAGACGGACCGGCGCGAGGGATCCGAACGGCGCAACGGCCAGACACAAGGCGGCGATCAGGAAACCGCCGAAGGAAAGGCCGATCGTCATTCTACAGGAGATATTTCTTGATCGCGGCATCCAATTCCTCGGAGCTCAGCTTGTGATCTTCCTCATGGACAAGCCGGCCGGCCTTGTAGAAATGGGTCGTGGGAAAGGTTTCGAAGCGGTATTTCCGTTTGATTTCCCGACAGGCTCCCGGAACGTGAAGCAAGGCGACCCCCCATCGAATCCGTCCCTCGTAGCGCTGCATCGCCTGGGCCACGATCGGCAGGAACTCCTCGCATTTCTCGCAATTCGCGATCTTGAAAAGGATGAGCGCGGCCGGGGCCGCGAGATAATCCGGATAATTTTCGTCCGTCACGCGTTCGGGTTGGAGCTCAATGGCCATATCGGTCTATTCCCCGTAATAAAATTGGGGTAGAGAAGACTCTCTACCCCAATCATTATATCAGAATCCGATCTTAGCTCAAAGATTTCAGCGCGGTCAGGATCTCGTTGTCGTCACGCGCCGTCAGGATTTCCTGGACCTTGACGAACTTCACCGTTCCCTGTTTGTCCACGACCACCGTCGCGCGTTTCGTGATGAACTTGTCGTCCAGCCACATGCCGTATTTCTTGGCCACGTCCCCGCTCATGTCCGAGAGCAGGCGGTGCTTGAGCCCGAGCGCCTCCTGCCAGGCCTTGTGCGAGTAGACGCTGTCGCGGCTGATGCCCAGAACTTCGGTGCTCGCCGACTGGAATTTCGGAAAATCGTCGTTCAGGCACTTGTTCTCCGTCGTGCAGACCGGACTCCAATCGAGAGGATAAAAGGCCAGCACCACGTTCTTCTTACCCTTGTAGTCGCTCAATTTGACGTCTTTCTGATCCTGGTCCTTCAACGTAAAATCGGGCGCCGTCGCCCCCACTTTAATCTCTGCGGCCATCGCGCTACCTCCTCCTCATGGGCTAATGGTAATAACGGCCCCGTGTCCCAAAACTCCTCGAGGCCGCCGGTTTAATTTTGTTTCAGAATAATACAGCCGAAGAGGCTTGGTCAACAGAAAACGCGATTGGGCTCATGACTTCAATGATACGGGACATCTGCCATGAACTGGGCGGCTTCAGTCCCACTACGCGGGTCGGTCAAACTGGGGGAGGATCCACTTGGCCCCTTTGCACAACCAGCCCTTAATATGTCCATTAGCTCATTATTAAGGAACACTGTCGTACACATAAGCGACACCTTTTATAAATTGTATAGTGGGAATTTGTACTGTCCTACCTGCCACTTTAATCCCATTAACGGTAAGGGAAAACTCGGTCTCTGGAGGCGGAGGAGCTGCATCAAAGCTCAGCCAGATACACGCCATCTCTCCTTGGACAATTTGAATCGTATGGATCGGCCGAGCCATTTCTTGAAGCGGGAAATTGTTTTTCCGAACACAGCGCGTAATTCCTAATCTCGAAGCTCTTATAGAACGAAGGTCTGAAGGCATAATCATGCGCTTCGGCGTGTAATCCTGTCCAGCTAAGTGAAGAGTTAATTGTGAGGGATCTACCAGAACCTCTCCGATTGAACGACTTAAGGCTATTTCAATTAGAAATGGTGAGCTGGCTGACTGATCATTCTGGCCAAATCGTTCAGCTTCCGGGTATACCCGGTTGAATGGAACAGGGATAAAAAGAAACCAGGAGTTTATTTTGGACACTAGTCGGGCATTGAGTGGCTTAATTGAAAGCAGAAATTCTGGAAGGTCTATGAGATTAAGCTGCTGTTGTAAAGAACTATTTCTTGCAAAAGCAAGACCTGTCCCTTCAAGATTAGGGATGCTAGCATTGTACTTTTGAGAATACGTACATCCGCTCTCAAAGAAACTTACCAGGGCCAGCAGTACAATTACGCCCTGCCGTATCAGCTCCTCACATCTATTCATCCCGAAGAATGTGCAGTCATCGATATCTGCCCTGGTCAACAGCTAATGGTGCAGAAGGGAATTCATGAACCGATGCCCCAATAGTCACCAATGCTGCTGGGAAATAGTTTGGAGCATTTCCCTGTGATGGGGTCAAGTCTGCTCTTGGCTCATCTTTGGTGATGATTACTGATCTATTCAAATCGTCGAGCCAACGTTATTTCCCCTGGATTTCCTTGTACTGGTTCGTGATCGGGATGCGGCGGTCGCGGCCGAAGGCGCGGGGGGTGATCTTGATGCCGATCGGGGCCTGGCGGCGCTTGTACTCGCTCGCGTCCACCATTTTTATCACTTTCTCGACGGTTCGCCGGTCGTGGCCCATCGAGACCAGTTCCTCGAACCCGATATCCTCCTCGACATAGGCCAGGACGATCGGGTCCAGGACGGGATAAGGCGGCAGTGTGTCCTGGTCCGTCTGGCCGGGCTTCAGCTCGGCGGTGGGCGGACGCTTGAAGATCCGGAGCGGAATGATCGCCCGCTTCTCCAGGGAGTTGCGATGGTTGGCCAGCTCGTAGACCAGGGTTTTAGGAACGTCCTTGATCACGGCAAACCCCCCGGCCATGTCGCCGTAGAGCGTCGCGTACCCGACGCTCATCTCGCTCTTGTTGCCGGTGGTCAGGACCAGCCAGCCGAACTTGTTCGAGAAGGCCATCAGGATGTTTCCCCGGATCCGGGCCTGAAGGTTCTCTTCCGTGGTATCGGTCGCACGGCCCTTGAACTCTTTCGCAAACAGCTTGAGATAGGCTTGAAACACCTCCTTGATGGAGACGACCAGGAGCTTGATCCCCAGCGCCTTCGCGAGGAGTTGGCTGTCCTCCAGGCTCATGGCGGAAGTATACTGGGACGGCATCAAGACCCCGACCACGTTGTCCTTTCCGAGCGCGTCCACCGCGATCAGGGCGGTCAGGGCGGAATCGATCCCCCCGCTGATTCCGATCACCACCTTCGTGAAGCCGTTTTTCGCCACATAATCCTTGACGCCCAGCGTAAGGGCCCGGTAGATTTCCATCAACGGATGGATCGGCTCATAGGGCCTCGGATGAAGCGGCCGTTTCCGGGTCGCTTCAACGCGACCCGGCAGGATAAACCGTTTGACGGACGGCTTCTCGGCCATGTAGGCCAGCTTCTTCTGCCGCCGGCGCGGATCGTGGAGGCGCGATCGAAACACCCCGTCGATATTCAGGTCGGCCAGGATCAGCTCCTCCTCGAAGGGGCGGCCGTGGGCGATCCCCTGCCCGTTTTGGTCCAGGATCACGCTCTGACCGTCGAACACCAGCTCGTCCTGACCGCCGACCATGTTCGCGTACGCCACGATGACGCCGTAGTCCCGCGCCCGGGTGGCCAGCATCTCTTCCCGGAATTTCGTTTTCCCCCGGTGATACGGAGAGGCGTTGATGGTCACGATCACCTCGGCGTCGCCGTTCAGCGCCTGTGTCAGCGCGGGGCCTTCCGGGTGCCAGAGGTCCTCGCAGATGTTGACGCCGACCGCCACGTTCCGGAGCACGATCACGGGACATTCCGTCCCGGCCTGAAAATATCGGTTTTCATCGAAGACGCCGTAATTGGGAAGGTGGATCTTGTGGTAGATCGTGACCAGGGCGCCGTCATGGATGAGGGCCGCCCCGTTGTAAATATCCTCCTGGCGGTCCACCATGCCCACGACCGCCGTGATGCCCTTGGTCTGCTTGATGACCCGTTGAAGGGCCTCGAGATTGTCCTGGGAAAACTGGGGTTTTAACAGGAGGTCTTCGGGAGGATATCCGGGGATGGCCATTTCGGGAAAGGCGACGAGATCGGCCTCCAGCGCCTTCGCCTTCTCGATATACTCGCAAATCTTCTCGGTATTGCCCTCCAGATCTCCGACGGTGCTGTTGATCTGGGCCAATGCAATACGTAATGTGCGCATCTTCCCCCCTTTTTTATAGGGGCTCGCGTCGCCCCCTCCGCCGGCAAAGCCGGACGGAGCCTCCCCCTCTCGCTCGCCGTGCTCGCTGGGTTGATTTTCGCAGGCGGCACGATCCGGTGGTGCGTTTGATTACTCCGCCCATATCAAACTCATCTTATTTCACTGGCCAGAATGATGGCCTCGGCGATCTCCTTCATGCTTTTTCGGGTGTTCATGCTCTGGCGCTGGATGATGCGAAAGGCTTCCTCCTCGGCGATCCGCTTCTCCCGCATCAGGACGCCCTTGGCGCGCTCCACGACCTTGCGGTTTTCAAGCGCCTCCTGCATTTCGTTCGACCGGCGAAGGAGCTTCGTGTTCTCGATGGCCACGGCCGACTGGTTGGCGACGGCCTGGAGGATTTTGATCTCCTCGTCGTAAAACTTGTGTTCATGAGAGGTGTAGCTGTTGATCACCCCCACCGCGCGGTCCCTGATCATCATCGGGACCGAGAGCAGCGACCGGAGCCCTTCCTTGCGGGCCAGATCGCCGTACATGTAGCCCGGCTCGCGTGTGACGTCCGGGACGGCGATCGGCCGCCGCTCCTGCACCGCCCGGCCGCTGATGCTTTGACCCACCTTCAGATTCGGCTTCTTCCGGTACTCCTCGCTCAGGCTCTGGGTCGCGACGATCTCCAGCTCCTGCTTGTCTTCATCCAGAAGCATGATCGAGCAGATGGTCGAATTCATCATTTCGGCCGTCATGGCGACGATCAACTGGAGGATCTCCTTCAAATAGCGGTTGGAGGCGATCGTCTTGCTCACCTGCGAGAGGGTCTCGATCTGCATCGCCTTTTTTTTCATCTCCTCGTACAGCCGGGCGTTCTCGATCGCCCCGCCGACCTGATGGCCGATCGTCGTCAGAAGGGCCAGCTCGCTCGCCGAGTGATGATGCGGCCGCTTGTGCTGGACGTTGATCACGCCGATCACCTCATTCTTGGAGATCACCGGGATTGAAAGAAAGGCATGGAAGCGATCCTCGGGAAGATGCTGAAAAACTCTGAACCGGGGGTCGTCGCTCGCGTTCCTGGCGATCGCCACGAGTTTGCGCTCCCGCGCCACCCATCCGGTGATCCCCTCCCCCAGCTCAAGCCGGATGCGGCCGATCAGTTTTGGATGCGGGTTCTTGGTCGCGCGGAGGATCAGTTCCTTATTCCGGTCGTCATAGAGATACAACAGGCAGGCGTCCGCTTGCGTCACCTGGACTACAATATCGATGATCTGCTTCAACACATCATCCAGATCCAGATTGCAGCTGATCGATTCGCTGATCTGCCGCAGAAGGTCCAGCTCGCGTGTCTTCTCGGCCAGGGACCCTTTGAGCTGGGCGATCCTTTCTTTTTCAGTCTTCGGTCGGCTTGATTTTGTAATCATTGGTTTAGTCGAGAACGGCTATATTGAGGAGTGAATATACCACAAATCGGGATTAAATCCAAGGAGGATAAACGCAAAACTATAACTATATAAATATTAAATATTACAATATGTTATAATAAATATCTAATCTTTAACATAAGTCATTAGGAAACTGGAGGGCAGCGGGGACTCGGGGATGTCCAGGAAAATGCGGACCGGGAAAAGGGAGATTTGGGGTCTGATAGAATTAAATCCGGGAGGTAGAACGGAATATCGGATTCCGTCTTGGCGCTCCCGTAGGCTTTAAGGACAATTGTCGGGTGGATTTTGTGTCCCGCCTTTAACGGTAATGTTCACAGTCCATACCTTCGATGCGCTTCCGATTGATGCAGTGACCGTTCCGGTGTAATCTTCGTCTGGACCGGCCTTGGTAGGGGTACCGGTGAGATCTGAACGGCACGGTGGAACAAACCAAACGGCATACACATCCTTGGGTGAAAGCCCTCGTTCATCCGTATTGGTATTAAAAGAAAATGGGTCGGAAGAGCTAAGGGGGTTTCCACTTCTATCCGTGAGCATGAATACCTGACCTCCCGCAAAGAATGAGATGTGCACGTTCGGAACCGGAGTTTTTCCATCGGGAGCGAGGACTTGAAATCCAAGGGGACCGGAGGTGATATCATTAAACCCCGGACTTGCAACGTAGGTAACCGTCGTGTCATCCGGACCCACAACCGTGGCCCCTTGAATCGCGTCATCCGCTCCGCAACTTAGCAGGAGGAATGCAAGCCCGCCGAACCCTATGCAGGCTGCCATCATTCTGACCATTGGTTTGATCCCGAACACCTTCGACCTCCTTTGGTAGACTCCGCCTAACCGATGAATTCCCCGCCTTCTTCCAGGCTTTTCAATGCTTGAGCGACTATTTTCTCCTCGGCCGGTCGAACGACAACCTGCCCGATCTTTACGGGCAACACAAAATGCATCCTGCCGCCGGAAACCTTCTTGTCCAGCTTCATTATCTTAATTATATCGGCCGGCTTGATTTTGGGCAAGGCGACCGGAAGCCCCGCCCTTTTGAGGAGCTCGATCTGACGCCGCGCGCTCGGGACATCCATTAGGCCGAGCCGGACGGAAAGCTGAGCGGCGAAGGCGATCCCGATCGAGACGGCCTCGCCGTGAAGATAGGTCCTGTAGTTCGTGGCGGTTTCCAGCGCGTGTCCAAGTGTATGCCCGTAGTTGAGGATCTTTCTCAATCCGCCTTCCCGCTCGTCTTTCTGAACCACCTCCGCCTTGATGGCGCAGGATCGTCGAATGGCATGGGTCAGGGCCGCCGGCTCCAATTTCAGGATCTTGTCGATATTGTCTTCCAGATAGGAAAAGAATCCTTCATCCTGGATCACGCCGTACTTGATCACTTCGGCAAGACCCGAGACGAATTCGCGCCGGTTGAGCGTTTTTAATACCCCGGTATCGATCCAGACCAGTTTCGGTTGATAAAAGGCGCCGATCAGATTTTTCCCGTGGGCGTGATCCACCCCGGTTTTTCCACCGATGCTGGCATCCACCTGCGCCGCCAGCGTGGTCGGAACCTGGATGAACCCGATGCCGCGCAGGAATGTTGCGGCCGCAAACCCGGCCAGATCGCCGATCACGCCGCCGCCCAGGGCCAGAAGGGTCGAGCTCCGCTCAAACGATCTTCGGATCAGCTCATCGTATACGCGGGAAACCGACCGGAGATTCTTGTGTTGTTCGCCGTCGGGCAGGGTGACCACGGCGACTTCAAAGCCGGCCTTTCGCAGGCTTCGCGTCACGACGGACCCGTAGAGGCGGCCCACCCGTGGATTCGTAATCACCCCGACTTTCCCCTTGAGCCCCAGCGAGACCAAGCGCTCGCCGATCCGGGGCAGGATCCCGTCTCCGATCTCGATCGAATAGCTTCGCTCGGCGAGATCGACCCGGATCGGACCCGTCTCCGAGACGATATCCCGGATCATTCTCGCCACCTGGTCCGGAGTCTTGTGGGTGGTGTCGATCCGGTAGTCGGAAAGGAGATAATACGGCCGTCGGGTTTTCAACAGTTGCCGGACGCGCTCCGAGCGCCGCCCGTGCTGTAGCAGCGGACGCTCCGACCCCGCCGTCCGGGCAAGGATCGCATCGGGGGTGGCCTCCAGACCGATCAGGACGCCGTTGCGCTGCAGACGTCGGAGGTTTACAGGGTCCGTCACAACCCCGCCTCCGGTCGCGATCACGCAGGATTTCCTGTTGGCCAACTCCGCCACGACTTCTCTCTCCCGTTTTCTGAAATGGGCCTCGCCGGACTCTTTAAAAATCTCCGGAATGGTCCGGCCCTCCCGTTCCTGTATCCGAAGATCGGTATCCTCGAAGTCCCAGCCGAGCTCCCCGGCCAGCCGTTTACCGACCTCGCTTTTGCCCGTGCCCATAAAACCCACCAGGATGATATTTCTCATTCATCTTTTATCAGTGGGGGCCCGTGCGGGTTACACTGAGGAATCCGGCCGCCTCACCGACTCGGCGGCGTTCGTCCCCGGCGCTCCTTACCCGTCGCGCCACGAACCCTCCGATGCCCCCACACCCCGCGCTCGGACGGGCGGAGCCCGATCCTCGCTTATTATTTACTTTTCGTTCACCATTCCTTGACATACTGCTGGTAGCCGTCGAAATTTCGTTTCATCTCAAGGAGGCTGTCGCCCCCGAATTTCTCGATCATGGCGGAGGCCAGCTCAAATGCCACCACCGCCTCGCCGATGACGCCCGCGGCCGGCACGGTGCAGATATCGGATCGCTCCACCGTCGCCTCAAATGGCTCCTTGCTCTTGATGTCGACGCTTTTCAAGGGCGAATAGAGCGTGGAGATCGGCTTCATCGCCACGCGGAGCACGATGGGTTGGCCATTGGTCACCCCCCCTTCGAGTCCGCCCGCATTGTTGGTTTTTCGGTAAAATCCCCCGGCGGCCTCGTCATAAAAAATTTCATCGTGAACTTCCGATCCGAAGCGCCGGGCGGCCTCAAACCCCATGCCGATCTCGACCCCTTTCATGGCCTGTATGCTCATCAACGCGAAGGCCAGCCGGGCGCTCAGCCGCCGGTCCCACTGAGCGTAGCTTCCGAGACCGATCGGGATATTGTCGGCGATCACCTCGAACACCCCGCCCAAGGTATCCCCTTTTTCCTTGGCCTCGCGGATCTTCTCGATCATCATCCCCGCCGCGGAGGCATCGGCGCAGCGGACCTCGGACTCCTCCGCCGCCTTCCGGATCTGCTCGAGGCTCAAGCGGCTCGTTTCGGCCTGAACGCCTCCGATTTCCCGAACATGGCTCACCAGGGTGATCCGGAACTGACTCAGCAGGGCCTTGGCCACCGCGCCGATCGCAACCCGGATGGCCGTCTCTCGGGCGCTGGCCTTCTCGAGCACATTCCGGATATCGGTATGGGCATATTTGATCGCCCCGACCAGATCGGCATGACCCGGTCTCGGTTTCGTCACCACGCGCTGGGTCGCCGGATCGCCCGGTTCGACCGCCATGATCTCCTGCCAATTCTTCCAGTCCTTATTGGCGATCTGCAGGCCGACCGGGCTGCCCAAGGTCAGGCCCTTGCGGACGCCCGAGACAAATTCAACCTGATCCTGCTCGATCTTCATCCTTCCACCCCGGCCGTATCCTTTCTGACGACGGGCAAGATCCAGATTGACAACCGCTTCGCTCAAGGGAACACCCGACGGCATCCCTTCCACGATGGCCAAAAGGAGTTTGCCGTGCGATTCGCCACCGTTGAGATATCGGAGCATCAGTCCATACGCCGCTGAAACCAGGCGCGTCCTTCTAATCCTTCACAATTCTGGGTGTGAGGAAGATCAACAATTCGTTCTTTGTATCCGTGTTCGACGTATTCTTGAACAGCCATCCGACGATCGGAATTTTTGAAAGAAACGGAATGCCGGTTTCCGTTTCATTTTTCTCGTCCACAAAGATCCCGCCGATCACGGTCGTCTCCCCGTCCCGAACCAGCACTTCCGTGGTCGCCTGACGTTTCGCGATGCTGGGGCCGGCGGGGCCGCTGAAGCTGCCGAGGGAATCCCGGGCCGCCTTCACCTTCATGATGATGCTCTGATCCGGAGTAATATGGGGTGTGACCTCCAGGACCAGATTGGCGTCGACAAAGGTCGTCGTCGGTCCCGTGTTGGCCGAGGACGTCTGGAAGGGGATGGACTCACCCTGCTCGATCTTGGCCTTGACGTTGTTCAAGGTCGTCACCTTCGGACTCGAGATCGTTTTTGTCAATCCGTTCAACTCGCCCGCGGAAAGGCGAAGGTCGAGATTAATCGGGTTGTTCGTAAACCGGCCGAAGTTAAAACCGGCCGAGGGAACCGCATTCATACCCGAAACACTGGCCGGCAAATTCACCGCGAAATCGGGCGCAATTACCCCGAAGGCGGGCGGGGTGACGCCGGCGGCCGTATTGATCCCCTGGATCGAGAACACGCTGTTTGAATTGACGGTGCCGTAGGCCACGCCCCATTGAATGCCGAGCGATCGGGCAAAGCTGGTATCGGCCTGGACGATCCGGGCCTCGATCTGGACCTCCGGCGTTCGCTCATCGAGCGTCTTGGCCAACGCCGCGGCCTCGTTGACCTCCTTATCAATATCCTTGATGACCAGGGTGTTTGTCCGCTCGTCGACCGTGATTTCCCCTCTCGGACTCAGGTACTTTTTCAGCGTCTTGGACAGATCATCGACCTTGGCATAGTTAATGTAGATGACCTTCGTAACGAGGTCCTCGGCCTTGACCCTGGCGTCCTTCGCATGGGCTTCTTCATCCTGCTGTTTGGCGAGGTCCGAAAGGGTGGCCACGCGAATGATGGTCCCCTCGCGAACCTGCCCCAGATTGCTCATCTTCAGGACGATATCCAGGGCCTGGTCCCAGGGCACATTGATCAACTTGAGCGTCACTTTGCCTTTCACATTTTCTCCGATCACGATGTTCATCCCGCTCACATCGGCCAGCAATCGAAGCACGTTGCTGAGATCGGCATCCTGGAAATCAAGGGAAACTTTTCGGCCGATATACCTTTTTTGAGCCGTGATCTCCCCTCGTTTCGCCGATGCGGGAACAGGCGTCGGCATTATTTCCTCGGGTGGAGGCGACGGGGAAACCTTTTCCGGGACGGTCGGCTTTTCTTCCGTTGTCTGGGGCGGGGTTTCCTTGGTCGCTTCCTGTGCGGCGACCGGCGGCTTCTCCGGCTGTTGTTTCGGAGCGGGTTCCGCCGCCGGGGGTTTTTCTGCCGGCTCCTCTTTGGGCTTGGCTTCAGCCTCCGCGGGCGCCGCCGGGGTTTCCGCTTCCGCCGCGTGCAAGGTGACCGCGACTTCCTTTCCGGACGGCTCGACGGCAAACGCAACTTTCGAATTCAGATCAAATACCACACGGACCTTCTGGGGTTTGACGTGTTGGCCGATTCGGATATCCTTCAGGAGCTTGGCCTTCACGGAAATGGTGTTGGGTCGGATGTGGCTGGTCACATCCGGCAAATCGACCACCAGACGGTTACCGGAAGCCATGAAGGCATTCGGGTTCAGGACCCCATCCCCCGTGATATGAACGGCGACCGTGTCGTCATTCCGATCAACGGTCAGTTTTGAAACCGTCTTCGCCGCCGGCAGGGTCGGCTCGCTGGGAAGCGCTTTTTCTTCCGTCGCCGGGGCCGGCGGAACCGTCGTTTCCTGGGCCGCCTCCGTCATCGGAGCCGGCGCGACCGAACCGGCGGGGGCCGCCGCCTCGGCGGTGGCGGAAGCCGCCGGTTTGTCGATATCGATCATCAACTTCTCCCCATCCGCGCGCACATGGGATAGAACGGCTTCCGTCAGCGTGATCTCCAAGCGGACCACATTACTCGGTTTTTCTCCTTCGATGGGGAGGAGGTCCGTCACGGCCCCTTGACCGATGGGCATTCGATCCTTGAATTTTCCAACCGAGGCCCCGGCCACGTCCACGATCAGTCTCGCGGGGTCCGTTAATTGGTAGGAGGTGTAAACGAGGGGTTTCTGACCGACGACAACGATCTCCGTTTTGTCCGGCTGATCGGTCACCGATATATCCTGAATGGTATTGAGTTCGTCCCCGGCCCCGGGCTGGGTTTCTTCAAAAAGGGAAGCGCACGATGCCATTCCCAGAATCAGGAACGGCACGAAGAATCCGTTCAGCACCCGCCGAGCAAAATGCATCTTGAGTTTCATTCGCTCCCCTCCTTTTGGGGATGAAGATCCAGCCTGACTTCCCTCACCTTCTTTTCACCGAATATGTCGGTATATTTCTCCTCGATGGTCAAATACTGTTCCGTGATTTTTCGAACCGCTCCATTGTTGGGTCCGACCGGAGTTCCCACACGAATGGTATATCCCTTGCCGTCCGGGGTCTGGACCATGGCGGAATAACCATACCCGCCCCAGACAATCCCGATCAGACGGAGCTCTCCGATTTCCGTGCGCAACAGCGGGGGGAGGCGTCTCAAGCTCTTCGCCGATTCCGCCGAGACCAGGATCGATAGAAACGGATCCCGACGCCCCTCGGGATTATAGACGTACGGAGCGGGGGGGGGACTCGGGACCTCGGCCTTTTGTTCACCCGCCACGGCCGGCGGTGAGGCCGGGGCTGAGGCCGAGGCCGGGGCTTCCGGATGTTTGACCGCGGCCGGCTTTCCGGCCGGCGGCGCGGGAGGCGATGAACCTCCGACACACCCAACGGCCAAGACCGCAAACATCCCGAACCCCAACACGATGATCAACCGTCGAACGATGCGACGGAAACCATCCGCCTGTCCACGCTTATCCGTTCTTCCCCGCCTTATGAATGGATGAATCATTTGCCTATTCAACCCCCGTCGACCCGGCTTTCGCGCCCTTGGCCGGGGCCGGTCCGCCCTTGGTTCCGGCCTGAGGTTTTTTCTTTTCTTCAACCGGCTTGCCTTCGGAGGCCGCGAAGGCGGTGGCTACAAAAGTGGTCTGCACGACCAAGCGACCTCTTTCAACCTTGGGGGTTCCCATTTTAATATTGGTAATATTTACGATTCGCGGGAGCTTGCTCACGCTGTCAAAAAACGAGGCGATCGTGTGATATCCGCCGCCGACTTCGACATCCACGGGAATCGCCGCATACAAACCGCTGGGATCTTCTTTCTTGGCGGAAGGCTTCCACAACTTGAAATCAAGGCCCACCCGAAGCCCCAGGTCGGAAACCTGCTTAAGCAGGCTGGCCACTTCCGCTTCCGGGGGAAGCTGCTGTTTTTTCTCCGCCAGCTGTTTCTCAAGTTCGGCATTTTCTTTTTTCAATTGCTCCAGTTTTTCAGCCTTGGCACGCTGGATTCCGATCTCGCTATCCAATTTCACAAGGTCGGATTGCAGTCCGGCAATGACGTTGTGTTGCGGAAGGTAAAACAACCAGGAAAACATCGCCACGATGAGAATATTGAACAGGAAAAGGCCCAGGAGCTTCTGGTACGTCGGAAGATTTTTAATAAAATCCAGGTTCATTCAGATCACCATGGTGCATTTAAGCTTGAAACTGTAAATCGGAACATTTAACTCAATGGCCTGACGGGACTCGATCAATTGAATATCGCTGAAAAATTTTGTGGTCTTAAGGTTGTTGATAAATTGAACAATGTCGGCGTTGGTCACGGCCTTGCCGTCCACTTCGACCTGAGAGCCTTCTTCCTTGACGGTGGTCAACCAAATTTTCAGAGGCTCCATGCTCTTGCTGATTTCGTCGAGCAAACGGACCGGGGCGCCTTGATTTTTCTTTAACTGTTCGATGATCTTATTTTTCTCTTCGAGGACCTTCTTGTTGCCTTCATAGTTTTCAACTTCCTTGACCTTTTCCTTCAATACCGTCAATTCGGCATTGGCCTTGGTTTTTTCGTTTCTGAGGCGGTCGATCCGAGAATTCATTAAATACCAAAAATAGGTGCAGGCCACCACAACAAAACCGATCAACACCCCGGCGAGAATCAATTCGTACTGAATCTCCATCTGTTTCTTGACTTTTCTCGCCTTGGGAATTGAAAGTAGGTTGATCTTGATCATCGATCACCCATCTTTCGAATCGCCAAGCCGACGCCTACGGCGGCCTGCGGGGCCATCTCCCGGACCTCTTCGACATTGAATGTTTTCTTGTCGATTTCGACTTGATGGAAGGGGTCGGCCAGCTCGACCGGCACCCCCAAACGTTCCCCCATCAAGGCAATCAGTCCCCTCGTTCGGGCCGCCCCTCCGCATAAAACCACCTTGTCGATGTTTTCCTGCGCGGAAGCCGTTTTAAAATAATCGATGGAGCGGGTCACCTCGCCGGCGACTTCGGTATTCACGGCGTTGATGACCGCGGCCAGGGACTCCGCATTCACGCCTTCCGGATGTTCCAGCCGCTTGGCCTGTTCCGCGTCCGGATAGCTCAGGTTCAATTCTTTTTGAATGGTCTCCGTATACCGATTTCCGCCGATGGAAATATCGCGCGTAAAGGAAGACATCGTATTCTTCAGGATATTGATATTCATCACGCTGGCACCGATATTCACCAGGGCGACGACCTCACCCTCCTGAACACCGTAGTTCATCCCGTACATGTTTTCAATCGCAAAGGAGTCCACATCCACCACCCGCGGGTTCAGGCCCGCATCGGCCACCAACGAAGTGTACTCGTTCAGCTTGTCTTTTTTCGCCGCCACCAGGAGGACATTCATGTGGGGTTGTCCGTCCTGCCCTTCGACCGTTCCCAATATATGAAAATCGATATTGACGTCATTGATGTCGAACGGGATATACTGTTCGGCCTCCCACTTGATGGACTCCTCCAATTCATCCTCGGTCATCGCCGGAAGGTTAATCTTCTTCACGATCACGGAATGGCCGGAAATGGAAATGGCCACATCCTTCAGCTTGATCTTCTGCTCGGCCAGCAATTCCTTTATGACCCCCCCGACGCTGGTCGCATCCATCACGGTACCGTCGACGATCATTTCGGGCGCCAAGGGTTTGATGCCGAATTTCTCCAGAGCGTAACCCGATTTCTTCTCTTTAAGTTGAACGACCTTGATCGCGCTGGAGCCGATATCCAGCCCGAACAGGGGAACGGCTTTTGAAAACGAAAAAAACATCGACGGACTCCTACCTTATTGGAACAACTATAGCCGATTGTTCCTGCTTTGCATGATTTTTCGGATTTCCTTTATGTTTTGCTTGGAGTAGAGGCGCCAATTACGCCAATCCCGGCCGACATTGGAGATTAGTCCCTCCTTCTCCCAACGAAAGAGGGTGGCCTTTGAGATATCGAATATTTTGCAGATCTCTCTGGTTTTGTACCGTTTTACCCTGATATTTGGAGCCATCCCTTGACCTTGGAGATGAGAGATATTTCCAATCTAAGCTGGCTAATAATAGCAAGTATACTTACTATAATCAGCTTGTCAAGGGATTTTCTCGTCCAAAACCCATGTTTTCAGAAAAAAACCCGGCGGATGGCACATAAATGGACAGGAGCCCCCCAAGGATAGGGGTTTACCGGAGGAAAAGATAATCAGCCCTGTTTCTGCTTGGCGTGCAATAGACGTTGCGCTCCGGCTCGAATGGCCTCGGGGATGTTCCGATTTTTGACAAGGAGGCCCAGATCCTTTACCCGTACCGAGGCCAGAAGCGGGACGGAAACCCCGATCGGAGTCTTTGGATTGGCGACCAGCGCGTATAGAATGGAGTAGTTCTTCAGCCAGTCTTTATTTTTACCGACGCTCCTTAAAATATCATCCGAAACGTTTCGCGATTGAGCAATGAGAAGAATCTCATCCTCGGTAATTTTGGGACTGTTCAGGACCGCCTGAGACACCTGACGATTGGGATCCTTGAGCAGGAGGCTCCGCGCATCCTTCCCGGCGCGGAGTGCGAATTGCACTTTTTCAGCCACCGGCATCTTTTGTATGCGCTGATACAGCGTCTCTTTATCGGCCGGCTGATTTTCTTCATGAATGTCCTCTTTCGTTGAGACCGTTCCAAGATCGCCCCTCTGAAACGGTACCAACCCTTTCTCGGCCGCGGACTCGGCCCCGTCCTTTATCGCCTGCATCCGCTTTTTAAAATCGGACGAGGCATGGCTGTAAAGAAAGAGAAAGGTTTGTGGCATGACCTTGGGGTGGATGACCAGCAATTCCATGAGCGATAGGTCTCGATGCCGAAGTTTGGCGATTTGATCGAGAATGGCCCCCTCCGTCGAACCGTCCTTGAGCAGCCCGATCACGGTCTCGAGAGCGCAGTGCTCCAGATTCAGCGTCAACAGCCGGGGAGTTTTCGATTTCATAATCGTTCAGCGCTCCCGATTGACATCACGATGACGAAGCACCACTTGATAATGGGCGGCCTTGAGGTCATCATGAAGCCGTCGAGCCATGGCCACGGAGCGATGACGCCCTCCCGTACAGCCAATCGCCATGGTTAAATAAGGACGGCCCTCTTTTTCATAAAATGGAACCAGGAAGGCCAGGAACGATTTGACCAGTTCGATGAAACGATCCGCCTCCGGCTTCCGAAAGACATATTCCTGAACCGACGGATCCTCCCCGGAGAGGGGCTTTAGCTCGGACACGAAATTCGGGTTCTGTAGGAATCGAACATCGAAGAGCAGATCGGTTTCGTAGGGAATGCCGTATTTATAGCCAAAGGAAATAACGGAGATACTGGGTTTTCGTATTTCCCCTTGGTCTAAATAATACTGGGCGATGACGTCTTTGAGCTGCTGGATGGTAAAGGCGGAGGTATCGATGATCCGATCCGACCGTTTCTTCAGTTCGGCCAACTGCTCTCTCTCCTTTTGAATCCCTTCGAGAATCGGCATATTCTTGGCCAGAGGATGGGGCCTTCTCGTTTCGGAAAAGCGTCGGACAAGCACTTCGTCGTTGGCCTCAAAAAAAATCAGTTCGCAGTGGTATCCGTCTCTTTTAAGTCGCTCCGCAATCGTCAGAAAATCTCGCAAAAAATCCCTTTCCCGGATATCGATGCCGACGGCGACTTTCGTGATTCCGGCGCTCGATTGGGTACACAGGTCGGCAAAGACGGGCAATAACGGCGGCGGGAGGTTGTCGACGCAGAAAAAGCCGAGGTCCTCAAAACATTTCAACGCGTTGGTTTTTCCGGAACCGGATAATCCGCTGACGATGACCAACCGCAGATCCATGGAAGCGTTTCCGTTCGGTTCAATCAATGATGAGTTCGGTCAGTTCAACATGCCCGTTTTTTCCCCGCATCAACAATTTCAGCTGCTCATCCGTATCATCAAAGAAAACCACGTGATCGGTCTTCACCGAGGCCAAACGGGACAGGGCGTCGTCCAGCGACAGCGTGGCCACGATATGGGCCTCCCGTGTGAGCACCGGGGTCTTCTTCGCCGGTCTCGGGACCGGCGGCTTCCGGGCCGACGGCGGCTTGTGTCGGGACAGTTTCTCCTTGTACCTCCTTAACCGCTGTTCGATCTTGTCCATCGCCATGTCGATGGACCGGTACATTTCGTCCGTCTCTTCCTCGGCCAGGATTCGATTTCCATCGACCCATAAGGTGATTTCGGCCGTATGGCGATATTTCTCAACGGACAACCTCACGGCCGCCTCGATCGGCTTAAAGGAATAGCGAGAAAGTTTCTTTAAGCGCAGCTTGGTGTAGTCGCGCAACGCCTGGGTAACTTCGATGTGTCGACCGGCAATCGTCAATTGCATCACAAACTCCTTCAGCAAAAGCAGCGCGGACCCTTAAGGAAAACGAACGGGCGTTCCGTCGAATACCCCCCATGAATTCAAACACATTTTCAGGATAGATACCGTCGGCGGCTGGCCTGCGGTATTTTGAGCTCCACCCTGTATTTCGCCACCGTCCTGCGTGCGATTTCGATATGTCGATTCCGGAGGCGTTCAACGATCTCCTGGTCTTTAAGGGGTTTCTGGGGATCTTCTTCCGACACCATCTGGCGAATGATCTCCCGCACCGTGACGGAGGAGACTTCGCCGCCGAACTCGTTGCTTCGTGAAAGACTGCTATTGAAAAAATACTTCAACTCGAATATGCCCTGAGGGGTATGCATGTACTTGTTCGTCGTCACGCGACTGATGGTCGACTCATGCATGGAGATATCGTCGGCGACTTGTCGCAGAACCAGGGGTTTCAAGTAATCCACCCCCTTGTCCAGGAACTCCCGCTGGAATTTGACGATGCTCTCCGCCACTTTGCAGATCGTGCGGTTACGCTGTTCAATGCTGCGAACCAACCATACGGCCGAACGAAACCGTCCTTCAAGGTAACTGCGGGTCGCGTCGGGCACCTGCGTTTTTTCCGACAGCAACTTCTGATAATACGGACTGATGCGAAGTTTCGGCAGACCGTCGTCGTTGAGGACGACGACGTAGTCTTCATCGGACTTGGCGACAAAAATATCCGGGAAAATAATTTGGGCCTCATCGGTTAAGAACGGCCGCCCGGGTTTGGGTTCAAGGTTTTGAATAATTTTCACAACCGCCAGGATCTCTTCCAAGGAAACTCCCAAGGTCTTGACGATATCCTGAAACCTCCGTGTCTCGATTTCTTTCAGATGGTTTGATACAATCACCTCGGCCAACGAGCCTTTCAATCCCAGTTGTTCCAGCTGGATCAATAAACATTCCCTCAGGTCGCGTGCGCCGACCCCCATCGGGTCGAAACTCTGAACGAGCTTGAGCGCCCGTTCGACTTCCTCGTTTTTGACTTCGGCCAAGGTCGCGGCTTCCTCAACCGTGATCCGGAGGTATCCGTCGTCATCGATGTTGCCAATAATGACCTTTCCGATCTCGACTTCATGAGGGGTGGCGACCGACAGCCTTAACTGCCACAGGAGATGATCCTGAAGCGACTGAGGCTTGGTCAGGGTCTGTTCGTAAGAAGGCGGCTCGTCCCCTCCTCCCAAAGGAAACTCGGTTTCCTTATTTTCGCGCTGGATATCCCCGATATATTCTTCCCATTGGGACGACAGTTCGGCCTCCGAGGTATCGGGCGTGGCCTCCTCTTCATCGGTCTTTTTCTCCTCGACCGGTTCCTCCACATCCGTGACCTCGTCCAGCAACGGGTTCTCCAGAAGCTCCTGCGAAACCATTTGGGAAAGTTCCAGGCGGGAAAGCTGCAGCAACTTGATCGCCTGCTGCAACTGCGGCGTCATGATCAGTTTTTGAGTCAGTCTTAAATCGAGTCGGGTTTTCATAATACCGTTGTCATGACCTCGTCCCAGCCTCCATTCCCGGGCGGGGCGGCCCGCCGGGATGCCGTCGCCGGTCTATCCGAGAAAGCGAAATTTTTCCCCCAGATAAATCGCCTTGGCCTTGGAGCTGTTCGCGATATCTTGGGAGGTGCCCGATTCCAGGATTTCCCCTTCGCTAATTATATAAGAACGATCCGTAATTTCAAGCGTTTCCTGAACATTATGATCCGTGATCAGAATTCCGATTCCCTTGGCCTTCAATTGGCCGATAATTTTCTGGATATCGATAATGGCAATGGGATCGATGCCGGCAAAGGGTTCGTCCAGGAGAAGAAAGTGAGGCGACGTCACCAGGGAACGGGTAATTTCAACCCGCCGACGTTCCCCTCCCGATAAGGCATAGGCCTTGCTGTTTGAAAGATGCGAAATGTTCAGTTCCTTGAGGAGGGAATGGAGGCGTTCCTGCCGTCCCGAGGGGGAAAGATCCAGCGTCTCAAGAATGGCGAGGAGATTTTCCTCAACGGTCAGTTTTCGAAAAACCGAGGGTTCTTGCGGGAGATAACCGATCCCCTGCCGGGCCCGTCGGTACATAGGCAGGTGCGTTATGTTCCGATCATCGAGAAAAATCTCTCCATGGTCCGCCGCAATCAGGCCCACTATCATATAGAAAACGGTCGTTTTACCGGCGCCATTCGGGCCCAACAATCCCACCACTTCGCCGGTCTTGACTTCCACGCTGATATCTTTAACGACCTTGCGTTTTCGAAAACTTTTCTCTAGATGTTTCGCACTCAGGAGCATCGTCACCCTGGATTCGTCCGGCTCAATTTACTTTTGTGCCGGCTCTTTGGGATGGATCAGAACTTTGCTTCCTTCAATGACACTGCGATCCTCTTTCAAGTAAATCGTCATCTTGGTGCCTGTAACCCTGTAGTCTTTTTCCCAAGCGACCGGTTCCCCCAGGAGAACGACCTTATCTTCTTTCTGATAATAATAGGCTTCGTTGGATTTGGCCCTTTTTTCCCCCTGCTTCAGGACGACATCCCCTGTTGCATGAATGAGCGTGACCTCATTATCGTCGAAATGCGCCTGCGGAGAGATAAGCCCCGGGGTTGATTTTGAAGTTTGGCCCGGGGTTTCCTTGGATGCAAACGTGACCTCCGCATGGTTGGCGGTAATGGTCATGTCCTCCTTGCTCATGACCACATCCCCCTCAAAAATAGCCAGATGTTCCAGGTTTTTCACGGTCATGCTTTTAGAACTGATGGAGAGCGTCTGGGAATGGGTCGCCGTTTCCGTTGCTAAAAGGGGCGTGGCGCTTAAAAAAAAACACCGGCCGTCAATATATTTCTAAGGCTCGGTTGTAACATGAACATCCCCGTCGACCATGATTTGCTGATTTTCCAATTTCACGATCAGTTGATTGCCGCGAATACGGAGTCTCTGGGCGGTTATTTGAACCGGGTTCGCGGACACAATCTCACGCTCTTTATCATTCCAGTTCAACGAGGGAGCCCGGATCGTGAAACCGTTATTCATCGATACATCCAGATCCCCATCATTATTCTTAATCTCAAAATCATGGGTCTCCGTATTGAGCAGGCCTTGATCGCCCGAAAAACTCACCTGAAGCCCTTCGGGTGTTTGCAGGATCGCCTGCGTTTCGTTGAGCGACACCTCATTCCGATCCTCAAACAGCTCGGCCCGCTTGGCCTTGATGTCCCATTCCACCGCGCCGTTACGAATCTGTTTGAGCGTAAACCCTTCCATTTCGATGTCCGCTTTCGAGATCAGTGTTCTCGATGGAGGCAGGACTTGAGGATGTTCGATGCCCACGGACAGCACCCAAGCCAACAAGGCCAGAAGCATTCCAATAAATATCAGGAGCATGATCCTCGGAACACGCAATGGCATGGTACAGACACTATAACATACGTCAGGATTTGAGTAAAGCGCGGGACGATCTCGGAACCCGCTGGAAATATTCCAATATTCTGGAAGGTTAAGGGTTCTTTTTACCCGGGCGGATTCGGAAAGGTCGAGGGGAAAGGGTGTAATTTACACTCGGGCTCGGCCGATCCTTATTAAGGATTGGATTCCGGACCCGTTTTGGTTTTTTCCGGTTTGACGGGTTTGGCCGGCTGACCCTGGACAACCAATTCGACCACCGCCATGCGCGCCCCGTCTCCGAAGCGGACGCGTGTTTTTATCAACCGGGTATATCCCCCGGGCCGTGTCGCAAATCGAGGGGCGATCTCGGCGAACAACTTTGAGAGGACTTTCGGGTTCGTCAAATACGACCCCGCCCGCCTCCGGGCGGCAAGATTCCCCTGCTTTCCCAAGGAAACGATCCGGTCGGCAATTCCGCGAATCTCCTTGGCCTTGGCCTCCGTGGTTTCAATTCGTTCATGCTCGAACAACGAGGTCACCAAATTTCGGAACAGAGCCCGACGGTGATTGGTGTCCCGACCCAGTTGTCGTCCGCGCTTTTTGTGACGCATAACGGCTTCAATCCCCTTTCTCGGTTCCCTCGCCGGCCGGCTGATAATCCACCTTCATCCCCAGCGACAGCCCCATTCCGGACAGGATTTCCTTGATCTCGTTCAGCGATTTTCGACCGAAATTCTTTGTCCGAAGCATCTCGGATTCCGTCTTCTGAACCAGATCGCCGATCGTCTTGATGCTCGCGTTTTTCAAACAGTTGGCCGCGCGGACGGAAAGCTCAAGCTCGTGCACGCTGCGAAGAAGGTTTTTGTTGAAGTCCGTCTTTTTGTCGTCCACCGGCTCGTGGACCGGCTCGACGGATTCGTCGAAATTAATAAAAATCGCAAGGTGATCCTTGAGGATCTTTGCGGCATAGGCCAACGCATCGTCGGGTTTGACGCCGCCGTCCGTCCAGATTTCCATGATCAATTTGTCATAGTCGGTAATCCGGCCCACGCGCGCGTTCTCGACCGTAAAATTGACTTTCTTGATCGGCGAAAAGATGGAATCCACGGGAATCACACCGATCGGCATCCCTTCTTCCTTATTTCGGTCGGCCGGCACATATCCGCTTCCGATCCGGATCACAAACTCCATATCCAGATTGGCTTCCTTGTCCAGGGTCGCGATATGAAGCTCGGGATTGAGAACTTCGACATCCGCGTCATGGATAATATCCTTGGCGCGGGCTTCTCCGGGTCCCTTCTTTTTCAGTCGAACGGTTTTCGGCCGGTCCGTGTAGAGCTTGAAGCGAAGATTTTTCACGTTCAGGATAATGTCCGTCACGTCCTCCTTGACTCCGGGAATGGTTGAAAATTCATGCAGGACCCCCTCGATCTTGACGGAGGTCACGGCCGCTCCGGCGATGGAGGAAAGGAGAATTCGCCTGAGGGAATTCCCGATAGTCGTGCCGAACCCGCGTTCGAAAGGCTCGGCGAAAAATTTTCCGTATGTGCCTGTGAGTGTCTCGGTTTCGATTTCCATCTTTTTGGGAATCTGGAAATCCTTTGTTCGAATAATCATACGTCCTCCTTACTTACCTAGCCGCCTTTCGCGGCTGCATCCTGGCACCGAAGCCGATGAATGAGATAAACCTTCCCGGAATTAAACCGTCGCTGAATCAGAACCCGTCATCGGGAATAGAGCTCCACAACGAGTTGTTCATTGACCGGTATGGTCAGATCTTCCTTGGTCGGCATGGTTTTAACCCGACCCTTGAAATTCCCCTTGTCCAACTCCAACCATTGAGGAGTCCCTCTCCCCTCCGCGGCGGTGAGAGACGCCTGGACCTGCGGCAACTGACGGCTGGCCTGTTTCAGTTCGACGACATCCCCGTCTTTTACAAGAAACGAGGCCACATCCACCTTTCGGCCGTTGACCCGAAAATGGCCGTGGTTCACCATCTGCCGCGCTTCTTTACGGGACGAACAGAAACCCATCCGATAGACGACATTATCGATCCTCCTCTCGAGCAACTGGAGGAGGTTTTCCCCCGTGACGCCCTTCTTTCTGGCGGCTTTCTTGAAATACCCGCTGAACTGGCGTTCCAGCAATCCGTACATCCTTTTCAGCTTCTGCTTCTCCCGTAACTGGATCTGATATTCGGAGATTCGGGGGCGGGCCTGCCCGTGCTGGCCGGGAGAATAGCTTCGCCGCTCAATGGCGCACTTCTCCGTAAAGCACCGGCTCCCCTTCAGAAAAAGTTTGTTTCCTTCCCGCCGGCACAGCCGACAAACCGATCCGATATATCGTCCCACGTTTTGATTTCCTCCTTAATTTATTTTTTTCATACCCGTCGTCGCTTGGGCGGCCGACATCCGTTATGAGGAACCGGCGTCACGTCCTTGATGAGATTGATCTTCAACCCCGCCGCCTGCAAGGCCCGGATCGCCGATTCCCGACCCGATCCCGGTCCCTTGACATATACATCGATCTGCCGCATTCCATGTTCAATGGCCTTCTTGGCCGCCACTTCGGCGGCCCGCTGCGCGGCGAACGGGGTGCTCTTTCTCGAACCCTTGAAACCCTGATTCCCCGCGCTGGACCACACCACGACGTTTCCGCTCATGTCGGTCACGGTCACAATCGTGTTGTTGAAAGACGCCTGGATGTGCGCGACGCCCACCTGAACAATCTTCTTCTCGCGTTTCTTGCCTTTTTTACTTCCCATGCATTACCTCATTGTTAGTGGGGGCCCGTGCGGCCAAAATGAATCAAGGTCCTCCGAGGCCCCCGAACCCCGCGCTTGCGACCCCAGAGCCCGTCGCTCCCTTTACGCGGTGGCTTCCGATTTCAGCTTGATGCCGATCGATTTCTTGGGGCCCTTCCGGGTCCGCGCGTTGGTCTTCGTCCGCTGCCCTCGTAGCGGGAGTCCCTTGCGATGTCGCAACCCGCGGTAGCTTCCGATATCCATCAGCCGTTTGATGTTCATCGAGACTTCTTTGCGGAGATCCCCTTCCACTTTATAATCCCGCTCGATGGAATCTCGAAGCGTGACGATTTCGTCTTCCTTGAGATCCTTCACCCGTTTTTCCGGATTCACCCCCGCCGCCTTCAGGATCCTCATCGATGTCGATCGGCCGATTCCGTATATGTAGGTCAAGCCCACGGCGACCGTTTTGTCTCTCGGAAGGTCCACTCCCGCAATTCTGGCCACGTTGCCTCCTGTGATTGGGGAAAGGCGCGACCGGTCGCGCTTCTCCCGTGTCTCTATCCCTGACGCTGTTTATGACGGCGATTGGTGCAAATGACCCGGACGACGCCTTTTCGGCGGATCACCTTGCATTTGGCACAGATCGCTTTGACCGAGGATCGCACTTTCACGGTTTCACCTGTATGTGGAGTGTATCGGGCATCTACTTAAACCGGTACGTGATTCTCCCCCGCGTCAGATCATACGGCGAAAGCTCCACCGTCACCTTGTCGCCCGGGAGAATCTTGATGAAATGCATTCTCATCTTTCCGGAGATATGCGCCAAAACCCGGTGCCCGTTCTCCAGTTCCACCCGAAACATTGCATTCGGGAGTGTCTCAACAATCGTCCCCTGAACCTCAACCACGTCTTCCTTCGACATGCCCGATCAGACTCTCTCGTGATCATTGGATGTTAATATGACCGGCCCCGCTTCGGTAATGGCCACGGTATGCTCGAAATGGGCCGAAAGGCTCCCGTCTTGGGTCACGGCCGTCCAATGATCGCTGAGGATGCGAACACCCTCTTTTCCCATATTCACCATCGGCTCGATCGCGAGGACCATCCCCTCCTTGAGTCGCGGCCCTTGACCGGGCTCTCCGAAGTTGGGCAACTGGGGCTCTTCATGCAGCGATTGACCGATTCCGTGCCCCACAAAATCCTTAACCACCGAAAAACCGGCCGCCTCGACATGCGATTGAACGGCGTGAGAAATATCGGACAGCCGATTTCCCACCCTCATTTGCTCGATCCCACGATACAGCGACTCCTCCGTCACCCGAACCAAGCGTTGAACGGCCGGCTCAATTTCATTGACCCCCACCGTGACGGCCGCATCCCCGTAATACCCATCGACAATCGCGCCCAGATCCAAACCGATGATGTCTCCGGGCTGAAGGACCCGTTTGGATGGGATCCCGTGCACGATTTCATCGTTGACCGAGGCACACAGCGTCGCGGGAAATCCCCGGTATCCCTTGAACGCCGGGCGCCCTCCCCGTTTTAGAATTCCCGCTTCGGCCGTTCGATCCAGTTCCAGTGTCGTCACCCCGGGTTTCACCTGTTTTTTTAATTCCTGCAGCACCTCCGCCACAATCCGTCCTGCTTTTTCGATCTTACGGACTTCCTCCGGGGATTTTAAAATAATCATGGGGATCTTCCGATGGCCGCGTTGACCCTTTGAAAAACCGTATCCGGAGATCCCGCCCCTTCGATTCGCGCGAGAACACCTTGGTCCTCGTAAAACCGGATTAACGGCCATGTCTGGGACCGGTAAACCTCCAAGCGTTTGCGAATCGTCTCCGGCCGATCGTCGCTTCGTTGAGAGAGCTTTCCGCCGCAGCGATCGCACAGGTCGGGTTTCTTCGGAGGACAGAATTCCAGATGATACACCGCCTGGCAATTCGGACAACTCCATCGGCCCGCCAGACGCCGGATCAATTCGTCATCCGCCAGCTCGAAATTCAGGACCCGGTCTATGCTCCGCTGGTCCTGACGAAGCATCGAAATCAGCGCCTCGGCCTGCGGCACCGTTCTTGGAAAACCGTCCAGGATAAAACCCTCCTTCGCATCCGATTCCTTCAACCGCTCCCGGATGATGCCGATGACCACCTCGTCGGGAACAAGCTGGCCGCCATCCATAAACGATTTGGCCTGAACACCGAGGGACGTTTTTCTCTGCACCGCCTCGCGCAGGATATCCCCGGTCGATATTTTCGGAATACCCCGTTGAGCCGATAGCCGCTCCGCTTGAGTTCCTTTTCCCACGCCCGGTGGACCGAGAAAAATCAATCGCACGCCGCGCCCCGCCTATCCCGCCCTTCCCCTTAGGCGGCCCTTCGAGAGAAAACCCTCGTAATGCCGTGTCAACATATGGGACTCGATCTGCTGGGCCGTGTCCAGACCCACGCCGATCACGATCAACAGCGACGTCCCGCCGAAGAAAAACGGCACCCCCATCTTATAAATTAGAATCTCCGGAATCACGCAGACGACCGCCAGGTAGATGGCGCCGACAAAGGTGATCCGGGTCAGCACCTGATAGATATAGTCGGCCGTCCGCTGGCCCGGCCGGATTCCGGGGATAAACCCGCCGTACTTTTTCATGTTATCCGCCATATCGACCGGGTTGAGGACGACCGCGGTATAAAAAAAACAGAAAAAAACGATCATCCCCACGTACAATACGGTATAAAGCATCGATCCCGGAGCGAGCTGCCGGGAGATGTCGTGGACCCAGGGAATCTGTATGAAGCCGGTGATCGTCGCCGGGAAGGCAATGATCGACGAGGCAAAGATCGGGGGGATCACGCCCGCGGTATTGATCTTCAACGGGATATGCGTGCTCTGTCCCCCGTAGACCCGCCTCCCGACCACGCGCTTCGCATATTGAACCGGTATCTTCCGCCGGGCGCTCTCCAGAAAGACGATCGCCGACACGACCCCGATCATCAGGAGGGCCAGCACGACGAGGAAAAACAGATTCAACTGCCCCGTATCATACAGACGGTAGGTGTTGATCAAGGCCGACGGCATTCGAGCCACGATCCCAGAGAAAATGATCAACGAGATCCCGTTCCCGATCCCCCGTTCGGTAATTTGCTCGCCCAGCCACATCAGAAACGCGGTCCCGGCCGTCAGGGTGATCATCGTCATGATGCGAAAGGACAGGCCCGGGTGCTGGACAAAGGTCCCGTTGTTCATCCCCTCCAGGCCGACGGAGATACCGAAGGACTGGATGAGTGAAATGACCACCGTTCCGTAACGCGTGTACTGGATGATCTTCTTGCGTCCGCGCTCGCCCTCCTTGGCCAGCTTTGAAAGCGTCGGAATGACGACCGTCAAAAGCTGAAGGATGATGGAGGCGCTGATATACGGCATGATGCCCAGCGCGAAGATGGTCAGCCGGGACAGCGCCCCGCCCGAAAAAATGTCGAGGAATCCGAGAAGCGCTCCACCCTGGGCCGCCAGGAACTCACTGAGGGCTTCGTTGTTAATGCCCGGCGTCGGGATGTGGGCGCCGATTCGATATACGGCCAGCATCCCCAGGGTGAACAGGATCCGATGGCGAAGTTCCGGGATATGAAATATGTTCTGGAGATTGGTAATAAAACGCTCAAACACCTTCGCCGCTCCTCAAAACCTACCGCGCCTTCTCCGACTGACTTGTTTTTCCAGAAGTCGTCTTTATCGTTTCGGCCCTCCCGCCCGCTTTCTGGATCTTCTCCGATGCGGATCGGCTGAATCGGTGGGCTTGAATCGTCAGCGCTTTGCTCAACTCCCCCTGACCCAGGATTTTCACGGCGGTTGCGGATCGACGGACCAACCCGGCCTCTTTCAACTGGTCCGGAGTAACGGTCGATTTCCCATCGAACCGGTTCAGACTCTCCAAATTCACCACCGCGGCCTCGTCACGGAAACGGTTTGTAAAACCGCGCTTCGGGATGCGACGGATCAAGGGCATTTGGCCACCCTCAAACCCGGGCCCCTTTCCCCCGCCCCCGCTTCTCGCAAGGCCTCCCTTATGTCCCTTCGTGGATGTCTTGCCGTGTCCCGAGCCGATCCCTCTTCCGATCCGTTTCTCTTTTTTACGGGAACCGATTTGCGGTTGTAATTCGTGAAGCCTCATGCCGGGACCTCTTTCACATCGATCAGGTGAAAAATTTGTGCGATCATACCCCGGGTCTGCGGGGTATCCGCCCGAATTACGGTGTGTCGAATGCGTCGTAGCCCGAGGGACCGGACCACGTCCCGCTTCTCCCGGGGATATCCGATGACGCTGCGTCGTAACGTAATGGCTAAATTACGCGGCCGGTTTGCCGACATGGCCCGCCTCTTCCGACAGATCCGAACGGCGCATGTTCCTGATTTCATCCGGCGCCTGGAGTTTTTGAAGCCCGTTCAACGTGGCCCTGACCACGTTGTTCGGATTGCCGCTTCCCAGTGACTTGCTCACCACGTTATGAATTCCACAAACTTCCATTACGGCCCGCACGGCCCCTCCGGCTATCACGCCGACCCCTTCCGCTCCCGGCTTCAGCAGGACCTCCTCGGCCCCGTAATTTCCCGTAACGGTGTACGGAATCGTCGTGTTTTTTAACGGAACCTTGATCAGGTCTTTTTTGGCCCTCTCAACGGCTTTTCGGATCGCATCCGGGACTTCCGCCGCCTTTCCCTTGCCCATTCCAACATAGCCGTGGCCATCGCCGACCACGACCAGCGCGCTGAAGCTGAAACGCTTGCCCCCTTTAACCACTTTGGCGACACGGTTGATAAAAACCACCTTGTCCTTCAGAGTCAGATCATTCGGATTGACTTTCACCGCAGCTCACTCCTTGTAGTAAAAAAAACACGGTCTTGCCTGGCTCGTCCGACAGGCGCCTCGAAGCGTCGGCCTTAAAATATCAATCCCCCCTGGCGCGCCGCATCCGCCAGGGCTTTCACCCGACCGTGAAACAGGTAACCGCCCCGATCAAACACCACCGTTTTGATATCTTGGGCCAGCGCCCGTTTTGCGATCAGCTGCCCCACCGCCTCGGCCGCTTTCCGGTTATTGCCGCGCGGCACACCCTTTTTGCATTCCGGATCCAAAGTCGATGCCGCCGCCACGGTCTTCCCCGCGGTATCGTCCACGATTTGTGCGTAGATGTGTTGATTGCTCCGAAAGACCACGAGACGGGGACGTTGTGGAAGGCCGAAGACCGTTTTTCGCACCCGTTGGTGGCGACGCATCCTCGATTCGAGTTTTGTGTGAACGTTTAACATCGTCCTTTCTCTCCGCTTGTTCCCTACTTGCTCGTCTTTCCTTCTTTCCGCTCGATCACTTCACCCGAGTATTTAATCCCTTTTCCCTTGTAAGGTTCCGGCCGCTTCAGATCCCGAATCTCGGCCGCGACCTGCCCGACCAGGTACTTGTCGGCGCCCTTTATCGTGATGACGGTTTGTTTATCCACGCTCGCATCAATTCCGGCGGGCAGAACAAAAACCGTCGGATGCGAAAAACCCAAGGCCAAGGTCAAGTTGCGGCCCTGAACCTGGGCACGAAAACCGACCCCGCTGATTTCCAACGTCTTCTGGTAACCTTGAGAAACACCGTTCACCATGTTATTGAGATCGCTGCGGAACAGGCCGTGCTTGGCCCGCTGAAGGCGGTCGTCGCTTTGCCGTGTGACAACCACGCGACCGTCTTCCACCTTGGCCCCGATCCCGCTTTCCATCAAACGGGACAGCTCCCCTTTTGGGCCCTTGATATGAACCTTCTTTTCGTCCACCTTGACCTGGACGCCGGACGGAATCAAGATCGGCTTTTTACCCACACGAGACATCGTCATCCACCTGAATGTTTAATTCACCAAATGTAGCAGATCACTTCGCCGCCGACCTGGCGTTTCCTCGATTCACGGTCGGTCATCATGCCTTGTTGGGTCGACATCACCGCCGTCCCCAAGCCCCCACGCACCTTGGGGATGCCGTCCTTTTTCACATAAACCCTGCGGCCCGGCCGGCTGATCCTTCTCAGGCCGTTGATGATCGGGACTTCGTTCACGTATTTCAGTTTGATCCGAAGCACCGGGTGAGGACCTTCCGACACCGTCTCGAGGCCTCGGATGTAGCCCTCTTCCTTCAAGAGGCGGGCGATGTTTTGCTTGAGTTTTGAAGCCGGAATGTCGACGGACTCGTACTTGCGTCGAATGGCGTTTCGCATCCGGTTCAACATATCAGAAATAGGGTCGGTCATCATCGACGGTGAATTCCTCCTACCAGCTGGACTTGACTACGCCGGGGATATCCCCCCGAAGGCTCAAGTTCCGGAAACAGATCCGGCACATGCGGAACTTCCTTAAAAATCCCCGGGAGCGGCCGCAGACGGGGCAACGGTTGTATTTTCGAACCGCGAACTTCGGCTCCGCTTGTGCTTTGTGGATCAGTGCTTTTTTGGCCACGCCCCCTCCCCCTGGTTTTAAGTTCGAAACGGCAACCCCAATAACCCTAACAAGGCCTTGCCCTCATCGTTGGATCTCGCCGTGGTCCCGATCGTGATGTCCATCCCGTGCGTGGCCACCACATCGTCATATCGGATCTCCGGAAAGAGGAGCTGCTCCTTGAGGCCCAGGCTGTAATTTCCGCGGCCGTCAAACGATTTCGGCGAAACGCCTTTAAAATCCCGAATCCGGGGAAGCGCCACATTAAAAAATCGGTCCAAAAATTCGTACATCCGTCCGCCGCGAAGCGTCACCTTGCACCCGATGGCCATTCCTTGCCGCAACTTAAACCCTGAAATCGATTTCTTGGCGCGGGTCACGACCGGTTTCTGGCCGGTAATGAGGGTGAGCTCATTGACGGCCGCCTCCAACAGTTTGGCGTTCTGGATGGCTTCCCCCATTCCAACGTTGATCACGACCTTCTCAAGACGAGGAACCTGCATGGGATTTTTGTAGGAAAATTGCTTCATCAAGTCGGGGACAACTCTTTCCCGGTATTTCTCCTTCAGGCGAGGCGGAAGGGACTGCTCCTGGGCCGGTTTTGTTTTTTCCTTGGCCTTCTCCTTGGCCTTTTCCCGGTTTTCCGTCTTGGGCGACTTCGCCTTTTCTGGTTTTGCTGTCTGTTTGGCCTTGGCCATGCCTTCCTCCGACTGAATTACAGGGGCTCGCGTCGCCGCTATTATCTGTGGGGGCCCGTGCGGGCTCCGCTCCTCCGATGCCCCCCCGGCGCTCGGACGGGCATAGCCCGATCCTCGCTTTCACCGGCCAGGCCGGACGGAGCCTCCTCTTCTTGCTCGCGTGTCCGGCCGTCCACTACCCGCGATCGATGATTTCCCCGCATTTCTTGCAGTAACGGAGTTTTTGACCGTCATCGATGCGGCGCATCCCGACCCGCGCCGTCTTTCCGCAATTTTGACAGACGATCATGACATTCGAAAGCTGGATCGGGCCTTCCTTCTCAATGATCCCGCCCTGCCGGTGTTTCTGGCTCGGCTTCATATGCCGTTTGATGATATTCAGCTTCTCGACGAATACGCGGTGGGTCGAGCGATCCACTTCCAGGACCTTTCCGGTTTTTCCCTTGTCCTTTCCGGTCATGATCATCACGGTGTCCCCTTTTCGGACCCGGAATTTCGGAAGGACGATTCGCGATTCGCTCATCACGGCTCCCATGATTAGAGCACCTCCGGCGCCAGGGAAATAATTTTCATGAACTTCTTTCCCCGGAGTTCCCGGGCGACCGGACCGAAGATCCGAGTCCCGATCGGTTCGCCCTGGGGATTGATCAGGACCGCGGCGTTCCGGTCGAAGCGGATATAGGAACCGTCTTCCCTCCGGATCTCCTTGACCGTCCTGACGACGACGGCCTTCGCCACATCCCCTTTTTTCACAGCGGCCTGCGGAATGGCTTCTTTGACGGCCACGGTGATCACATCGCCGATGGTCGCGTAACGCCTCCCCGATCCGCCCATGACGTGAAAACACATGACTTTCTTGGCCCCCGAGTTATCGGCCACATCCAGCATGGTATAATCTTGAATCATTCGACTGCCTCACTCCACAAGGCCGTTGTTACGACAACGCGGCCGGGTTCTGCACTTCCGCGGGAGCGACGCCCCGGGACCGCTGAACAATTTCAATGACGCGCCAATGCTTCTCTTTGCTGATCGGCCGGCTTTCCAGGATTTTCACCGTATCGCCGACCTGACACTCGTTCTGTTCATCGTGGGCCTTCAATTTGGTGGTTTTGCGTACCACCTTTTTATAGGTCGGATGAAGAAAGACCCTTTCAATCATCACCACGACCGTCTTGTTCATGCGGTGGCTGATGACCTCCCCGATAAAAGTCCGGCGCCGTTTCTTCGGTCCTGCTTCTGCCGACATAGATTAACGTCCTTTCATCATGATGCCGTTTTACCCGCCCCACCCGACCGTTTTTCACGAACCACGGTCTGGATCCGCGCAATCTCTCGGCGCGAGTTCTTGATCTGTTGGGGATTCTCAATCCGTCCGCTCATCAATTGGTACCGCAGGTTGAATAGCTCTTTTCGAAGGTCCTTTTCCTTCAGGGTCAACTCATCGATCGTTAAATTCCGCAATTCCTGGAGTTCCATCAGATCTTCCCTCTCGCAATCAGTTGGGTAGCCACCGGAAGCTTGTACGCGGCCAGCCGAAAGGCCTCCTCGGCCACGTCCCGGGTCACGCCGTCCATCTCGTAGATGATCCGGCCCGGTCGGACGGAGGCCACCCACAATTCCGGATTGCCTTTTCCTTTTCCCATCCGCGTCTCGGCGGGTTTCTTGGTGATGGGTTTGTCCGGAAACACCCGGATCCAAATTTTACCGCCACGCTTCACAAACCGGGTCATGGCGATACGCGCGGCTTCCAGCTGTCGCGCCGTAAGCCAGGCCGGGGCCAGAACCTTCAACCCGAACTCGCCAAAAGACAGTTCCGATCCCCGATAGGCCTTTCCGAATCGCCGGCCTTTATGCATTTTTCTGAATTTGACTTTCTTGGGACTCAGCATCAGCGTCGCTCCGACGACATATCCAAGCGGCCTTCCTGTTTTTCCGGCAGCATCGGCATCATTTCACCCTTATAGATCAAAACCTTCACCCCGATCTGTCCGAAGGCGGTACGGGCTTCGGCCAACCCGAAATCGATGTCGGCCCTCAGGGTGTGCAGGGGCACGCGGCCCTCGCGGTACCATTCCGTCCTCGCGATTTCCGATCCGCCCAGCCTTCCCGCGCAGGTGATCTTGATTCCCTGGGCCCCCAAACGCAACGCCGCCTGAACGCTTTTTTTCATGGCCCGTCGGAACGCCACCCGTTTTTCCAACTGCACCGCGATGTTTTCGGCCACCAACTGGGCGTCGATCTCCGGCTTGCGAATCTCTTTGATATTGATGTAGACCTGGCGACCCGTTTTGGATTCCAGTTCGGACTTCAGCTTGTCCACCTCGGCTCCCTTCCGTCCGATGATGATTCCGGGGCGGGCGGTATGAATATTGATTTTGGCCTGATTGCCGGAGCGTTCGATCTCGATCTTTGAGACGCCGGCATGGGCCAGTTTTTCCTTGACCATACGCCGTATCTTGAGATCTTCGTGCAACAACTTGGCATAGTCCTTTTCCGCATACCAGCGCGAATTCCAGGTTTTGATGTACCCGAGTCGGTACCCGATCGGATTGACTTTCTGTCCCACGTCTTCCTCTCTTATCCGGTTGATTCGCTATTTCGCCGGGGCCGGTTTTCGCGCCTTCGCCGGTTCAGAAGGCGCTTTTCCATGGCCCGCGACCTTCGGCGACACCACCACCGTGATATGGCTGGTTCTTTTCTTAATCGGATTAGCCCGTCCCATCGAACGGGCATTGAACCGCTTCAGAATCGGCCCGCCGTCCACGTAGACCCGGCTCACCCAAAGATCATCCGGATCGCCGATCTCCAGATTCTCCGCGTTGGCCACCGCCGACTTGAGGACTTTTTCCACCACGCGCGAGGCCGACCGGGGCGTGAACTTCAATATGTTGAACGCCTCCGCCACCTGCTGACCTCGAATGAGGTCGATTACCATTCTCGCCTTGCGCGGGGCCACCCTCACGAATCTCAGGATCGCCTTTGCTTCCGTCGCCATAAATATTTCCGCTCCCAATACAAGTCCAGGGTTGGACGGGCCTACTTGAGCGCCGTCGCTTTTTCCGTTCTTGCCTGACCGTGTCCTTTGAAGAAGCGCGTGGGCGCAAATTCTCCCAGCTTGTGCCCGACCATATTTTCGGTCACGTAGACCGGGATGAACTTTTTACCGTTGTGAACCGCCATCGTGTGGCCGATCATCTCCGGCACGATCGTCGACCGTCGGGCCCAGGTCTTTATGATCTTCTTGTCATTGGCCTCATTGAGGACCGCGATTTTTTCCATCAATTTCGCATCTACAAAAGGGCCTTTTTTAACCGACCGGGGCACGGACTCTCTCCTTTAATTTCGTCGTTTGATGATAAATTGATTTGTGTTTTTCCTTTTACGAGTCTTGTATCCTTTCGTGGGCAATCCCCATGGTGATACGGGATGGGGATTTCCCTGTCCGGATTTACCTTCTCCCCCGCCGTGCGGGTGATCCACCGGATTCATGGCCAGTCCTCGAACGATCGGCCGACGGCCCATCCACCGTTTCCGCCCCGCCTTTCCGATCGAGATGTTTTCATGGTCAAGATTTCCGACCTGGCCCACCGTTGCAAGACAACGGCCATGGATCCGCCGCAATTCGCCGGACCCCAACCGCACCTGGACATAGTCCGTCTCCCGCCCCATGATCTGCGCAAACGCGCCGGCGCTGCGGGCCAGCTGCGCGCCCTTGCCGGGCTTCAACTCGAGGTTGTGGACTTGCGTACCGACCGGAATCACCGCTAACGGGAGCGCATTTCCGGGTTTTATCTCGGCATCGTTGCTGGAAAGAACGCGATCTCCGACGCCGATGCCCACCGGGGCGATTATGTACCGTTTTTCACCATCGGCATATTGCAGGAGGGCGATCCGGGATGAGCGGTTCGGATCGTACTCGATCGCGATCACCTTGGCCGGGATGTTAAATTTGTCCCGTTTAAAATCAATGATGCGATAGGCCCGTTTATGTCCGCCGCCCCGGTGGCGGACGGTCATCTTTCCGCGGTTGTTCCTTCCACCGGACGGAACCCGAAACGTCACAAGACGCTTCTCGGGCTCCGTCTTGGTAATCTCCTCAAATGTAAAACCGGTCATGGCCCGACGGCCCGGGGAGGTCGGCTTATACTGTTTAATCGGCATCGTTGATCCCTACTGTCTCTGGCTTAACTTCCCTATACTCCTTCAAACAATTCCAGCTTTTCACCTTTTTTAAGGGTCAGAATCGCTTTTTTCAGATCCGCCCGCTTTCCCTCAAAGCGGCCCAAGCGTTTGCGCTTCCCCTTCGTATTGATGATATGGACCGCCTCAACTTTGACTTTCAAAACCTCTTCGGCCGCCCGTTTGATCTCGATCTTGTTGGACCACGGATGCACAAGAAAGCAGACCTTGTTTTGTGCCTCCTTGAGCTCGGTCATCTTCTCGGTCAACAGCGGGCGGAGGAGAACCTGGTGCGGATCCCGGGTCATGACCAGACCTCCCGAATCCGTGAAAGGACCTCCTGAGGAATCAGCAAATGCCGGGCACAAACTAGATCGTAAACATTCAAACCTTGAACCGCCAGCAGTTTCAGCCCGGGAATGTTCCGGACCGCACGGGCCAATTTCTCGTCGATGGTTGAGGCCACAATAACGGTCCTTCCGGTCGCCTCGAGGTTTTTCAGAATCTGCGCCACCTGTTTCGTCTTCCCCTCGCCCAGTTCCAACCTCTCAACGACAAGCACGGCTCCGTCGTTTAACTTGGCCGTTAAAACACCCCGCAGGGCCGCGCGGTATTTCTTCTTCGGAAAGGCATACCCATAGTCCCGCGGCGTCGGGCCGAAGGTCGTTCCCCCGCCCCGCCAGAGGGGAGAGCGAGTGGAACCGGCCCGGGCACGTCCCGTTCCTTTTTGGCGCCATGGTTTTTTTCCGCCGCCGCTGACCAGCCCCCGCGTCTTTGTCGCGGCCGTTCCCTGCCGCCGGGACGCCTGTTGCATGACTACGGCTTCATGTATCAGCGGTTTGTTAACCTTGGCCGCAAAAAGACGCTCGTCCAAGTCCACCGTGCCGACTTTTTCCTTGCTTAAATTGACCACATCAATCGTTGGCATGTTTTTACTTCGCTTATGTTCGAGTCGAACGTTTAATGAGCACGATGGCACCCTTGAAACCCGGCACCGCCCCTCTTATAAACAGCAGGTTTTCATCCTTCCGCACCTCGACCACCTCCAGGCCCTGCACCGTCACCTGCTCGTTCCCCATGTGCGCCGGGAGCCGCTTATTTTTCCGGACACGGGACGGCCAGGAACTGCTGCCGATCGAGCCGGGTTGCCGGTGAAACATGGAACCGTGTGTCGCGGGGCCTCCGGCAAAATGATGCAGCTTCACGACGCCGGCGAAGCCTTTTCCCTTCGACGTCCCGATGACATCAACGAGCTCACCCTTCTGGAACTGATCCGCACCGATCACCGCACCGACTTCCAGGGCCTTGAGATCGCCCTTGAATTCGCGCAGGTGTTTTGCAAAAGGCACATTAGCTTTCTTTAAATGGCCCCGCTCCGCCTTGGGGAGCTTTTTTTCCGGGACCTCCAAGAACGAAAGCTGAACGGCTTCATAACCGTCCCGTTCCTTCGTCTTCTTAAGGACGACACGGCATGGCCCCGCCGCAATCACGGTGACCGGAACGATTTTCCCGTTTTCGCCGTAGATCTGGCTCATCCCTAATTTTTGACCGATCAATCCTTGTACCGTCATGTTTTGATCTCGACGTCGACTCCGGCCGACAAGTTCAACTTCATCAAGGCGTCCATGGTGTCCTGTGTCGGCTCCAGGATGTCGATGAGGCGCTTGTGCGTTCGAATTTCGAACTGTTCACGCGATTTCTTATCGACGTGAGGCGACCGCAATACCGTAAATTTGTTGATCACCGTCGGCAGCGGGATCGGTCCGGACACCTTGGCCCCGGTTCGCTTCACCGTCTCCACAATCTCCACGACGGACTGGTCCAGGACCCGGTAATCATACCCTTTAAGTCGTATTCGAATTCTCTGATCAACCATGGACCCGCCCTTTTTTACGCGATGACTTCACTGATGACCCCCGCACCGACCGTGCGGCCGCCTTCCCGGATCGCAAACCGCAACTCCTTCTCCATCGCGATCGGCGTG
>Ga0335085_10001529_pt1 | contig 48102 bp, 51 predicted proteins | sample Lox_Sample_45_FD_206712 | JGI IMG/M metagenome (GOLD analysis project Ga0335085, IMG submission 206712) | Soil microbial communities from Loxahatchee National Wildlife Refuge, Florida, United States - Lox_Sample_4.5 | ecosystem: Environmental > Terrestrial > Soil > Wetlands | place: USA...
TCGAGGCTCTGGCCGGGACCGTGAAGATCCGCGTTCACGGCGATTACCACCTCGGCCAGGTGCTGAAGACGCGCGCCGGCTTCGCGATCATCGATTTCGAAGGCGAGCCAGCGCGGCCGCTTGCCGAGCGGCGTCTGAAGCGGGCCGCGCTGCGCGACGTGGCGGGCATGCTGCGCTCGCTCGACTACGCCGCGCACGCCGTCGCCCGCGAGTCGCCCGAGGGCGAGCGCGCGGAGCTCCTCGACGCTCTCACCGGCTGGGAAGACCGGGCTCGCCACGCGTTCCTCTCCGGCTACCGGACCGCGGTGGCGGCCAGCGCGGTCCCGCTGGTGCCCGGGTCGGAGCCCGCACTGCTCTCCGCCTGTGCCGCCTTCGAGCTGCAGAAGGCGTGCTACGAGCTGCGCTACGAGCTCGACAACCGGCCGGACTGGGTCGCCATCCCCCTGGCCGGGATCAACCGGATCCTGGCCGCCGCCTAGACCGGCACGAGCGTGATGCCGCGCTCGTCGAGCCAGTCGGTGACCTTCTTCAAGAGCCCGGGCGCGCGCGCCAGGCCTCGATGCCGGCCGCGGGCACGACCGCGTAGGGGGCCGCCTCCGGCAGCGCCGACTCCACGACCACCGCGAGGCCGCTTCCGGCCTCGCGGCATTCGCGGAGCAGGTCCTCGGCTCCCCGGCTCACCGAAGGCGCTCGCCGGGCGCGCGCACGATCTCACCCACGCCCACCGTGACTATGACGACTGTGAAGACCGGAACGAGGCTGACCACGAGGACAAGACCTCGCAGAGCCGTCGCCGCTCCGTCCAGGACCCGGACCCCGGCCTGCAATGCCGGTGGCAGCACGCGCAGCATACGCCGCGCGAGCTGGATCGATCGATTCGTCGGGCGGGTCATAGGGCGGACCGCCCATCGATTGTGGGCCCTTCGTGCTCTTCCTCGAGCGGCTCCGACTCCGCGTCGCGCGCCAGCACCTGCACCGTCACCATGCCGGGCAGCACCCGCGCGCCCCGGAGCTCGACAAGCGGCAACCCCATCGCCACCGCGCCCCGCACTGCCGCCTGCACCGCTCGCTCGACCGCCGCCCGCACGGCCTCGTCCGACTCGTCCTCCAGCGCCCGCACCGTCTCGATCGCCGCCATCGCAGCATCCGCTGGCCGCCACCCGCCCCACAGTGGCAACAACGTCACGGCGATCGCGCCGGCGGTCGCGAACGAAGTCATGCGCCGCTTCATGATGGTCTCCTTGCACGCGTGGTATGCATCACAGGGACAGGTCGGCAAGGTGCGTGCCATGCGACGCGCCGCCTGTAGGAACCACGGCCTATCCGGACGCGGCGTTTTTTCCCGGTAATCCTGACTCTCGCTCGTCGGCGCCCATCGTCCGACCGTCGTGTGATCGAGCGGACGTCTGCCACAGTTCCGGGCACTTCCGTTCCCAACTACCCACTGGCACGTCACGTGCTCACTCGTCGAACCGGGGAGGCGATCACATGCTGTGGACGATCTTCGTGATCCTGTTGGTGCTGTGGGCAGTAGGGATGGTGAGTTCTTACACGCTCGGTGGGTTCATTCATCTCCTGCTGCTCGTCGCGATCGCGGTGGTCCTCATCCGCATCATCCAGGGCCGACGACCCGTATGAGGTTCGAAGCTCAGGATCATCTCAAGCCGAAGGCGCTGGCCGGCATCTCCGACGACCAGATCGGCCAGCACTGGGCGCTGTACGAGAGCTACGTCAAGGCGGCCAACGGCCTGCTCGAGGCCGCGGCCAAGGCCAAGGCGGGCTCGCCCCAGTGGGCGGAGCTCAGGCGGAGGCTCGGCTTCGAGATCGACGGCATCGTGTTGCACGAGTACTACTTCGGAAATCTCGCCTCCAGCTCGCAGCCGAGCCCGGGCAGCGATCTCGCGGCGGACGCAAGCGCGACGTGGGGCTCGGTCGCGGGGTGGCGCGAGGACTTCGCCAAGACCGGCGGGATGCGAGGGGTGGGCTGGGCGATCCTCTACCACGACCCCGCCACCGGCGGCCTCTTCAACTGGTGGGTGTCGAGCCACGACCAGGGCCACCCCGCCGGCTTCCATCCCGTCATCGTGCTCGACGTCTTCGAGCACGCGTGGATGGTGGATCACGGAGCGGGTGGTCGCGCGGAGTACATCGCGGCGTTCCTCGAGAACGTGAACTGGGAAGTCGTGGAGCAGCGGTACAAGGACAGCAAGGCCGGCCGGTTCACCGCCCGCTTCTGAAAGGACACCGGATGAAGAGCGGAGTGCTGTTCGTGGCCACCGTCCTCATCGCGATCGGGGTGGTGTCCCTCGCGTATCAGGGGATCACCTACACCACGCGGGAGAAGGTGCTCGAGGTCGGCCCGATCAAGGCGACCGCGGAGAAGGAGCGGACGATTCCCCTGCCGCCGATCCTCGGCGGGCTGGCGCTGGCCGGCGGGGTGGTGCTGCTCGTCGTCGCCATGCGACGATAAGCGGCGCAATCCCGCCGGCGACAGCCTCCCCCGCGTTATCATGGCGGGCGTGAGAAGGGGAGACACGCCCTGCGCGTGAAGCTACCGCGCGATTTCTACACCCACCCGGACGTGGTCGCGGTAGCGCGACGCCTCATCGGATGCCTGCTCGTGGTTCCCGCGCGCGGGGGCCGGCGCGTGTCGGGGCTCATCGTGGAGACCGAGGCCTACCGGGGCCCCGAGGACCGCGCCTCCCACGCCTACGGCGGGCGCCGCACGCTCCGCACCGAGACCATGTACGCACGGGGCGGCACCGCCTACGTCTACTTCGTGTACGGCATGTACCACCAGTTCAACGTGGTCACCAGCGTGGAGGGAATCCCGCACGCCGTCCTGGTGCGGGCGCTCGAGCCGGTCGACGGCCTGTCCCTGATGCGGCGACGGCGCGGCGGCGGGACCGACCGGGGCCTCACGAGCGGGCCGGGGAAGCTCTGCATCGCGCTAGGCATCGACCGCCGCCTGGACCGCGCCGACCTGGTCGGCGACCGGATCTGGCTCGAGGAGGGCCGGTCCGTCCCGCCCGCCCGAATCGCGAGCGGGCCGCGCATCGGCATCGACTACGCGGAGGCGTGGGTCGACCGTCCGTGGCGCTTCTGGCTGAGCGACAGCCCGTTCGTGAGCCGGGGCTGAGCCGGAACGCTAGACGCGAAGCCGCACCCCGCTCCGCTGCAGCACCCACATCAGCGCCCACCAGAGCAGGAGGTACGCTACCGCATAGGCCAGCGACGCGTTGACCGGCTCGACCCAGGGCGCGAAGAGGTGCGTGAACAGCCACGCGTGGAGCCGGGTGTGGTCCGGCCCCACGCGGATCAGGAGGAGCAGGCGGGCCATGGCGCTCGACAGGAAGAAGAGCGGCAGCGCGGTGACTCCGAACAGGACGAGCGGGCCGGCCCAGCGCCGGACGCCGCGCACCTCGATCACCCAGTAGAAACCGGCCAGCACGAGCGAGGCGAGGCCCGACGTCAAGAGCGCGTAGGAGCTGGTCCATAGCGACTTGTTGATCGGGAACGAGAGGCCCCAGAGCCAGCCGAGCCCCCCCGCTACCGCGCCGCCGACGGCGAGACCTGTGACCACGCGCGTCGCCGGCCCCGCCTGCCGGATCCAGTGCCCGGCGAGCACGCCGAGCAGCGTGGTGGCGGTGGCCGGCAGCGTGCTCAAGACGCCCTCCGGGTCGTACGTCTTCGCAACCTGCCAGATGTGCCGCGGCCCGAACACCACACGATCCACGTAGCCGGCGAGGTTGCCGTCCGGGCTCAGATCGCCCGCCATCTGGCCCGGGGCGGCCACTCGCGTCACCAGAAGCCAGTACCCCACGAGCAGCCCGCCCGCCACGAGCGCGTGCACGCGCCAGCCCTTCCCGCCGTCGGTGAGCACGAAGAGAAGCGCGGCCAGCAGGTAGCAGACCGCGATACGCTGGAGCACGCCCGGGATGCGCAGGGTCCCCAGGTGGAAGAACGGCAGGGCGTGCAGGAGCAGGCCGAGCACGAAGATCACGAGCGAGCGCCGGACCACTCGGCCCGCCAGGCCTCCGCCGCCCTGCTCGAGCCGCGGCCCCAGGGCGAGCGGGATCGACACGCCGACGATGAACAAGAAGAACGGGAAGATCATGTCGGTGGGCGTGAAGCCGTCCCACTCGGCGTGACGGAGCGGCCAGTAGATCGCGCTCCAGCTGCCCGGATTGTTCACGAGCACCATCGCGGCCACCGTCAGGCCGCGGAGCGCGTCGACCGAGACCAGGCGCGGCCCGGCGCCGGGCGCCCTCACCTGATGCTCACGCGCCCGTCACAGGATCGAGCGGCCCGCGTCCACCATCAGGGTGGCGCCGGTGACGAACGACGAGTCGTCGCAGGCCAGGAAGAGGATCGGGTGCGCCACCTCGCGCGGCTCGGCCCAGCGGCCGAGCAGGTTGTCCTTCGTGCGCTGGCCGCGCAGCGTCTCCTCGGACACGCCCTGGGCCGCCGCGCGCCGGACGTGATACGGCGTGATGGTGCCGCCGGGGCACACCGCGTTCACGCGAATCCGGTGGGGCGCTTCCTCGACCGCGAGGGCCCGGGTGAAGCCGAGCACGGCCGCCTTCGTGGTGTCGTACTGGCCCATGCCGCTCCGGCCCATGAGGCCGTAGACCGACGAGACATTGACGATGGTGCCGCGCCCGGACGCGCGCAGCCGGGGGAGCGCGGCCTTGCAGCAGTGCGCGGTGCCCAGCACGTTGACGCCGATGATGCGCTCCCAGTCCGCCCCGCTCGCCGCCGCGAGAGCCGTGTAGACGCGCACCCCCGCCACGTTCACGAGGGTGTGCAGCGCGCCGAACCGGGCGCCCGCCTCCTCGACGACGCGCGCCGCCTCGGCCTCCCGGCTCACGTCACCCACGAGCGACAGGATCCGGGCGCCCGGGACGGCGGCGCGAATACCCTCCGCGGCGGCGGCCACCGCGGCCGCATCGGCGTCGAGCAGCGCGACCGCGGCGCCCTCCTCGGCGAAGAGCCGGCCGGTCGCCTCGCCGATGCCGCCGCCGCCGCCGGTGACGAGAGCGACGCGACCGGCCATGCGACCTGGCACGCTGCGGTCCGGAGCGAAAGCGCTCAGACGAGCGTCAGCTGATCTCCCGCCCGCACCAGCATCCGCGCTCTGGCTCCCTCCACCCAGCTCTCACCGGGCGCGAGCACGACGGAGGTGGACCGGACGAGGAAGGAGCGCGGGTTGGCCCCCGGGGCGGGGATCCCGTGGTCGCGGAGGGCGCGAGCCGCGCTCATCATGCGCCGTCGCACCTGGATGATCGCGGAGTCGCTCGTGCCCAGGCGCTCCTGGCTCCGGTCCACGATGTCGCCCTGGCTCTCCTGCACCGCCTGATCCTGCACCCCGAATCCCGGGATGCCGCAGTACATCCGCGTGCGATGGGCCTCCCAGTCCATGAAGTAGTCGTTGTCGCGGTTGGCCGCGGTGCGCACGTCGCCGTAGGGCTCCGACGTCGCCGGCGCGTAGTCGCACACGTGCGCACCCTTGCCCTCGATGTTGAGCCGGATCTCCTCGCCGGTCAGCATGCGGTCCGGATGCCACGTCACCATCCAGTTCACCGAGTGGGTGTCGTCCATCGGCACCCAGATATGCGACTGCACGATGCGTTCGTCCAGATCGGTGGGCGGCATCGTGTAGAACGGCAGCAGGAACTGGGTGATGCGCCAGTACCAGCGGCCGTCCGGATTGGCCCGGCGCGCGCCGATCAGCACCCCGTAGTCGGTGTCGACGACCTCGAAGCGCGGCGCCCGATCTCCGGTGGCCACCGCCGCGCCGACCCCGAAGCTCACCCGGTCCATGTCCTCGGTGACCTCGCGGTTCTGGTGATCGATCGGCGCATGCAGGAACGAGATGTGGCTCGAGTCGATGCCGCCCTCCAGGGCCTGGAACCAGTTGCAGTCCTGCACCCGGCGCGAGATGAACGTATGGCCCTCGGGAAGCAGCGTGAACTCGAGCTCCGGCAGGGGCGGGGGCGGACTCGCCGGCCCCATGTACGCCCAGATCACGCCGCCGCGCTCCTGGCACGGGTACGCCGCGTGCTTGACCTTGGAGGCGAAGCTCGACTCGGGCGGCTCGCTCGGCATCTCCAGGCACTGCCCGTCGAGGCCAAACTTCCAGCCGTGATAGGCACAGCGCATCCCGTTCTCCTCGACGCGCCCGTAGTAGAAGGAGGCCGAGCGGTGAGGGCAGAACTCGCCGATCAGGCCGGGACGGCCGCTCAGGCCGCGGAAGGCGATCAGCCGCTCACCCAGCAGCATCACCCGCTTGACCCGCCCGCCCGGGAGCAGCTCCTTCGACTCCACCACCGGGATCCAGTACTGGCGGAGCAGGGCGCCCATCGCGGTGCCCGGTCCCGTCCTCGTCAGAAGCTCGTTGTCCTCGCGGCTCAGCATCGCTCAGGGCCTCCTCGCGGGAAGCGTAGCACGCGCCCCCGCCGGGTGGCCAGTCACGGCGCGCGTCTTGACAGCCCGCGCGGTGGCCACGTACGCTCCCCGCGCGATGCTCGCCTCCGCCGTTCACCTCGACATCGACGGGCCGGTGGCCCGGATCACCCTGAACCGGCCCGAGGTCCTCAACGCGGGCGATCCGGGCTGGGTGGCCGAGCTGACCGACGTGGTGGCCCGCATCGCCACCCGCTCGGGCCTGCGGGTGGCCGTGATCGGCGGCGCCGGGCGCGCCTTCTCGACCGGCGTGGATCTGAAATCCCTCGCCCGCGGCGCGATGACGCTGCCCCACTTCGTCGCCTGGGAAGACGCGATGACCGCGATCGAGCGCATGCCGCTGCCGTTCATCGCGGCGATCAACGGCCACTGCCTCGGGGGCGGCCTCCAGATCGCGCTCGTGTGCGACTACCGGGTCGCCTCCGCCGACGCCTCCATCGGCCTGCCCGCCGTGAAGGAGTGCCTCATCCCGTCGATGGCCCTCTACCGCCTCCCGCGCCTCATCGGCGCCGCGCGGGCGCGCGAGCTGATCCTCACCGGCGAGCCGATCAGCGCCGCGCGAGCCGAGGAGATCGGGCTCGTCCATCGCGTGGTGTCCGCCGCCGAGTTCCCGCGCGCGGTCGACGAGTGCGTCGAGCGCTTCCTCGCCCTGCCCGCCATCAGCGTGGGCTGGAGCAAGCGGCTGATGGCGCGCGCCTTCGAGCTCGATTTCGACGCCTTCCGCCGCGAGATGGAGACGGCCTTCCGCGAGTGCCTGGCCTCGCCCGAGCACCACGCCGCGATGGCCGAGATACGCCAGCGGATGACGGGGCCGGCCCGGTGACCGGGGCGCGGCCGCTCCTGCCCACCTCGGTCATCGGCAGCCACGGACTGCCCGGCTGGGTCTGGCTCGCCCGCGAGGCACTGCAGGCGGGCCGCCTCGGCGCCACCGACGTGCGCGAGCTGATGGAGGACGCCACGCAGGCCGCCTTGCTCGACCAGGAGCGGGCCGGCGTCGACGTGCTCACCACCGGGGAGATGGGGCGGGTGCGCTTCATCATCGGCTTCTACGACCACCTGCGCGGCATCCGCCCGCTCGAGGAGCCGCGCAAGCTGGGCCAACCGCACTGGGACACCAACACGCCCTTCCAGGTGATCGAGCCGATCACTGCGCCTGCCGGCCTCGGGATCGTGGAGGAGTTCAAGCTGGCCCGCTCGCTCACCACCCGGCCGCTCAAGGCCACCGTGCCCGGCCCCTATACCCTGATGTTCCCGCTCCGGGTGGGCGGGCCCTATCGGGATCGCGACACGCTGCTGGCCGATCTGGTCGAGATCGTCAACGCGGAGTGCCGGGCGCTGGTGGCCGCGGGCGCCGACTTCATTCAGATCGACGAGCCGCACAGCGGCATGTACGCGGGCGCCGCGCCCCAGTTCGCGCTCGGGGTCAACCGCGCCGTCGAGGGGGTGCGCGCCAAGATCGCGGTGCACGTCTGCTTCGGCAACCTCTACGGCCGCCCCTTCCAGCCGGTCCGGAGCTACCGCAACGTGTACGCGGCCCTCCACGAGCTGACCGCCTCGCAGGTCGTGCTCGAGTACGCCAACCGCGGGATGGACGATCTGCCGATGTGGAGGGAGTTCTCGACCGACAAAGAGCTCGGCGCCGGGGTCATCGACGTGAAGGCCTTCAAGGCCGAGACCCCCGAGGAGGTCGCCGAGCGCATCCGCGCGCTCCTCCGCTACGTCGCCCCCGAGAAGCTCTGGCTCAATCCCGACTGCGGCTTCTGGGAGACCCCGCGCTGGGCCGCCCGCCTGAAGATGGCCGCCCTCGTCGAAGGCGCCCGCATCGTCCGCAACGAGCTCTAGCCGGGGTCAGGTCTTACATTCCGACATTTGCCGCAGCGAGATGGACAGAGATGTCGGAATGTAAGACCTGACCCCGACCTAGCAGGCGCGGAGGAGGGTGAGGTGGTCTTCGATCGTGTCCTTGGCGACGATGGCGCGGAGGACGACCTCGTCGACGGCGCCGCGCCAGGCCGCCAGGGCGGTCGTGATCGCCTCGGGTGACGTGGCGGCGATCGCGGTGTCGACGGGCTTCACGCCCATGCGCTCGAAGTGGGCGCCGTACGCGGGGATAGCCGAGTAGCGGCCGCCCTCGTCGTTGAGCCGCTCGGCGGCGGCCGCCCCCAGCGCCACGCGGACATACGCATAGGTTCGCGGCACCGGCCGACCAGCCCTCTTGGCGCCGGCCGCCACCAGCTCGGCGGAGCGGCGCGCGTACTCCGGCGTGAGCCAGTTGAACAGGACGCCGTCGGCGATCTCGCCCGACAGCTCACACATCTTCGGCCCGAGCGCGGCGACGATCACGCGCGTCGCGAGGCTCTTGCGGAGCGCGTCGACGCCGTCGCGCACGCGCTTGAGCGCCTGCGGATTCGGGCTGCCCACCCCGAGCAGGAGCCGCGCGGGCGCCAGACCGTGCTGCCGGACGCCTTCCACGATGCTCTGCGGCCCCCGCGTGTGCAGCGGGATGACCCCGACGCCCAGATCGATCCGACGCGTCTCCGCCGCGGCGTGCGCGAGTGAGCCGAGACCGTCGACCGGTCCCGGGTGGTTCACCCAGAACGAGGCGAACCCCTTCGCCTCGGCCTCGCGCGCCGAGGCGCGGATGATCTCGGGGGACACACCGGCAAACACCGCGAAGCCTCTTGCCATCTCTTGCGCCATGAGGGCCTCCTGTTCGTGTGGTGGGGCCGATGATACGCCGGGCCGAGCTTGCGCTCCATCGCAATACGGGATACACCCAAGCGGTCATGCGAGAGCCCGCGGGCGTGCGCATCCTGGCGTGGATGTGCGTGCTCATCGCGGTCAACCAGCTCGGCTTCGGCAGCATCGTCCCCGCGCTGGCGCTCTACGCGCGCTCGTTCGGCGTTCCCCAGTCCGCCATCGGCCTCGCCATCGCGATCTACGGGCTCGCGCGCTTCCTGGTCGCGGTCCCCGCCGGCCGGCTCGCGGATCACCTCGGGCGCCGCGCCACGCTGGCCGTGGGCGGCCTCGTGTCCGCCGTCGGCAACGTGCTTTGCGCCCTCGCGCCCACCTACGCCGCATTCGTGGCCGCCCGGTTCGTGGCCGGCGCGGGGGCTGCGCTCGTGCTCACCACCGGTCTCATCGTGCTCGCCGACATCTCGACGCCGGCCAATCGCGGCCGCATGATGTCGATCTACCAGGGCGTCTTCATCTTCGCGGTGGGTATCGGCCCGCTCCCGGGCGGCCTGCTCGCCACCCACTGGGGCCTTGCCGCGCCGTTCCTCGCCTACGCGCTGACGTCGCTGCTCGCCTCCGCGGTGGCCTGGATCGCGATTCCGGAGACCCGCCCCGCGCGCCGCGCCGGCCAGTCGACCGCGGACGAGGTGGCGTTCCAGGCCCAGCTCCGCCTCCTCACCGCGCATCCCGGCTTCCTGCTCGTGAGCCTGATCGCCTTCGTGAACGCGGTGGCCCGCACCGGCGCGCTCTTCAACATCATCCCGATCCTCGCGCGCGATCGGCTCGCACTCGACCCCGACCGCATCGGCTTCGGGCTCGCCCTCGCGAGCATCGTCGGCCTGGCCTTCGCCTATCCGGCCGGCGTGCTCGTCGATCGCTACGGCCGGAAGATCATCATCGTGCCGGCCACCATCCTATCGGGCCTGTCGCTCCTGCTCTTCCTGCTCGCGCCGACCTACGCGTGGTTCCTCGTCGGCTGCGCGGCGTGGAGCGTGGCCATGGGCATCAGCGGGGCCGCCCCCGCCGCCTACGCGGCCGACACCGCCCCGGGCGGCATGAACGCGGCCGCGGTCAGCACCTATCGCATGCTCGCGGATCTCGGCTACGTGGTCGGCCCCATCGCGCTCGGGCTGGCCGCCGATCTCGCCGGCGTCGACGCGGCGCTCGCGGGCACCGCGGTCCTGCTGACCGCGGTCGCGCTGCTGTTCGCGCGCTACGCGCCCGAGACGCATCGGACGAGCCGCTTCTAGCCGGATCGGCCCGGTCGCTTCCAACCGGAACGCCGCTGGACTAGGATAGGACCGCATCGGACCCGCGGGGCCCGCGCCCGCACGGAGGCCACCATGGCGGAGATCGTCGCGGCTGCGTTGACGGCGCACGCGCCCCTCATCACCGGCAAGCCCGAGGTCGGCAAGCCGGAGCAGCGCGACCGGCTCTACGCCGGCTTCCGCGAGATCGGGCGGCGCCTGCAGGCGGCCCGGCCCGACCTGCTCGTGATGTTCGTCAACGACCACCTGCAGAACTTCGCCTACAACAACCTACCCGCCTTCTGCGTCGGCCTCGCCCCGACCTATCAGTGTCCGAGCCCCGGCGGCGCCAAACTCATGCGGCTGCAGCCGCGCACCGTCCGCGGCAACCCGGAATGGGCCATGGCGCTCCTCGAGGCTGGACTCGAGGCCGGTATCGACTTCGCCTACTCCTACGAGATCGAGAGCTGGGACGAGCTGTCGGTGCCGCTGTCGTTCCTGATGCCGCAGGGTGACGTGCCGATCGTCACCGTGTACACGAACTGCGCAGCACCGCCTCTGCCCTCCCCGAATCGCTGCCGCGAGGTCGGGGCGTTCGTGGGCGAGCACATCCGCGGACGAGCGGGCGCGGGGCGGGTCGCACTGGTGGCCACCGGCGGGCTCTCGCACTGGGTGGGCACGCCCGAGACCGGGCGCATCAATCCCGAGTGGGACCACCGCGTGCTCGATCACATCGCCCGAGGAGACATCGAGCCCCTCACCCGGCTCACCCGCGACGAGATCGAGCGCGACGGCGGCAACGGCGGCCAGGAGATCCGCAACTGGATCGCCCTGATGGGCGCGGTGCCCGGCTGGAAGGGTGAGCTGCTCGCCTACGAGCCGGTGGCGGAGTGGATCACCGGCTGCGCCACCGTGTGGGTGCACCCGTGACGCCGGCCGTCTCGTACGCGCTGAACAAGCTCCTGACCGACATCGCGCGACAGCATCAGCTGCGCGAGAGCGTGAGCGACGAGGAGATGACCGGCCACGCGCTCAGCGAGCCCGAGCGGGCCGCCCTGCGCGCCGGTGACATCGGCCGGCTCTACGAGCTCGGCGCCAATCCCTACCTGATCCGCCGCGTCTTCCGCCGCCGCTTCACGAGCTAGCCCCGCGGAACGGCCCGGCGGAAGGGAAAGACCAGCTGGGCCCAGTACCCGCTCGGCACCGGACGGCCCGCGAGGCCGTAGGCGGCAGGCCAGCGGTCGCCCGGCAGGTGCAGGGTGCCGAAGAGAGCGTCGATCACCGGCAGGTGCACCGCGAAGTTCACGTCGACCGGCTCGACCGCGTGATGCCAGTGGTGATGCTGGGGCGTGGCCAGCACCCACCGCAGCAGCCCGAAGCGCCAGCTCACGTTGGCGTGGATGAGCACGGCCTGGAAGGACACGAACAGCACGTAGGCAAACACCGGGGCCTGCGCGAAGCCCAGCACGTAGAGCGGCACGAAGCTCAGGCCTCGCGTCACCACGATGTCGACGAGGTGCAGCCGCGAGCCCGCCAGCCAGTCCATCGTCCGGCTCGAGTGGTGGATCTCGTGGAATCGCCACAGCCACGGCACCACGTGGAAGAGCCGATGCACCGTGTACTGGGTGAGGTCGGCCACCGCCAGCACCTCCACGAACTGCAGCGCGTAGGGCTGCGCGGCCACTGCGGTCTGTAGCTCGGGCGCCACCGCCCAGCGGAAGAAGATCGCGGCCGGGGCCATCGTCAGGAAGACGGTGAGCTGGACCAGGAGGTGGCTGACCCCGAAGTGCCACAGGTCCGTGCGCCACTCTTCTCGAAAAATCGGTTGCTCCCTGAGCCGTCCGAAGAGGAGCTCGATCGGCACGAAGATCGCCGAGAGCAGGAACAGGTCGAGCAGGAACCAGTCGAGGCCCACGTGGTTCGAGCGCGCCACCGGCGTGGCCACCGCCACCTCGGAGCCGCCCATGACCGTGGCCAGCAGCGCGAGCCCGGCACCGGTGAGGCCGAGCGCCTTCCGGCGCTTGAGCAGGACACTCAGCACCCCGAGAACGAAGGCCACCCCGAGGGCGATCTTGATGGTGGTGCGGACGATCTCCATCGGGTAGACGTCGCGCAGGGCTGGCGTGGTGAGCACGGCGGGGAACCAGAGACAGAGCACCGCGCCGAACGCGAGCGCGCCCAGCACCGTCGAGACCACACCGGTGACCCAGCCCAGCACCCCGATACGGCTCGCCATCCCCTCGATCGTAGCGCCCCGGGTGTTTTCCCTCCAAGCCCCCGCGCCGCGGTCCTCTGGTATGGTGTGGGGCCATGACCACCCTCCTGATGCTCCCGCCCCAGACCACCACGACCCGGCAGTGGGCCACCCGAGTGGCCACCGCGTTACCCGCCCTGTCGGTGGTGATCGCGGAGGATCCGACCCGCGCCGCGCGCGAGATCGGCCGGGCCGACGCCGCCTTCGGCACGATCACCCCGGCGCTCCTGCACCAGGCCGGGCGGCTCCGGTGGCTGCAGGCGCCCCAGGCCGCGCCGCCCGCCGGCTTCTACTATGCCGACCTGATCGCCCATCCGGTCGTCATCACGAACTTCCGCGAGATCTACAACGACCACATCGGCGCCCACATCATGGCCTTCGTGCTCGCGTTCGCGCGCGGGCTCCACTACTACCTGCCGCTGCAGCTGCGGCGCGAGTGGAAGCCGGCGCCGCTCGACACCGGGGTCGTCCACCTGCCGGAGGCGACCGCGCTGATCGTGGGGGTGGGCGGCATCGGGAGCGAGGCCGCGCGCCTCTGCGAGGCCTTCGGCATGCGCGTGATCGGCATCGACGCCCGACGGCGCGAGGCGCCCCCGGGGGTCTCCAAGCTGGACGGCCCCGACGCCCTCGACGCGCTCCTGCCCGAGGCCGACTTCGTCATCCTCACGGTGCCGCACACGCCCGAGACCGAAGGCTTCATGCACCGGGGCCGCTTCCAGCGCATGAAGCGCTCGGCCTTCTTCATCAACATCGGGCGCGGGATGACCACTCGCCTGGACGACCTCGTGGCCGCCCTCCGGGCCGGCGAGATCGCGGGCGCCGCGCTCGACGTGTTCGAGCAGGAGCCCCTGCCCGCCGATCACCCGCTCTGGACCACCCCGAACGTGCTGATCACCCCGCACACCGCGGGCTACGGCCCCTACCTCGACGATCGCCGCGCTGAGATCCTCCTCGACAACTGCCGCCGCTTCCTGACCGGTCAGCCCCTGCGCAACGTGGTCGACAAGGCGCGCTGGTTCTAGGCGCCCGGCCGCCTACTCGCTCGTCTTGTTGTTGCGCTGCGCCTCCATCAGCCGCTTCTCGTCGGCCGGCGTCAGCTTCGGCCGGTCGATCGTCAGCGTGATCTTCTTGATCTTGCCGGTGAACGTGAACGGCACCTGGTAGTCCTTGTCGTCCACCGGCGTGCCGGTGTCGGAGCCGACGTCGAGGTTCTCGTCCCAGGCCAGGATGAGCGGAATCGTGTGCTCCATCGTCTGCCGCGCGACCTCCTTGCCGTCGACCTTCAGCACGCCGGTGCCGCTGCGGCCGATGCCGCTCAGGCTGTTGAAGGCGAGCGTGCCCATGCCGAGCCCGTCGTACTTGAAATCGAACTCGAGCGTGTGCGCGCCGGGCGCGAGCGCCTCCGGCCCTTCCCACCTGACCCATTTCAAACCGACCAGGTTCCAATTGAACACCGGCTTGCCCTTGAGGAGATAGAAGCCGTACCCGGCGAAGCGGCCGCCCGTCGTGATGAGCATCCCCTCGGCGCCGCCTGGCGGCACCTCGATCTCGGCCTTGAAGCTGTACGAGGCATTGAGCAAGCTCGGCGCATCACCGTAGGGGGTGCCGGTCAAGGGCGCCGTCCACGTGAAGACGTTGCGGCCGGCCGTGATGCTCGGACGCGGCGTGATGAGGCGGGTGGCCACGGTGGGGTCGAGCGGCTCGACCTGGTACTTCCTGGCCTCACGCCAGAAGATACTCTGCATCTCCTTCACCTTGGCCGGGTACTTGGCCGCGACGTCATCCGCCTGCGTCCAGTCGCTGCGGAGGTCGTACAGCTCCCACGGGTACTTCAGGGGATCCGCGCCGACACCCCCCTGGATGTCCCACGGTGCCCGCATGACCTTCGTGCTCGCGATCCAGCCGTCGTGGTAGATCGCGTGGTCGCCCATCATCTCGAAGTACTGTGTCCTGCGCGTCGACGGCGCCTTCTCGTTCTTCTTGTCGAACGTGTACACCATGCTGACGCCCTCGATCGGACTCTGCCTGATGCCGTCGACGACCTTCGGCTGCTTGATCTTCGCCGCGTCCAGGATCGTCGGCACGATGTCGATCACGTGGTGGAACTGGTGGCGGATCCCGCCCTTGTCCTTGATGACCGCCGGCCACGAGATGGCCATGCCCTGCTTGATGCCGCCGAAGTGCGAGGCGATCTGCTTGGTCCACGAGAACGGCGTGTCGAAGGCCCACGCCCACGGCACCGCCATGTGGTTGTACGTCCGGTCCGAGCCCCAGACGTCGTAGAAGTACTTGAGCTGGTCGGCGACGGGCACCTCGATCCCGTTGAACATCGCCACCTCGTTCGGGGTGCCGACCAGCGTGCCCTCGGCGCTGGTGCCGTTGTCACCGTTGATGTAGATGATCAGCGTGTTGTCGAGCTTGCCCATGTCCTCGACCGCTTGGATCACGCGGCCGATCTCGTGGTCCGTGTAGGCGACGTACGCCGCGAAGACGTCCACCTGGCGGAGGAACATCTTCTTCTCGTCGGCGGTGAGCTGGTCCCACTCCTTGAGCAGGTCCTTCGGCCATGGGGTGAGCTTGGCGCTCTGTGGAATCACGCCGAGCTTCTTCTGGTTCTCGAAGACGCGCTCACGCAGCTTGTTCCAGCCCTCGTCGAACAGGTGCATGTCGCTGATCTTCTTGATCCACTCCGGCGTCGGGTGATGCGGCGCGTGCGTGCCACCAGGCACGTAGTAGACGAAGAACGGCTGGTCCGGCGTCAGCGTGTTGATCTGGTTCATGTAGGCGATGGCCTCATCGGCCATCGCGGTGATCAGGTTGAAGCTAGGATTGCCCTGGAACGGATAGATGTACGTCGTGTTGCGCGCGAGGTTGTCCGGCTGCCACTGGTTGGTGTCGCCGCCCATGAAGCCGTAGAAGTACTCGAAGCCCATGCCGGTCGGCCACTGGTCGAACGGCCCCATCGAGGACGCCTGGAAGGCCGGCGTGTTGTGATTCTTGCCGAACCACGACGTCCGGTAGCCGTTGTCCTTCAGGATCTTGCCGATCGTCGCCTTGTCCTTGGTGATGAAGCTGTCGTAGCCCGGGTAGCCCGTCGCCTGCTCCGCGATCACCCCGAAGCCGACCGAATGATGGTTGCGGCCGGTGATGAGCGCGGCGCGCGTGGGCGAGCACAGCGCCGTCGAGTGGAAGTTGGTGTAGCGCAGCCCGTCCCGGGCAACGCGGTCGAGCGCGGGCGTCGGGATCACTCCGCCGAAGGTGCTGGGGACGCCATAGCCGGAGTCGTCGGTCATGATCAGCAGCACGTTGGGCGCGCCCTTCGGCGGCACGATGCGCGCCGGCCAGTACGGCTTCGAGCCCTTCGTCGTGGGCGCGATCCGGCCGCCGAACTTCTGCGGCGGCGCGGGAATCTGCTCGCCAGTGATCGTCGTGGTGGCCGCCGGCGATCCGGGCGGAGCGGCCGGCTGTGCCTCCGCCGGCGGCACCACCGCGCCGGCACCCAGCCGCATCAGGATCGTCACCGCGATCAGGCCGAATCGCCACGAGAAGCCGATCATTCTGGACATCGTCTCGCCTTCCGTTCAGTCAAACCACTCCGCTTGCACTCGATGTGGCCCCGCCCCGGCGTCACTCCGCGGGACGGTAGATCCTCACCAGGACGTGCCGATCCCGCGTCCGGGCCGCCTCGGTCGCGCCGGTGGCGCGGTCTTCCCCAAAGCCGATGAACGAGAACCGGTTCAGCTCGCCGCCCCGCTCGACCATGAAGCGGCGGACGACCTCCTCGCGGCGCCAGCTCAGGTTGACGTTGGACCCCGCCGCCCCCACGTCGTCGGTGAAGCCCACCACGTCCGCGGTGTAGGTGGGGTTGTCGACCAGCTGCTTCACCGCACCCAGGAGGGCCTGCTGGGCCGGGACGGAGAGCTCGGCGCGGCCGGGCTCGAAGAGGATCCTGAACTCCTGCACGGGCGTGCGCTTGAGCCGGTTGTCCATCGCCCGCGTGACACGGGCGTCGACCTCGGCGCCCTTGGCCGCGGCGGCATCGGCGCGCTGCCGGGCGTCGGTGCCGATCTGCCTCGCCTCCGTGCCGATACGGGTCGCCTCGTCGGCGGTCGCACGCACCGCGTTGAGCTGCGTGTTCAGCTCATCGACCCGCCGCTTCTCCGTGGCCAGCCCCGCCTCCATCTTGGTCATCCGGGCCTTGAAGTCCGTTTCCATCTCCAGCAGCTGCTGCCGCGTCGCACACCCGAGCGGCGTAAGCGCCAGCAGTGCGGTCAGGCCAATCTGGAAGGCCGGTCGAGTCAGGGTGTCCGTGGCGCGCATCGCTCTCCCTCTCGTTGGTCTCGGTATGTTGCGGTTCGGGGCCCGTCACTTGACGGTGAGGGTCATGCCCTCGGGGGCCAGCTTCACGTTCAACCCCTTGGTCGACGTATACAGATTGATCACGACGCCGTTCTGGTTCCTCATGGCGGTGGCGCCGGCTCCCGCCGCCAGTGTCAGCTCCGCGCTCGCCGCCATGTACGTTCCGTTGAAGTCCTCGAGCTTCTTGAGGTTGAAGACCTCGCCCGTCGCCTCGGCCTGCGCGACCCCGAGCGCCAGCACCGAGAAGCCGTCGACCTCGACGCGCTGGATCTTGCCTTCGTACGAGAGCGTCCCGCTTCCCCACGTGTAGCCGACGACCAGCGCGACCGAGGTCTGCGTGAGCGTGAGGATGGCGTCGGGCTTTGGATCCTCGGCGTGGGCAAGAGACGACAGGCCGAGTATTCCAATGATCAGAGTCACGCATAGTCCGGCGCTGCGCATGTCGAACCCCCTGGTATGAGTCGCTTCGAGCCCGCCCGCGGCAGGCCATGATCGTCGGGAGCACCCGTGACGTCTATCGGACCTTAGTCCTATGGCGCTGGCCGAGCAGGACGATCCGCCCAGATCCAAGACGCCGGCGAGCGCCGGCTCAGTTGTTCCGGTTGTAGTCGAAGTTCTGGACCTGGACGCTCAGCTGCTTGGCCGGGACGATCGCCTCGGCGAACGCCACATGGTTGAGGCCGGCGTGGAGCGTCTTGAACGTCGCGATGAGGGTCACCGGATCGCCCTGGAACGTCGTCGTGACCTGGAGCCGCCGGGGGTGGCGCGAGGCGGGATCCACCCACAGCGAGAAGGTGTCGCCTTGCACGACGACGTTGCGGCCGCTCACCTCGAAGAGGCCGCCCGCGTCGGGCCCGGTCGCGGTCGCCCCGCTCATGAACTCCTGCACCCTGCCCGCCGTCGGTAGCGTGTACTGCTCGACGAGCCCGCGCAGCCCGGTCAGGTACTGCTCCACCTTCTGCCGCTCGTCCTCGGCGATCTTGCGGCGCAGGAAGCCGAAGGGAAGGGGCGCGCTCTGGTCGTTCATGATGGTGCGCTGGAGCTGACCGTTCGGCCCGTAGTTGACCGTGTCGAGGCGCAGGTCCTTCACCGACCCCTGGTCGATCACCTCGGTGCGGCTGGTCCAGCTGTACTGCTGCATGAGCGCAGCGTTGGCCTTGCGGGCCTCGGTGATCCGGACGGCCATGGCGGTCGGGGCGGGCGGGCTCTGGGCCCACAGGGTCGGAACCCAGCCAGCGGCGATGGCGACGACCGCGAGGACCGACAACGCCTTCATCCTCATGGTGTCGGCACCACCTTGTAGGAGACGCCGTTGGCTCCGTAGGATGGCTGGAACCACGTGTTTCCACACAGATAATAGGTACCGCTGGAGACCTTGGGTGAGATGCAGCCCGCGGGTATGGTCGGATAGATCCCGCCCATCATGTAGGTGCTGGGGCCGGCCGCGGTGGCCGCGGTAGCGCCCGCCGCGACGCCCGCGTTGTAGGCACTCGCCGTGCTCGCGCTGCCCGCCGCGACGCCGGCGGTGTAGGCGCTCGAGGTGGCGGCGGCCGTGGTGGCGCTGCCGGTGGCCACGCCCGCGCTGTACGCACTGGACGTCGCCGCCGCGGTGTTGGCCGAGGCGATGGTCGCGCCGGCGGCCATCCCGACCATGGCCCCCGCGGCGGCGGCGCCGGCGGCAGACCAGCCGCCGCAGTTGCCGCACGAGGAGCCGTAGTAGTTCACCGTAGTCGGGGGGTGGTACGGGTAGTAGGCCGCGGGGGGCGGCGGGTAGTACGCGCCGGACGCGTGGTAGGCGGTCGTGCCATAGGCGCTGGTGGCGGTCGTGCCGTAACCGTAGTAGTGCGTCGCGCTCCCGCCGTACGGGTTGTACGCGGTCGTCTCGCCCGATCCGGTGGCATGGTAGGCGGTGTCGCCGTACTGGTTGGTCGCGGTCGTGCCCTGCCCCTGGGTGTGCGTCGCGGTGGTGCCGTAGGGGTTGGTCACGGTCGTCTGGCCCGACCCGGTGGCGTGCGTCGCGGTATCACCGTACTGGTTGGTCGCGGTAGTCCCTTCCCCGCGGGTGTGCGACGCGCTGCCCCCGTAGGCGCCGCTGACGCTCCGGGAGCCCTCCCCGCCCGAGGCGCTGCCGCCGCGGTAGCCGCTGGCGCTCCAGGAACCTCCGCCGCCCGAGGCGCTGCCGTATTTGCCCGAGTGCGACCAGGCCCCCGCCGAGCCGACCGACAGCCCGGCGATGAACAGCCCCGCGACGCCGATGACGACGATTCGCTTCATGGCATCTCTCCTCACCGTGTCTTTGGTGGCTCGGCCGCCGGGGGCGCCGGCACCTCCGACGGGGGAGCCGGATCTGGATGCGCGAACGGCATACGCTTCGCGGAGGCAGCGCGCGCGGACTTGAAGGCCCCCGCCGGCAGCGGGCCGCCGAGCTGCCAGCCCGAGAACTCCACCTGGTGCCGCAGCTTCAACGGATCCTTGCGGAACACCGCTCGGGCCATCCGGGGCAGCTTGTCCTCCGCGCCGATCCACGTCTGCACGAACACACCGTCGCTGGCGTACGCCACCATGTCGGTGGTGACGCCGCCGACCACCCGCGATTGCCCGATGTAGAAGGCGAGCTCCAGGCCCTTGGCGATGTCTCCGTACGGGTCCGCCACGAGCACGTCGGTGAACGGAAAGTAGATCGCGGCCTGGTGATAGGCCGCCTCGAGCGCGGCGTCGACCGTCGGCGGCGCGTCCGCGATCGCGACGAGGTTCTCGCCCGGCGCGAAGGCCATCATCGTCTTGCCGTCGTAGTAGAACTCGGACGCGGGCCCGTCGGCGGTCTGGATCACCCGGAGCTTGTCGGGCCGCTGCAGGGTGACCAGCGACCGCGTGGTGTAGACCAGGGGCGGGCCCGGACGGCTCGGGCTCTCGTACGACGCCACCGCCGTGAAGCTCATCGTGCGCGCCGCGGCCAGCTTCTGGCTGGAGGCCTTGAGGATGTCGATCGCCTTCGCCTCGAGCGGCGGCGCGACTTGAGGTACTGCCGGCGCCGGCGCGGTCGGAGCCGATGACTCGGCCGCCGGCGGCGCTTGCGGGGCGGGCGCTGGCTGCTGGGCCGCCGCGCGCGCGACAAGGCTCAGGCTCAGCGCGAGGACGACCGCCCGCCCGGCCGCCCGGGCTCGGCCGGAGCTCATGGAATCATTCCGCAGTCGAACATCTTGTTGGCCACCGGAGCCGCGATCTTGTTGATGAACACCGTCCGCATCTGGGCATCGCCCCGGAGCATCTGGATCATGTCCTGCTCCTGGGCCGACTTCGGCTTGCCGCGCTGCTCCCATAGCTGCTCGCAGGTCGAGGTCTGATACTTCTGTAGGACCTTCTCCGCGACCAGGTCCAGGATCGGGTACTGTGCTTGCGCCACGCCGATGACGAGCACGGCGAGCACCAGGATGGCCAGTCCGACGAGTTTCATCGCGTTCTCCTCATGCCAAAAGAGTTGCCGCACGCTTCACGACGCACCTGCTTGTAGCCCATTTCACCCGGTCGGATCAATAAGACCTTCGTCCCATGCGGGCGGGAGCCGAGGCCCCGATGCTCCCGGGCCCGGGCCGATGGATCAGGCGCTGGCGGGAGCGGGCTGGGCGCTGCGACGAACCTGGATCACGGTGCCGATCGTGCCGAGCATCAGCACGCCGACCGCCACGAAGAGCATCCGCGGGTCGCCGTGGTCAAGGAGCCAGCCGAAGGCGAGCGGGGTGAGGCAGGAGCCGAGGTCGAGCCCGGAGTAGACGAATCCGAACACCTTGCCGGAGGCGCCGGGGGGCGTCGCCGCGCGCACCAGCATGTCGCGCGAGGGACCGGTCGCGCCGTGGCAGAAGCCGGTCAGCCCCAGGATCACGGGGAGCAGCGAGGGCGCGAGCGCCCCGCTGGCCAGCAGCATCATGAAGGCGGCCGCGACCACGAGGCCGCCCACCGCCACGACGTCGTGCCGGCGCGTGTGGTCGGCCAGGAAGCCGCCCACCAGGATCCCGGCGGCGCCGCCCAGGAGGAACGTGGTGAGCGCCGCGGTGGCCAGGGCCAGCGGCGTGTCGTAGACGCGCATGAGCCCGGTGACGCCGAAGGTCTGCACGCCGATCAGCGCGGTCGCGATGAACGCGAAGTAGGCGAAGGCCGCGAGGATCGGGGCGCTCAGCAGCAGCCGCAGGTGCGCGACGGCCCCCTGTCCGCGCGTGTCGTGACGGCTCCGGCCGAACGCCGCGCGCTGCGACGCCAGGACCCCGACCATCACGAGCCCGAGCGCGCCCACCGTCACCAGCGCCGCCCGCCAGCCGGAGGACGCGGTGAGTCCGACCACCACCGTGGGAGCCACCGCCCAGCCGAGATTGCCCGAGATCGCATGCACGCTGTAGCCGCGGCCGATGCGGCGAGGATCCACCGAGGCGTTCAGGATCGAGTAGTCGGCGGGATGGAACACGCTGTTGCCGAGGCCGGCCAGGAGCGCGACCGGCAGCAGCATCCAGTACGACGGGACGAGACCGGCGAGCGCGACCGATGAGGCGAAGAGGGCCATGCCGCCCAGCAGCACGCGCGGCGCTCCGATGCGATCGACCAGGAAGCCGGAGAGGGTCTGCCCGATCCCAGACGCCCCGTAGAAGACGCTCATGGCCAGCCCCAGGGCGACGTAGGGCACCCCGAAGACGGTCTTCAGCAGCGGGAAGATCGGCGGCAGCGTGAGCTGGAAGAAGTGGCTGAAGAAGTGCGCCACCGCGATGAGACCGATGACGTGGACGTCGCGGCGCAGGCTGGAGGGAGCGGTCGGGTCGGACACGGAAGGCTAGTGTACACCCGGGGCGTAGCCGGTGATTTCTGCTATCATCGAGGCCGTCCAGAAAGGAGGCCGACCATGGCCAGTGAGACCACGTACTCCCTCGATCAGTTCCTCGCCGACACCCGCGCCACCATCAAGAGCAAGGGCATCCCGGCGGGACTCGCCGAGATTCGCGACCACCTCGAGAAGCTGCTGCACAATCCCGAGCTGCTCACCAAGCACCTGGGCGATCCGGTCCCCTACACCGAGCGCACCACCATCGGCCACGATCCCGAGACCGACGTGCACGTGCTCGTGCACGGGCGGCCGAAGGCGGGCAAGTCGTCGGTGCACGACCACGGGCCCTGCTGGGTGGTCTACGGCAACTACCGGAACCCCACCCGCATGCGCCGCTGGCGCCGTCTCGACGACGGCAGCCGGCCCGGCTTCGCGGATCTCACGCTGCAGCGCGAGTTCCTGAACGAGCCGGGCCACGCCGCCGCCTTCGCGGTGGGCGACATCCACTCCATCGAGTTCGGCGACGACACCTTCTTCATCCGCGTCACCGGCGGCGATGTGGAGAGCAAGGAGACTCACCGCTTCGACGTGGACAAAAAGACGGTGGAGGTCGCCAACCGCGCGCTCGGACAGCGCTAGGGGGGCTACGCCTTCCCCCAGTAGCCCCGGGCCGCCGGGAAGACGGTCTGGCAGCGGGTGGGCTCGGTGGGGCCGTCCAGCACGTCGGCCACCCCCCTCCAGATCGCATAGTGCGGCGTGTTGCGATGCGCCTCCAGCGCGGCCTGGTCCTTGTACACCTCGTAGAAGTAGTACGTGTTGGCGTCCTTCTCGTCCTGCAGCACGTTGAAGCGCAGGCAGCCCGGCTCGTCCCGCTCCGAGCCCAGCGCGTCCGCCTCGATGGCCTTCAGGAACCGGTCCCGCATCTCGGGCTTGATCCGCACCTTCACCCACATCGCGAGCATCGTCGCCTCCGTCGATTGAATTGAGCCGCCGCCGCGACGATACCACGCGGCCGGCCCGGCCCGCGGCTTGCCTTCCCCGTCCCCGCCGTCGTAGCATGCGCGACGGAGGAGCCTTCCAAATGGATCCCGCCTCGGTCAGCGCGCTGACCTTCGACGTCTTCGGCACCGTCGTGGACTGGCGCAGCAGCATCATCCACGAGGGCGAGGCCTTCGGGAAGAGCCACCGCCTGACCGTGGACTGGCCGAAGTTCGCCGACGCCTGGCGCGGTCTCTATCAGCCCGCGATGGAGGAGGTCCGCAGCGGCCGCCGTCCGTGGGTGCGGCTCGACGATCTCCACCGCGAGAGCCTGGTGCGCCTGCTCGGCGACTTCGGCATCACCGGCCTGTCTCCCGCCGAGATCGACCACCTCAATCGCGCCTGGCACCGGCTCGACCCGTGGCCGGACGCAGTCCCCGGCCTCACGAGGCTGAAGCGGCGCTTCATCCTGGCCACGCTGTCCAACGGCAACATCGCGCTGATGGTGAACATGGCCAAGCGCGGTGGGTTACCCTGGGACGCCATCCTGGGCGCGGAGGTCGCGCGCGCCTACAAGCCGGCGCCGGAGGCCTACCTGCGCAGCGCGGAGGCCCTGGGGCTCGCGCCCGAGCAGTGCCTGATGGTCGCCGCGCATCCCGGCGACCTGGCGGCCGCCGCGCGCTGCGGCCTGCGCAGCGCCCACGTGCCACGCCCCCTCGAGTTCGGCCCCGGCCGCGGCGCCTCCAAGCCCGAGCCGGCCCAGCCGTTCGACATCGTCGCGGGCGACTTCGTGGAGCTGGCCGAGCGGCTCGGATGCTGAGCCGCCTGTTCGACCTGAGCGGAAAGGTCGCGCTGGTCACCGGAGGCAGCCGCGGGCTGGGCCGCGCGATGGTGCTGGCCTTCGCCGAGGCCGGCGCCGACGTGGTGATCGCCAGCCGCAAGCTCGCTTCCTGCGAGGCCACCGCGGACGAGGTGCGGAAGGCCACCGGCCGCCGGGCGCTGCCCGTGGCCTGCCACGTCGGCCACTGGGGCCAGGTAGAAGCCCTCGCCGAGACCGCCTACAAGGAGTTCGGGCGCGTCGACGTGCTCGTGAACAATGCGGGGATGTCGCCACTCTACGACCGCATCGAGAACGTGACCGAGGAGCTCTGGGACAAGGTCCAGGACGTCAACCTCAAGGGCCCGTTCCGGCTCACCGCGCTGGTGGGCTCGCGGATGGCGGCCGGGGCCGGCGGGTCCATCATCATGGTGTCGAGCACCGCGGCGGTGCGGCCCACCGCCAGCGTCATCCCGTACGCCGCGGCCAAGGCCGCGGTGAACGCGATGACCGAAGGCTTCGCGCGCGCCTTCGGCCCCACCGTGCGGGTGAACTGCATCATGCCGGGCCCCTTCCTCACCGACATATCCAAGGCCTGGGACCTCGAGGCCTTCCGCGAGCGGGCGAAGCAAACGATGCCGCTCGGCCGCGGGGGCGAGCCCGAGGAGATCGTGGGCGCCGCGCTGTACTTCGCCTCCGCCGCGTCGAGCTTCACCACCGGCGCCGTTCTCGGCGTGCACGGAGGGTCGGCCTGACCGGCATCCCGCTGGAAGTCGCGCCGGTCCGCGCCGGGGAAGAGCTCGACTGGGCCGCCCTGCAGTCGTGGCTCCGCCCGCGCCTGGCCGAGGTCCTGCCCGAGGCGCGCGGCCCGATCGAGGTCTTGCAGTTCCCCAACGGCTCCGCCAACCTGACCTATCTTCTGCGGGTGGGCCCCCACGAGCTGGTGCTCCGCCGGCCCCCCTTCGGCCAGATCGCGCCGGGCGCACACGACATGAAGCGGGAGTTCAAGGTGCTCTCTCGGCTCTGGCGTCATTTCGACCGCGCGCCGCGCGGCTATCTCTTCTGCGACGACCGTGCGGTGGTCGGCGCCGACTTCTTCGTGATGGAGCGTCGACGGGGCGAGGTGATCCGCGACAGCATGCCGCCGGCCCTCCGCGCTCACCACGACGTCGGCCGCCGGGTCGCCTTCGCCCTGGTCGACGCCATGGCCGACCTGCACGCTCTCGATCCCGCCGCCTGCGAGCTCGGCGACCTCGGGCGGCCCGACGGCTTCGTCGACCGCCAGCTCGACGGCTGGGCCAAGCGCTGGGCGCTCGCGCGGCCCGACGACGCGGGGGACGAGATGGAGCGCATCCACGAGCGCCTGGCCCGCAGCAAGCCGGGTCCGAGCCGCGCGTCGATCGTCCACAACGACCTGAAGCTCGACAACTGTCAGTTCGCCCCGGAGAACCCCGACCGCGTGACCTCCATCTTCGACTGGGACATGACCACCCTCGGCGATCCCCTCGTCGATCTGGGCACCCTGCTCAACTACTGGCCCGATCAGACCGACACCGAGACCACCCAGCGCGGCACGCGCCCGGGCCTGGCCCGCATGGGCCTGCCCTCGCGCGCCGAGATCACCGCGCACTACGCCGCCCGCACCGGCGCGGATCCGGACGCCGCGCGCTGGTGGGAAGCCTTCGCGCTGTGGAAGACGGTGGTGGTCGTGGTGCAGCTGCACCGCCGCTGGGTCCGCGGGGAGTCCACCGATCCGCGCATGGCCCACATCGCGGACCGGGCGCCCTCGCTGGTGGCGGCGGCGCGGGTCGTGCTCGACGCGGCGGGGCTCTGAACCGTGTACATCGTTGGCATCGACGTCGGCGGCACCTTCACGGATCTCACCGCGGTCGAGGTGGAGACGGGGCGCGCGGTCGTCACCAAGGTGCCGTCGCGCCCGCGGAACGAGGCGGCCGCGGTCCTGGCCGGCCTCGAGGCCCTCGGCATCGCGAGCGCCGACGTGCGACGGCTCGTGCACGGCACGACCGTGGGCACCAACGCAGTGCTCGAGCGCCGGGGCGCGCGCGTCGCCCTGCTCACCACTGCCGGCTTTCGCGACCTGATCGAGATCGGTCGCACCAAGCGCAACATCCCCGCCCTCTTCATCCCGACCTTCGTGCGCCCGAAGCCGGTGGTCGAGCGCAAGGACCGCTTCGAGGTGACCGAGCGACTCGGCCCCGACGGGGCGGTGCTGGTCCCGCTGGATCCGGCGTCGATCGAGCGCGCGCTCGACGCGGCCCTGGCCGCGCCCGCCCAGGCGGTCGCGATCTGCCTGCTCCACGCGTATCTCAACCCCGCGCACGAGCACGCGGTGGCCGACGCGATGAAGGGCCGCGCCCCGGCCCTGCCCGTCTCCTGCTCGGCCGACGTCGTCGCCGAGTACCGCGAGTTCGAGCGCTTCTCCACCACCGTGCTCAACGCCTACCTGCAGCCCCTGATGGAGGGCTACCTCACCTCGCTCGAGGAGCGCCTGCTCGCCACCGGCTACGTCCACGGCGTGCTCACGGTGGCCTCGAGCGGCGGCATGATGACGACCGACACCGCGCGGCGCCTGCCCATCAAGACCATCTTCTCGGGCCCGGCGGGCGGGGTGAGCCAGGCCTGCTTCGTGGGCGCGGCCGCCGGCATCCGCGACTTCATCACGTACGACATGGGCGGCACCTCCACCGACGTGTGCCTGGTGCGGGAGCTGCAGCCCCTGACGACCGCCGACGCCATGGTGGGGGCGTTTCCGGTGAAGATCTCGCAGATCGACATGCACACGGTGGGCGCGGGCGGCGGCTCCGTCGCGTGGCTCGACGTGGACGGCAGCCTCGCGGTCGGCCCGCGCAGCGCGGGGGCGGCGCCCGGCCCCGCCGCCTACGGGCTCGGCGGCACCGAGCCCGCGGTCACCGACGCCAACGTGGTGCTGGGTCGCATCGGCACGCGGCGGCTCCTGGGCGGGAGCATCGCCATCGACGCCGAGCGGGCGCGGGCCGCGGTGGCCGGGCTCGCGGCCCGGCTCGGGCGGCCGCTCGGGGTGGAGGCCCTCGCGGAAGGCATCGTCACGATCGCGGTCGCGCGCATGACCTCGGCCATCCGCGAGATCTCGATCCAGCGCGGCCACGACCCGCGGGACTTCACGCTGATCGCCTTCGGGGGCGCCGGCCCGATGCACGCCCTGGCCATGGCCGACGAGATCGGCATCCCGCGCGTGCTCGTGCCTCGGCATCCGGGCAACTTCTCCGCGCTCGGCCTGCTCGCCGCCGACATCAAGCACGACGACGTCCGCACCCGCGTCGGCCCGCTGCGCGACCAGCTCCCGGTCCTGCGCGCGGCCTTCGCGGAGATGGAGACCGCGGCCCGGCAGCAGCTCGAGCGGGAGGGCTTCGCTCCCGAGCAGCAGCGCCTCCTCCGCTCGCTCGATCTGCGCTACCGCGGCCAGGCCTTCGAGCTCAACCTCGCGCTCGGCGATGTGGCAGCGCGAGGCGCCGCCGCGGCGGGGCGAGGTGAGCCGCAGGCGAGCCGAGCGGATACGACGATCGAGCCGAGCGGATACCAGCAAATCGAGGCGGACTTCCACCGCCACCATCGCGACACGTATGGCCACTCGAACCCGGCGGCCGTGGTCGAGCTGGTCAACGCCCGGCTCAGCGCGTACGGGCTCGTGCCCAAGCCCGCCGCGGAGCGCTACACCCCCGCGGGCGCGACGCTCGAGACCGCGCTGGCCGAGCGGCGGCCGGTCTGGTTCGAGGGCCGCACCCACGACTGCCCGGTCTGGGACCGCGACCGGCTGCCCGAGGGCGCGCGGATCCTCGGCCCGGCCATCGTGGAGGAGTTCGGCGCGACCACGGTGGTGCCGCCCGGCTGGCGGGGCACGGTGGACAGCCACGGCAACCTGCGCTTCGAGCGCGAGGTCCGGGCATGAGCGCAATCAGGGTGGACCCGATCACGCTCGAGGTGCTGCGGGAGACGTTCTCGTCCATCGTGCGCGAGATGCGTGTGACCCTCGTGCGCACCGCGTACTCCTCGATCCTCTACGAGGGCGAGGACTTCTCGTGCGTCCTGATGGACGGCGAGGCCCAGATCGTCTCCATGTCCAAGGGGCAGGACCATCCGCTCCACATCGTGCCGATCGGCTGGTCCATGAAGGCGGTGCGCGAGAAGTTCGGCGACGACATCCACCCGGGCGACATCTTCCTGCACAACGATCCCTACACCGGCGGCACGCATCTCAACGACGTCGCGATGATCTATCCCCTCTTCGCCGACGGCCGGCTCTTCGTCTTCCCGGTCGTGCGCGCACACTGGGGCGACGTGGGCGGCATGAGCCCGGGCAGCCTCACCGGCGACGCCACCGAGATCTTCCAGGAGGGCGTGCGCATCCCGCCCATCCGCATCGTGGACCGGGGCACGCCGAACCAGGCCGCCCTGGATCTCATCTTCGCCAACATGCGCGGGCCGCGGGAGCGCACGGGCGACTTCCACGCCATGATCGGGACCTGCCGCAAGGCGGCAGAGCGCGTGGAGAGCCTGGCCGCGCGCTACGGAGCCCCGGTGGTCCGCGCCGCGGTGGTCGAGCTGATGGACCGCGCCGAGCAGCGCATGCGCCGGGCCATCGGCGCGCTGCCGGACGGCCACTACGCCTACGAATCGCATCTGGAGAGCGGCCGGGTGCGGCTCGAGCCCCTCACCATCCGCGCCCGCGTGACGGTGGCGGGCGAGACGATCAGGGTGGATCTCACCGGGACCTCGCCGCAGACCACCGCGCCCACCAACGTGGGCCCCGCCATGGCCCCCACCGGCGCCTTCACGATCATCAAGGCCTTCCTCGATCCCGGCACCGACGTGAACTCCGGCGCGTTCCGGCCGCTCACCGTCATCACCCCGCGCGGGTCCATCGTCAACGCCGATCCACCCGCGCCGTGCGGCGGCATGGTCGAGGTGAAGTACTGCGTGGAGACCGCGGTGATGGGCGCGCTGGCCCAGGCCCTGGAGGGCCGCGTGGCCGGCGATCTCAAGGGCGGCGGCAACCACTGTTACGTCGGCGGCCCGGATCCACGCACCGGCGAGACGTTCATATTCTACGAGTACCCCGCGGGCGGCACCGGCGGATTCGACGGCGGCGACGGCAGCAACACGGTGCGCACGTGGACCGAGAGCGACATGACCACGCTCCAGCCCATCGAGGCGGTGGAGCAGCTCTACCCGGTCCGGATCGAGCGCACCGCGCTGCGGGAGGACTCGGGCGGCCCGGGCCGGTGGCGGGGCGGCCTCGGCCTCACGCGCGAGGTCCGGGTCCTCGTCGACGGCAGCCGTCTCTCGGTGCTCGCCGAGAAGGCGGTGCTCCCACCCTTCGGGGTCTGTGGGGGGGCCGCCGGCGCGACCAATCGCTTCTGGGTCCGTCGGGCAGGGCGGCCGATCCAGCCCTCGCCCCTGCCCGGCAAGGTCGGCGGCTTCCCGCTCACGCGCGACGACATCGTGCTGATGGAGAGCTCGGGTGGCGGTGGCTTCGGGGATCCGCTCGAGCGTGACCCCGCGCGGGTCGCCGCCGACCTGGCCGAGGGCTACGTCACCCGCGACGCGGCGGCGCGCGAGTACGGCGTGGTCTGGCGCGACGGCGCGGTCGATGAGGTCGCCACCCGCACCCGGCGCGAGGCCCTCCGCGCCGCGCGGCCGCGGGTCCGCCTGCACCCGGTGACCGATCTCGACGCGGACCGCGGGCGCCTCGTGCGGCTCGACGCGAGCACGGCCGCCCGCCTCGGGGTGGGCGCGGGGGCCATCGTGGAGCTGGTCAATCCGCGCGGCGCGCCGCTCCGCGCGTGGGTCGCCGCGGTGATGCCCGGCAACGGCGGGCGCGCCGAGATCTCGCCGAGCGCGCTCGCGATGCTCGCCCTCCCCGACGGCGCCCTGGTGGAGCTACGCGCGGTCCACTCCGGACACCTGGATCCCGCCGAGCGCGGCATCGCCCGCTGAGCGACGCGGTGGCATGGCGGGCGCCGCCTAGTAGCCGCGCGCCCGGTCCACCAGATTCAGCAGCGGCTCTCCGGCCAGGTAGCGGCGCAGGTTCTCGGCGAAGAGCACCGAGCACTTCTCGTCGTAGCTCGGCAGGAAGCCGGAGACGTGCGGGGAGAGGATGACGTTGTCGAGCCCGTAGAGGGGATGGCCCGCGGGCGGCGGTTCCTCCACGAAAACGTCCACCGCCGCGCCCGCGATGCGCCGCTCCCGCAGGGCCCGGGCCAGCGCGGCCTCGTTCACGCTGGCGCCCCGGCCCACGTTGATGAAGTAGGCCGACGGCTTCATCCGCGCGAGGGCCCGATCGCCGATCATCCCGCGCGTCTCGTCGGTGAGCGGCGCGCACAGCACCACCACGTCCGAGCGGGTCAGCAGCGAGTCGAGCTCCCCGTGGCCGAGCCACTCGTCGGGCAGCCGCCCGTCCGGGTCGCCGGTCCCGGGCAGGCAGTAGCCGTCGTCGGCGCGGCGCGACGGATCACGCTTGCAGGCCAGCACCGTCATGCCGAAGGCGGACTTGGCGATCCGGGCCAACTCGCGGCCGATGCTTCCGTAGCCGATGACCCCGAGGGTCGCCCGCCGCACCTCGGACGGCACGAAGAGCGGCCAGCGCTGCTCGTCGGGCGGCCAGCCCCCGCGGCCCTGCCACTCCACCATGCGCGGCACGCGGTGGGCCAGGGCCAGCAGCATGGTCACCGCGTACTCCGCGATGGTGGCCGCGTGCACGCCGCTCGTGGTCGTGAGGGGCAGCGCGGTGTGCGTGTAGAGCGGATGGTCGGCGAGCGCGTTGACGCCTGCCATGTGCAGCTGCACCCACTTGAGCGTGGGCGCCCGCGAGAGGTCGCGCGGGGGCGCCCCCGCATAGAGCACGTCCACCGGGCCGTAGTCAGCCGCGTCGGGGTCGGCCTGCGAGACCCGGATCTCGGGTGAGACCGCGCGGAGCCGGTCGAGCTGATCCGAGTCGAAGCGCATGGTCACGAGCACGTTCAGCATGGCGGCTATCCTACTATCTTCTTTGACTTGCGCCACGGAGAGGGATACCCTCGCCGTGCTCGGCACATTGATGACGGCGCGACATGCGCCACTCAAAGAGGAGGCCCCATGCTCGACTGGCTCAAGCGGATCACCTCGACGCTCCTGGCCACCGCCCTCGTCTTCTCGGCGGCGTCGGCTCACGCGCAGGGCACGATCAAGGTCATGTACACGGATCCCCTGTCCGGCCCGTTCGCGCAGGTGGGCGACCAGAACCTTCAGCAGTTCAAGTACATCATCGACTACATCAACGGCCGCGGCGGGGCCCTCGGCCGCAAGTTCGAGCTGGTCTCCTTCGACAACAAGTCCCAGCCGTCGGAGGCCCTGCTCGCGCTGAAGGCGGCCACCGACCAGAACATCCCGGTGATCATGCAGTGCTCGGGCTCGAACATCGCGGCTGCCCTCATCGAGGGCGTCGAGAAGCACAACGAGCGGAACCCGACCAATCGCATCGTCTACGTCAACTGCGGGGCGGTCGCCACCGAGCTCACCAACGAAAAGTGCAGCTACTGGCACTTCCGCATGGACGCGCACGTGGGCATGAAGGCCGAGACCATGGTGCGCGCCCTGCCCAAGGACGTCACCAAGGTCTACCTCCTGAACCAGGACTACCTCTTCGGGCAGTCCGTGCAGCGCGACATCAAGAGCTTCCTGGGCAAGCTCCGGCCCGACGTGAAGGTGGTGGGCGACGAGCTGATCCCGCTCGGCAAAGTCAAGGACTTCTCGCCCTACATCACGAAGATCAAGGCCTCGGGCGCGCAGGCCCTGATCACGGGCAACTGGGGTCCCGACATGACCCTGCTGATCAAGAGCGGCATGGACTCGGGCCTCGACATCCGCTACTACACGATGTACGCGCACCTGGGCGGCGGCGCCACCGCCATCGGCCCCGCCGGCAACGGCAAGGTGCGCTCCGTGATGTCCTTTCACGAGAACATCGCGGTGGAGACCGGCAAGACCGACACCGAGGGCTGGACCAAGCAGTTCCGCTCCACCCACGACTTCGATTTCTACGCGGCCGGGTTCCGCACGATCTTCGAGTTCCTCCAGGCCGCCATCAACAAGGCGGGCTCCGCCGATCCCGTGAAGTTCTCGGCGGCCCTCGAGGGCCTCACGATCACCGACATGCTCGGTCATCAGGTGACGATGCGGAAGGCCGACCACCAGATCCTGAGCGAGTACTTCGTGGGCGTCTTCACCAAGGGAGTGAAGTACGACTCCGAGAAGACCGGTCTCGGCTGGAAGACGGAGACGACGGTTCTGCCCAAGGATCTCGATCAGCCGAACACCTGCAACATGAAGCGGCCGACGTCGTAGGTCGCGGGCAACCGCCCCTCACCCCACCCTCTCCCCTCTCACCCAACCCGCTCCCCTCCGGGGAGAGGGCAGGGTGAGGGGGCGAGGGGGCAGGTGTAAGACGGCTCTATGATATGGAAGTCCTGATCGTCTCGCTGCTGAACGGCCTCGTGTACGGCATGCTCCTCTTCATGCTGGCGAGCGGCCTCACCTTGATCTTCTCGATGATGGGCGTGCTCAACTTCGCCCACGCCAGCATGTACATGCTCGGCGCCTACTTCGCCTACTCGGTGAGTCGCCTCGTCGGCTTCTGGCCCGCGCTCGTCATCGCCCCCGCCCTGTGCGGCCTGCTGGGGGCGATCATCGAGATGTACGCGCTCCGGCGCGTGCACAAGAACGGCCACATCGCTGAACTGCTATTCACCTTCGGGCTGGCCTTCATCATCGAGAAGGGCACGCAGATGGCCTGGGGCCTGCTCCCGGTGCCGTACCGGGTGCCCGCCGTCCTCGACGGGCCGCTGTTCAGGATCTACGGCTCGAACTTCCACGCCTACCGCGGCTTCATGCTGCTGATCTCGGCCCTGATGTTCGCGGCCATCTGGCTCCTGCTCACCCGCACGCGGATCGGCCTCGTCATCCAGGCCGCGCTCACCCATCCCGAGATGGTGAGCGCCCTCGGGCACAACGTGCCCCGCGTGTTCACGATCGTGTTCGCGGGCGGCTCCGCCCTGGCCGGGCTGGCCGGGGTGATCGGCGGCAACTTCCTGGTGACCGAGCCCTCCATGGCGATCACGATGGGGCCGATCGTGTTCGTGGTGGTGGTGTTCGGCGGCCTCGGCTCGCTCGCGGGCTGCTTCATCGCCTCGCTGATCATGGGCCTGGTCCAGACGTTCGCGGTCGTGCTCGACGTGTCGTTCGCGGACCTGCTGGCGCGTCTCGGCCTGCAGGTGACGTCGGCCACACCGTTCGCCGAGTTCCTCACCATCCCGCTGCCCCGGGTAGGGGCGCTCCTGCCCTACCTCATGCTGATCCTCGTGCTGCTCGTGAAGCCTCGCGGGCTCATGGGCACTCGCGACACATGAACGAGCAGCTCGCCCATCCCGCGGCGCGCCCGCTGACCGCTTCGCAGGCCGCCGGCTTCCTCGTCCGCCAGTGGCCGTGGCTCATCGCGCTCGCGGTGGCGGTGCTCGTGCCCTGGCTCTTCTACAACTGGACGACCGGGCGGCACTCAGGCTTCATGGTCTCGATGCTCAGCCAGATGGGCATCATGATCATCTTCGCGCTCAGCTACAACATGCAGATGGGCCAGGCCGGCCTCCTGTCGTTCGGCCACGCCGTCTTCCTCGGCCTCGGCGGCTACGTCACCGCGCACGCCCTGAACGCGGTCAAGGCCGGCTCCCTCTGGCTGCCGGTGGAGCTGACGCCGCTGGCGGGCGGGCTCGGCGGCCTCGCGTTCGCGATCGTCTTCGGCTACTTCGCGACGAAACAACGGGCCACCGCTTTCGCCATGATCACCCTCGGGATCGGCGAGCTGGTCACCTCCTGCGCCCTCATGTTCCAGACCTTCTTCGGCGGCGAGGGCGGGGTGAGCACCAACCGCATGATCGGACGGAGCCTCTTCGGTCTCGCCTACGCGGCCCCCGTCCAGGTCTACTACCTGATCGTGGCCTGGACCTCGGTCGCGGTGATCCTGATGCTGCTGCTGACCCGTACCCCCGTCGGGCGCATGGCCAACGCCTGCCGGGACAACTTCGAGCGAGCCCAGTTCGTGGGCTACGATCCGCGCATGGTCCGCTTCGTCCAGTTCTCGCTCTCCGGGTTCTTCGCGGGCATCGCGGGCGCGCTGTACACGCTCACCTACGAGATCGTGACCTACGACACGGTGGGCGGGGCCATGTCCGCCAACGCGCTCCTGATGACCTACATCGGCGGCGTCGGGGCCTTCGCGGGCCCGGTGATCGGGGCGGTGCTGATCGTGCTGCTCCAGAGCTGGGTCAGCCTGCTCTCGAACTCGTGGCTGGTCTACGCGGGCGTCCTGTTCATCCTGATGGTCACCTTCGCCCCAGGGGGCATCGCGGGCCTCGTCATGATGCACCAGCCGATCGCGCGGGCCGGACGGCTCCGGCGGCTCGCCGGCCCGTACGTGCGCCTGGTCGGCCCCGGCCTGCTGGTCGCGATCGGCTTCGTGCTCGTGGTGGAGCTCTGCTCGTTCCTCACCATCGGGGCCGCACAGGGCAAGAGCCTCACCCTCTCCGGGATCACCGTCGACCCCCGGAGCCTCGGGCCCTGGCTCGCCGCCGCCGTCCTGCTCGCCGGCGGCGGCCTCTGGCTCCGGCACGAGGCGCGCGGATTCGGTCTCGCCTGGAACGCGGTCATCGAGGAGATCAAGGCGCACGGGAGGCAGATGTGACCTCCGTCGCCCTCAGCATGAGCGACGTGCACAAGAGCTTCGGCCCCACCCCGGTCATCATGGGGGTGAGCCTCGAGGTGGCCCGCGGCTCCCGCCACGCCATCATCGGGCCCAACGGCGCGGGCAAGACTACGCTGTTCAACCTGATCAGCGGGCGCTTCCCGGTCTCCTCCGGCACGATCGAGCTGAACGGGCAGCGCATCGACGGCCTCGCTCCCCACGATATCAACCGGCGCGGGCTTTCGCGCAGCTTCCAGGTCACGTCGATCTTCGCGCGCATGAGCGTCTTCGAGAACGTCCGCTGCGGGCTCCTGTGGTCGCGCGGCTACCGCTACTCGTTCTGGAACCTGCTGGGGGGGGAGCGGGCGCTCAACGACGCGGCGGGCCGCCTGCTCGCCGACGTGAATCTTGAATCGCGGCGCGACGTCCCGGCCGGGCTCCTCTCCTACGCCGAGCAGCGCGCCCTCGAGATCGGCATCACGATCGCGGGCGGCGCCGACACCATCCTGCTCGATGAGCCCACCGCGGGGATGAGCCGCAGCGAGGCCGACCACGCGGTCGCGCTGATCCGCCGCGTGACCGCGGGAAAGACCCTCGTCATGGTCGAGCACGACATGAGCGTGGTCTTCGATCTCGCCGACGTGGTGACGGTGCTGGTGTACGGGCAGGTCATCGCCTCCGGGCCCCCCGCCGAGATCCGGGCCAACCGCGCGGTGCAGGACGCCTACCTCGGGGCACCCGCCTGATGCTGACCGTCCGCGACCTCCACGCCTACTACGGCAAGAGCCACATCCTCCAGGGGGTCAGCCTCGAGGTGCGAGGCGGCGAGATCGTCAGCCTGCTCGGACGTAACGGCGTGGGCCGCTCCACCACCTGCAAGGCGATCATGGGGCTGCTCGAGCCGGTCGGCGAGGTGCTGTGGAACGGCAAGAGCCTGGCCGGGCTGCGCCCGGACGAGATCGCCCACGCCGGCATCGGCTACGTGCCGGAGGACCGCCAGATCTTCCCGACCTTGACCGTGCGCCAGAACCTCGAGCTCGGCCTCAAGCGCGCGGGGCGGTTCGGCCGCTGGTCGTTCGACGACATGTTCGAGCTCTTCCCGCTCCTGCGCGAGCGCCAGCACAACTTGGCGGGAGTGCTGTCGGGCGGCGAGCAGCAGATGCTGACCATGGGGCGCACCCTGATGGGCGACCCGGAGCTGGTCATCATCGACGAGCCCACCGAGGGGCTGGCCCCGTTGCTGGTGACCCAGGTGGGCCGCTTCCTCGACGAGATCGCCCATCGGGGCGTCTCGATTCTCCTCGTGGAGCAGAAGCTCACGATCGCGCTCAAGATCTCGCATCGCGTGTACGTGATGGGCCACGGCCGGATCGTGTTCGAAGGCAGGCCCGCCGACCTGGCCGCCAACGAGGTGGTGCGCAAGGAAAACCTGGAAGTCTGACCGAGGTGCGACCATGAAGACCCCCCGCAAGGGATTCCGGCAGATGGTGGACGAGGCGAAGTCCCGCATCAAGACGATCAGCCTCGAGGAGGCGAAGGGCCGCCTCGGCAAGGACGGCGTGGTGTTCGTGGACCTCCGCGACGTCCGCGAGCTCGAGCGGGAAGGGCTCATTCCCGGAGCCTTCCACTGCCCGCGCGGTATGCTCGAGTTCTGGATCGACCCGGACAGCCCCTACCACAAGGACGTGTTCGCGGCCGACAAGGAGTTCGTCTTCTACTGCAATGGCGCCTGGCGCTCCGCGCTCGCCGCCGACGTGGCGCAGCAGATGGGGCTCGAGCGCGTGGTGGAGATGGACGGCGGCTTCGCGGAATGGAAGAAGAAGGGCTTCCCGGTCGCGGAGCGGGCCAGCAAGAAGCCGTAGCCCCACGTGGTAGCATCCGAGCCATGTCGACTCCACCGACCGACCAGCGACCGCCCGAGGAGGAACCGCAGGCCGAAGAGGCGCAGGCCGAAGAGCCGCCACAGCAGATGCCGATGATCCTCGCCCCCGCGCAGGGGCCGGCGGTCGAGCAGCCCGCGAAGCTGATCCGCATCGCCTCGATGATCCGCGAGCTGCTGCAGGACGTGCGGCAGTCCACGCCCGACGAGGCGGGGCGCAAGCGCCTCGGCGAAGTCTACGCGCGCGCGGTCGCTGCGCTCAAGGAAGGCGTCTCGAAGGATCTGCAGGACGAGCTCGACACGCTCGTGCTGCCTCTCGGCAGCACCCCGAGCGAATCCGAGATCCGTCTCGCCCAGGCCCAGCTGGTCGGCTGGCTGGAAGGCCTGTTCCAGGGGATCCAGGCCGCGCTGTGGACCCAGCACATGCAGGCGCGCGCCGAGATCGAGGAGATGCGGCGTCGCCGGGGCCTGCCTCCCGGCCCCGCCGACGGGGCCCCCCGTCCCGGCCAGTATCTGTAGCGCAGAGCGTGGCCCGATGACCGATCGGCTGATCACCAACGTGAGGATCCTGGACGGCACCGGGCGCGAGCCGTTCGCGGGCTCGGTGCGCGTCGAGGGCAACCGGATCGCGGAGGTGTCCACCGGCACCCGCCCCGCCCGCGCGGGCGAGTCCACCGTCGACGGACGCGGCGCCACCTTGATGCCCGGGCTGGTCGAGGCGCACGCCCACTTGAGCTTCGCCGACGTGGTCTCCTACGACCTCACCCGCATGCCGGTGGAGGAGCACCTGCTCGCGACGATCCGCAACGCGCGCACGATGCTCGACTCCGGCTACACGAGCGCGCTCTCCGCAGCGGCGGCCAAGCCGCGCCTGGACGTGGTGGTCAAGCGCGAGATCGAGGCCGGTCGCGTGCCCGGGCCGCGACTGCTCGCCAACGGCCCCGAGCTCACGGTGACCGGCGGCCTGGGCGACACCAACCTGCTCCACCTGCCCTACCACGAGACGCCGACCTTCTGCTGGGTGGTCGACGGGGCGGACGCCATGCGCCGAGTGTGTCGCCTGCTCGCGCGCGAGGGCGTGGACCTGCTCAAGCTCAACCTCTCGGGCGACCTCGGCACCTCGGCCTGGTCGTCGGAGCTGACGCCCATGACCGAGGCCGAGGTGGCGGCCGCGATGGAGGTGGCGCGCGCCCGCGGGCTCCGTGTCTGCGCGCACTGTCGTAGCGGCGACTCGGTGCGCATGGCGGTCCAGCACGGCGTCGAGGTCATCTATCACGCGAACTACTGCGACGAGCGGGCGCTGGACGCGCTCGAGGCCGCGCGCGACCGGGTCTTCGTGGCCCCCGCGCTCGGCATCACCTACAACCTGAGCCAGGCCAACGGCCAGTGGGGCGTCACCCTCGAGCGGGCGCGGGGCTTCGAGCGGGAGCTGGCCGCCTCGGTGGAGACCATCGGGCGCATGCGCAAGCGTGGCATCCGCGTCCTCCCGGGCGGCGACTACGGCTTCGTCTACACGCCCCACGGCACCTACGCGCGCGACCTGTGGCTCTTCGTGAAGCTGCTGGGCTTCTCGCCGATGGAGACCCTGGTGGCCGCCACCAAGCTCGGGGGCGAGATCATGGGCCGGCCGGGTGAGCTGGGGGTGGTCACACCGGGCGCGCTGGCCGATCTGCTCCTGGTCGACGGCGATCCCCTCGCCGACATCGCGATCCTGCAGGATCGGTCCGCGATCCGGATGATCATGAAGGACGGCGATCTCCACAAGGCGCCGGCGTCGGCATCGCGGCCGTGATCAGGAAGCTGCCGTCCGGGAAGTACCGCCTCTACTCACGGAAGAAGGATCCGCGGACAGGACGCCGGCGCAACCTCGGAACGTTCGCCACGCGCCAGGCGGCTCTCCTCCACGAGCGCGCGGTCCAGTTCTTCAAGCGCCGGGGCTAGCGCCCGCCCCGGAGAGGGCTCCGCCGTGGATCTCCCGGGCACCTGCACCTCGTGGGCGAGGCCCTCAGCACCGGCTGATCGCCGACACGCATGAGCAAGACGAGACTCTTCCGGCTCATCAAGGCGCTGGACGTCGAGGCGGCCGCCTCCCTCCTCGAGGCCCAACCCGCGCTGACCGGAGCCACCGACGACCGCCGCCGCAACCCACTGCACTTCCTCTGCAGCTTGCCCGCTGATCGGAAGACCGCCGGGCGGGCGCTCGCCCTGGCGCGCCGACTGCTCGACGCCGGCATCGACGTCAACGCGCCGGCCTTCATCGAGGGCGCGTTCCAGGCGACCCCGCTCTGGTACGCGATCTCCCGGGGGCGCAACCTCCCGCTAGCCCGGTTCCTCTTGAAGCACGGCTCGACGCCGGAGAATTCCCTGTGGGCGGCCGCCTTCGCCGACGACGTGGAGGCCATCGACCTGCTGGTCCGGAGCGGCGCGAGCCTGGACCCGGTCGCCGAGGACGAGACGCCCTTCCTGGGAGCGATCAAGTGGAGCCGCTTCGCGGGCGCCGAGCGGCTGCTGCGGCACGGGGCCAACGTGAACTTCCAGAACTCGAAGGGCGTGACCGCCCTGCACCTGGTCCTCAAGAAAGACAGCGACCGTACGCACGTCGAGATGCTGCTACGTTACGGCGCCGACCCGACCATCAAGGCCAAGGACGGCAGGAGCCCTCTCGACCTCGTGCGGAACCGGCGCGACAAGACCTACTTCACCATGTTCTCCCGCCGGGGAGCCGCCCCGTCTCGCTAGGGGCAGGCCACCTCCGGCCGGGTCCCCGGTCGGCACGATGAGCCGTCCCGGGCAGTCCCTTGTCCTTTCGCGCGCTTCGGGAGTAGGATCACGGCCACGAGGGAGCTTCCCGACCCGCCAAGGAGGGCGTCATGCTAGAGCGGCTGATCTCCGGCGACAACCACATCGATCTCACCTATTGCCCGCCCGATCTCTGGTCGTCGCAGGCGCCATCGAAGTGGAAGCTCCTGGTACCCCGGGTGGAGGAGCTGGAGGACGGCTGCCACTGGTTCGTGGAGGCGCAGGACAAGGGGATGTGGAACGGCGTGGGCCCCGGCTTTCTCAAGCGCACCCCCGGCTCCTTCGCCCGCATCGACGAGATGGCCTCCTGCGGCTTCGAGTGGGACCATCGCGCGGGGGCCCGGCCCCGGCCCACCACGCCCGAGCTGCGCCTGGCCGATCTGGACCGGGACGGGCTCGACGCCGAGGTGGTCTACGGCTGCCTGATGATCAACGACATGATCGCCAGTGGCGACCGGCGCGCGTGGGCCAACGCGATCTACAACGACTGGGCTGCCGACTTCGCCAGGAAGTCGGACCCGAACCGCATCTACCCGCTCGCCATCGTGCCCAGCAACGATCCCCAGGTGGCCGCGGCCGAGGTGCGGCGCTGCGCCAAGATGGGGCTCCGGGGCGGCGATCTCGGCTTCAAGAGCATGAGCATCCCGCTCTATCAGCACGAGTGGTACCCGCTCTGGGAGGCCGCGGCCGAGTGCCACTTCCCGATCGCGTTCCACTCGACCGGCTTCAAGGCCCTGCGCGCCCCCGACTCGCCCGCGATGGAGCAGCAGTACATGCTGCAGTGGCGACTGGTGCGCTCCTCGCTCTTCCAGCTCGACACCATGGAGGTCCTGGTCTCGCTGATCACCTCAGGGGCCTGCGAGAAGTACCCCGACTTCAAGTTCGTGCTCGGCGAGTCGGGCGTGACGTGGCTACCGTACGTCTTCGATCGGTTCGACACCGAGTACGAGGACCGCGCCCGGGGCCTCGGCTTCTCGATGAAGCCGAGCGACTACTTCAAGCGCCAGGGTTACGTGACCTACCAGCAGGACCAGTTCCTGGAGCCGATCATCCCGCTGATCGGGGAGGACAACATCATCTGGGGCGCGGACTACCCGCATCCGGACTGCGTGTGGCCCGACTCGCGCCGGCACCTCGAGAAGAACCTCGGCAACCTGCCCGAGCGCGTGCAGAAGAAGATCACCTACGACAACGTGGTCAAGCTCTACAACCTTCGCTGAGCGAAAGGACCCTATGACTGCCACCGCGCTCGAGATTCCGTCGCTCAAGGGAAAGGTATCGGACGAGGAGTGGGCCGTCCGGGTGGATCTGGCCGCCGCCTACCGCCTGGTGTCGCGCTACGGCTGGGAGGACCTCGTCTTCACCCACATCTCGGCCCGGGTGCCCGGCACCGAGGACCACTTCCTGATCAACCCCTACGGCCTCTTCTTCGACGAGATCACCGCTTCCAGCCTCGTCAAGATCGACCAGCAGGGCCGGAAGCTCCAGGACTCGCCGTTCAACGTGAACGCGGCCGGCTTCATCATCCACAGCGCGATCCACGGGGCGCGCCACGACGCCAAGTGCGTCCTGCACACCCACACTCCGAACGGGATCGCGGTCTCGACCCAGCGGGCCGGCCTGCTGCCGATCTCGCAGCACTCGCTGTTCGTGCTCAACAGCGTGGGCTACCACGACTTCGAGGGACCCGCGCTCGACGAGGACGAGAAGCCGCGCCTCGTGGCGGATCTCGGGGACAACCGCTGCCTGATCCTGCGCAACCACGGCCTGCTCACCGTCGGCGAGACGGTGGCCGACGCCTTCGTGGCCATGTACTACCTCGAGGCGTCCTGCCAGATCCAGGTGCGCGCGCAGTCGGGAGGCGGTGAGCTCATCCCGGTCCCCAAGGAAGTCATGGATCGGGGTTACGCCAACGCGGTGGCGAACCAGCGGAAGAACGGGGGCCAGGGGCGCCTCGTGTGGCCGGGCCTGCTGCGCCGGCTGGACCGCACGGACTCGTCCTTCAGGAGTTGACGGGCCCCGAGCCCTCGCTGCGCTTCGGCACCGCGGCCGGCGGGCGCCGCAGCGAGGACGGCCCGCTCCTCACCGGCCGCGGACGCTTCACGGACGACGTGAGCCTGCCTGGCCAGGTCCACGGCGTCTTCGTCCGCGCCGCGATCGCCCACGCGATGATCCGGACGGTCGACGGCGCCGCCGCGCTGGCCTTGCCCGGCGTCCTCGCGGTGCTCACCGGGCGTGATCTGCAGGCCGCCGGCCTCGGTGCGATCCCGCCCGCCGCCGCGTTCCCGGGCCGAGGCGGCAAGCCGCTCGCCACCGCACCCATCCCGCCCCTGGCGGTCGACCGCGTGCGCTACGTGGGCGAGGCGGTCGCCCTCGTGGTCGCCGAGACCCCGGCGCAGGCCGCCGACGCCGCGGCCGCGGTCGCGCTGGACCTGGATCCCCTGCCCGCGGCGGCCGACGTGGACCGCGCGCTGGCGCCCGGCGCGCATCCGGTGTGGCCCGACGCGCCAGGCAACGTGGCCTTCGACTGGACCGATGGCGACCCCGCGGCGCTCGAGGCCGCCTTCTCGACCGCCGCGCACGTGGCGCGCGTGCGGCTGCTCGACACGCGCCTGGCGCCCTCGGCGCTCGAGCCGCGGGCCGCCATCGGCCAGTGGGACGAGGCCTCCCAGCGCTACACGCTCACCGCCAGCACCCAGGGCGTGGCGGTCGTCCGCCGGCTCCTCGCGGAAGGCGTCTTCAAGATTCCGCCGCAGCAGCTCCGGGTGATCACCCCCGACGTGGGCGGTGGCTTCGGCATGAAGGTGCAGGCCTATCCGGAGTACGCTGCACTGCTCTTCGCGGCCCGCCGGGTCGGCCGCCCGGTGAAGTGGCGGGCCACGCGGATCGAGAGCTTCCTGGCCGACACCGCCGGCCGCGACGGCGTGCTCGAGGGCGAGCTGGCGCTCGACTCGGGCGGCCGCTTTCTGGCCCTGCGCGTACGCACCCGCGTGGGCATCGGCGCCTACGTCTCCTCGTTCGCGGCGGTGTTCGGCACCAACAACACCAAGAACTGCCTCTCCAGCGTCTACACGATCCCGGCCATCGGCATCGACATCACGCTGGCCTTCACCAACACGGCGCCGCTCGGGCCGTATCGCGGCGCCGGCCGGCCGGAGGCGCTCTACCTGATCGAGCGGCTGATCGATCAGGCCGCGGCCGCCATGGGCATCGACCGCGTGGCGCTACGGCGCCGCAATCTCATCCCACCCACCGCCATGCCCTACCGCACCCCGAACGGGCCGGTCTACGACAGCGGCGAGTTCGAGGCGGTCATGGACCGGGCGCTCGACCTCGCGGACTGGAAGGGCTTCCCGGCTCGCCGCGCCGCCTCGGAGCGCGCCGGGCGGCTCCGCGGCATCGGGCTCGGCTGCTTCCTGGAGGTGGCCGGCGGCATCCTGGACGAGACCGTGGAGCTGCGCTTCGCCGCCGACGGGACGGTGGCGCTCCACACCGGGGCCCAGCCCATGGGCCAGGGCCATCTCTCCACGTTCCCGTTCCTGATCGGGGCCCACCTCGGCATCGATCCGAGCGCGGTCCGCCTCGTCCAGGGCGACAGCGACCGGGTGCCGGCCGGCACGCCCAGCGTCGCCTCGCGGTCGATGATGATGGCGGGCAGCGCGGCCGCGATCGCCTGCGACGCGTCGATCGAGAAGGGGCGCCGGGTAGCGGCGCATCACTTCGAGGCCGCCGTCCCTGACGTCGAGTTCGCGCTCGGTCGCTTCCGGGTGAAGGGCACCGACCGCGCCATCGGCCTCCTCGACCTGGCCGTCCGCGCCCGCGCGCTGCCGAACCTGCCACCCGACCTGCAGGGCGGCCTCGACAGCACCGCCAAGTTCGTCTCGCCCCAGATGAGCTTCCCCAACGGCTGCCACGTCACCGAGGTCGAGGTCGACCCCGAGACCGGCTCGGTCGCGGTCGTCGGATACGCGGCGGTGGACGACGTGGGGCGCATCGTGCACGAGACCATCGTGGAGGGCCAGATCCACGGCGGCATCGCCCAGGGGCTCGGTCAGGTGCTGGGCGAGCACGTGATCTACGATGAGCACGGCCAGCTCCTCACCGCCTCCTTCATGGACTACATGCTCCCGCGCGCCGATGATCTGCCCCCACTGCGCGTCGGTCACCACGCCGTGCCCTGCACCACGAACCCGCTCGGCGTCAAGGGCGCGGGCGAGTCCGGCGTGGCGGGCGCGCTTCCCTCGGCGGTGAACGCGGTGCTGGACGCGCTGGCCGGCCGCGGCGTGCGCGCGCTCGACCTGCCGATGTCCTCGTCGCGGGTGTGGGCCGCCCTGCGCGGCTGACTGTCGCCGCCCGGAGACACCGCCTGGGGACATTGACGCGTCCCGTGTCCCTCGCTAGGCTCGGGGCATGGCGCAGCCGGAGATCAGGACACACCGATGGAAGCGGGGCGAGTACGCGCGGCTGGTGGAGGGCGAATTCTTCCATCCCGACAACCCGGTCGAGCTCCTCGGTGGACAGCTGGTCGTACCGGAGCCTCAGGGCAGCCGACACTTTGCCGCGATCCGGGCGGCCGAGGAAGCGCTCCGGGCGGCATTCGGCTCCGGCTGGGAAGTCCGCGGCCAAGGTCCGCTCGCGCTCGATGACGAGTCCGAGCCGGAGCCGGATCTGGCCGTGGTCCCCGGAAGCTTTCGCGACTATCAGTCTGGCCATCCCTCGCGACCGGTGCTCGTCGTCGAGGTCGCCGAGTCCAGCCTGATCCTTGATCGGGAGCACAAGGGCAGCCTCTACGCGCGCGCCGGACTCGCCGACTACTGGATCGTCAATCTTCCCGGGCAGGCGCTGGAGATCTACCGGGCGCCTTCGCCGGACGCGGCCGCGATGTTCGGCTGGCGCTATGAATCGGTCGCTGTGCAGGGACGCGGAGCCACCGTGTCACCACTCGCAGTGCCGGCCGTCCGGGTCCGCGTCGCCGATCTCTTGATCTGACCGTCGCCGCTCAGGCGCGCCGCTCGAAGATCAACGTCAGCGCGCAGGTCCCGAACGGCCCCGTGATGTCGGAGAGCGTCCCCCGGGCCACCCCGGTGCCCCGATCCCCCGCCGTGGTCTCGGCGGCGAGGAGGATCCAGGGCGCCCGCGGCATCCGCCAGAAGATCAGGCCGAGGTCTGCGTTCACGAAGCTCCACTTCCGCAGGTCGACGATCGCGGAGATGCCGCCGGCCAGGTCGGCCGCGGACACCGCGTGGACCACCGGCGAGTTCTCCTCGCCGGCCACGAGCGGCCGCTCGAGGTTGAACCAGGTCGCCGCGGGCCCCGGCCTGAGGAGGTCGCCCTCGATCACCCGCGTGTCGACGCCGGTGAAGAAGGGGCTCCAGGCCTTGACCTGGGGCGGCACCGGCCGCCCGGCCTCGGGACCGGCCGCCGGCGGCGGCGCCGGAGCGGTCGGCGGCGTGGAAGCCGGATCGGCTTTGAGGTAGAGCGCGGTGCAGCGGGCCGCCGGGCGGCCGCCCTGCAGGAGGGAGGCCTCGAGGGTGCACGCCTTGCGACCCTCGCGCAGGACGGTGACCGCGGTGGTGATGCGCTCGCGGGTCACCGGGCGCCAGAGGTCGTAGCTCAGGCGGCCCAGCATCATGCCGTCGGGTGCACCGTGGCGATCCAGGGCGCGGACCATCAGCCCGCCGTAGGCGCTGCCCTGCAGCAAGTCGGCCGACCACGGGCCCACGGCCCATTCCGTCGGCAGGAAACCGTCCCCGTCCGGTACGAACTGGCATTCGTCAGCGGTGCCCACCGTTTCCTCTTTCTTCCGTCGTTCAGTTATTTGGGCCCAGGTGTGAGAGGAAGTGCGCGAGGTCGACCAGATCCTGGTCGCCGAGCCCGGCTAGCTCCTGGGACATCGCCCCGCCGTAGCCAAGCCGGGCGCCGCTCTTGTACTCCCGCATCGCCTTCAGGAGATACTCCTCGCGCTGGTTGGCCAGGCGCGGCATCTGCTCGCGCCCGGAGAAGTCCGGATTGTGGCACACCCCGCACGGGTGGCGCAGGGTCAGGGTGCGGCCCCGAGCAAACCGCGCGGGATCCGGCGGGTCCTCGGGTGGCGGAGGCGGCGGCAGCCGGGTAACGCGCTCGGCGAACGCGGTCAGGTCGCTGTTGGTGAGCCCCTTGGCCGCGGCGACCATCGCGTCGCCGTCGCGCCGGCCATCGCGAAAGAGAAACAGCTGAGCGACCACGAAGAAGGCGGGCTGGCCGCCCAGCGACGGGGTCTCCGGGATGCGGGATCGGCCGTCCGCCCCGTGGCAGGCCAGGCACGCGGTGAATCGCTCGTCGACCGTCTGAGCCGCGGCGGGCGCGGCGGGCAGGAAGGCCCCCACCGCCAGGGCGGCGAGGAGCAGAACGTGGCCCGAGCGCGGTGACGTCGCCGCGCTCGGGCCACGGGGCGCCGTCACTTCGTGTAGCTGATCCGGTAGACCGCGCCGGCGTGGTCGTCGGAGACGAGGAGCGAGCCGTCCTTCAGCACGAGCACGTCCACCGGGCGACCCAGATACGTGTTGTTCTCCACGAGGCCGGTCAAGAACGGCTCCATGGACTTGACGGTACCGTTGGGATTGAGGAACACCGCCACCACGTCGCCCGCGTACTTCTTGGTGCGGTTCCACGGCCCGTGGCGGGCGATGAAGATGGCTCCCTGATACTTCTGCGGAAACATGGTGCCGGTGTAGAACCGCATGCCGAGCGGGGCCGAGTGCGGGCCCAGCAGCAGCACCGGCTTCACGAAGTCTCCGCAGGACTTGCCCCAGCCGAACTGCGGGTCGGCGAAGTCTCCCTGGTGGCAGTAGGGGAAGCCGAAGTGCTGGCCCACCTTGGTGAGCCGGTTCAGCTCGTCCTGCGGCAGGTCCTCGGACAGCCAGTCGCGCTGGTTGTCGGTGAAGTACAGCTCGCCGGTCTTGGGATGGAAGTCGAAGCCCACCGTGTTGCGCACACCGCGGGCCACGATCTCCATGCCGCTGCCGTCGAGGTTGATCCGGCGGATCTGCGCGTACTTCTCGGGATCGGGCTCGCAGATGTTGCAGTTCGCGCCCACCGGCACGTACAGCTTGCCGTCGGGCCCGATCTTGATGAACTTCCAGCCGTGCGGGACGTCGCCCGGGAGCTGGTCGTAGACCGTGACCGGCGCGGGCGGACTGTCGAGCTTGTCCTCGATGCCGTCGTAGCGGGTGATCGCCTTGGGCGTCGCCACGTAGAGAGAGCCCTTGTGGAATTCGATCCCGTTCGGGAGCATCAGCTTCTCGGCGATGACCTTGACTTCGCGCTTGCCGCCCTTGTCCACCAGCGCATAGATCTTGCCGGCCCCGAACAGCGAGCTGACGAAGACCGTGCCCTTGTCACCCTGCCGCAGCCCGCGGGCGTCGAAGACCTCGGCCGCGAAGACCTCGACCTTGAAGCCGGGCGGGACCTTCATCTTGGCGATGGGCAGCTTGTCGGCGGGTGTCGGGATCGGGAACGCGGGCACCGGCGCCATCTGCGCGCCCGGACCGCTCTTGGGCCGGCCGACCGCCCAGAACGGCTCCTCCTCCTGCTTCGGGGGCGCGGCCGGCGGCGTGGTGGGCTGCTGGGCGATGGCCGGCCACGCGACGAGCGCGAGGCCGGCGGCAGCGACGATCAGCCAGACGATCGGCCGCGTCATCGAGGCTCCTATCATGGCGATCCTCCCCTGGAGTGAAGTCAGCTCTCGCGCGCGATGCTAGCGCCTCGCGCGGGTGAGGTAAAGGGCCATCGCCGTGCCGCGGGCTGCTAGAATACCGCCCCGTGACGACCGTGACGACGGGTTCGACGGGGGGCTCGACCGCTCCCCCGATGCTCTCCACCATCGTCCCCGAGCCCGCGGCCTGGCACGGGCCCTCGCTCCCGCGCGACCGCTACCTCATGCCGTTCCCCGCCGAGGTTCTCGGCGAGCTCGGCTCTGCCCTCGCCGAGCTGCGCCGGGCTCCGGTGCCGACCCTCCTGCTGCTGCCCGAGCACTTTCCACTCGCGGCCACCGCGCAGTGGATGCGGCTGGTGCGCCGGCAGCTCGACGAGGGTCCGGGCTTCGTGATGCTGGATCGCCTGCCCGTGGACGCGATGAGCCGAGACGAGGCGATCGCGCTCTACTGGATCGTGATGAACCTGCTGGAGCCGCCGGTCGCGCAGGAGTGGAAGGGCACCGTCATCTACGACGTGCGCCACGACGGCCAGGAGTACACCCAGGACACGCGGGCCGCGCTCACCCCGGAAGGCCTCGAGATGCACACCGACAGCAGCATGGGCGAGGCGCCGCCGAGCTACGTGAGCCTCTTCTGCTTGCGGCCCGCGCAGGCGGGCGGCATGAGCATCGTGTCGAGCGCGGCCGCCGCCCACAACTACTTCCTCACCGAGCACCCCGCGCTGCTGCACCGCCTCTACGATGTCTTCTACCGGGACCACCAGGAGTACCAGGCCGCCGACGCGGCCGCGACCAACTTCCGCCCGGTCTTCGCATGGGACGGCGGCCTGCGCACGCGCTTCAACGCCCGCCACATCGTCCGGGGCTACGAGAAGACCGGGCGGCGCCTCGACGCCGACGGGGCCGAGGCGGTCCGGCTCATGGACGCGTTTCTGGCCGACCCGGCGCACCGGCTCGACCTCTGGCTCGAGCGCGGACAGATCCAGCTGCTGAACAACCGCGTCATCGTCCACGGCCGGACGCCCTACCACGACGCCGCGACGCCGGAGGAGCGGCGCCACCTGGTGCGCCTCTGGCTGCGCGCCGGCGACCGGCGCCACTTCCGCGGCTAGGCCGCACCCCGGACATGGCCATCCCGGTCGGGCTCAACATCTGGTCGCGCCTCGTCGAGGACACCTTCCCCTATTTCGACCAGACCATCGCCCCGTTCGACATCCTGTGGATGCCGGATCACGTCCAGTACGGCTCCCACAAGGTGGCCGAAGGGTGGACGCTGCTGACCTGGGCCCTCGCCCGCTAT